>SAMEA5043648__coassemble_123_pt1 | contig 28567 bp, 28 predicted proteins | sample SAMEA5043648__metabat2_low_PE_006 | metagenome-assembled genome bin SAMEA5043648 (sample SAMEA5043648) | Gadus morhua
CCCAAGTATTATACTGCAATGACAGAATCCTTACTTATTGTCGGAGAGAAAAAACAAGGGGGATGGACTGGTATGGTTGGAACTTATACTACGGAGTCGTTAAGTCCATTTAATTGGGATGGAGCAGAGCGCTTTCATTCAGGCTATTCAATTAAAAGTACTGAATTACCCGGCTTGTTTTATATTCGATGGCACTCTTTATCAAACAAAAAAACTTACAATAAGAATATTAGAGTTTCTGAAGATATTAGAGATAAAATGAAGAATTATCATGATATTCGTTGTGGGAAAAGTAATAAACTTCGTCCATATAAAAATAATATTTTATTAGGCTTAGCTCCAGATGGAATGATTTCGGTATTTCTTAATGGTGGCTGTTTTGATAATGAACTGCAGTTTAAAGTGCAAGCGATAGAATATAAAGTATCCGATGATTTTATATATCCAGAATTAAGTGAAGAAGCACAAGCGTATGTTGATGAGCATGGCGTCCCCGTTGGTATTTGGTAGGTATATAAAATGATTAAGATAATCCTAAGTATTTTTTGTTTACTGTTATCTGGTTGTGGAAGCTCTCTATTTGAGAAACAAAAGCAATTAGATGAATGGACAATATCAACGATGTCACCAAAATATTATACGGTGAGGGGGGATACATTACTAATTGTTGGAGAGAAGAAGGCGGGTGGATGGAAAGGTATGATTGGCAAGGCGACAATGGAATCATTAGATCCTCTTAATTGGGAGGGGTTAGAACGATTTCATTCAGGCTATTCAATTAAAAGTACTGAATTACCCGGTTTATTTTATATTCGATGGCACTCTTTATCTAATAAAAAAACGTACAATAAAAGCGTTCGAGTATCAGAAGAAATACGAAAGAAAATGAGCGAATACCATGATATGAGGTGTGGATTCAATAATGGTCTATATCCATATAAAGATAATATATTATTAGGCTTAGCCCCTGATGGTATGATCTCTGTCTTTCTAAATGGCACGTGCTTTAAAAATGAACTGCAATTTAAAGTACAAGCGATAGAATATAAAGTATCCGATGATTTTATATATCCAGAATTAAGTGAAGAAGCACAAGCGTATGTTGATGAGCATGGCGTCCCCGTTGGTATTTGGTAGGTATAAATATAGATCTTCACATAATAAAAATCCCCAAGGAGAAGTACTCTTTGGGGATTTTTATTTTGAATATGGGATTAATGCATTACTTGCAATTCATCGACTTCCATATTGATGTGTTGTGGGTTTTTCTGTAGCCAACGTAAACGTAAGCTTAATAGGATAGCAGCGGTACTTAAACCACCAATAAAGCCAATCCAGAAACCGTAAACACCCATAGGCTCAACGATCCAATCCGTCATGCCTAGAATGTATCCCGCAGGCAAACCGACAATCCAATAAGAGATAAACGTACGTTTAAAGATTGCTGTCATGTCTTTATAGCCACGCAATGCACCAGCAGCAACAACTTGCACTGCATCAGTACATTGGTAAACCGCAGCCAATAACATTAAGCTTACCGCGAGATGTACTACTTCGACGTTGTCTGTGTATAAATAAGCAATAGATTCGCGAAAAAGTACGGTTAAAATAGCGGTACAAAATGCCATTAATAGACCAAAAGCCAAACCGCAATAGCTTGCAATTCGTGCTCCTTCAAGATCATTTTCACCTAATTTTTGACCTACGCGAATACTTACCGCAATCGCAATGCTCATTGGCACCATAAAGATCAATGAAGAGAAGTTAATCGCCACCTGATGGGCAGCAACAACGGTAGAGCCTAATGGGGAAACCAATAGAGCAACCGCTGCAAATAAGGTTACTTCAAAGAAAATAGACAAGGCAACAGGAAGACCCAGCTTAAATAAGCGATAGATTTCTTTTAGTTGTGGTTTGTTCCAGTTTTCATATAAGTTTACGCGGCGTAGCTTTGGCGCTACAAACGTATAAATGATCATCGCAACAAACATCAGCCAGTAGACAATAGCGGTTGCAATACCACAACCAACACCACCTAGGGCAGGGGCACCAAGCTTGCCATATACAAACATCCAGTTTAGAGGGATGTTAGCGGCAAGACCGATAAAACCAATGACCATTGCAGGTATCGTTAATGACAAACCTTCGCAGAAACTGCGTAATGCTTGGAATAATAAAAACGCAGGTGCGGCCCACAATACGGCGTGTAAGTAACCTTTAGTTTTTTCATATAACTCAGGCTCAACATTCATTAATGCAATGATATGTCCGGCGTTGTAAAGGATAACCATAATAGGAATAGAGATCAGTAGGGCTAAATAAATGCCCTGATGGATCTCAAAAGGAATTTTTTTCGATTTTCCTGAACCATTCAGTTGAGCAACAACAGGCACAAGTGCCATTAGTAAACCAACACCAAATAATATAGCAGGCAGCCAAACACTGGCTGCAATCGCAACGGCTGCCATGTCGGTAGCACTTACGCCACCTGCCATTACTGTATCGACAAACCCCATGCCTGTTTGAGCAACACTCGCAATTAGAACAGGGGTAGATAGCTTGATTAAGCGAACGATTTCTTTTTGGTATCTGTGCACTGATTCACCGTGGATATTAATGTGTAAAGGTTATAGCGATGACTTTTAGAGCCGATCATGAGATCGAATAAAAAGAGATATAAGGGTCTGATTGAGTGCTTTAAACAGGAGTCTGTCAAAGGTAAGCAGAATCCGACAGTATATAGAGTAAGTACAACTTCACAAAATGAAATATTCAACGTATTGTGATATTTTTAAAAATAGAGAGAGTTAAATAATGCTCTTGAATTTTTAGTATCAAATTGATTGGAGAGACTGATGTTTACTGGGATTGTAGCAACGACAGCAAAGGTTATTGATATCATTAAAAAAGAGAACTTTCAGACACATATTGTTGAAATTCTTGCACCTTACAATCATGAATTAGAAATAGGGGCTTCTGTTGCTCATAACGGGTGCTGTTTGACTGTGACTAAAATTGATGGCAACAAAGTCTGGTTTGATTTGATTGAAGAAACGTTACGTTTAACCAACCTTGGTTTCTTAAGTATTGGGCAACGAGTCAATATTGAGCGTGCCGCTCGGTTTGGTGATGAGATTGGTGGTCATTCAATGTCAGGTCATATTGTTGATATTATGATCGTAAGGGAAGTGATTAAAACCCCCGCGAACTGTAAAATTTGCTTTGATGTTCCCCCTACATGGCTCAAATATGTGTTACATAAAGGGTATGTTGGTGTCGATGGAATTAGTCTTACGATTGGTGACGTTGATGCAAAGGGATTTAACGTGAATCTTATCCCTGAAACTCTAGAGAGAACGAATTTAAGTGAGCGTATTGTGGGTGATAAAATTAATTTAGAAATTGATCCGCAAACCCAAGCTATTGTCGATACGATTGAGCGAGTATTAGCGAACCAAAATAATTAATTTGATCATAATGAATTAAAACAGCCCGTCTTCATTACTGTCTATCGATAAGTTTATCGTACTGTTATGCGGGTTAACGGTCATTTTCATTTCAATAGCACGATGGCAAGATGGGCAATCATCATACACCTGCTGACTACGTTGATTTTGACCGATTACCATATCAATAGAGTGCTGACAATTTGGGCATTCTATATTTTTCGTAATGTAATTATTCAAAATAAACTCCTTCTAATTGTACTGCAATTACCGCCGAGGTTCTTGGCGCATCATATCGTTAGAAAAGTCTGCAACAATGTGACTAGTCAATAATAGAAAAAAGAGTTGGTTTTTGCAGTGAATTAAGTGGAAAGGTTGACTTAGGGCTTATTTTTTAAAGGCTTGATAAATAAGATATAAAAAATGAGGTGATAAAGATCACCTCAAACTGTTTTTAATATTTAGCTGCTCAATGGGTTAGGTTTAATTTATCGATCAATTGTTGAGCATGGTTTAAATATTCACCACCGAACATATTGCAGTGGTTGAGTACGTGATAAAGATTATAAAGGTTTTGACGAGTTTCAAACCCCTCCTCAATGTTACGGATAGACAAATAACCTTCAAAAAAACTGTCTTGAAAACCACCAAATAGTGTTGCCATTGCAAGATCGCATTCAGGATCTCCCCAGTAGCAAGCTGGATCATAAACTATCGGACCTTTAACACTGAGTGACACATTACCATGCCAGAAATCGCCATGCAGTAATGAGGGTTTAGGATTATGATTGTGTAGGATTTTCTTTGAATTATTAACAAGGGTGTCGATATCTCCTAAAAACATCCCTTTTTCATGCAATAGTTGAAGTTGCCAACCAATGCGTTGTTCCGCAAAAAAACAGTCCCATCTTCGATGCCATGTATTTACTTGTAATACACTACCAAGATAGTTATCGCCGTCAAAACCGTATTCTAATTGGTCGCCCCACAAATGGTGGTGGGCAAGACTAATGCCTAAGTCATAAGAGGCCTTTTTATCCATGACTTTGGTTGGAAGATAATTTAGAACAAGAAAAGAGTGAGTTTTAGTTACTCCGATATGAATAGGTTTTGGAACAAAAATATGATCTGATTTATCGAGTTGAGTCAGACTTTCCAGTTCAGTTTCAAAGATAGGAAGCTCAGCCCGATCATTTACTTTTACAAAATAACGTTCAGATCCATTACTGATCATATAGCAGTCATTTATCTCGCCACCATTAATGGTTTCACGATCTGAGATGGTAAAAGGGCGTTTTGTCACGTCAGAGATTTGTTGAGCGATTGCTTGCCACATAATTGCCTCTCTTGTGTCTAAAAATATCTTCATTAATCATAGTGTATTTTTGATAAATATCTGTGAAGTACAGCTAAAAGCGTTAAATATTTAATCTAAATAAGTTGTTGAAGTAATTGAAAAGTCAAGGTTGAAAGGTAATGGTTGAGCATTATTCTCGAATTTGATAAATTAACCATCAGTGCCTAATTTAATGGGTATATTATGACAATGAACACTTACTATTATAAAAAATGGGCAGATTATGGTGATTAATTCAGATGGGTACCATGCGCTAATTGAATACTTGACCGAGCATCTAGCAATCTTTGCTAATCAGCAAGGGGATACAGGCGAAGAAACAGTAGAAGATATTGTGACTGATCTTGTTGCTTCTAATCTTATGGCGGTATTCCAACAGAATCCAGAGTTAGATCCTGATGTTCGTTTTACGTTAATGCGTGAAGCCGATGCAGTTGTGGCGGATTTAGGTGAAGTACTTGCAAGTGCTTGGGTTCAAAAAGCGACGAACGAACAAGTTATGTTTTTAGATGATTATATTGGCTTAATTAAAAATCTTTTTGATAGTGCTTTTAAATAATTAGACAATAAATTAATGAAGCTAAGAGAATTAAGGTAAATACTTATCTATTTTTTCTTAGCTTTTTTATGAAAATTACAACACTCGCCTTGCTTGCCAATACGCTTTTTTCCAATATGGATTATCAAGACTTGAGATAATGACGCCTTTTGATGTTGAAGCATGCATGAATTCACGGTTTCCAATATACACACCTACATGTCTTACTTTTATTCCTGTTTTAAAGAAAATAAGATCGCCTTTCTTTGCATTTACGAGCGCAATTTTCTGCCCCGTTGATATTTGATACTCAGTCGTTCTAGGTAAAGATAATTGATGTAATGTTTGAAGTGCGTCTTGAGTAAAAGCTGAGCAATCCACACCATCTTTACTTATTCCACCATATTTATAAGGGACGCCTTGCCATTCTCGAAAATAATCTTGATAGCCATCGGATTGCTTCAACTGTGGGTATTTAACTTCAATATCTTGTTTCGATAATTGTTGGGAGGGTGGTGTAGAGCTACAGCCTGCGATGCTACTTAATAGGATAAAGCCAAAGATTAAAGAGATATTGCGAGTCATGATAAAAATCCTAATGCGTTTTCTCTATTATTGCATAGAAATAACGTTGAAGACATCAAGTGATTGTGAATAAGATGTTGTAATGGTTAATTTGTATAACTGCTTTTTGTTCGTTTAATAGTCATAACACCTGTATTTGAAATATTTTGTGACATTTTACACTTTTAATGCATTTTACAATCGAGTAACCTTTGTTTAAATTTTGGATGTACTTACTTTTAACTAAACACTTACATTTTAGTCGTTTTGATAGACATGAGGTGATTAAATTAAATCAGTAAGATTAAAACAAGGAGTTACAGATGAGTTCGTCTGCATCGCAACAAAAAAACCAACAACAGCCAAAAAGGCCGTTGTTCACTCGTTTTCTTGATTCTGTTGAATATTTAGGAAACCTTTTACCACACCCAATCACTCTTTTTGCAATCTTTTGTGTGGCAATTCTCGTTCTTTCTGGCATTGCTGGTTATTTTGAAGTCTCAGTTATCGATCCTCGTCCTGAAGGGGCAAAAGGACGTGCAGCTGACGGCATGATCCATGTCATCAGTTTATTTAATGCAGAAGGCTTACAACTTATTGTGACTAACTTAGTGAAAAACTTTGTTGGTTTCGCTCCGTTGGGTACCGTTCTTGTCGCAATGCTTGGTGTTGCAATCGCTGAGCATTCAGGCATGTTATCTGCTGCTATGCGTGGCATGGTAATGGGTGCCTCTAAGCGAATGGTTACCGTAACCGTCGTATTTGCCGGTATTATCTCAAATACAGCCTCTGAGCTTGGTTATGTCGTACTTATCCCACTTGCGGCGATGCTGTTCCATTCACTCGGTCGTCATCCGTTAGCCGGTCTTGCTGCTGCATTCGCTGGTGTTTCTGGTGGTTACTCTGCAAACCTTCTTATCGGTACCGTTGACCCACTGCTTTCTGGTATTACAGAAACTGCAGCGCAAATGATTGATCCAACGTACACCGTAGGTCCTGAAGCAAACTGGTACTTTATGTTTGTATCTACTTTCTTCATTGCAATCACGGGTGCGTTTGTAACTGAGAAAATTGTTGAACCGAAATTAGGTAAATACAATGATGAAGAAGCAGCAGAAGATCTATCAAATGATAAGATGGGTAAACTGACCGCCGTTGAAAAGAAAGGGCTTAAGTTTGCTGGTGTGGCTGTTCTGATTGTCAGTGCGTTACTTGCATGGACGATAGTTCCTGAAGATGGCGTATTACGTTCAGCAACAGGTACGGTTTCAGGGTCTCCATTCCTTAAAAGTATTGTGGCATTCATCTTTGTATTCTTTGCTGTTCCGGGTTTTGTTTACGGTAAAATCGTAGGTACAATGAAGAACGACCGTGATGTGATCAATGCAATGGCAACATCAATGTCTTCAATGGGCATGTATATTGTTCTTGTGTTCTTTGCTGCACAGTTTGTTGCTTTTTTTAAGTGGACTAACTTTGGTCAAGTCATTGCAGTTGGCGGTGCGAGTTTCTTACAAGACGTTGGCCTTACTGGACCTATGTTATTCTTCGCATTCATCTTAATGTGTGGTTTCATTAACTTGATGATTGGTTCGGCTTCTGCTCAGTGGGCAGTCACTGCACCTATCTTCGTGCCAATGTTAATGCTAGTGGGTTACGCACCAGAAACAATTCAAGCCGCGTATCGTATCGGCGATTCAACAACGAATATCATTACACCAATGATGAGTTACTTTGGTTTAATCCTTGCGGTAGCAACGCGTTACATGAAGAATCTAGGTATTGGTACATTGATTGCGACCATGCTTCCATACTCAATCTGCTTTATGTTTGGTTGGAGTATTCTGTTCTACCTATGGGTATTCGTATTTGGTTTACCAGTAGGTCCTGGCGCTGCAACGTTCTACACACCATAATAGGCAATAGAATAAAAGCTAGGTTCGTAATAAATAGCAAAAAAACTAAAAAGGCGATCTTCGGATCGCCTTTTTTGATCGTTGCTTATTTATAAAGAGAAAGGATAATAGGATGATAATAAGTCCTTATAGTGTGAGCCTTATGCGCCTTGATAAATTTGTTTGTAAAAGTACGACGTTAACAAAAAACGAAGCGCTTGAATGCATTGCTGAGGGAAGAGTAAAAGTGAATGCTAAGATTGTTACCGTTGAATCGACTCAAGTGCATGAGAACAACCATGTGACACTTAATGGTGATTTATTGACTGCTCGTCCTTTTCGCTACTTACTCATGAATAAACCTGCTAATACGATTTGTTCAAACATCGATGAAGTCTATCCCTCCTTATTCAACTATATTAAAGAAGGTAATAATTCGGAATTGCACATTGCTGGGCGTTTAGATTCAGATACCACTGGCCTTGTGCTTATTACCGATGACGGTCGATGGTCATACAATATTATTACGCCATCAAAGAAATGCGAGAAAGTATATCGAGTTGGTTTACGTAATATAATTACCAGTGAGGCAATAACCAAGATCGAGTTAGGTGTGCAACTGCAAGGGGAAGTAGAGTTAACAAGGCCTGCTAAATTGAAGATTATTACAGAGAGAGAAGTATTACTGACCATTACTGAAGGTAAGTTCCATCAGGTAAAACGTATGTTTTCTGCTGTTGGAAATAAAGTAATTTTATTGCATAGAGAGCAGATTGGAGAGATCAGTTTGGATGTAAATGAAGGTGAATGGCGTTATTTAACTGATTATGAAGTTAACTCATTTGAGGATTAAGTAAGGTGCCATTGAAGGCACCTCATCAATAAACGTTATTTTTTCCTAAATGGTTGAGTCAACATTTTGTCTAACCGTTGCTCTTTTTCGCTTCTAAATAAAGCGATCCCTATTTTCATGTCTTCGTGCCCATCTCTTGGTCTCACTAAATACGTTTTTCCAATACGATCCCAAATAGATAAAAAGAACCCATAGTTGTTATTCATCTCGGTGATATGGATTGAATGGTGAACTCTGTGCACATCAGGGGTAATAAGTAAGGTTCTGATGTAACGATCTAACCATCGTGGAATATAGAGATTACTGTGATTAAACATTGCACTTACATTCAAAATTATTTCAAAGACAATGACGGCTTCAACTGGAATCCCTAAGATCCCGATGGCCGCAATTTTTATCAACATGGATAAAATAATTTCTACCGGATGAAATCGAGTTCCTGTCGTTAAATCAATGTCTTGGTCAGAATGGTGCATTCGATGTAAGCGCCATAATGAAGGAACACGATGAAAAGCACGGTGCTGCCAATAGATAATCCAATCTAACAATAAAATAGAAAGGAGAAAGGTCAAAAAGTAAGGGGTTCCAAGGTAATTAAAGACTCCAAAATTTTCTTGTTGTGCGATATAAGCTGCATCAATGGCTAATAGCGGTAAGGCTAGGCGTAGAACAATACTATTAAATACGATTAAACCAAGGTTATTTACCCAGCGTAATGATTTTTTTTGAGTCAACTTTTTACGTGGCCATTTATACTCAACCAAAGCAAAAAGGATGAAAGCAGCGACAAAGCAGCCAAGGCGGATAGTGTCACTTTGTTCAATCCAGCTATTTTCCATGAGGAATTCTCTTATAGAACTTGTTATTACCGACACTGTAAGTAAAATGCGCTTTTTTTTCCATATAAATAGCTTGGTTATTGTAAATGCGTATTCACTCAGTTCATCAATTACACAAAGAAAGACTAGCTCGCTCCACAAAACCCTTTAATGCGCGTGGTGGAAATGTGGATCGTTGTGAATTTTGCCAAGTACGTAAAGATTATTGTATTTGTGAATATCAGCCGCAAGCAGCATCAAAGGCGGCTTTTTTATTAATCATGTTTGATACCGAAGTGCTTAAACCAAGTAATACGGGGAAATTGATTGCTGATGTTATTCCTGATACTCACGCTTATCTTTGGTCCCGCACTGAACCAAACCCTGAATTATTAGCACTATTGAAAGACGAATCTTATCAACCTTTTGTTATTTTTCCTGAAGAGTTAATCGAAAATAAGAGCTTAGTGAGAAATGATATTGTGGTTGAAGAGGGGAAAACTCCGTTATTTATTCTTCTTGATGGTAGTTGGCGTGAAGCTGGGCGTATGTATCGTAAAAGTGTGTATTTACATCATTTGCCTGTCTTGTCGTTTAACCGTGAGCACCTTTCTAATTACATCATGCGTAAAGCAACGAAAGATCATCAATTAGCGACAGCTGAAGTGGCCAGTTTGGTATTGGATTTATTGGGTGAAAAAGAGAATGCAAAGCACCTTGAGTGTTGGTTTGATTTATTTCGAGAGCATTATCTTTACAGTAAACGTCCAGTGAAAGGTGCAGAAAGAGGAATGGGCCTAAAACGCTTGATTGAATTTCGTACAGAACTGAAAGTTAATAACTTAATCTAATGACAATTTGAGGTTCATCTCACATTAAATTAGGCTTAATTCTGCGTAGGTCACAGTCTGTATTTATAAAAATTAGGTAAGATAACACCATAAAAAATTAAAATAAATTTAGGACAAGGATACCTTATGTACTACGGTTTTGATGTGGGTGGAACAAAGATTGAATTTGGTGCGTTTAATGAAAAATTAGAACGTGTCGCGACAGAACGAATTCCAACTCAAACTGAAGATTATTCACTTTTAGTTAATGATATCGCCAGCTTAATCGCAAAATATGATGCGGAATTTGGTGTTGAAGGTAAGGTCGGTTTAGGCATTCCAGGAATGGAAGATGCAGAAACGGGCGCTTTACTTACCAGTAATGTCCCTGCGGCAAAAGGTCAATTTTTACGAAAAGATCTGGAAGCAAAAATTGGTCGCTCAGTTAAAATTGATAATGATGCGAACTGTTTTGCACTATCAGAAGCATGGGATGAAGAATTAAAAGATTCACCCTCAGTGCTTGGGTTGATTCTTGGGACTGGTTTTGGTGGTGGTTTAGTCTTTGATGGCAAAGTATTCTCAGGGTATAGCCACGTTGCGGGAGAGTTAGGCCATTCTCGTTTACCGATTGATGCATGGTTTCATTTAGGTGAGAAAGCACCGTTACTTGAATGTGGTTGTGGTAACAAAGGTTGTATTGATAATTACCTTTCTGGTCGTGGTTTTGAGTTACTTTATGCTCATTATTATGGCCAAGAAAAGAAAGCGATAGATATTATCAAAGCAAATGAAGCGGGTGATGCCGATGCGGTTGAACACGTTGATCGCTTTATGGAATTATTGGCGATTTGTTTTGCTAATCTATTTACTTGCTTTGACCCACATGTCGTTGCTCTAGGTGGCGGCTTATCAAACTTTGCACTGATTTATGATGAATTACCAAAGCGTTTACCAAAGCACTTGTTGTCGGTTGCGCGTGTACCTCGCATTATTAAAGCGAAACATGGCGATTCAGGTGGTGTTCGTGGCGCCGCGTTCTTGAATATCAAATAACGTAATGGTTAGATGATGAGATAGATAGTTACAGGTAATAAGAAAATGCACATAAAAAAAGAGCCTCATGTTAGTGATAACAGAGGCTCTTTTTTGTGTTTAGCTTAGCTATTTAAAATAGTGATTAAGCACAACATTTTTTGTATTTTTGACCGCTACCACAAGGACATGCTTCATTGCGGTTAGGTGTTTTTTCAAAGCGAGTTGTTTTTGGCTTGTTTAGTACGCCTTCAAGCTCAAGAATATTTTCTTCTTTTTCAGCATTCACTTCGATGTTTGCGAATAAGTTGTGCTCAGTAATCTGCGCTTCAATTTCAACTTTACGTTCTTCTGTTTGAACAACTAAAGTTAGTGGTGCTTCTTCAGTACCTAACTTAACGTCACGCTTAGTGTTAAAACCAGATTTAACGTGGTTTTGACGAGTTTCGATACGACCTTTGAAGAACATTTTAGACATCTTGGAGCCTTATAATTTTTGAACACAGTATTTTAGCCACTTTATACCATCAACAAGAAGATGGATAAAGTGATAACGAAATATAAAAATGAGTTTGGAAAGGTAACTGGAGGTTTATGCCTTTGAATTCTGTTTTTATTGGCTATTTTATGATGAGTAAATCAACCGTTACTTTTCGATAATATATCAGCGTGAAATAAGTGAACAATGGAAGTATTTTCAGAAAAACCATGATGGCGCTAGGCTCAGATGAATGGGCGTTTAGGAGGTAATTTTGATGACGGTAGTTATCGGGTCTAGACATGAACTGATTCGGAATATGTAATTTTGATGTATCAATGGCTTTAATTACTTCATAGAATAAAGATAATTTAAGTTCGGTATTAAGTGAAATAAAAAGAGAGTGTAATGTTAAATAGGAGGTAATCATTGATTATAGGGAGTCAATTTATAGAAAAACTAAAACTATTTTTGTGTATTTAAATTATATATAAAATACATACAGATTTAACTTAACGTGGTTTTATTTAATAATGATAAGTTGCTTTAATTGAAAGTTAACCCTATGTGCTGAGTATTTTTGTTGATGGTTTGGTTAATAAAGAATTGAGTGTTGGATAATAAGATTAATTACTACTAAATTATAGATAAATACAGTTGTTGATTGATCTATTAATTGGTATGTTATTCTATGTTTTGTGAATTACTTGATATATAGTCTATGAGTTGCATTTATAAAATCTTAATTTAACCAAGTATTATTGGTCTGAGTTATATGATTCGTATTTGTTATAGTTGCCATTTCTGGCTTATTTTATTGGAAGTAATAAACATGATAAATTCTAACAAAGAGAAGGCACTGTATCAGCCTCATATTACCGTTATTGGAGCTGGTATATCTGGTCTTACTATTGCGCATCAATGTATTAAACAAGGTTATCGAGTTTCCGTTTATGAAAAAGCATCTTTTGCTGGAGGTAAGTGTATTGGGCATGTTATTGATGGAAAAGTACATGAACTTACGCACAGACAAATATTTGCTAAAAATAAAAATTTATTATCTCTTCTTAAAGAGATCCCAACAAAAACGGGAACATGCTTAGATTACATACACTCTCAAAAAAAAGTACAATTTCATTGGGGAACAAAAAATAAAACGATGCAATTTCAGCGTAGTTATTTTTCAATTATTGAAAAGCTGGTTGATGATGCAAAATCTGCTTATTCTATGATTTATTCAAAAGTACCACTGGTTGATATTTATTGGTTCAAGAAACAAGCGTTATTAAAAAAAATAGATGATTCATATACTCACATACCTATTAGTGAATATTTTCAATATAAGAAAAGGCCAAAATTAGCTAATTTTTTACGACCGATGTTGACTGCGTGGATTGGTGCAACGGATGATACCTCTGCTATTTCAGTACTTGATTTATTGAGAAATAAAGAAGGGCAATTACATCCTGACTCTCCTGATGGCTATAGTTTGGGTTTTAGTCTCCCTATATCACAAAGTGTGGTTGAACCATGGTATGAGTACCTTAAGGCATCAGGTGTCACATTCCATTTTAATAATGACGTTGCTCATATTATTGGTCATAAAGATATTGTTAATCAGGCGAGTATTTGGCTCATTAATGGCCAAGAGCTGAAAGCCGACTATTTTGTATTGGCGATACCTGCACATATTATTCAACAAAAGATTTCAAATCAAGGTAGTGAAAATTTAGATCTACACCGTGTGTTTAGCCATGGTTTTCAACTGCATTTTGATAAGCTACCTCAAGCACTTAATGATAAAACGGTAGGCATTGTTCTTGATTCGCCTTGGGGTCTTAGTTATTGCATCACTTATCCAGAATGTGAAAATAATAAAAACCAACTAGTTTGTCTTTCTATTACGGCAACAAATATGGATACAGCCCATGGCTGTGTTTATGATAAACCATTATTTCTTTGTTCGAAAACAGAAACTTTAATTGAACTTTTGACTCAGTTAATGGGTAGTACACAACTTCTTGATGAATCAGGATTTGTTTCATTTCATATCGGACCTGGGGCCAGAATAGTGTCTTTACTTGACGCTGAGCATTTAGATTATGCTGATTGGCATAAAGGTAATATGTTTTTTGATGAAAATGGGATTATGTCTTGTTGGGTTATTCAACATTCTCTTGCTCATCCAACGTATAAAAATAAAATGGCCATTCGTTCTGATGAATTTGATAATTTATTTTTCACCGGTGAATATATTGTCGATACAGAACAAACTTGGCGTGTACCAGCGACATTAGAGCGTACTATTGAAACTGCAATTCTATGTAATGAACGACTTACTGCATGCATAGAGAAGACGGAGTCGTAAGTGATGGATCAAACTTCTCGTAGACACTTACTTACCAGTGGATTATTTTTATCGTTGTGTTTTATTTATGCTAGGGGGTTTTATCAACTAGCTCTTTCTTCTATAACGATGGCCGTACTAATTACTTTAGTTTTACCGGTTTTGTTTTCACCACTTATTAAAAGGGTTGAAAACCACCAAGAAATAAAACGTATATTAGTACTAGAGTCTGGCTTTAATTTTATTTGCATATTAGCACTGACTGACTTTATCTATAAGGGAGCGATAGATACATTGTTTGTCGTATTCTTTATCATTCAAGCGGGCGGTTTTATTACCGTGCAAATTAAAAAGAAAGCCTTTCTTTCATTACCAAGCTCATTGTGTCTGTCTGTTGCTATTACTATTTGGATAATCAACGGTAATCAAACTGAGCTTCTAGGTGATGGCAAGTTGTTAATCTTTGGTTTAGCAGTACCTTGGCAACTTAAAGGCATTTATTTTGCTTGGCTTGCTCAAGTTCTTTTGAATGAATATCGCCATATACTTCCTAAGTTAACTATTTTGTTAGTGCATATTGCTTCATTATCTGTCGCTTTAATGGCTGAGGATTTCTTTCATGCTCGTATCGTAACTGCCAGTCATTTATTATTTTTGAGTTTATGCTTTGATTTAAAATTACGAAGTTGGGGAGGGGAAGATTTTGCTATCTCTCAACGAATCAATGTCATGATGTTAAACATTAATATCGCAAATTTATTTTCTAGGGTCTGCTCACTAATATGCTTAATTTTAGTTATTCATCTTATTCTTATTACTTTAAATTAAAGGATTTACTCTAAATTCTTATCTAGGAAAGTTTACTTTTCGATCTATGAATGGCCGTTAAATGCGTGTGGGGGGGAACTGATAATTAGTCGGAGGGTAAATAATCTATGGGGGACTCATTTTTGAAATTTATAGTCTTTACTTTTCTCATTTTAACAAATAGAATTAACTGTATATTCATACAGTGTCGAGTAAAAAGTTATGCGTATTGAAATGATGATAACAGCGGCTCAACTTCCAAAAGATGGATTGACGCTTATTCACCAAGAAATGGAACGCCGTGTGTGGGAATATTATCCTAATGCACGTATTAGAATAAGAAAAGGGGCGAATAACCACCTTGAGATTTATGCACCAAAAGACGATAAAAAAGCAGCGAATATCATAGTTGAACAAATGTTTAATGAGGCAGAGGAATGGTTGTATGCCTAATATTTTCTTTAATCAAAAACGAAGTAATTCTGCGGCAATGCCATTGAGGTATGGTGGAGAAAATAAAAAGTGGTCCGAGTATGTCTATAAGGATGTTAGGGGATTGAAAAAAATCAGCCTAACTTTTGAGATACCATTGTCTATTTTGATTGCTCGAATTAAAAAAGGGAAGACGTTGCATGAGGCTGTGACTCATTACAATGAGGAGTGAGCTAATGAGTCTGAAATAGGATTTATACGAGGTGTTTTTTAATTTTCGTATTAAACCCTCCTTTGGTGACGGCATAACAATGCTTAAAATGTCATTCTATGAATTTCTTTTTTAGTGGTGAGTAAACTTAAATACCACAGACTTTTATACATTTTATATAAAATTGAAGTAACGCCTTTATTATCACCACAAAATTAGGTGTAAGTAAAAACCGAATAGGACTATTCGGCATTAACAAAAATATGCTATCAGTTTGAGGTTGTACTAATGATAATTTGCACTTAGCTGCGCTTTAAGTACATCAATTAGATTCGCGAGAGCAGAGGTATAACCGTTACCTTCTGACCAATATTGACAGATTCGACTTCAGGCTGCACTTCAATTAAGCAATTGGCTTCACTCATAGAGCGTAAAATCCCCGAACCTTGTTTGCCAGTTGTCACTACTTCCATTTGACCATTTTGGTTAATAGAATAAACACCACGGCTGTATTCTGTACGACCTGTGCGAGATCGAATGAACTCTTTTGCAATGGCGGTATAGGTTTCTGGCTGCCAATTATCTTCACCTTGTAGTTTACGCAATGCAGGTTCCACAAACTGTAAGAACGCGACCATTACGGCAACAGGGTTACCCGGTAAACCAAAGAAAGGGGTATCACCAATGTGACCAAATGCAAGAGGTCGCCCCGGACGCATATTAATACGCCAGAAATTAATGTCACCCAGCTTATCTAAAATTGTTTTAATGTAGTCGGCATCTCCTACTGAGACACCGCCTGAGGATAAAATCATATCCGCTTGCTGCGATGCTTGAGAAAGCGTGGACTCCAAAGCGGCTTCATTATCTTCAATAATACCAAAATCAATCACTTCACAACCTAGTTTTTGTAATAGGGCTGTAAGTGTGAAACGGTTTGAATCATAAATAGAGTTCGCTTTTTGAGCTTCTCCTGGCGCTTGAACTTCATCACCAGTAGAGAAAATTGCGACTTTAGTTTTTGTAACAACAGAAACTGAGGCTATTCCAAGAGAGGCCAACATACCTACTTCTGGTGCGGTAATGCGAGTGCCTTTTGCGACACAAACTTGGTTGATAGCGAGATCTTCACCGGCAAGACGAACGTTTTGACCTTTGCGAATACCTGACTTTCCAGTATCAAAACGTACTTGATTTCCTTCTTGGGTTGCTTGTTCGCGCATGATCACCGCATTGCCATTTTGTGGAACGGGTGCGCCGGTCATTATTTTTGCCGCTTCACCATGTTGAAGAGGATGATCGTAACTGTGTCCTGCCATTATCTCGGCAACGACAGTATAGCTATTCCGTTCTAAATCATCACCACAAATAACATAACCATCCATCGCTGAATTGTTATGTTGTGGTACGTTAATTGGTGACAGGATATCTTGTGCACTTAATGCATTGATTGATGATATTAAACACACGTTTTCGTTTGATTCTAATGGTTTGATGGCCTCTAGAATCTTAGCTCTGCCTTGACTAACAGATAAAAACGCAGGTGATAATTCATCACAATTTGCTGATAAGTCGCTTTGTTGTTTATGCTGATGCTGTTTCACATATTCAACAATGAATGCAGTAATAGCATCAGTATCATTGATGTTCATTTGAGGGAGTTCAGACTTTGCTTTAGAGTCTGCCGCGATCGCAATGATGTTGTTGTCTTCAGGAAAAATCCATGGCTTACCGACATCATCACGATGCAATTCAATCTTAGTGTATGGAAGTTGTTTAAAACCTTCGATTAAGATCAAATCAAGTTGGGTTTGATCTAGTTTATTTATGAGTTGCTGACAGCTTGTTTCTTCATCAGGTGTTTCAGTAATTAAGGCATGACGAAAGCGAGAACTGATCAGCATTTGGCTTGCACCTGCTTTACGCAGTCGGTAGCTGTCTTTGCCTTCTTGGTCAATATCAAAATTATGATGAGCATGTTTGATGACTGCGACTTTTAGTCCCATTTCATTCAGTTTTGGTAATAACTTTTCTAATAAGGTGGTTTTACCTGTACCGCTATAAGCAGCAAAACCCAATAATGGAATAGACGCAGTCGTTAAGCTCATAATAAAGTTCCAAATTGTTCAAGTTCTTGAGGGCTATTCAAATTGATAAAGGCATTTGGGTAATCTGAGAAATCAGCAAAAACAGTATTACACTCTTTATAGAGTAGGATGATTTTTCGATCGCCACGAGCTAAAAAGGCATCAATTTTAGGAATAATTCGTTTGTGCATTAACGTGACGACAGGTTGCATGTATTCGCCATCGTGAGCGACGACAATGTCGGTGTCATCTTTTACGGCATTACATAATAATGAAATAAGGTTATTGGGTAGATTAGGAGAATCGCAAGGAATAAAACCAACCCAATCAGAGGCCATATTGACTAATCCTGCGTGCATACCAGCAAGAGGGCCTGGATAATCGGTAAATTCATCCTTAAAAGTGACGGCGTAACGTGAATAGTTGTCGATACTACGGTTTGCATTAATCGCGATGTGATCGGTTTGAGAACGAAGAGTCTCTAAAGCATGTTCAATTAATGGTTTATCTTGAAAGGTGACAAACCCTTTATCTTGACCACCCATACGGCGAGCTTGTCCACCGGCTAAAATTACCCAATTAGTTTGCTTTGGCTGGAGCATAATTATCCTTGCTAACAATCACTTTCAATGGGGTTGATTCTATCAGCTTTGCGTCTGAAATAGTCCATTGGCGATGACAAATTTCAGTTAACGCATTGGTTTGATGGCTTGTTACAACAATGCTGGAACCTCGTTCGAGCAGATCTTTTGCCATAATGACTAATAATTTAATCGATTCTTGATCAACACTGGCACTTGGCTCATCCATTAATAAAATAGAGGGGGTAAGCACCCAAGCTCGTGCCATCGCAACCCGTTGTTTTTCACCACCAGACAACACTGAAATGTGTTCGTCCGCTAACGTTTCTAGCCCAACCATGCGTAACGCATTAATCACCATGTGACGTTTTTCTAGTCGATTCATGGTTGTGTATTTCATGCCATAAATCACATTGTCGTACACCGTCCCATCAAATAGAAAGGGATTTTGATGCAAATAAACGATTTGATTATTACCTGAGCGGCCAAGTAGACGTGCTGTCCAATGTGGTTGGTTAAGATTAAGTTTTCCCGTCGTCGCAGTTTGTAAACCGGATAAGATCTTAAGTAGAGTCGTTTTACCAACGCCATTGGCACCACGTAAATAGACCGAATCTTTAGGACCTAACGATAAATGAGGAATGTGAAAAAGCACACGGTCATTAAATCGCATTGATAGATTGTCGGCAGTAATTCTTATTGTCATGCTATGCCTACTAGGTACGTAAGTACCCTTTACCACGAGTGAAAGAAAGGAAAAAGTTCAAAACCAGAGCCAAAATCAATAACACCATACCAAGAGCAACCCCTTGAGCAAATGCCCCTTTTTGGCTTTCCATCGCGATTGCGGTTGGAATATTACGCGTCGCGTTGAAGATATTGCCACCGACCATCATAGAGCAGCCGACTTCGGTAATAATACGTGAAAAACCAGCAATGACAGCCGCAAGAATAGGGAATCGAGTCTCCCAAATTAAGCTGCCAAAGGCGCGAGGAAGAGAAGCGCCGAGAGTAAAAGCGGTTTCCCATACACGTCGATCACTGTGTTGAAATGCACCGTGCATCATGGCAACCATGATAGGGAAACAAATAAACATTTGACCAATGATCATCGCTTCTTGGGTAAAGAGCAGTTGCCAATCCCCGAGAGGACCCGCACGAGAAAGCACCATGTACAATAATAGGCCGATCACGACTGTTGGTACAGATTGTAAGGTATTAATAAGAGAAAGCAGTAGCCACCGTCCAGGAAACGACCCATAAGCAAGCGCAAACGCCAACAATAATGCGGGGAGTAATACAACTGCCATCGCAAACAATGAGACAGAGAAAGAAACACCGACAATGCTCCATAATGCTGTATCACCGCTAAACAGTAATTGAATCGCTTCGTGAGAGGTGGCTAATATAGTCATGGATTATTTAGCGTCCGCAGTAAACAATTTCTGTCCACTTAGTTCAAAACTATTAATTAACGCTTGGCCTTTATCGCTGACTAACCAATCACTAAATGCTCGTGCACCTTTTGTGTTTAAGTTGTTGTAACGTTCAGGGTTAATCAAAATAACTTGGTATGGGTTAAATAGACACTTATCGCCTTCAACCATGATTTCTAAATCAAGTTTGTTTTGGTAAGCCAACCACGTACCGCGGTCTGTAAGTGTATAAGCTTGCAATTCTGAAGTCATGTTTAATGTTGGGCCCATGCCTTGACCAACGGCTTTATAGCCACCGAAGTTAGGTTCGATATTGGCTTGGTTCCAAAGAATAATTTCCTTTTTGTTGGTGCCTGAATCATCACCGCGAGAAACAAACGTCGCATCAGCTTCGGCCATTTTTGCAAAAGCAGCGGTTACGTCTTTCATGCCATAGATATGCGCAGGATCGTTTTTAGGGCCCACTAAAACAAAATCGTTATACATTAATGATTTTGGTTCAATGCCATATCCTTTTTCAACAAAATCAGCTTCGGCTTTTGGTGCGTGGGTCATTACCAAATCAACGTCGCCGTTTTCGCCCATTTTCAATGCTTTGCCTGTACCAGCAGCCAGTACTTGAACTTCATAGCCTGAATCTTTCTTAAATACAGGTAAGATGTAATCTAATAACCCTGAATGGTAAGTACTTGTTGTTGTCGCAAGACGTATAACGTTTGCATCTTCTGCGTACACATTCGTTGCAGTAAAAGAACTCAGAGCTACAACGGCCATTGCTGAAAACGTGCTGATTTTATTGTTCATGTTATATCCATGTTATGAAGTTAAATATCACTGCAAATGCAATGAGTGAATAGACTTATGGGCAATAAAGCAATCCCTATGCCAACGTTAATATTGATGCTTATATAGATAACTTAATGATAATTAAAAGGTTCGCACTTATTCTTTCATAAAAACCTTACAAAAAATGTGACTAGGACAAAATGTCTCAATAGAAAGGATACAAAATGCAAATTTAACGTTAGAATAAATAGGACATTTTGACCCACTTCTCGGGGAAATTTAGCCCACTTAGGAAATATTATGGTAGCAAAATCAGATTGGCATGCATTCTCCGTTCTTGTTGTTGATGATGAAATAGGTATGCAAACCATACTTAGAAAAGCATTAAGCAAACAATTTGGTCAGGTTCACACGGCAGGAACAATTGAAGAAGCAGAAGAGATCCGTCAATCTCACCATCTTGATCTGATTATTTTAGATATTAACCTACCGGGTCAAACTGGGCTTGAATGGCAAGAAAGCATTGCGAGTGATTCACGTCATTATGATGTTATTTTTATGACGGGTTATGCCGAATTAGATACCGCGATTCAAGCGCTTCGCTTAGGGGCGTCTGATTTTATTTTAAAGCCTTTTAATTTAGAGAATATGCTACGAGCGGTGAAGCGTTGTATGGATCGCCGCTTAGTTGAACGTACAAATTTTGCGTTAAAACGTGAAGTTGAAAAACACAATCCAATCGACATTATCGGCAACGCGGATAAAACCCTACAGCTTAAACAGTTAATTGCCCAACTTGCGCCTTCTAACGCCGCCGTATTAATTGAAGGTGAATCAGGCACTGGTAAAGAACTGGTTGCTCGTGGTTTGCATCAATTGAGTCACCGTACAGGACCTTTTGTTCCGCTAAACTGTGGTGCCATTGCTCCCGATCTTTTAGAAAGTGAGTTGTTTGGACATACTTCAGGGGCGTTTACTGGAGCCAAAAAAGGACGAGAAGGGTTGTTTCGTGTGGCGAATGGAGGCACTTTATTTCTTGATGAAATAGGTGAAATGCCAATCGGAATGCAGTCTTCGTTATTACGAGCACTCGAACAGAAAGCCATTCGCCCCGTTGGTTCAGAGAAAGAGATTCTTGTTAATGTAAGAATTGTAGCAGCAACAAATCGTAATTTAATCGAAGAAGTTGAGAAAGGGAATTTTAGAAAGGATCTTTTTTATCGTTTAAATGTGTTGACGGTATCTTTGCCTGCTTTACGAGAGCGTAAATCGGATCTTGCTTGTTTAACGGAACATTTCTCACAAATGATAGCGAAAGAAATGGGAATGAAACCGATTCATTGGGCGCATGAAGATATCGCCGCTATGGCAAATTACGATTGGCCAGGCAATATTCGCGAGCTTAAAAATATGATTGAACGTTGTATTTTATTAGGTAAACCACCGGTAGAACATTGGTCAGGATTACAAGGTGATAAACCTTTACATCAAAACATGGCTTTAGCTAATCAATCTACGGTATCACAACAGAATAACATGGAACCGAACAGTCAAAATGAGTGTAAGTGCATGCCACTGTTAGATAACTATCCTGAACAATGGACATTAAAAGAAGTAGAGAAAACACACATTATTACGGTTGTGGATATGCATGAAGGGAATAAGTCAGCAGCGGCAAGACAACTCGGGGTTGCTCGTAAGACGTTAGAGCGTAAGTTTAAAGAATGGAGTGAAGAGAGCGCATGATGTTATCGCCATCACTTTGGAAGCGTCGTATAAAAACCATGGTGCGCTATCGTCTATTGTGGCTTAACTCTGTGCCTTTATTTTTGACAATGCTTGCTCTTATTATCATTACGGCATTTTGGTCAATTCATTACACATGGCAGAATGCCTTAAATGATGTAGGCAGTAAACTTTCTGTTGCGAATAACAGTATTGAACTTTTGCAGAGAGAACAAAGTGCAGAGTTAGGTGGTTTTGTTGATTCTTATGCCTTTCAAATTAAATTGAAAAATGGGCAAAATTATATACAGCGCTGGTCAAGTAATCAGGCAGCTAAATATCATGCTGACTTTATTTCATTACATCCTGCCAATTACGCAAAAAAGTTACCTGAGACATTAGCAAGGCAAATGTACCTTGGTCGATCTCGGACGTTTTTCCAAGTGATGGATGAGACCGCTTTAGTTGAAATTGATGAAGATCTGCCTAAGCGTGTCAGTATTAGAAACAAAGATAACAACATTATTGAAACGAGAGGGCTGATCAGTCGAACACTGATCCCTATTTTCAATGAGCATGGCAGCTTAGAGTGGATAGTAGACAGTGGGATTATCCTGAATAACAGCACATCCTTGGTTGATAGAATTAGAGATCTTATTTATCCTGAAGGTAAGGGAGCCACAGAGCAAGTTGGTACGGTGACCTTATTTTTAGATGATTTGAGGATCAGTACGAATGTGTTTACGGATGATATATCAGGACAAGAACGCGCGATTGGTACTGAAGTCTCACCAGAGGTAAAACATCAAGTCATTGAAAATGGTGAACGTTGGGTCAATAGAGCATACGTCTATAATGATTGGTATATTTCGGCATACAAACCCATTACTGATCTTAATGGGAATGTTGTTGGGATGTTGTATACCGGGTATCTAGAATGGCCATTATTAAAACAATACATCTATAACCTGTTGCAAGCGGGCATCACGATTCTTATCACACTCTTATTATCGACTATTTTTGTTCATCGTGGGGCGAGAGATCTTTTCCAACCAATTGAAAGAATACACTATGTAGTAAAATCCGTTCAACTTGGAAAGAATGACCGAATAGGCGATCTTGGTCTTGATAATGGGCATGAATTGGCCAGTTTGGCGCAGCAATTTGATAATATGCTCGATCAATTGCAATTACGAAACAGCCAAATTCAACGAGCATCAAAAGAGCTTGAATCAAAGGTTGAATCAAGAACCGCCAGTTTGCATGAAAAAACCATTGAGCTTGAGCAATACATTAAGCTATTAAAGCAAGCTCAAGATAAATTGATCATGAGTGAAAAACTGGCCTCATTAGGGGAGTTAACCGCGGGCATTGCCCATGAGATTAATAACCCAACGGCTGTGATATTAGGAAATGCAGAGCTGATCAAGTATGAGCTCGGTGATAATGCAAGCGTAGTATCGGAAGAGTTAGATGCCATCATGGAACAAATTGATCGCATTCGTAATATTACTCGAAGTCTACTTCAATACAGCCGTCAGGGAGGGATTCAAGATGAGGTTACTTGGCAATACATTAATCCTATTATTGAAGAAAGCGTCACTTTGGTACGAACTGGTGCACATAAGCGGGATATCGACGTTGAATTTGATTTTGAACAACCCCCAAGAGTTGAAGTAAACCGACATCACTTATTGCAAGTATTAGTCAACTTACAGATGAACGGTATTCATGCAATGAACGCAAAAGGTAAACTCATTATTCGAAGCAGAACGTGGCAAGAAGAAGAGATAAACTTGGGGGCGATAATTGAAGTTGAAGATTTTGGTATTGGTATGAGCCATGAACAATTGGGACGAATTTTCGATCCTTTTTATACGACTAAACGTGATGGCACTGGACTTGGATTATCTGTTTCTCAAAGTTTATTAAGCCAAACGGGGGGGGAGATTAAAGTACGATCTCAACTTGGTGAAGGGACTGTATTTACGATTTATCTACCAACCAAATCAGAACATTATCCATATGATAATTTGATCGGTTAACCATACTATGTTTAAAAGAGAAAATAATGAAAAAACCAATCCAACAAAAAATAGGCAGTGTTGCACTCGTTGTTGAAAACTACGATGATGCGATTGAATTTTATACCCATAAATTAAATTTTGAATTAATTGAAGACACTGATCTAGGCGATGGAAAGCGTTGGGTGTTAATTAGCCCGCCGAATGGCAATGGAACGAATTTATTATTAGCGCAAGCGAGTAATGAAGAGCAACAGAAATCGGTCGGTAACCAAACAGGTGGTCGTGTATTCCTATTCTTACACACGAATGACTTTTGGCGTGATTACGAAGACATGAAGAAAAAAGGCGTGGTATTTAATGAAGAACCACGTAAAGAAGTCTATGGTACCGTTGTTGTTTTTCAAGATCTTTATGGCACAAAATGGGATTTATTAGAGCTAAAATAATCGATATTATTTGTCTTTATGCTTGGTTTTGAAAAGACCGTGGCTTATTGATTCAGTGAAGAATCAGTAAGCCAATGTCTTTATTGTACTAATTAACAATAACAATGCTGTCATTTTGATCGGTATGTAGTTGAGCTTTTCTTTGTTCGATAAGTTGAGCGGCATAAGACGGTGTTACTGCATGAAGCTGACCTTTAATACGTAGGCTTGATGCTTCCCAAGCATGATCTTTATATATTCCAGTTTCAGTATATTGAACGATAACTTTCATTTCTTTCTCCTTGAGTTAACAATTACCAAACGTGTTACTAACAGTAATCCTTGCGATAAATATGTGCTACAGCTAAAAACGTAATATTAGGTTTATAAAATGAGATGATGGATCTCACTGATGTATCTGAAATTTAGATGGATACTAACTTTTTATAACTGTTTTTATGTATAGAATTGAGGTTATAGATTTTTGATTACTTTTGGATATACATAATGAGAACAAGATTTGACCGTATTCGCCATGCTATTTTATTCGAGATTATTGGCTTAATTATTATTGTTGGCGTATTAAGTCAGCTTGGTTTCAATATGGGGCATGTTGGAGTGATGGGCGTAATTTTCTCCATAATAGCAACAGGTTGGAACTATGTTTACAACATTGGCTTTGATAATTACCTTGTAAAGAAAACGGGATCCGCAGTAAAAACCGCATGGGTACGAATCGTTCATAGCTTAGGTTTTGAGGGCGGACTTCTTTTCTTAACCATTCCGTTTATGGCGTGGTTTTTAAACCTAACAATATGGGATGCTTTTGTGCTCGATATTGGAATGGTGATTTTCTATCTATTTTATGCCTATATTTATAATTTTATTTATGACACTATTTTTCCGGTGAATGCGGAGAGGGTAATATCTAAATCGTAGTGAATTTGTTCTTTTCTACGTAATACCTCGTTTAAAAATAACGATTAATAGAACAATAAGGGAATTAGTATGAAACATTTTTGGTGGAAATTTATTATAACCATTTTACTCTTTGTTGGTTTATTCGGATTGGTTTTTTATAAAGTACAAAGTGGCATTGAGTGAATATGAGTCAATGACAAAATAGAACGGTTCAGATGAATAAATGACAGCATTGTCTAACTTGCTGTTATTTCTTAACTGAATATGAATAACTTGCTCATTATTTATTAAGAGACGGTTTTGTATTCTTACTCCAAGTTAATTCATAACGTTTGAATATTAAATGGAGAAAGATTATGAGCTCAGTAAGTATTATCATCATAACATTAAATGAAGAGAAAAAAATAGGTCGTTTATTGAGTGATCTCACTAAGCAAACGCACCAAAAATTCGAAATTATTGTGGTTGATTCAAACAGTGACGACTCAACGTGTGAGACCGCTCTTACTTTTCAAGATGACCTTCCTAAATTAACGGTTCATAAAATGGACACGACCGGTGTAAGTCTTGGCCGTAATACGGGTGCGGTATTGGCTAAATATGAACGAATTTTATTTTTAGATGCTGATGTGTGTTTATCGCCCGATTTTTTAAGTAAATCGTTATCCTTACTCGATGAAAAAAAGCTCGAGGTAGCAGGAATATACATGGGCTCAAAAGGGTTACCAACAGCACATAAGCTAGGTTATGGACTGTTTAATGTTGGTTTATTTGTCACTCAATTTATTTTTCCGACAGCTGTCGGTGCTTGTCTTTTTTCAACACAACGTGCTCATCGTGATCTTCAAGGGTTTGATGAAAAAATCACGTTATGCGAAGATTGTGATTACGTAAAACGTGCCAGTCAAACATGGCGATTTCGATTCTTACCAATGGCCTTTCAATTTGACCCTCGTCGATTAGATCAAGAAGGCTTATTTAAGATTGGGTTTACGTATCTAAAAGCGAATGTTCGCCGCTTTTTCTTTGGTGAAATGCGCAATAACGAAATGGAATATAAGTTTGATCATTATTCGGAACAAAAATAGTGTGAATCGATAAAGGTATTGTATGTCCGGTTCAGTCGTATTATTTATGGGTGCATTGCTAGATGCACTCATTGGGCCAAATATATTCGTTCCTGGTGAACCTTTTTTAATCGCAGCAGGTTATCAATTTCATCAAGGGATGATTGGTGGGGTAATCGCGGTGTTATTAGGTGGTTTGCTTGGAGACCAATTAAGTTATTTTATTGGAAAACGTTATGGCCGTAAGGCTCAACACTCACTGATTAAATGGAAACCTAAAACTCGTCGTTTACTGGCTCGTTGTCGGCTTCTTTTACAGACAAGAGGCAATGTTGTGTTGATGTTTGCTCGACTATTAGGGCCAATTGCATGGTTTGTCCCTTTTGTCGCTGGTGTAAATCAGATTCAATGGCGTCGTTTTTCTTTCTTTTCAAGTATCGGATTATGTTTAGGGGTAGGGCAGTTTATTTTTTTGGGTTACGCCTTGTCTTATGGTTTAGATAAATTCCCATGGTTAATCGAAAGTAAGATTCTCATCATAGAATATCGTTATTCTATTACGGCTGTTTTTATTTTGGGTGTTCTTTTATTGATGACGAAAAAATTAAGATGGAAAAAATAGGGAGATAATTTTAATTTCACAATCAGTAAAGATATTCTGGAAATAATGGCTAAAAATAAGCAAATTCTTTAACGAAGTGCTCAATAAATACGCTTTTTTTGACGTTAAGTTCAGTTTATTCATTGACGTAGATAGAATTCGTAGTTGGTTGAAATTTAATCGTTATGATGTTTTTTTGGAAAGAAATGTAAATTAATTGCACTTATTTTAAAGATGAGACCTGAAACTCATAACTAGTTAATTTAAATACAAAAATATTTTTTACTGTGATTGATATCATAATTTTTATGCTGTTTTTTGGTCTTTTTTTAAAAGTTTGCACTGGTTTTCATGAATTCAAGCTGCTAGAGTCCGATCCCTCACGAATCAAGTGGGATACCCATGTCTAAAAATAGTAATGAAACTAGCGACAAACTTGTTCCAACACTTACAATAGGATTTATCCTTTTATTTCTTCTTGCTGCGCTTGTTGATCTATCAACATTTACTGCAACTATTCAAACCATGTTCATGTCGGCATCGACAATGTTTGGCTTGTGGTGGCAGTGGTTGATGATTATCACTTTTGTTTTAGCTCTTATCATAGCGATGAGCAGTTATGGCAAAATTAAGATGGGCGGTGAGGAAAAACCAACCTTCGGCACCTTTAAATGGGTCGCCATGATAATGTGTACTTTGCTTGCAGGCGGCGGTGTTTTCTGGTCAGCTGCAGAGCCAATTTTCCACTTCATTACACCTTCTCCAAGTTTCTCTGATGTCACTGGCGGCACTCTTGCTGCTGTTACTCCTGCGTTAAGCCAAAGCTTTTTACATTGGGGCTTCTTAGCATGGGCGGTATTAGGTACCTTAAGTACAATTATACTCATGTACGCACATTATAACTGTGGCATTAAACTACGACCTCGTGCGTTGTTATACCCGATTCTAGGTACTAAACTTGAAAATCATTGGTTAGGTTCGTTGATCGATGCTTGTTCAATTATTGCGGTTGCTGCAGGTACGATTGGTCCTATTGGATTCTTAGCTACTCAACTTAGTTACAGTATTACTGTGCTCACAGGCCTTGAAAGCTCTCTGATGAGCCAAATCGGTATTTTATCTGTGATTGTTGCTATTTATTCAATCTCTGCCTTCTCTGGCATGGACAAAGGTTTACAGTGGTTAAGCCGAATGAATGTAATTGGTGCTGTGACGTTATTGGTTGCGATTTTAGTTCTAGGACCAACAAGCTTTATCTTCACCGAGTTTGGTATTGCTTTTGGTAACTATCCTGAAATCT
>SAMEA5043648__coassemble_224_pt1 | contig 28001 bp, 21 predicted proteins | sample SAMEA5043648__metabat2_low_PE_006 | metagenome-assembled genome bin SAMEA5043648 (sample SAMEA5043648) | Gadus morhua
GGATTTTTATTAACTATTCCGTAATTTTCTTACCCAAACTGGTTATTTTTTGATACTTTATAATCATCAATAAATAATCACTTCCCTAATCATTATTGATTTTGTTTTTAAGGATAAGAACGACCATGGCAAAAGTATCTCTGGAAAAAGAAAAAATTAAAATTCTTCTTTTAGAAGGATTGCACCCATCTTGTGTTGAAGTTTTTCAAGCTGACGGCTATACAAACATTGAATACCATAAAGGTTCATTGTCAGAAGAAGAGCTTCTTGAAGCAGTAAAAGATGTCCACTTCATAGGTTTACGATCACGAACTCAACTAACCCAAGAAGTGTTTGATGCTGCTAATAAATTAGTTGCCGTTGGTTGTTTCTGTATTGGTACGAACCAAGTAAACCTAACCGCAGCAGCAAAACGCGGTATTCCTGTCTTTAATGCCCCGTTCTCTAATACACGTAGTGTGGCTGAACTAGTATTGGGGCAAATCCTATTACTGCTTCGCGGTATTCCAGAAAAGAATGCACAAGCTCACCGTGGTATCTGGAAAAAAAGTGCTGACTCTTCTTTTGAAGCCAGAGGCAAACGTTTGGGTATCATAGGTTACGGACATATCGGCACACAATTGGGGATCTTAGCTGAAAACCTAGGCATGCGTGTTTACTATTATGATATTGAAAATAAATTATCATTAGGTAACGCCACTCAAATTCAAACCATGAGTGAACTATTAAACAAGTGTGATGTTATTACCCTTCATGTACCTGAAACCGCAGGCACAAAAGACATGATGGGTGCAGAAGAGTTCGCAAGAATGAAACCAGGGGCAATCTTTATCAATGCTGCTCGTGGTACCGTCGTAAAAATACCTGACTTATGTGCAGCGCTTGAATCTGGCCATCTAGGTGGTGCCGCTATTGACGTATTCCCAGTAGAACCTAAAACAAATGCAGACCCATTTGAATCACCATTGCAAAAGTTTGATAATGTTATCCTAACACCTCATGTCGGAGGCTCAACTCAAGAAGCTCAAGAAAACATTGGGGTAGAAGTCGCAGGTAAACTTACAAAATACTCAGATAATGGTTCAACACTGTCATCAGTGAACTTCCCAGAAGTCTCTCTACCTCTACATACTGGCACGTCTCGTTTACTTCATATTCATGAGAACCGCCCAGGCATTCTGACTAAAATTAACAGTATTTTTGCGGATAAAGGGATTAATATCGCGGCACAATACCTACAAACCTCATCAGAAATGGGCTATGTCGTTATTGATGTTGAAGCCGCTCGTTCAGAAGAAGCATTAACGAAGCTAAAAGATATTGAAGGTACTATCCGAGCCCGTATCCTTCACTAATAAATCATACGCTAATAACATCGTACAAAAAAAGGGTTACGCTTAGTAACCCTTTTTATTTCAATGTATTTTTCTAAACACTATTATAGATATAACGTCGCTTATTCTTTTAAACGATAAACAACCGAAACACTGTCAGAGATAACCATTTGTGTATCTTGGTAGCTTTCAGCTGTATTTGCAGAACTGTCCATACGCATCGCTTTCATCATTACAGGTTGGCTATAATTATTATGATAAGAAATCTTCCAGACGCCTTTCACTGATGTACCAAAACCTTTCGCCAAAGAAGCGGCTTTATTATTTGCATCTTTAATTGCTTCTAAACGCGCAGCTTCAATATATTCTTTTTCTTTGCTTGTTTTAAGTTCAATGTGATTAATTCGATTAATTCCATCACCTAAAGCTTTATCTAAATACCCATTCAGTTTATTTAAATCCATCACCGTAACAGTAATGTTGCGAATCGCTTTATAACCAACTAATTCAGGTTTCTGCCCTTTCGGGTAACGATATTCGGGTGTTAAACGAATATTGCCACTATTAATATTCTCTCGCTTAACACCTTGTACTTCTAAACGAGCTAAAAATCCGATCACTGCCTTGTCAGCAGCTTGCTTCGCTTTTTCTGCTGTTGCTTTACTTTCTACCACATCAACAGAAAACTGAGCCATATCAGGAACAACCAGTACCTTACCCTCTCCAGACACTTCCAAATGAGGAAACTCTGGTGATTCAGCAAATGCAGCAGGGGAAATCAAAGCAGATAAACATAATGCACTAACAATTTTTTTCATTTTAATATCTCAATATAACGTCATGTATATATGACTCTTATTTATATAGAAAATTCCATTTCATATTCATTCTAGTCCACTCTAATCCAAAAGGATAATAGATAAATAGCAGATAAAAAAAATGCTCCCCGAAGGAAGCATTTTCTACACTAAGACCATAAAGGCTAATCAGCTTTATTCAAATGAACATCCATTTGCGGGAATGGGATTTCAATTCCTTCGCTATCTAGACCTTCTTTAATCGCTTGAAGCGTATCAAAATAAACATCCCAGTAATCTGCAGTTTTACACCACGGACGAACCACAAAGTTTACTGATGAATCAGCTAAAGCAACAACACCAACCGTTGGTGCCGGTGTTTTAAGTACACGAGGATCAGCCTCAAGTACTTTTGTGATCACTTCTTTAGTTTTCTTAAGATCAGCACTATAAGAAACGCCAATAACATGATCAACACGACGTGTAGCATGACGAGAATAGTTAGTAATTGGGCTACCAATAACACCCCCATTCGGCACAACAATCATTTTATTATCTGGAGTAGTTAGGATCGTTTGGAAAATTTGGATAGACTCAACAGAACCAGCCACGCCGCCAATCTCAACGTAATCGCCAGATTTGAATGGACGGAAGGCAACAATCAATACACCAGCTGCAAAGTTTGATAACGAACCTTGAAGTGCAAGACCTACCGCTAAACCAGCCGCACCAATAACAGCAACAACAGAAGCCGTTTGAACACCTACTTTACCTAATGCTGCAATTAATACGATAATAAATAAAAGGTAACGAACTAATGTATGAGCAAAGTCAACGACTGCTTTGTCCATTTTTTTCTTTTCAAGAACTTTACTTACACTACCAGCGACTTTCTTAACGATAATATTACCGATAAAAAGAATAACTAGTGCCGAAATAATATTTACACCATAAGTAATAAAGAGTTCTGAATTATCTGTAAGCCAACGCTCTAAATTAGCAACGCCAGTTGTTGCTAAATCAGTAACTGCACCTTGATCTGCCATTTGATTTGTCCTTTATATAGTTCTCATGCGAATGAGAATGTAGTCATTATTTTGACGATTTATACCTATTCTAACACTATCGATAGTCAGTGTGGTGTTAAATCCTTTTAAATACCTATTTACATGCTTAATTAACGACCTAAACCAATGTTAAAAAATAGCTATTAATACAAGCACCTAGTTAATATAACTACTCAAGCCAAATTTAGAAACATTTTATTTACATAATTTGCCAATAAAATCAATTTCCATGCAATTATTTGAACTGTTCTTCTCGTTTAAACATCAGTTCTTTCTCTGATGATTCAGCTGACACAAAATAGTAACCATCTACCGCAAAACGTTTTAACTCTTCAATGGTTGCAATTCTATTTTCAATGATAAAACGAGCCATTAGGCCACGTGCTTTTTTTGCATAAAAACTAATTATTTTATACTGCCCATTTTTGCAATCTTTAAATATTGGAGTGATCACATCAGCATTTAATAACGCGGGTTTGACGGCTTTAAAATATTCATTTGATGCTAGATTGATAAGAGTCTTATCACCCTGTTCTTCAATCACTGCATTTAGCTTTTCTGTTATTTTATTACCCCAAAATTGATAAAGATTCGCTCCTCTATCATTTGCTAATTTAGTCCCCATCTCTAAACGATACGGTTGCATCAGATCAAGTGGCTTTAATAATCCATACAGCCCTGAAAGCATGCGTAAATGCCGCTGCGCATAATCAAAATCATCATCACTAAAACTAGCAGCATCAAGCCCGGTATATACATCGCCTTTAAAAGCAAATAACGCTTGTCTAGAATTATCAGAAGTAAAGATAGGAGACCACTCTTCAAATCTAATCGCGTTAAGACTCGCAATTTTATCACTCACTTTCATTAATGAAGAAATATCAAGAGGCGTTAATTTTCGACATACATGAATTAATTCTTCCGAATCAGCAATGAAATCGGGTTGTGTCGATAAATCGGTTGCCAATGGGCTTTCGTAATCAAGGGTCTTAGCAGGAGAAACAACAATAAGCATGAGCGAGAAATTCCTTTATCTGATTTATATAAAGATAGTAACGATTCAGATACAAAAAAGCCACGCTAGGTAGCGTGGCTTTATCTATTTATTTGATGGGTAAAAGCAATTAATTAGTTTTTCTCTTTGTTATTATCCCAAATACCTTCTTCTAATTGAGAATGTAATTCAGGGTAATCTTTACTATCAAAGGTCGGTAATTTACCCTCACTAAGCTGCTTATTGTAATCTTTCGCCAGCTTGATAACGGTTCCTGACAATAATGAAATTGCGATTAAATTCACTATTGCCATCATCCCCATAGAAACATCAGCTAAAGCCCATACCGTAGGTAATGATGATAACGCCCCAAACATAACCATACCTAAAACCACGATACGGAAAATACCGATCCCGGCTTTATGATTGTGCTCCAAGAAAATCAAATTAGTCTCAGCGTACGAATAATTTGCAATGATAGAGGTAAAAGCAAAGAAGAAAATAGCAACCGCAATAAATATTCCGCCCCAATCCCCCACTTGGCTTGTTAATGCTAACTGAGTTAACTCAATACCAGTGACTTCGCCATGCGGTACATATTCACCCGACATTAAGATAATCGCGACAGTAGATGAACAGATAACAATCGTATCCATAAACACACCAAGCATTTGAACATAGCCTTGTGAAGCAGGATGCGGCGGATAAGGTGTTGCAGAGGCTGCTGCATTAGGTGCAGACCCCATACCTGCTTCATTTGAGAATAGACCGCGCTTAATACCATTAATCATTGCTTGAGCAATTGCGTAACCTAAACCACCAGCAGCGGCTTCTTGAAGTCCAAAAGCACTCTTAAAGATCAGAGTAACCACTCCCGGTAGTTTTTCTATGTTTGTAACCATGATATATAAAGCAATCGCTAAGTACGCTAATGCCATCACAGGTACTATGATTTCAGCCGTTCGAGCAATGGTTCGAAAACCACCGAAAATAACAATCGCAGAAATAATCACAATACCAATACCGACATACAGAGGTTGCCACCCGAATGCATTCTGCATTGCACTGGCTATCGAGTTTGCTTGTACTGCATTAAATACCAAACCAAAAGCGATGATCAAAAAGACAGAAAACAATACGCCCATCCAGCGCATGCCCAATCCTTTTTCCATATAATAAGCAGGGCCACCACGATAGTTGCCTTCATCATCTTTGGTTTTATATAATTGTGCTAATGTACTTTCAGCAAATGACGTTGCCATACCCAACATAGCAATAAGCCACATCCAGAAAATAGCGCCTGGACCGCCGGCGGTTAAAGCGACGGCAACCCCTGCCATATTCCCCGTACCAACACGCGCAGCTAAGCTGGTGCATAGTGCTTGAAACGATGAAATACCAGAAGAATCAGATTTACGGCTGTTTTTTAAAACAGAAAACATATGCCCAAAATGACGAAATTGAATAAAGCCTAAACGAACCGTAAAATAGATCCCAATGGCGACTAATAAATACACGAGAACTGAACCCCATAACAGGTCATTCAGTAAGTTAATAATACTTGTCACGCTTACCTCTCAGCTAAGTTTGGTTATGACATAGCACACTTGATAAATTTAGTGGCTAAAAAATGACGAACTTTAAGCGTCTTCATCTATGTAGGAATTCGCATTCCTAAAGCACGCATAGAGTATGAAAACGTAAATTTAATTTCACTTTATATAAATATTTACGCATTACTTAAAGCTCGCGAGCCGAATAATGCTCAGTATTTACTGAAAAATCAATAGGAACAGTCCTCAAAGGGGATCTCTCTATTTATTCGTATCAGTATTAAATACAAATCAAAACAACAAAAAATACAACGAAAATAAACAACCAAACCGGTGCGGCTACATACAAGAAATGCCTTAAGTCCAATATTATCAATAATGAATTTCTTATTGATCTAATAAAAACAGTCGTCTAGACCCAATCATTAGATGGCAAGATAACATCGCCATTTTTTATATTCAGACTCACTTTCACAGCTAAATCAAGACAACGCAGAGTAAATAAATCAGATTTATTTAACAAAAGACAAACATTAAACGGTTCTCGTCAACTACACTATATTTGTAACTAAACTATAATTTTTAAATATTCACGATTAAGTTTACGTTTCAGTGATCCCCTTCTCATAAAATATTCATCAAAAAGAAACAAATGCGAAACAGTTCAAGTTCATGATCCCATGGGATGTGATACTAAATACCTTGTTAAATAAATGGTGTTACTAATTGTATTTTTTGACTAATTTATAAAACGGAGTGCTTATGGACGGGTACACGCTAAACGAAATATTGGCAACAAAATCATCAACAACAAATAAGAAAAAACAACCAAAACGTTTATGGCGTGAAATAGAGGAACTTCAAGATCGACGTCAGCTGTTGCACGAACTGCAAGAGCTTGATCCCTTTTTTAGCGGCAGTATTGACGATTGTATTTTAAAATAGCCAATAAAAAAGGAGAGCACTAACGCTCTCCTTTTTATCAATCTAAGCTCTTACCTGTTCCGCTAATTGAACATAGCGTCTATGCACTCTTTCACCAAACACAGGATCGTCTTCCTCCACCCATCCCTTTTCTAAATTACGCCAATCAATCTCAGTTAACTGCGCCTTTAAAAAAGGAAATACCTCTTTTTCTTCTAGTTCAAGATGTCGGCGAATGCGTTTCGTAAATGCAAGTAAGTGCTCTCTAAAAATATCTTTCGGGACAATCGCATCCTGTAAAATCATTTCAAGTGTTATTGAAAAATCAACAGTATCTGCAGAAAGCGTATTGTGTTCATGCAATAAATTGGTCAGTGCTTTATTCTCGCCATACTTATCAATAAAATATTGATAGATCCTATCTTCTTTTGGATGATGATTTTTTTCAGCAAAAGACGATAGATAATCAACGCTTTCACGTATTACATTATAATTGACTGTCTTTTCTTCCTCTAACCGATTCAGTTTTTTATCCAACAACTGAATAATTCGGTTAATGTAACCATGATCTTTATAAATACTATCTATAAGCATCCTGTCCTCCCTTACTCTGTCAGGTGATTACCTTTTGAGTCTAACGTATTATTAAAGGAGCACCGCTTTTCAGTTCAACTTTTAACCACTAGTCCAATGTAATTGAACTCCAGTTGATTTCGGATAAGTTTTTCTCTCGCAGCAATTCATTTGTTTTAGAAAAGTGCTGACAACCAAAAAAACCTCTTCTTGCCGATAAAGGGGAAGGATGAGGAGCCACTAAAATAGAGTGCTTCATTGCATCAATATTAATGCCTTTTTTTTGAGCATGAGCCCCCCATAGTAAGAAAATAATCCCTTCTTTTTTTTCATTTAATTGCTCAATGATGCTGTCAGTAAACGTTTCCCATCCTAACTTTGCATGAGAATGAGCTTGTGATTCTTCAACGGTTAATACCGTATTAAGTAACAAGACCCCTTGCTCAGCCCAACTTTCTAAATAACCATGTGTTGGTGGAATAAAACCCTCAATATCTTCTGCTAATTCTTTATACATATTGCGCAGAGAAGGCGGGATCTTAACTCCTGGTAATACAGAAAAAGACAGCCCATGCGCCTGCCCTTCTCCGTGATAGGGATCTTGACCTAGAATGACAACGGTAACGTTATTAAATGGCGTCAATGAAAAAGCAGTAAACACATTCTCTTCTTTGGGGAATATTTTTTTTCCTTGAGAACGTGCTTCGTTTATATGCGTCATCATTTCTTGATAATACGGTTTTTCTTTTTCCGTTTCTAAAATGTCATTCCAAGATGTGTTCATTTATTTTTTCTCACTGAGTTCTTTAAGTTGAGCGATTTCATCCTTCCAAATATCAGGGTTTATCGTCTCTAATACTAAAGGAATGCCATTAAAACGATCATCTTGCATAATGTACTTAAAGCAATCCCATCCAATCGTGCCTTCACCTAAAGATTGATGGCGATCGACACGACTGCCTAGCTCAATTTTGGCGTCATTGATGTGCATACCACGCAAGTATTGAAAACCAACAATACGTTCAAATTCAGAAAAAGTATGCTCGCAAGCCTCTTTAGAGCTTAAGTCATAACCAGCGGCGAATGTATGGCATGTATCAAGGCATATACCGACACGAGACTTATCTTCAACTTGACTGATAATCTGAGCTAAATGTTCAAATTTCCATCCAAGATTCGTTCCTTGGCCAGCCGTATTCTCAATCACAGCAATCACATTCGGCACGGCTTGATGCGCGAGATTAATGGATTCAGAAATAAGGGTAAGACACTCATCTTCTGAGATCTTCTTTAAATGGCTGCCTGGATGAAAATTGAGCAAAGTGAGCCCTAATTGTTCACAACGCTCCATTTCATCAATAAATGCCGCGCGAGATTTCTCTAGCTTTTCTTCTTCTGGCGCACCAAGATTAATTAAATAAGAGTCATGCGGTAATATTTGAGAAGGTTCAAATCCAAAACGCTTACAATTTGCTTTAAAATCAGAGATGATCTTTTTTGTTAACGGCTTAGCTACCCATTGGCGCTGATTTTTAGTAAATAATGCAAACGCTGTAGCCCCTATTTGATATGCACGTTTTGGCGCTTGATCAACACCACCGGCCGCAGACACATGTGCCCCAATATATTTCATCTCTGTCTTTCCTTTCAAAATTAACTTCGGTCCATTATTACGGTAAATGCTTTATTTGTCAGTACTTCTCTGCTTTCTTGGACGGAAAACAGAGAATATCAAAATAATATAAAAATCCAATTTTGTAGTAAGTTTACTACAAAATAAGCTCATGCCAATAAAGTAGTAAGCTGAAATTTTCGTGCCACAAGCTAGCTATATGGTGTTTTATTGATTTAGGATAAGATTTTAAAGATGAATTAATTGTCACTTTTTGTTGTTTTTTGACCTATATCAATATACAAAGTAAGGGTATCATGTATATAATGTGACCCATAAGATATTTACAAAATAACCACAAAGTGGACTAGGAGAAAGTAAAATGATCACAGGTATCCAAATTACTAAAGCTGCAAATGACGATCTTCTTAACTCTATCTGGCTACTAGATAGCGAGAAAAATGAAGCACGTTGTGTTGTTGCAACTTCAGGCTTTGAAGCTGACCAAGTTATTGCAACAAGCGCACTGGGCGAATACGAAAGCCGTGACGTTGCTATTGAAAAAGCACCAAAAGTTGAAGGTGGCCAACATCTAAATGTTAACGTTCTGCAACGTGATACATTACAAGACGCAGTTAAGCACCCAGAGAAATACCCACAGTTAACTATCCGTGTATCGGGTTATGCTGTACGTTTTAATTCTCTAACAACAGAGCAACAACAAGACGTTATCGCACGTACTTTTACAGAAACTCTATAATCTAGACTTTCCTAAATAAAAAACGGCACTCATTGCTCATGAGTGCCGTTTTTCTATATAAAAGCCTCTTCAATACTGACTAATTAGTTAGCATTTAAGAGGCTTTTTATTAATGGCATATCCATTCATATGCCATTACCGTATCGCTTTCGCCTTTATTGAACTTTACGCAATACTTCTTTTAGATCATCAAAGTTATTAGCAAGATCTTCAGACAATAACTCCATTGCATTATGTTTCGCTAATGGCGCTGGAAGATCAAGATCTCCGCCTAAAATATCATCGACAACTTCTTTAAACTTAGCGGGATGGGCTGTACATAAAAATAAGCCAATCTCACCCTCAGCTAATTGCTCATTCAAAATACGATAAGCTATCGCACCATGAGGTTCACATAAGTAGCCTTCTGCATGCATTTCTTTTAATGTTTCTGCACTCTGAGCATCAGTGACTGCACCTTTACCTAGCGTTTCAAGCCCCCAGCCTAAACGTTGGCAAAGCTCTTCAATACGAGGCCAGTTATTTGGTTGGCTCACATCCATGGCATTTGAAATTGTAGGAATCGTTGTTTTTGGTTCCCATTGCCCCGTTTCAAGATAACGTGGCACCGTATCATTTACATTTGTCGCAGCAATAAAGCGTTTAACAGGTAAGCCTAAAGACTTAGCTAATAAACCCGCTGTTAAGTTACCAAAATTACCACTTGGTACTGAAATAACGACATCATCACGCTTTTCTTTTGGTAGCTGAGAAACGGCTTCAAAGTAATAACAAATTTGAGCCATTAAACGACTAATATTAATTGAGTTAGCTGAGTTTAATCCAATTTCTTTACGTAAATCGGCATCATCAAAAGATTGCTTAACCAATGCCTGACAATCATCAAAGTCACCATCAACGGCAACGGTATGAATATTGCCACCCAGAGTACAAAATAGCTTTTCTTGTAATGGGCTTATTTTACCTTTCGGATATAAGATCACGACATTAATATTATCCATACCATAAAAGGCATGAGCAACAGCAGCTCCAGTATCACCAGATGTCGCGGTTAGAATCGTAATTTTATCATTGCCTTCTGTCACTGCGGCTAAAGACTGAGCCATAAAACGGCCACCAAAATCTTTAAACGCTAATGTTGGACCGTGAAATAATTCTAGTGCATAAACGCCATCTTTAACTGCGTGAATAGGTGCGGGAAATTGAAATGCATTCTCAACCATATTTCTAACAGTATCTTGTGGCAATTCATCACCAATAAACGCAGATAAAATCTTAGTACTACGGGAAATAAAATCGTCGGCCAGAAGTGTATCTATATCATCAAACGTAGGCAGTTCAGATGGAAAAAACAGTCCTTGATTACGACCTAAACCTTGGCGAACGGCTTGGCCAAAAGAGACTTTCTCATCGTTTTCTTTTATGTTGTACAACTTCATAATTTACTTCCTGTTACTTGTGAACCTTGCTTGTCTAAACGACAAACATGGACAAATCCTTCGTCATTTTGAACGTAATTATCTTGCAACCAACGAGATACTCTTTCAGCAATATCTTTATCTTTACAAATACTAAATAGAGTTGGTCCTGACCCAGAAATTCCTGTTGTTAATGCACCTGCAGAAGCGGCATAAGCGCGAGCTTGAGCAAAATTAGGTAATAAGCGTTCACGGTAAGGTTCAGCCACCACATCTTTGATCATTTTCGCGGCTAGCTCTGGTTGCTTTGAATAACACGCATGAATAAAGCCTGCGAGATTTCGACCATGAGCAATGACATCTTGACGACGATATTGAGAAGGTAGAATTTCACGAGCTTCCGCCGTTGATACTTTAATACCCGGGTATGCCATCACCCAATACCATTCATCGAAACAAGGGACTTCTTGACTAATAATACCGAGTTCTTCAACCATTAATTGCAAACCACCAAGATAGCATGGCGCCACATTATCATAGTGAATCCCACCTGATATCTGTCCTTCCATCTCCCCCATTAGAGCAAGGAGCTCCATTTCAGTTAATGGTTTATCATGAAACTGATTTAATGCATCAAGTGCAGCAACAATAGAGCAAGCACTAGAGCCTAAACCAGAACCAATTGGCATGTTTTTTTCTAGTACCATATGAATAGGTTTTAACGTTACGTTTTTAGTTTCAAGCTCTCTTGCAAACACTTTCCAACAATCATAAACAATATTGTCTTGCGGATTTTCTGGCAATTTATCAACAAAACGACCTGATGTGGCAAGAGTGAAAGCGTCAGAACCCGATTCAACAAGAACTCTATCTCCTAATAGCGAACCATCAATAGGAGAAACCGCTGCACCAAGTACATCAAACCCAACACTTACATTACCAATCGATGCCGGAGCATAAACAACAACACTCATTTTATACTCCTAATTTCCAGCCAAGGGTGCGCATAAGATCAGAGAATACGCCAGCAGCAGTTACTTCTGTTCCTGCGCCATAGCCTCTTAATACCAATGGGATTGGTTGATAGTAACGACTGTAGAATGCCAATGCATTTTCACCGTCTTTAATCTTAAACATAGGATCATCACCATCTACGGCAGCAATTCGAACCTTACATTTCCCTTCTGAAATTTCACCGACATAACGTAATACTTTGCCTTCCTCTGCGGCTTTAGCTGACTCTTGAACAAAATATGCATCCGCTTCTGGAAGACGAGCCATGAATTCATCAATAGTTCCTGAGTCATCAAAGCCTGGTGGTAATGCTTGTTCAACCTCTACGTCATCTAATTCAATTTCAAGGCCAGATTCGCGAGCAAGAATAAGAAGTTTTCGAGCCACATCCATACCAGATAAATCATCTCGAGGATCGGGCTCAGTAAAGCCATTTTTTTTCGCTACATTCGTAGCGTCACTTAATGACATGCCTTCGTCTAGCTTGCCAAAAATATAAGACATAGAACCGGATAAAATACCATTAAACTTTACAAGCTCATCACCAGCAGCAATTAGGTTTTGTAGGTTTTCAATAACAGGTAAACCTGCACCAACCGTCGTCTCATACATAAACTTACGTCGCGTTGCACGTGCTGCATTACGTAACTGATGGTAATAGGCCATAGAATCGGTGTTCGATTTTTTATTCGGAGTAATAACGTGAAAACCTGCCGATAGAAAATCAACATATTGAGCAGCAATACCATGATCAGACGTACAATCAATAATCACAGGGTTAATAATATGGTTACGCTGAACCAATGAGATTAAACGAGCAAGACTAAACTCTTCGGTCGCATTACCCATTCGGTCACGCCATCCGTCCAGTGAAATCCCTTTGCTGTCCAATAATAGACCTCGACTATTTGCCAAGCCACAAACTCGAATTTCGATGCCTTTTTGAGACAGCTTTGGTTGTTGTCGTTTAATTTGTTCAACTAACTCACCACCAACACCACCAACACCTACGACAAAAACATCTAAGAAATGCTTACTATTGAAGAGATTCTCGTGACATGCTTTAATTGATTCAGACACTTTATCTTCAGGAATGACGGCTGAAATAGCTCGCTCAGAAGAGCCTTGAGCAATAGCAATGATATTAACGTTCACTTCTGTTAATGATGTAAAGAATTGAGAAGCCACACCTTTTGATGTTCTCATGCCATCACCAACTAGCGTTACGATAGCAACATCATTAATAAATTCAACGGGTTCTAATAAACCGTCTTTTAATTCTAATTCAAACGCTTCGCGTAATACTTGCTCTGCTTGTACTTTATCCTCAGCCTCAATACAAAAGCTGATACTGTACTCAGAAGAAGACTGAGTAATTAAGACAATAGAAATACCAGCCGTAGACATTGCACCAAATACACGGCTTGCCATACCAACCATGCCTTTCATGCCAGGGCCACTGACGTTAACCATCGTTAAATTACTTAATGTCGTTATCCCTTTAATGGCTAAATTATCTTCACCTGTATCTTGGCCAATAAGCGTGCCTGGACCTTGAGGGTTAAAACTGTTTTTAATTAGGCAAGGAATATGAAATTGAGCAATAGGTGCGATGGTTTTAGGATGCAAAACTGAAGCCCCAAAATACGACAATTCCATTGCTTCTTGATAGCTTAAAGACTTAAGTAGACGAGCATCATCAACTAATCGAGGGTCACAGTTATAAACACCATCAACATCAGTCCAAATCTCACAACACTCGGCACGAAGACAAGCGGCAAGCACCGCAGCTGAATAATCAGATCCGTTACGCCCTAAAGTAAGCAATTCACCTTTTTCATTCCCTGCAATAAAACCAGGCATGATATTTACGTGCCCTTTAGGAAGAGGTTCATTTTTAAAATTCAGCGTCGAAATATCAACATCAACAGCACCTTCTAAAAAACTACCACGAGCATAAAGATATTTAACTGGGTCGATAAGGCTTGCTTGTTGCCCTTTAGCTTCAAGTACCGCCTTCATTGTAACGACTGAAATACGTTCGCCTTTACTGATGATTTTTGCATAGACATTATCAGGGCACATACCTAATAAACTAATACCATGCACATATTGGCGAAGTTGAGAAAGTGAATCTTTTAGCTTATTTTCAAGCGTTTTAAGATCGACTTGTGGAAGTGCGGTAGAAATACCATCAAACAACTGAATAAAAACAGCTTCTAATTCTGAAATTTGTAACTCAGCTTCTCCATTCGTTAATACGTTATCAACGACTGAAACTAACTTATTCGTTACCTTACCCGGTGCCGATAAAACAACAGAAACATCTTGCTGTTGCGCATTATTGGCAATGATATCTGCGGCACGTAAAAAACGATCTGAATCTGCTAATGACGAACCACCAAACTTTAATACTCGCATCTCTATCCTCCCTAAAAACGAGTGTTACTGCAGTATCCTTACTGCTTCTAGCATGATAAACGTTTCAGTAAATAATGAAAGAATGCAGTTAAGAATTAGTAACTAAATTGCAAAAAAAAGCCCGCTCTGATAATCAGTGCGGGCTTCTTTAAAATACTTATGCGTATCAGCCCACCCCAGCAACCATGGTGCCGGTAATTGTTGTGGTAATAATCATTGAGCTGATAATGAACATATAATAAAAACTCTAAAATAAATGTTTTCGATATACAATAACTACCTTACTTCCCTCTAACAAGTCAATGATAAATTTACTCATTTACATAACAAAAGAAGAATATATCGTTGCAAGCTATTGAATATAATCTATTAAACAAGCATTTAGTTTTTGCAATTAAATTAATAATTCTTTGCTTATCAAGACACCATTGAGATCTGCGTAGATATAATCCCCAGGTGGGATAACTTGAGTATTAACCGTAATTGACACTTGTTGCTCTCCAGCGCCTCGTTTTTCTGTTTTAAATGGTGATGTGCCCAATGCCTTGACTCCTAGTGGCATTGTTCTTATTTCACCGACATCACGAATAGCCCCATATACGATCACACCTTCCCACTGATTATTTACAGCAAGTAGTGCAACTTGATCGCCAAGAAGTGCTTTTTGGCACGAGCCATTGCCATCAATAAAGAGCACTTTCCCCTTACCATTTTGCTGCAATACTTCACGCACAAGTGAATTATCTTGATAGCAACGTACAGTGACAATCTCACCGTAAAAACACGCTCGACCACCAAAATCTTTAAATTCGACATCAATAAGTTGAACGCGGTCTTCAAATTGATCACAAATATCAGGCAATAAATCCATTTTATATTCTCCTTGTTTATTAAAACAAACCTGCTTAACAACATTAGCAAGTATTACATCTCCATAAATCGCATAGAAATTTACAATTTTACTATAAATATGTTCCTATATTTATTACTACACTCTAGTGGTATCGATTGCTATTGACCTAAATCAATAAAATGTATGGAAATAAAAATCGCTTATTGTTAGAGTGGTGTTAAGGGATTAAAATCTATCTTCTAATCAAGTTTTAGATACTAATTCAAAAAATTAGAGCTTTATCATGTTATTGATTATATATTCAATGACAACCAAGGATGGCGTGCCGTTTAGGTTTCTATTCTTCAATATATATTTTAGTCTACGATTGAAGAGTCTATTTCCTATTTGTAAATTTTTTATTATAGAATTAACACCGTTAATTCTACTTTTGACTTTAATCAGTTAGTTAGGTACCGCCCATGCAAACCCCTCAGATCCTAATCGTTGAAGATGAACACGTTACTCGTAATACACTAAAAAGCATTTTTGAAGCAGAAGGCTACAATGTATTCGAAGCAAGCGATGGTGAAGAAATGCACACTGTGCTTTCTGAACAACAGCTTAATCTTGTGATTATGGACATCAACCTTCCAGGAAAAAATGGCCTTCTTCTTGCTCGTGAACTTCGCGAACGTGGTGATATGGCTCTTATGTTCCTTACAGGTAGAGACAATGAAGTTGATAAGATTTTAGGATTAGAAATCGGTGCTGATGATTACATCACAAAACCATTTAATCCTCGCGAGCTGACTATTCGTGCACGTAACTTATTGACTCGTTCAATGAATCAAAGCACAGCCGTTGAAGATAAAAAACTGGTTGAGCGTTATACATTCAATGGTTGGACTGTTGAAATCAACAGCCGCTCTCTAGTTAGCCCAAGCGGTGAAAGCTACAAGCTTCCTCGCTCTGAATTCCGTGCCTTACTTCACTTCTGTGAAAACCCAGGTAAAATTCAGACTCGTGCTGACTTATTGAAAAAAATGACAGGCCGTGAGCTAAAACCTCATGATCGTACTGTTGATGTAACTATTCGTCGCATCCGTAAGCATTTTGAATCAGTAACAGATACTCCTGAGATTATCGCTACTATTCATGGTGAAGGTTACCGTTTTTGTGGTGATCTAGAAGAGTTATAATAGTTAACTCTTTCTGAAATAAAAATGCCCCGCTCTATTTAGATAGACGGGGCATTTTTGTATCCGGTATTAAATTAATACACAGTATCAACCGAAACATTAGTTTGAATTATCCATTCATCATTAACTTGAACAGCAATATCCAGCGGCTTACTTGCATCCAATACATGAAATGATTTCGCTGCTATTTCCCAAGAATGATTGTTATGAACGCGCACATCATATTCTTCTTCATCAATCACCCACGACTCTTCACCTTGACGAATAACCACCTCGACGATCTCAATATCAGGGTCTATAACCTGATTTGAAGTCAGTGTCAGTGCTAAATTCAGCTTACTTTCATCTTCTTCACTGCCAACACTTGGCATTTCGTCAATCCAAACCGCTGAGTTTAATTCTATTTTTGAATTCATTAACTCAACTTGGTTATCTTGTTGCCAATCGATGTTGTCTTCAGAAGTCATCTGACAACCAGCAAGTCCGATTATGACTGCGGTTACTATCATTATTCTTTTCATTATAGTTCCTTAATTTTGTCGCTGCTTTAACCAACTTTTTAGTACTTGAATATCATTTTCATATTCATTTTTAATTTCTTCAACCCAATCATCAATATTCTCCCACCACGCTGGTAAATCTGGAGACTGTGCTTTTTGGGCCACTTGTTGAATATGCTTTAAACCAATGGATCCCGCAGCCCCTTTCATTTTATGAGTCTCAAATACAATGCCATCTTGATCTCGTGCTGTCATGTTTGAATCAAGTATTTGAATATATTCTTTCATACTGCTTTCAAACATTTCGATGCTGGTATAAATAGGTTTTGTACCAACTATCTCGATGTACGACTCAAGCATTTCTAAATCGAGTAAAGTATCAATTAAATGCTCACTCTCAAGTTGTTCTGCCGTTTTAATTTGAGCCACTTTATTTTCTTTCTCTCTCTCTTTTTCATCGGAGATAGAGAACAGTTCAAGTACTTCAGTTAACGCTTTAACACTTAACGGTTTGCTGATGGCTTCATCCATACCTTTTTCAAAGTATTCGTCTTTTTCTTTTAATAAATTAGCCGTTAAAGCAACTAACGGTGGTAATTCCTCATATTTTTCTCTAAATATTTGAGCGACATCAAATCCAGTCATGTCAGGTAATTGAATATCTAATAACGCTAAATCATAGTTTGTGGGATCAAATTGATTGATTGCATCTTCACCACACATAGCCACATCGACGGTATGACCTAAACTTTCAAGCAACGAACGAGCGACGGTAATATTCAGTTCAATATCCTCAAGCATAAAAATTCGCAAAGATTTTGCACTTTTCATCTCAGGCATTGCTTCTTCTTCTTCAACATGATCAACCAAGGGGACGTTGATAGAGACAATAAACGTACTACCAAACCCGACATCACTGGTTACTGTAATGTCTCCTCCCATCAAGTTAATTAATTCTTTAGATACAGCTAAACCAATACCAGTCCCTACTGCATGTAAATTATCTTTGCCTTGTTTCACCTGATAATACATAGCAAACACATTTTCTAATTCAGACTCAGGGATCCCAATTCCTGAATCTTCCACTTCAAAAGTTATATCTGCATTGTCACCGTGTATATCGGCACTCACGGACATCACAACTCCGCCTTCTTTCGTGAATTTAGTCGCATTCCCGATTAAATTCCAAAGAACTTGTCGTAAACGAGTACTATCAACACAGATATGCGCGGGAAGGCTCGTTAGTCTTTCTAGATCAAAACGCAGCCCTTTTTGCTCTGCCATTAATCCTGATATATTTTCCATTTCAGTAACAAAACTAATAAAATCAAGAGGCTTAGGTAATAGTTCTAATCTACGGCGATCAAATTTATCCATATCAATAATATCGTTAAATATATTACCCAAAGTGATCGCACTGACATTAATAGTTCGCATATAATTATGTTGTTCATCATCAAGACGGGTATCAAGCAGCATACGACTTAATCCGACAATACCATTAAGTGGTGTTCGTAATTCATGACTGATTGTTGATATAAATGTTGTTTTGTCACGACTGGCTTTTTCTAGGGCCTCTTCGTAACTTTTACGATCCGTTATGTTTCGTCCAAAACCAACCAAACCTAAGTGACGACCATCTTTACTATAAAAAGGGATTTTGCTTAATTCAAAACACGCTTTTCTGCCATCAGGATAATCAAGCCACTGTTCATACGTTAATGCTTGGTTCTCTTTAAGAACTTGTCTATCGGTATCAATGACTTTAGTCGCGACTTCAATGCTATAAACATCTTTAGGTGATAATCCAATCAGTTCTTTTTCAGATTTACCGATGAGATCCTCCATGGCTTTATTACAGCCAGAGAAAAAACCTAATTCATTACGGTAATAAATTATATCGGGGGAAGTATCAAGGTAAGATCGCAATAACGCAGTTTGCTCAGCTAATTCTAATTGTGCTTTTTCTCGATGAAAGACCTCATTTTCCAAATCCCCCATCGCTTCTTGGCGAGCCTCTTCTGCTTTTTCTCGCTCTTCTATTTCTTGATTCAGTTTTTTGACGTTACCTTTTAATTTGTTATTTAAATCAAGATCACGAGTTCTCATTTCTTCTAATTTACCAACCAATTTAGATAAGCGTTGACGAGAATCTTCTAAGTGTTCAACGACTACTGATAAAAAGAAAACAGCCCAAGGAGTGATCAGTAAACCAAAAAAAACAGATCGTACAATGTCTAAATCATTAACTTCACCACTCAAGACGAGAGTCACTCCAACTTGAACAATGACAGCTAAAGCAACAAGAGCGATGGCAAGTAAGAGACTAAAACGGACGATCCCAAGCCTAACCATAAGATCGACATAAAACTGCGCAAGAATTTTTAACTGCTTCATAGATACACCCTGATAATATTCAATATGAATAATATCAGGGTTCATTCTGTTTGAGTTATTTTTTCAACACTGGGATCGTGTATTTGAAAGGCGTGTTAATCAAAGAACCTTGCGCTCCATCTTTATTAAGAGCCATACCTACATTAGTTAGCCCTAACCAGCGAGGCTCACACCACATTGGTGAAAGTAAAGTTGGCCTTCTTGCTGTCGCTGATACACGATGATAAATAATATCAGGAGGAGTTAAACGAATGATTTCAGAAGCAACATCAATATAATCTTCCATTGTTGGCGCTTCTATTTTACCAGCACGCCATGCTTTAGCCATCGTACTTCCCTCTACGATATGCAGCGGGTGTAATTTTATTCCATCAGTTCCGGTTTCTAATACTTTATTAAGTGTTTCAAGATTGTCTTCTCTCGTATCACCAGGCAACCCTATAATAAGGTGAGTACAAATCTTAATTCCTAACAATCTAGCTTTACGCGTAATCGTGTCATAGCAAGCAAAATCATGCCCACGATTGATGCGCTTTAAGGTTTTATCATTAGCCGTCTGAAGTCCAAGTTCAAGCCAAACCTCATATCCGTCATCAACATACCCTTTCAGTAATTCTAATACCGCATCAGGTACACAATCAGGCCGCGTACCAACACACAAACCAACAATATTGGCGGAATTCAGCGCTTCTTCATACATATTTTTTAGTACTTGGACCTCTGCAAATGTATTTGTATAAGCTTGAAAGTAGGCAAGATACTTTTTCGCACGCTTAACTTCTCCCGCTCTATCTGCTAGCTGCTCATGAATCGCTTTAAACTGCTCTTGTTCATCAGAAAATGAGGCGACGTTACAAAAGGTACACCCCCCTTTTCCAATCGTTCCATCTCTATTAGGGCAACTAAAACCACCATGGAGTGTCAGTTTATGTACCTTTTCGCCATAACGACGCTGTAAATCTTGTCCGAATGTATTTGCTAGTTCATGAAGTTGCATTGCGGTAACCAATAATAAATCAAAGACTTAGTTCATAAATAAAAAGAAGTCTCAGTTCTATTTATGAAAGTTGCTAACTCGATTGTAAAAAAAGACCGTAAATAATAACGAAAAAAATCATACGCTATTCTAATTTATATCAACAAAAGGCGCATAAAGTAGCGATTAAACGCAAAAAAAGGCCATTTATTATAAATACTTATGCATTTAGTGTGAAAAAAGTAAACATTACGTGCAACTTTAGTTGGTATTTAATATGACAAAAATGTAGGATAGTTACATCGTTAAATAGTTTAATTTGCCACCAATAGATTATTGGGGCTTTTCGATAGTGGTATCTACCCTCAGACAACAAATACAACGGATAAAAATGTATTTGATAGATATCACAATGGATTGGGTTAGTTTGCACGTCATATTAAGTGATGCCAGCAAACACCAGAATGGATTCAAACTTGCTACCTCTTGAGACTAACTCACAGCAAGTTCGATTGAAAATTAGCAAAGGACTAGACAGAAACTTACGTAGAGAAGTTGTGTCTGCATAATACTGGAAGGATGTATCTATGGTAGATAGAGAGCAGAGTACACAGGGCATGTATACTCCGGAATTGGAGCATGATGCGTGTGGTATCGGTTTTGTCGCTCACCTTAAAAACCGTAAATCTCATGATGTGGTTACTCAAGCACTTGATATGCTTGCTCGTATGGAACACCGTGGTGGTCAAGGCTGTGATCCATGCAGTGGTGATGGCGCAGGTATTTTATTACAAAAACCTCATGAGTTTTTATTAGAAGAAGCCGTTAAACTTAGTATTAAAATACCTTCTTTTGATAAATACGGTATTGGCGTTGTTCTTTTTCCAAAAGATGAATACAAACGTCAACAATGTAGAGATATTTTAGAGCGTAACGCTCAACGTCTTGATTTGGAAATTCTTGGATATCGTATATTACCTGTCGATAACTCGATGCTAGGTAATGATCCTCTAAGTACCGAACCTCAATTTGAACACGTCTTTATTTCTGGTGGTCCATCAATGGATCCCGCAGAATTAGAACGTAAATTGTATGTTCTTCGTAACTATACAGTTCGTGTTTGTTTAGAAAGTATTTCCAACATCGGTGATGATTTCTACATTAACTCATTATCATACAAAACCTTAGTATACAAAGGCCAGTTAACTACAGAGCAAGTACCTCAATATTTCTTAGATTTACAAAACCCATCAATGGTCACTGCTTTAGCTCTAGTCCATTCTCGCTTTTCAACCAATACATTTCCTCGTTGGCGCCTAGCTCAACCATTCCGTTACATTGCTCATAATGGTGAAATCAATACTGTTCGTGGTAATTTGAACTGGATGAAAGCCCGTGAAGCGATCATTGAATCAGATCTCTTTAGCCAACAAGAAATGGACATGCTACTTCCTATTTGTCAGGAAGGCAGTTCAGATTCATCTAACTTTGATATGGCATTAGAATTACTTGTTCTTTCTGGTCGTAGCTTGCCACATGCATTAATGATGATGATCCCTGAAGCATGGCAAGAAAATAAAAACATGGACCCGACTCGTCGTGCATTTTATCAATATCACGCCAACGTAATGGAACCATGGGATGGCCCCGCTTCTGTTTGTTTTACCGATGGCGTTCAAGTAGGTGCAACGCTTGACCGTAATGGTCTTCGCCCTTCTCGCTATACAGTAACAAAAGATGACTTCCTTGTTATGGCATCTGAATCTGGCGTAGTAAAAATAGCCCCAGAAAATATTGAGTTCCGTGGTCGCTTACAACCAGGCCGTATTTTTGTTGCTGACTTAGAACAAGGTCGTATTATTTCTGATGAAGAAGTAAAAGATGGCATTGCGAAATCACAACCTTATGAAAAATGGGTTGAAGAGAATCTTCTAAGCTTAAATAAACTGCCTGAAGCAACAAACCAATACAGCCAACCTTCTCCAGAGCGCCTACTGAATCGTCAACAAGCGTTTGGTGTTACCTCTGAAGAAGTGAATGAGATCATCCTACCATTAGCGAAAACGGCTTATGAGCCATTAACTGCAATGGGTGCCGATTGGCCACTAGCGATCCTTTCTCATCAATCTCAGCATTTATCTAACTATTTTAAGCAGTTGTTTGCCCAAGTAACTAACCCACCGATCGACCCGATCCGTGAGCGTATGGTTATGTCGCTAAACACCTACTTAGGTAAAGATCAAAACTTACTTGCTGAAACCCCTGAGCATTGTCAAAAAGTAGAACTTGAATCCCCTGTTTTGTCGAATTCTGAATTAGAAAAATTGCGTGCGATTGATAATGAACACCTACAAGCAAAGACACTTGATATCGTATTCCAAGCAAGTGAAGAGCCGGGTAAATTAGAACGTGCACTAAAACGCATCTGCCAATACGCTGAAGATGCGGTAAATGATGGTTATTCTATTATTCTACTGACTGACCGCGCTGTAAACTCTAACCATGCTGCGATTCCAGCAATGCTTGCTGTGGGCGCCGTTCATCACCACTTAATTCGTAAAGGATTACGAGCTAAATGTGACATCGTTATAGAAACGGGGGATGCACGTGAAACACACCACTTTGCAACACTCGTTGGTTATGGTGCGAATGCAGTTAACCCATACTTAGTCATTGAAACGATTGTTGAACTTCAACGCGTTAAGAAACTCGATCCAACACTTCATCCAAAAGAGCTATTTGATAATTACCGTAAAGGGGTTAATGGCGGTCTGCTTAAGATCTTCTCAAAAATGGGAATTTCAACATTACAGTCATACCATGGTGCTCAAATATTTGAAGCATTAGGCATTAGTAAATCCGTTGTTGACAAGTACTTCACAGGTACTGTTTCTCGTATTCAAGGCCTTACTATTGATGATATAGCAAAAGAAGTGCTTATCCGTCACCGTATTGGCTACTCTACTCGAGAAATCCCAGTTCAAGTACTTGATGTTGGTGGTGTTTACCAATGGAAACAACGTGGTGAGAAGCATTTATTCAATCCAGAAACCATCTCACTACTGCAAGAATCAACACGTAATAAAGATTACGAACAATTTAAGAAATATACCCAAGCTGTTGATGACCAAGGTGACAATGCAGCAACACTGCGTAGCCAATTAGCCTTTATTAAAAACCCAGCGGGCTCTATTCCTTTAGAGGAAGTGGAACCAATAGAGAATATTCTTAAACGTTTTGCAACTGGCGCTATGTCGTTCGGTTCTATCTCACACGAAGCACATTCAACACTTGCTGTTGCAATGAACCGTATCGGTGCGAAATCTAACTCAGGTGAAGGTGGTGAAGACCCGATTCGCTTTGAGAAAAAAGAAAATGGTGACTGGGAGCGCTCTGCAATCAAACAAGTTGCATCTGGTCGATTTGGTGTTACCTCTTACTACCTGACCAACGCCGATGAATTGCAAATTAAGATGGCTCAAGGTGCAAAACCAGGAGAAGGCGGACAGTTGCCTGGAGATAAAGTCGACGATTGGATTGGGGCAACTCGCCACTCAACTCCAGGCGTTGGACTTATTTCACCACCGCCACATCATGATATTTATTCAATCGAAGATTTAGCACAACTTATCTACGATCTTAAAAATGCAAACCGTAAAGGCCGTGTTAACGTTAAGTTAGTGTCTGAAGCAGGTGTTGGTACTATCGCCTCTGGTGTTGCTAAAGCAAAAGCTGACGTAGTACTTATTGCAGGCTTTGATGGTGGTACTGGTGCATCTCCTATGTCCTCTATTCGTCACACAGGCTTACCGTGGGAATTAGGTCTAGCTGAAACACACCAAACATTACTGAAGAATGGTTTACGTAACCGTATCGTTGTTCAGTCTGATGGCCAAATGAAAACACCTCGAGATCTTGCAGTAGCAACACTTCTTGGTGCTGAAGAGTGGGGCGTAGCAACAGCAGCTCTTGTTGTTGAAGGCTGTATCATGATGCGTAAGTGTCATAAAAACACTTGCCCTGTTGGTATTGCAACACAGAATAAAACATTACGTGAGCGTTTTGATGGTCGCGTAGAAGACGTTGTTACTTTCTTCCAATATATGGCTGAAGGCCTTCGCGAAGTTATGGCTGAACTTGGTTTCCGCTCTATTGAAGACATGGTTGGTCAATCTCACAAACTTAAGGTTCGTGACGATATTGGTCATTGGAAATATAAAAACTTAGATTTATCACCAGTACTTCACGTAGAACAACCTCGTGCTGAAGATGGTATTTTCAATCAAATAAAACAACAGCATAATCTTGAAGATGTATTGGACCGCAAACTTATAAAACTTGCAAAACCAGCACTCGAAGAAGGTAAATCAGTTAATGCAGAGTTTGATATTCTAAATACTGACCGAAGTGTCGGAACGATGCTTTCAAATGAAATATCTAAAGTCTATAAAGACCAAGGATTACCGCAACCAATGAATGTGAAATTTAATGGTTCCGCGGGGCAAAGTTTAGGAGCATTCTTAGCGAAAGGCGTCAAATTTGAAGTAGAAGGTGACGCAAATGACTACTGGGGCAAAGGGTTATCAGGAGGTACACTCGTACTTTATCCAGACACAAGATCAAGTATTGTAGCTGAAGATAACATTGTTGTTGGTAACGTTTGTTTCTATGGTGCCACCTCTGGCGAGTCTTACATTCGAGGAATGGCAGGCGAGCGTTTCTGCGTTCGAAACTCTGGGGCAAGTGTTGTTGTGGAAGGTGTTGGTGACCATGGTTGTGAATACATGACGGGTGGTGTCGCGATTATCCTTGGCTCAACCGGCCGCAACTTTGCCGCTGGAATGAGTGGTGGTGTAGCGTATGTTTGGGATAAGTCAGGAGACTTTGAATCAAAGTTAAACCAAGAACTTGTTGACCTAGACCCAATCGAACAAGAAGATAAAGATCTTTTACATAAAATGCTAACTAAGCATGTTGAATTCACTGGAAGTGAAGTAGCAAAGTCTTTCTTAAGTAATTTTGAAGTAAATTTAGCCTCTCTGGCTAAAGTTATGCCGCGAGACTATAAAGCGGTACTTCAAAAGCGTAAGACTGAAGCACAACACGCACAAATGGAAGAAGTGGAGGCAGTATAATGGGCAAGCCTACAGGTTTTTTAGAAAATGGTCGTGAGTTACCAAAAAAATTAGAACCAATTGTTCGAATTCAAGATAATAAAGAATTTGTCTTAAACGAAGAATTTGGCGATAAAATCAATACGCAAGCATCTCGCTGTATGGATTGTGGTGTTCCGTTTTGTCATAACGGATGCCCTATTGGGAACATCATTCCGGAATTTAACGATGCCGTATATCGCGATAGCTGGGAAGAAGCTTGGCATATTCTAAGCTCAACAAATAACTTTCCTGAATTTACAGGCCGTGTATGCCCTGCTCCTTGTGAAAGTGCATGTGTATTAGGGATCAATCAAGATCCAATCACAATCTGTAATATTGAAAAAACAATCGTTGAGACTGCGTATCGTGAAGGATACGCGCAACCTAAAAAGCCTCGTTCCCGTACAGGAAAAACTGTCGCGATTATTGGTTCAGGTCCTGCCGGCTTAGCTGCTGCAGAGCAAATCAATAGTGCAGGCCATTCAGTCACTGTTTTTGAACGAGATGAGAAAGTTGGTGGCTTATTACGTTTCGGTATTCCTGATTTCAAACTAGGAATGGATATCATTGATCGAAAGATCAATTTAATGGCCGAAGCCGGTATTAAGTTTGAAGTAAATGCACATATTGGCGTTTCAATTAATGCTCAACAACTGCGCCAAGATTTTGATGTTGTATTACTGACTGGTGGTTCAACAGTACCAAGGGATCTTCCTATTCCTGGTCGTGAATTAAATGGGGTTCATTTTGCAATGGAATTCCTAGGTCAAAACAACCGCCGAGCGAACGATATGGATCTTAAAACAAAAGAGATCCATGCAAAAGATAAACATGTTGTCGTTATCGGTGGTGGCGATACAGGATCAGATTGCGTTGGTACTTCTAACCGTCATGGGGCGGCAAGCATTACTCAAGTTGAGATAATGCCTATTCCACCAGAAAAGCGCCCAGCGAATATGCCTTGGCCTCAATACCCAATGATCATGAAAACAACGACTTCCCACGAAGAAGGCTGTGAGCGTCATTGGAACATTTTAACTAAAGAGTTTATCTCTGATGATGAGGGTAATGTCACCGGCCTCCGTATTGCTGATATCGTTTGGCAAGATGCCAAACCTGGAGAGCGACCTGGTTTTAACGAAGTAGCAAATAGTGAGCGAGTTATACCATGTGATCAAGCTTTCTTAGCTATGGGATTTTTACACCCAGAACCTACGGGTGTTCTAGCTCAATTAGATATTAAACTTGATGATCGTGGCAACGTTGCTACCAATGGTTTTTCTACTAACCAAAAAGGTGTTTTTGCTGCAGGTGATATGCGTACAGGGCAATCATTAATTGTACGTTGTATTAATGAAGGTCGTGAATGTGCGCGTGAAGTTGACGCTTATCTTATGGGGAATACAAACTTAGAAGCGAAAGCTGGCTCTCTAATGCTATCAGCATCATAATCTTTCGCAATTAAATTCAGGTTCCTTTCAAACCTTTGGCCAACATTTCGATGTTGGCCTTTTTTATAGTAAATTCAATAAACAAAAATTCAACAATTCACGGGCTTGTTTTATACTTACTTAACATTTCTAATATCTATAACTAAAATAGAAGCTTATTATTTATGAAAAGATCACTCATTCCTATATTTATAATACTTACTTTATCAGCTTGTAGCCAAAGGAGCGACGTAGTCATGGATAAATCAACAAAGCCATGTGGTGACAAACCAAATTGCGTCTCAACGCTAGAAAATAGAGAAAGCTTTTCCGCAGCTCCATTTATATTAACCAGCACAGCAAATATTAAAAATATATCTAATGTTGCTCAACATTTAAAAGGAGCTAAAGTTGTAAATATAGACAATGATTACATTCATATTGAATGCACTAGTTTACTTTTTCGCTTCGTAGATGACTTAGAATTACGAATTTCAGGGAATACTCTAATTGTACGTTCAGAATCACGTACAGGATATTCTGATTTTGATGTAAATAAAAAGCGTGTTGAGAAATTAAGATCTCTTTTATTAAAACAGGGGCTAATTACTCAATAAATAAACCCATTTTAATTTCACTATTTCTATTTTATACAGACGAAAAAAAGCCCTAATCTTACGATTAGGGCTTTTTAAATAGTGGCGGAGTGGACGGGACTCGAACCCGCGACCCCCGGCGTGACAGGCCGGTATTCTAACCAACTGAACTACCACTCCGCAGTGTCTATTCAGCATTATGCTATTACTTAAATAAAACGTGTCAGCGTTTTATTCTTTGTCTTCATCTTCTAAAAAAGATAAAAACTAAATTCAAGCCTGGCGATGTCCTACTCTCACATGGGGAGACCCCACACTACCATCGGCGCTATTACGTTTCACTTCTGAGTTCGGCATGGGATCAGGTGGGTCCATAACGCTATGGTCGCCAAGCAAATTCTTTCTATTCACCTCAATAAGAGATAAATAATAATCTGGAAAGCTG
>SAMEA5043648__coassemble_302_pt1 | contig 26499 bp, 19 predicted proteins | sample SAMEA5043648__metabat2_low_PE_006 | metagenome-assembled genome bin SAMEA5043648 (sample SAMEA5043648) | Gadus morhua
ACGTTTCATATATTAAATAACTTTGATATTCCTATCGGGAGTGAATTCAATAGTAAAGCTCACATTCCAGATCTACCGAGTGCGACGCAATGGACTTCAGTGATTGATCAAACAAATGGACAGTTTTTTTATAAAACGATGAGAGACAGCACCATTAAAAAAGTGGATTTAAATAAGATTAACTTTAATGGTAAAACAGAAGAGAAGCGCCGATTAGATTCTGGGCAGTTTCATGTTGAAGATGTCACGCCCATATTATAAAAATAAGCCTCATATTTCGAGTCTTTTTTCTGTATACATCAGTTGGTCGGCAAGATCCAAAGCCTCTTTAACATCGGTATGAATTAAAGCGGTGCCAAATGAAAAGGAGAGATACATGTCTTTTTCTTCAAAATAGCGCTCGAAATGCGATCGAATGACTAACATTTTCGCGTGAATATCCTCAACAGAATACGAGTTAAAGCAAAGTACAAATTCATCACCTCCAAATCGAATTAGAAGGTCTTCTTTTCTTAAGTACTGTTTCAGTAATCGAGCCGCTTCTTTTAGCTGTAAATCCCCGAGTTGATGACCAAGTTTATCATTGATATTTTTAAATCCATCCAAATCAATAAAGACCAAGGATTTATAGGTATTAATATCAAGACATTCTAATTTTGATTTTGTAAAACTGCCTGTCAAAGGATCAATGGATGTTTGTGTATCCTGCGTATCTTCATATACAAAAATCATGATAAATGTTTTATCAAAATATTTTATCTTTTGGCGATAGGTGTGGAAGTGTGTCGTTTGTGAGCCGACTTCAACCGTTTCATTGGACATTAAAATATCGGAGTCATTATTTAATAACTGCTGATCAAGCTGTAAGCACATTTGATAATCTGGGAATCGAGCGAGTACATCATCGGGAGACATCCCAACTAAATCACATTCTAAATAATCGACATGCTTTTTATTGTTATAAATGGCCACACCTTGTTCGTCTCTTAAGATAAAAAGGCAATTACAATGCTTCATTAAATTGGTAGTGAATAGAATTGAGGGGCTTTTAATGCCATCTAATAATTCTTGGTACTTTCGATTGAGTGCGTCCAGATCAAAATTATTGTAATCAATACCTAATAAATTGAATGGGTCTTGAGGCTTGAAGAGCTCTAAAGCGGCGGCTAATTCGGCTTCGTTTTTTGCAATATTAATATTGTAAATAAAACGGTCGATTGGTGGGTTTTCCGAATTCACTTTGTTTAACGATTGTTCTGCTTGTGTATCAAGGTTATCGTCAAGAGCAGACAACGGCAATGGGTATGAAAGGTGATAACCTTGTGCTATCACTGAGCCAAAAGAGTTAATCAAGTTTAATTGATTAACGTTTTCTATGCCCTTTATTATGACTGTATTACCTAAAAATTTATTCAATTTGTGGTAAAGAGAACGTAAAAAACAAAACGATAAATAATCATCACTGATGGTGCTAATAAGAGAACGGTCTATTTTTATATAGTCAAAGTTTAAGTCTAACAAGGGGTCAGAATTAACACATTCTGTACCATAATCATCTAAGGTAAAAAGAACCCCTAGATTTTTTAAGCGCTGCATATTCAAGCGAATTTTTTCTAAGTCAAACTGTTGATGATTGAAGTTCAACTCTAAGGTAAACCCTTTGTGTTTTTGGAACACGGATTCACAATATTCAATAAATGATTCTGAGACTAAGCTTTGGGCAAAAATGTTAATGGATAGATTAATGTTTTTTGGGTTCTTTAAGCTTAATTTGTCGGAAAGTACTTGAGAGATTACGGCTTTATCAAAGTTCTCTTTATCTTCAATCGTAGAAATGAAGTGCAAAGGCGATTCGTCAGAATTTTTGAATCTTAGTAGTGCTTCATAAGAGACAATAGAACCTTCAAAGAAATTAGGCTGATAAATGAAGTATTTATTCTCAAGCATTATTTTTATTATATCCCAATTGAAATTTTTGCTAATTTATCATGGTTAATGACAAGTTACTTATATGAATAATCACACAAAATGCGATCTATGCCAAATTTATAGTTTGAATGAGTAATGAAATAACATTATTGTCAGTAATGATTTTTACTTTGTAAAGCATTACGGATAAACATGAACATTATTTGTTTTTTTATTGATATTTCTGTGTAATAAACGGACAGCTTGTTGAATGTTTACTTCTAACAAATTGATAAGTTGTTGTATGTCATTCAGTTCAGGCATTAAACCTACTTTCGTCAACATTTCAATGGATGTTGCGCTTTCAACAAGGCGGAGTGCATCAAAGTTACTTGCCATTCCTTTTACTGAATGGGAATGTAAGCGAATATTTGCAATTTCTTTATTGTCATAAGCGGTGATTAATGAAGTAATGCTCTCTTCGGAGATATCAATAAATGACAATAAGAACTCATCTAAAATATCATTATCGTCACCACAAATAGCAATTAATGATACTAAGCTTAACTCGGCTTCGGTGAGTGCTAATGTCGTTATTTTTTCTTTTGAATGACGTTTTAATTCGATGACATTTTCAGTCGATTTATCGAATGGTTTGGTTTCTGTATTATTACGAGTAATTAACTGTTGATGTTGTTTTATTGCATCCATAAATCCTTGTTCTTGAAGAGGCTTCGTTAATACGTAGTTTGCGCCCGCTTCAATGAAATTATCATGGGCTTCTTGGAATACATCGGCGGTACAGGCAAAAATAACGGTGGGCAGTTTAAGCTCTTTTCTGATGATCTTTGTTGCGCTAATACCGTCCATGATCGGCATGTGATTATCCATAATGATCAGATCAAATACCTGTAACCTTAAGGCTTCTATTGCAAGCTGTCCATTTTCGACAACGACGACTTGATGCCCCAAACGCTCACAAAACATTTTGGCGACCAGAGCATTCACTTTATTGTCTTCGGCGACTAAAATCGATAATTTTTGATGGACGAGTTCTTCATTGTCATTAGAGATAAGCGCTTCGGGAATTTTTTCTTTGTGAATTTGTTTTTTTATAACGGTTTCAAGTGGCAGCATAATAGTAAAGCCAGTGCCTTCTCCTTCAACGCTTTTTACTGAAATATAACCTTGCATAGCATCAACGAGTTGCTTCACTATTGCTAAGCCTAACCCGGTTCCACCATATTGTCGTGTTGTTGCTGATTCTGCTTGAATGAAAGGATCAAAGATATAGTCAAGTCGCTCTTCGCGTATGCCAATACCACTGTCTTCTATTTTGATAAGCAGACCTTGTTTACTTTTTGCGGTAAGGGTGTGACTGAAGGTTAATGTGATACTGCCTTTATGGGTGAACTTTACGGCATTACTGATTAAGTTGAAGATGATTTGTCGAATTCGAGGTTTGTCACCATTAAATACGGCACCCGCATTAATCTGGTCATGGATAATTAATTCTAATCCTTTATCTTCACAGATCGGGATGTAGGTATTTGCAATAGGACTAATCACATCTTTAAAATCAAAAGGAAGGTTATCTAATTCCAGTTTATTTTGTTCAATTTTAGAGAAATCAAGAATGTCATTAAGTAAAGAAAGTAGGTGATCTCCTGATTCGAGTAGAACGTTAATCTGTGTGTGTTGTTCGGGATCTTTTATATTACTTTCGATGATTTGTGCCATGCCTAAAATACCGTTAAGTGGCGTTCTTAATTCATGGCTCATGGTTGCTAAGAAAGTTGATTTGGCTTTGTTGGATACTTCCGCTTGTTCTGCTGCATTGAATAAATCAATTTCAAGGGCTTTACGCTTGGTGATGTCTCTTTCTACCGCAATGAACTGCTCTACTGAGCCATCAGAATTAAAGGTGGGGGTAATGGACATACCTATCCAGTACTCTGAGCCGTCTTTATGATAATTGATTAATTCTGATTCAATCGCGGCCCCTTTTTTGATGGCGGCAGAGATGCGTGCAATGTCGTCTTTTGAGGTATTTTCTCCCTGTAAGAGATCTCCTGGTTTCTTTCCTAGTACTTCATTGAGTTGGAAGCCTGAGAGTGTAGAAAAACTTTGGTTTGCCCATGTTAACATGCCATTGTTGTCGGTAATAAGAATGGCATCGTGTGCATGCTCGGCAACAAGGGCAAGCTTCGATTTTTCTTTTTCTGAGTTTACCAGTTCTCTTTTTATAATTAAGGTTTGTTGTAACCGTTCACGTAATTGAAGATAGAAGTAGGCGGCAATCGCGCAGATAAATAGTATAACGGTAATGAACATATGATTCTTTATTGATTCGGATTGAGATAACCAATAATTATTTTGCTGTGTCAGCATTTGTTTTACATTGCTGGTAAAAATGTCTTTTTCTTTGTTTTTACTTTCGACTTTAATACGTTCACGAAAGGCGATGTAATTAGATAAGCTTTTAAACCCAACTTGGTTTTTTAATTCATTACTGGGCGGAGAGCTCATTAAACCCGTTAATGTAAATTGTGAGACATACAGTTTATCTTCTAGTTTTGGTAGGGTAGTTAATAGTTTTTTTTCTAATAGTAAGGCAGTTAGTGTTGAATACTCGTATGAGACTTTTAATCTCAATAGTGTTTCTAGATCGTTAACTAAGGTCGAGACGCTTACTTGAGTGTTTTTTGCATAAATAACGGCTTGATCACTACTAATGAGAAAACTTGATAACCAATGGTTTTGGTCATTGTCTAAGTGTTCAGAAAGGAAAGAGGCTTTTAGATCGGCATTGACCAGTTGAGATGAGTAAGAGTCATAGGCTTTATTGTCTTGATGATTAAAATAATAGAGACTTTCTCTAGATTGAATGATGTTGTCAGACAATGCTAAATAAGCACGTTGATATTGTTCGACCAAATGACTTTTGGTGACAATCAACGACAAATACAGAGCAGCACAGGTAATAAATGCGATCAATATAAGACTGAGTTTGTTCGTATTAATTAATATCATTGGATTAACTCCTCTAACGCAGCAGGTCTTGGTGCCGTTAAGGTGTTTAAGAATGCACTGATCTCGACAACGGTCATGGGGGTAAGCTCTTGTCCTAATTGCACCCTCGCCATAATGATAATGGCTTCTTCAAGGGTTTCTGTTTTTCCATGATGGAAATAAGGTGCAGTAATAGCAACATTTCGCAAGCTAGGGACACGAAAAACATGACGGTCATTGATGTCTCCTGTGATATCAAATCGTCCAAGATCGTTGTTTGCAGAGTCACCAAATTGTGTTTCTAATGCGGCTAAATTACCAAACTTCTGAAACAAGTTTCCTCCTACATTCTGTCCTTGGTGACAAAATACACACCCCAGTTGTTGGAATTTATCCCAGCCATTGACGGCTATTTGGGATATGGCTCTTTTGTTGCCCTTTAAATAGTGATCAAACGGTGCATCTGGTGTATTAAGGGTTGCCATAAAAGTGACTAAAGCGTCTTTGACTGTGGCTTCTGTGATGTCTCCATTGTATTCCTGTTTGAAACGATTGGAGTAGTGATCTGAAGAGGTAAGAAATTGAATGATGTCAGTCCAATTGCTGTCCATTTCTAATGGATTGTGAATAGGGCCATCAAGTTGTTGTTCTAGACTCGCTGCGCGTCCATCCCAAAAGAAACGGGTGTTTAAACTGATATTGAATAAGGTGGGGGAATTACGAGTACCTTCGCCATGAACACCAATAGAAGCGGGAATAGATTCAGCACCATTCGTAAATATGTGGTGGCAAGATTCGCAACTCACTTGCCCGTTAGAGGACAATCTTGGGTCAAGAAAGAGTTCTAAGCCTAATTTAGCTTTGCTTTTTTCTTTAATTTCAACCTTATTGATAACAGTGATAGCGTTAGAAAAAAACTCATTACTTTTGGGGGGTTGAGGTTGAGTATCAAGATCCCAAATAGGCTCTTGAAAAGAGAAATATAAGTAAATACTACAAACGCTAATAATGATAAGTGGAATAATCCAACGTAATGGTAAAAATTGCACGGTTGATTCCTTGTGTATATACACTCTACTGAAAAGTATAGTACAAGGTAACTCGATTTAAAGTGCCTAGCTTTAGTTGTCTTAACGTTATAATTATCATTTACGTATGAAAAGAAAGGCAAAGAAAGACGTCGCATTTCTTCCTTTACCAGCACGTATCTTACGTAGATGTTGCTTATGCCATCAGTGCTTCACACAATAATGAAATTGGATGAATGGTAGTAATGTTGGTGTTTTCTTCTATTTGCCATTTACAGGTTTCACAATCGGTAATGGCATAATCAGGTTTAGCGGCTTTTATTTGATCAAACACGTTTTTACCAATTGCAATAGAGGTATCGTAGTTTTCGGTTTTGAACCCATAAGTGCCCGCTAAACCACAGCATTCGCTGTCTAAAACTTGCACTTCTAAACCGGGAATAGCCCTCAGCAATTCAATGGTATAAATATTGCCGCCACTGCGCTCTAAGTGACAAGGTGTGTGGTAAACAATTTTTTTATTCAGTGGTTTCATTGTTGGACCACGACCATTCATGATCTCTTTTAATAAAAAACGGGTTACGTATTCTATTTTCTTCGCCACTTTACTGTTATCTACATCCAGTACGTGTGGGTATTCTTGTTGCAATGTGAAGGAGCACGTTGAAGAGGTCGATAAAATCGGCACATCTCTACGTTCAATGGCTGCTTCTAAGTTAGCGACATTAAATTCTGCATTTTTCTGTGCTTTTTTATGGTATCCATTTGCGATAAGAGGCACGCCACAGCATTTCTCTTTATCTAATAACTGAACCCCAATGTGCATGTTGTTCATGACTTTAATAAAATCTTTCCCCAGTTGTGGGTGGTTATAATTTACAAAACAGCCATGAAAATAATGAACTTGTTGTTGGTAAATAGATTGATCAGTGACTTCTTTTTTATACCATTTACGAAAGGTGCCGTGAGAGTATTTTGGTAACGATTTATGATCATGAACCCCGATCGTTTTATGCATCACTTTTTTGACTAATGGCACGCTCGTCATCGCGTTTACAATAGGAGCTACCGGCGTTGCGACTGAGCCAAATAAATCAGTATGACTTAATACAAAGTCACGAATACCTTTCATGTTATACGCGGGCTTTCCGTATTTTCCACGGGCGACTGCGATCATATCGCCAATTTTCACACCAGACGGACAAGCGGTTTCACAACGTTTGCAGTTGGTGCATAACTTTAAGGTTTCATCAAAATATTCAGGGCTTTTAAAGCGTAAACGTTCGCCATCTGGACCACATTGTTTTGGGCCAGGGTAATCAGGGTTTTCTTTAGCCACAGGGCAATAAACAGTACATACGGTGCATTTTAAACACTGATCAAAACTGGTATTCGCTGGCGCTCTGAAAATCAGATTTTCTTTTGAGAAGCTGTCTTTTAATAAATTAGAGCGAAATAGTGGGTTGCTCATAATGCGACCTCAGCTTGTTGTATTGGTTGAGTCTTTACCGATTGCTGCTTAATAATGGTTTCAGCCGCATAGAATCCAGTGCTAATTGCCACACCACTGCCACAGCCTTCTAGTATTGGGTTGTAACCAGAAAGAATAGCACCCGCACAAAAAAGATTATTAATGACATGCTCTGACTTTAAGGCTTGAAATTGGTCATTAGTTTTAACGCCCATACTTAAAAATGGATGGGATAGTGGACTAAAAAATTCAGGATTGTACCAATCCGTTCGAGAATCGGTTTGGTCGATATCTAAACCAAAAATAGGTTCTTGCATTGAATCCACACTTGCCTTTAACCCTTGGCTGAAGAAACTGCCCGTGGCTAAAACAAAGTGCTTTGCTTGCAGTGGAAAATCACCATGATTCTTAGTAAATAGTCGATTTAAATGGTAATAAGAATTGGTCGGGTCTTCTTTTTCTACATAAGAAAACTCACCTTGAATTACGTGATCACCATTAAATAAGGTGCCCCCTTGATTAATGAAAGCGTGTTTCATCGATTCCTCTAAACGTATTCCTAAAAGTGATGGTGGCATGGTAGGGACTTCGCATAATGTCAGTTGCGTTAGGGCTTCAATTTCTTTTAATAATGCTAGGCCAGTGCCATTACCAAAAATAGCGGGGATCACAACAAGATCACCCGGATTTGCGTGTTGCTGTAATGCGTGGGCAAACTCTTGTAAGTTAGCTCGTTTTGACAGAATTCGAGAAAGATCAATGGATCGTAATTCACAATGATTACGTTTGATGTCTTTAAATGCAGACAAGGAAACAGACGCGGTTGTGATCTCAAGATTAGATAATTGAGGTACCAATTTTAAATTGTCTTGCGCCAGTTTTGGTTGAAAATCACGAAAGCCATCAATGGTGATTAACACCATTTTCTTTACGCTGCTATTTTCTAATGTCATTGGGAACTGATGAACAAAAGGTTGTGATAACCAAGTCGATTTCATGGTGCCTAATGGTGTTAAACGATAATGATTATGACCATCTTGTTGTGCGCGTAATGGCACCCCGATGTCGGACAGCTTGGTTTGATACCAAGCTAAAGCACGACTGACGGTCTCTTTTCCAAGAACTGAATAAGGATGGGTAGGGTAATTATCTTTAAAGTACTCAATCGTCCTCATTGGGTCTACAACATGCTTTCCATCGGGTGTTTTTGCTAATACATCCACAGAGCCAGAAGAGAAATGTAAAGCACTTTGTCCTGATGCGATTACGGCTGTTTTTAATCCGGCTTCAAGACAACGAAGTGCACAACTTAAGCCGGCCATGCCGCCGCCGATGATGATAGTATCAAATTTCATAATGTGGCCTCTTGTTGTTCTTGTTTTGGTTGAGACGAAGTGCTTTGTTCCGTTTTTGTAGAGAGTGTTGGTATGTCACTGGCACCGAATAATCCTTCATAAATCCAGTAACTGAATTCGGCCTCGCGCAGAGCATCGCCCCAAAATACGGGTTTAATGCCTTTCCAACGCTCTTCTAAAAAGTGACTTAATAATTGGCTTGATTGATTACCGCTGACTTGACCATATTCTTCAAATAATCCTGCCGCGCGGTAGGTGCAGAGTTCACCTTGGCACGGTCCCATTCCTAACCGTGTTCTACGGCGTAAATCCACTAAGTTATGCACGTCTAATTGTTTAATGGCGTAATTGATTTCACCTTGAGTCACCATTTCGCACTCACAGATCACGGCTTGATCTTTTGCATCATCCGTTAAGAATTGATCAGCTCGTTCACCATGACGATAAATAGCACTTTGATAAACGGGTTTTGCAAGGCTCGCTGTTTTCTTGGCGGCAATAGAGGCACCGTTCGATCCAGGAAGCGATCGTAAGTGAGTCGTACACTCTTGATTGTTTCCCAGTTTTTTAGCGATCATATCGGTGGTCATTTCAGCCATGAGTCGAGAGGTCATTAATTTACCTCCAGTAATGGTCGTAAAGCCGTTGAGTCCGTCTTTTTCTGCGTGATCAAGCAACACAATGCCACGACTGATATTTCGACCTGAACCATCATCATCAACAGCGACCAACGGACGAACACCTGCATAAGCACGAAGTACACGAGTGTTGGCCATTATTGGGGCTAATTTAGCGCCTTCACTCAGTAAAATATCCACTTCTTTAGCGCTGACATGTAAGTCATCAATTTTATCGTAGTCAATGTGCTCAGAGGTGGTTCCTATCAGTGAAATTGTGTCACCGGGAACTAAAATGTCAGCATCTGATGGCTTACGGCAACGGTTGATTACCAAATTATTAATACGATAATCTAAGATAAGCAGAGAACCTTTGGCTGGGAACATCTTGATGCTTAAATCAGCGTATTCACAAATATTTTGTCCCCAGATCCCTGCCGCATTAATGACTTCTTGAGCGAAAATCTCAATCTTTTGATTGGTACGAACATCAATACAATTCACACCAAGTACCGTATCTTGATGGCGAATAAGTGAAGTTACGTGTGTGTGTGTGAGCAAACGCGCGCCATTTTCTTTCGCATCAAGCACATTTGCGGCACATAAACGAAAAGGGTCGAGCGTTCCATCTGGCACTTGAACTGCACCAATAAGATTAGGGTTTACATTAGGTTCTAATAATAGGGCTTCTTTGGGGGTTAATTGCTTGGCGTCAATGCCTGCGGTTTTACATGATTCAATAAATTGCGCTTGGAAATTTAAATCGTCGTCAGGCAGTGAAATAAACAAGCCTTGGGTATCTTCAACGCAATGTTTTGCGATGCTTTTAAGGATTTTATTCTCATGGATACATTCTTTGGCTGATTCAGGATCGGTGACGGCATAGCGAGCGCCTGAGTGCAGTAAACCATGATTTCGACCAGTGGTTCCTGAGGCCAAATCGTCTTTCTCAATCAAAATACAATTGATCCCACGCAATGCACAATCACGCATGATTCCTGTGCCTGTAGCGCCGCCTCCAATGATAATAACAGAGGTTTCTAATCGAGAAGTTTTGTCCATAATTTGGTCTCTTTTTTACCACTTTTGATGTATGAAACCATGATGATATTTATGTTCGACACTTTCTTTGATTTAGCTCAATTATGTTCGTTCGAGCATTCGTTTTGCTTTCGTTTTGATGGGTAGGTCACATTCAAATAAATAAACGAACACAAAAACAGACTGTTTACCAGATGCTTAATGGGTAAAAAAAGCGTTTTTGTCGCGACAATGTTGCAAAGATGCGATGGGGTTCAAATCCACTCAAAAAGTAATGATATAATCGAGTTAATTATTAGTAAATCTAGGTACTGAATGATGAAAATAACTATAGATAAACAAACATTCACTATCGATGAAGAGATAACACTGTTAGCTGCTGCAAAGGAATGCAATATTGAAATCCCTTCACTGTGCGGAAACAACATCAATGGTGAAAAATTGCCATGTGATTTGTGCGTAGTAGAAATCGAGGGACAAGGAATTCAACGCGCTTGTGAAACAAAAGCGGTTGATGGAATGCAAGTGATCACTTCGTCTGAAGCGTTAGCAAAACGTCGTCAAAGTGCATTAAATAAAATACTTTCTGATCATTACGCAGATTGCGAAGCGCCGTGTCAAACCGCGTGTCCTGCTGGCGTGGATATACAGTCATATCTGTATCATATTTCGCAGAATGATCATCAAAAAGCCATTGAAGTCATTAAACGAACATTACCCATGCCATTATCGATTGGTCGTGTGTGTCCTGCTTTTTGTGAAACCGAGTGTCGTCGTGGCTTGGTTGATGAGCCATTGGCTATTCGTCAGCTAAAACGTCACGCGGCTGATGCAGATTTACATGCTCAAGAATCGTATGTACCGCCAAAAAAAGCAGACAAAGGTAAATCCATAGCTGTTATTGGCAGTGGCCCTGGTGGATTAACCTGTGGTTATTACCTAACCAATGAGGGTTACAACGTCACGGTGTTTGATTCGATGCCTAAAGCAGGTGGTTGGTTACGCTATGGTATCCCTGAGTACCGTTTACCAAAATCGATTCTAGACAAAGAAATTGAGTTGATGTGCCGTAATGGTATGGAGATCAAAACCTCGGTTAAATTAGGTGAAGATTTCTTATTATCACAGTTAAGTGATGATTATGATGCGGTGTGTTTGGCTGTTGGTGCGTCTAAAGCGGTAGAAATGCAGTATGAAGGCAGTGAGCTTGGTGGTTGTTATTTAGGTGTCGATTACCTAAAAGATTACGTAATGGAATCCAAATTGATTACGGGTAAAAAAGTGGCCGTGATTGGTGGTGGTAATACCGCGATTGACTGTGCGCGTACTGCGGTGCGTGATGGTGCTGATACCACGCTTATTTATCGTCGTACTCGTGAAGACATGCCCGCTGAAGATTACGAAGTGGTTGAGGCTGAACATGAAGGCGTTAAATTCCATTTCTTAACTAATCCTGTTGAGAATATTGCAGATTCAGAAGGGCGTGTTACCCAAGTTCGCTTAGAGAAAATGGCATTGGGCGAACCGGATGCATCAGGCCGACGAAGCCCTAAAGCGACAGGTGAATTCTTCATTGAAGACTTTGATACCGTAATTTCAGCCGTATCTCAAAAACCAGATTTAAGCTTTTTAGAAAACGATAATATTGATTTACCGTTAACACGTTGGAACACGGCTGACTCTAATAGCTTAACCATGCACAGTGGTGTGAAAAACATCTTTAGCATTGGTGATTTTCGTCGTGGCCCTGCAACAGCGATTGAAGCCGTTGCTGATGGTCGTATTGCCGCAGAAGCGATTGATCGTTTCTTTAAAGGCGATATGGAAAAAATCCCGACTAAGCCGTTTAATTCTCAAAAAGAGAAGAAGACCAAGCAGGTTGATCCTACATATTTTGAGCACATCCAAAAAGCGATGCGTGTTATCATGCCTGAATTAACGGCAGAGCAGCGTGAGCAAAGTTTTGAAGAAGTCGAAACGGGCTTTGATAATGCGGATGCGATTCGTGAAGCAGAGCGTTGTTTAGAGTGTGCGTGTCAGGCGAATACTGATTGTGGCTTGCGTGATTACGCTACGGAGTACAAAGCCGATGAAACCGATTTAAGTAACGAAAGTAAGCAGAAATTTGCGATTGATACTAGCTCTGAGTTCATTGTGTTTGATGCCAACCGTTGTATCAGCTGTGGTCAATGCGTAGAAGCGTGTAATGAAAAAGGCGTACATGGTGTATTGAGTTTCATGAAAAATGAAGACGGTACCAATGCCTCTCGCCCTGAATGTCGTGCTGGTTTTGAGCATGGTTATGACATGGGTAACTCCAATTGTGTGCAATGTGGTGCGTGTGTTCAAGCGTGTCCTGTTGGTGCATTGGTTGATGCACGTGATAAATCACAAGGTCGAATTGAGTTATTAAAACCGGTCGATACTATTTGTACGTATTGTGGTGTCGGCTGTAAGTTGACAATGTTAGTGGATGAATCGAAAAACAAAATTAAGTACATACAAGGTGCGAAAGGCTCCCCAGTTAATGAAGGCATGTTATGTGTGAAAGGACGTTTTGGTTTTGATTTCATTGGTAGTGATCAACGTTTAACAACACCATTAATTCGTAAATATGGTGAATTAGTACCAGCAAGTTGGGAAGAGGCAATAACGCTTGTTGCTGACAAGTTTAGTGCAATTAAAACGCAATATGGCGGAAATGCATTAGCGGGATTCTCTTCTGCAAAAACCACCAATGAAGATAACTACGCCTTCCAAAAATTGGTTCGTTGTGAGTTTGAAACCAATAATCTCGATCATTGTGCGCGTCTTTGTCACTCAACGACAGTGACTGGCCTTGAAGCCTCGATTGGCAGTGGGGCAATGACCAATGATATTCCAAGTATCAAACATTCTGACCTGATCTTTATTATTGGATCAGACACCACATCGGCTCACCCGATCATTGCTTCGCATATCAAGCAAGCTATTCGTCATCACGGTGCGCGTTTGGTTGTGGCGGATCCTAAGCAAGTGGATATCTCGGATCATGCTGAGTTGTATGTAGCGCAGCGTCCGGGGACGGATGTGATGTTACTTAACGGTATCATGCAGCAGATCATTAAGAATAACTGGCATGATCAAGCGTACATAACAGAACGTGTTGAAGGCTTTGATGAGCTGAAAGCAGAAGTAATGTCAGAGACGTATTCGCCTGAGAAAATTGAGTTAATCACTGGCGTGAAAGCGCACGATGTGATTGAAATGGCGCGTTATATCGGTACAGCCGAGCGTACCGCCATTTACTATTCAATGGGTATTACGCAGCACACGACAGGGCATGACAACGTTCGCTCTATTGCTAACTTACAAATGCTGTGTGGCAACATTGGTATTGAAGGCGGTGGAATTAATCCACTTCGTGGTCAATCAAACGTACAAGGTGCGTGTGATATGGGCGCGTTGCCAACGGATTTCCCTGGTTACCAAAAAGTGGAAAATCCAGCGGTATACGAGAAGTTTGTTAAAGCATGGAATAAGCCAAACCTACCAGATAAGAAGGGCTTAACGTTAACAGAAATCATTGATGCAGCATGCCATAAGCAAGTGAAAGGTTTGTTCATTATGGGTGAAAATCCAGTATTGAGTGATCCTGACCAAGCGCACGTTATTCACGGTTTAGAGACGTTAGATTTCTTAGTGGTACAAGATATCTTCATGACGGAAACCGCCGCATACGCAGACGTGATCTTGCCTTCGTGTTCGTTTGCTGAAAAAGCGGGGCATTTCACTAATACAGAGCGTCGTGTTCAGCGTATTTCTCCGGCAGTTAATCCTCCGGGTGAAGCGAAAGAAGACTGGTGGATAATTCAAGAAATTGCGAAAGCGATGGGCGGAGATTGGAGCTATCAATCGGTTGAGGAGATCACAGAAGAGATCACTCAGGTTACGCCGCAGTATCAAGGCATGCATTGGGATGCTATTGGTAAAAATGGACTTCAATGGCCATGTAATGATGCGAATCCAGAAGGAACGCGCATCATGCATAGTGAGAAATTCATTCGTGGAAAAGGTCAGATGGCCGCTGTACCATTCAGATACGCCGCAGAACTGCCTGATGAAGAGTATCCATTAGTGCTGACTACGGGTCGCTTATTAGAGCAATACCATACCGGCACCATGACTCGTAAAACCAAAGGGTTGAACAACCTTGCAGGGCCGCGAGCTATGATCAGTGTGGCAGATGCAGAGCGTCTTGGTATTTCTAACAGTGAAATGGTTCGTGTATCAACTCGTCGTGGCACGATTGAAGCGCCCGCATTTGTGACTAAGCGTATGCAAGAAGGGGTGGTATTTGTTCCGTTCCACTTTGTTGAAGCGGCTGCGAATAAATTAACCACAACAGCGTTAGATCCTCATGCGAAGATCCCTGAGTTTAAAGTCGCGGCAGTGAAGGTTGAGAAAATCGTAGTACCAGAAATGTGTGAATAATCATTATACGTTAAAATAAAAAATGCCCGATGGTTATACAATCATCGGGCGTTTTTTTGTGACTTTTCTCTTTTTGAACAGAGTTAAATTACTTATTGTTCAGTGCATTTAGCTCTGCAATTTTTACAATCACATCAACCGCTTGTTTCATGCCATTAATCGTAATGAATTCATGAATACCGTGGAAATTGTAACCACCAGTAAAGATATTCGGACAAGGTAATCCCATAAAGGATAAACGAGCACCATCAGTACCGCCACGAATTGGTTTGATATCAGGTTGCACATCACAAGCCGTCATTGCTTGTTTTGCTAATTCAATGACGTGTGGATGAGGCTCTACCATTTCGCGCATGTTGAAGTAACTGTCGGTTAAAATCAGCTCAACACGGCCTTTTTCTAGTTTTTCGTTCAGTTCATCGACTTTTTGTTGCATAAAGGCTTTACGCTCTGCCATGCCTTCACGACTAAAATCACGCACAATATAACCTAACTCGGTTTTTGCCACGCCACTTTCCATTGATTTTAAATGATAGAAACCTTCGTAGCCTTCTGTGCCTTCTGGTGTTTCTTCGGCAGGCATCATCAATTGAAATTGTGCGGCAATGTTCATTGAGTTGATCATTTTGCCTTTGGCTGTGCCCGGGTGAACGTTAACCCCGTGACAAATCACATCAGCGCTAGTGGCGTTAAAGTTTTCATACTCCAATTCACCAACGGGACCACCATCAATGGTATAAGCCCACTTAGCATTGAATTTTTCTACATCAAATAAGTTTGCACCACGACCAATTTCTTCATCTGGCGTAAAGCCAATGCAGATATCACCGTGTGGGATCTCTGGGTTTGCTTGTAAGATAGCGATTGCAGTTAAGATTTCTGCAATGCCCGCTTTATTATCTGCACCTAATAGAGTCGTGCCGTCGGTGGTAATTAAATCATGACCGATAAGGTTTTTTAAATCAGGAAATTGGGTTGGATTTAACTCTTCACCGCTGGTGCCTAATGTGATTGTTTCACCTTGATAGTTTTTAATAATTTGTGGTTTTACATTTTCACCTGATGCATCTGGTGCCGTATCCATGTGGGCAACAAACCCGATAGCAGGCACGTCATAATCAACGTTTGAAGGCAAGCGAGCCATGACATAGCCATTTTTATCAACAGAGACATCGGCAAGCTTTAATTCTTTTAGTTCGATAACTAATTGGTTAGCAAGATTAAGCTGTTTTTCTGTACTTGGACATTGTGGTGCTGAAGGGTTGGATTGAGTATCGATACTCACATAAGAAAGAAAGCGTTCAACAAGTTGTTTCATGGAGCCTCTGCATAATTAAAAAATGTTGAATAAGTATGGAGCTAAATGCAGAACGTGTTGTTGCGACACATCATAAAAAATGAAAGTGATAGGTATTTATCGATAGCATAAATAAGGGAAATATAACGTAATTTTTATTTTTTGTGATTGAGTACAATGTTTAAATAAAGTAATACGATTTATAATTAACGAGTGTAAATATATTGTGATAATTTAAGCTAATATATCGATAATATTTAGCATTATAAAATAATAATGCTAAATATTGTTAATTAGATATTAGTCTTTTTTATCTTTTGATTTTAAAATAAAACCAAACTGTTCTATTAGGCTACTGATTGATTTAAATAACATGGTACGCTCAGATTTTGAGTATTTAGCTAACTCTTTATGAAAATCGATCACTTCAGGTATCGTAACACCAAGCCAATCTGGAATGTTTTCACTTCCTGATATTATCCAACTCAGTTCTTTTCTTAGCACAAAGCTCAATGGGATCAGTTTTGAAATGTGTGGACTCGATAAACCGCTTGTCCAGTTGATGACGGTTCTTGTTGATACGTTACATGCCGTCGAAATTTGAGTGTTTGATAATCCAAGTTCTGTTTTTCTTGCCTCGATCCGTCGAGAAATGCTTTCCATAGATGTTTGTTCATCTAACATAATATGCCTATGAAAAATCGTAATAATATATCGAAGTCTATGAAATTATAGTGTTGTTATTTTAGTGATTGTTAAACGACATCACGAAAGGCTAGAATTAACATATATACATCGATGTTTTTTATATTTTAGAAGGTGCACATCATAAATCCTGCTTATAAATCGTGTTAATATATTTCTTTTATTTTAAGATATATTATTACTAACATTTTCTGATGTGTAAATCGTATTTATTGGTTAAATTTTGTGCGTGGATAGTAATGATATTATAGAATCAATGCAATCGATTTATAATTAATTTCGCGTTTAAAGCGAGATAATAAATGGTTAAAAACAGAACATTATTATAATTTAATAGAATGTGAATAGTAATCTTTATGTGTAAGCGTAATTTTACATTTGTATACTCCCTTATGATTATTTTATTTGTGAATCTAAGATTCACCTATCAGGCTAAAAGAGATATATTGTGATAAGAATTGTGAACGAATAGGAAATGATGAAGATGGAAAACTCACGGCATATACAAGCATCGGTCAGTTTTGATGCCTTACCATCGGACATCTTTCTACTGTTTGATGCGTTTCGATCGAATACTGAAACGCGTGCACATTCTCATCTCTGGGGTCAATTACAGATCATTAGTGGTGGTATTTTAGAGTTGAAGTCAGGAGGGCAGCGTTTTTTAGCACCTTCTCATTTTGCCATTTGGGTACCTGCTGGGGTAAATCATCAAAGCTATAACCGAAAGCCGATAGATTATTGCTCGGTAAATATCATTCCCTCTTTGGCTGATCGGATGCCTCGACATACTTGTTTATTAGAAGTCTCTCCACTTGTTGAAGTACTTATTTCAGAGTTGAGACTACGAGATATACAGCAAGCGACAACGGAAGAAGAAGAACGTTTAATTGGTGTATTATTTGATCAATTATTAGTAGCAAAAATTAGCGAACGATTTGTGCCTTCTTCAAAACATAAATTATTAAAACCAATATTGAAAGCATTAGAAGCAAATCCGGCAGATGAGACATCACTTTCTGAATGGGCAAGTAGAAATCATACAACAGAGCGAACGCTATCTCGACATTGTCAAAATGAACTAGGAATGAGTTTTACTGAATGGCGCTTGAGAATGCGTTATTTATATTCGTTAGATTTATTACGTAAGAATATGTCGATCAAAGAAGTGGCATTCAGTCTTGGTTATAATCAAGCAAGCCCGTTTATTACCATGTTCAAAAGGTATGCAGATTGTACTCCTGAACAATATAAACTAAAGCATTCGATATGAGCTCTATCGATTGTCGTTTTTTGCCGCAAATTTAAATGCACAATACCCAATGATAATCATCGATATTGGTATTACCGCTGCTATATATTCAAGCCAATTTTCTTCAGAAAACAAACTGCTTAAAATAAAATGCCCAATAATAGACAAGAAAGCACATAAGAATACAATTGGGATCAGTTTTAATTCTGATGACATAAATAGGCTCCTAGAGTTAAGCCAAGAGTGTATCACCAATAAATGAACCTGTAATTGAGGGAAAACAAGTGACAGAAAACGAATTGAATAATTATTTATTAGCGAAACCTTGCTGCGAGAGTTCTTACCCATTTGGTCCCGATGCATTAGTGTTTAAAGTGTTCAATAAAATGTTTGCTCTTGTTGGTAGCAAAGATGGAAGGGTATGTATTACGCTGAAAGCAGAACCTTGTGATGTTACTTTTTTAAGCGAAGAATTCACTTGTATCCAGCGAGGCTATCATATGAGTAAAAAGCATTGGATAACCGTTACTCTTGATGATGAAGTATCGAGAGGAATGCTAGAGGACTGGATTGATAATTCTTACTTTTTAGTCACTTCAAAATTAACGAAAGCTGAGAAAATGAATTTGAACACCAAACTATAGTGTGCTTAAAAAAAACACAGATAAATACCATGCTAAATGCTACTATAGTAAATTATCAATATGGAATGCTTTATGTTTTCGTGGCATTGTAAATGTACTTTCAAATTAGGAAAAATCAGTGAAATTGCTGTTATTTTTAAATAGAAAGGTAACTTTATTTTCAGCACTAATCAGTAGTGTTCTACTTATCGTGTTTGTTGTTGAAGAACTTCATACAAAGCAGTACATCTATTTAAAGAATCAAGTAAGCAGACAAGCAAAAGAAGAGTTGGCGATTGTACGAGCAAAGCTGGAAGCCGCCATTCATTCGGATATCTTTATTGCGAATAGTTTAGCAACATTAATTACAGTAAACCCAAGAACAACGCTCAATGAATGGAGTCCCATTGCTGAAGAGCTTTATCGAGATTCAAGCTATATCCGTAGTTTAGGCGTTGCTCCTGATGATGTTGTTGAATATGTATTTCCTTTAAAAGGGAATGAAAGAGCGATTGGATTAAATTTCAAACGTGTGCCAGAGAGATGGCCTGGCATTAATATGGCACGAGAAATAGAAAATATATTCATTGCCGGACCCGTTGCCTTAGTGCAGGGTGGAGATGCTTTTATTGTTCGAATGCCTACTTTCTTAGATCCTCCCACTAATCGTATTTATTGGGGTTCGGTCAGCCTTGTTATTGATAACGAAGCTCTTTTTTATGGGACAGGTTTATATAAACTGAAAGAATCTTATCAAGTAGCCGTAAGAGGAAGACACAGCTTAGGCAGTGAAGGTGAGGTTTTTCTTGGGTATTTAGATACGTTTGTTGAGCCAACGGCGATTGAAACGGTGACATTACCTTATGGTAGCTGGCAAATCGCAATAAAAGGACAATCATTAGAAAGTATATTCCCGTGGTACCGAATAAATTTACTTCGTATTATTGGTTATTCATTCTTTGGTCTTGCTTTGCTTTCCTTGATTGTCATTTATCGACTATACGTGACAGCGACAAGACGATCTTTAGAAGACGAACTTACCAAGTTGCCAAACCGACGTTATTTTATGTTCACTTTAAAAACCCTTTTTTTAAAAGGCCATAAGAAAGGTGAGAAATTTACGTTATTGAATTTGGATTTAGAGAAGTTTAAAGCGATTAATGATACTTATGGCCATTCTGTGGGTGATTTCGTTTTAAAAGAAGTGGCTAGAAGAGTGGCAACAGTGCTACGCAGTAACGATATTGTGGCAAGAGTGGGCGGTGATGAGTATTTAATATTATTGCCTCGAACCTTTAAAAAACAAGATATTCATTTCATCATGAGCAAAGTGTTATACAGTATTAACCGGAAGCCATTTTTATATGAAAACTGTACGATTCATGTAGCAACCAGTATTGGCTATGCTCGTTTTAATTCTAAAATGAAATCAATAGATGAGCTTTTACATCAAGCAGATAGAAGCATGTATTACAACAAACATAAGTAGCTTAAATTAAACCGTTAAAAGAGGCCGCTATTTCATATACAGCGGCCTTTTTATTATAAACTGAAGCAACTGGTCAGTTGGTAATCGCCCCCATTTTTAGCCGTATAATCTTTGTCTTCTTGGCGTGCTTTTGGTTGTGATTTGTCGTCTCGCTTTAATAAACTGATCCAATAACGCATCGCCGCTAAACTGAAATCTTGACTAAACGTAGTGCAGGTTTCCATTTCAATATCATCAATTGTCACCAGTTTGTTTTTCCCAGATTCATGGTGACCAAAAACAATTTCTACATGACTGCCACTGTTGTCTTTTAATAGAATTCTATCAGGTGATGAGCGGTGGCCGGTAAATGCAACAAATTTCCCTGGGTTAAGTAATCCGCTGCATCCCCCATCTTTAAAAAACACAACAAGGTGATGATAGTCTAATAAGTAATTTGTCACATCTTGGTGTGATCCTTTCGCTAATGGAAACAACGTATCGAGTAATTGTTTTATTTCATGCTGCTTATCTTTATTTGTGTTTGAGTTCATTTCCTCTACGGCAAAGACGGCTTCAGCCATAAACGGAGTTTCTTTTTGTTCATTATTCGTCGTGTTTACTGTTGTGATAGCCATAGTCTTTCCCTCATATATTCCTTTAAAAGTTTAAGTAAGTCACACTGGTCAGAGTTGTTTGCTTACTTGTATTGAAGCTTAGCTTACTTTTGATTACAATTTCACAACAAAAACTTTACAGTGTGAATTTTACAAGATGCGCCAGTCAAAAAGCTTAATTCGACAAAGTCATTTTCTTGGAACTAAAATTCGTAATCTGAGAAAACGCAATCATTTAACGATGGAAGATCTTTCAACTCGTTGTGTAAGAGTTGATCCTGAGAACTCCCCATCAGTGTCTTATCTTTCAATGATAGAGAGAGGAAAGCGTGTTCCCAGTGCAGATATGCTGGAAGTTATTGCTACTGTTTTTCAAAAAGAATCTTCATGGTTTTTAGACAATGAGCCAGAAGCTCAAGCCATTACGCCAGATAAGGGAAGGAAAGGGGGAATAAGTGGCATGGTGTTAGAACCAAGTTTTTTATTCTCTAATGATATTCTTCAAATCGCGATCCCTGAAATGCTAAATCAAACCGGTGTCACTGGGCGACAGTTTGCTCATCTTCTGATCCGAGCTCATCAAGAGAACAATCAAAATCACTTTCCTGATTTAGAACGAGCAGCCGAAGAGGTTGGACTAAAACAGCTACCTTTGAGTGTTGAACAAATGATGGCGATGGCGGCTTTTCATGGTTTAACGCTTAAATGGGTTCAAGAAACACCGACGTCTGTTGTTGACGAATTTGGTGTGAATGGAAAAGAGTTACTCACTTCATTTTTTGAACCACCTTGCACCGTTTACTTAAATGAGATACTGAAGCAGTATCCAACACGATTGAAATATGATCTTGCTGTTTATATTGGGCACTGTGTATTACACAATAAAGAAGGGTTAAAGAGTTCGCTGTCGGTAGGAAGCCATCGTGTGTTTGATAATGAGGTCCACCATACTGACAGTGCATTGAATGCACAGGATATTTTGCATGCGTGGCGTGATTTTGAATCCAGTTTTTTTGCGGGGGCATTATTGTGCCCAAGAGTGCCATTTAGACAATTGTTAGATCGGCACGGCTATGAGATTGAGGCACATCAAATTGCCGGAGTTTCTCCATCCGTCGCGATGCGAAGAATGACAGTAGTTTCTCCTTATCCTCATTGGCATTACTTTGATGCGTATGCCCCCGGTAAATTAAAAGCCGTGTACCGAGGCAACGGAATTCCATTGCCTTGGGGAAACATGACTCAAGTGAATGATCCTTGTCATCATTGGGCGGTGTTCCGTCGATTATCAGAATCGAAAGCGGGAAGTTCTGCTCAAATATCAATCTTGAATGTGGATAATGAACCGAGAATTTATTGTTGTGAATCAGTTAATATGACCGATCCTGCTGGCAATGATCGTGTGTTATGTGCGGGTATTGACTTGAACCCTGCGATTGAAGCTCAAGGTAAAGATGCGGTTTCGTTAGCTCGGGATTTGCAAAAGTTGTGCGTTAAAAATGGTGGTGAAAGCCCTATATCTAAAAATATCAAAAGAGAATTGATTAGCGTGGCTAAAATATTGAATATTAATTGGATAGAAAGAGGACTTGAAACTGACGCTCGCGTTATTTGTTCTCGTGGCGCAGTGTGCCCAAGAAAACCAAGTTGTTACTCAGAGTGTAAAGAATAAAAAATGCCCTAATCTAGATTTAAGCTAGGTAGGGCATTCACTTTTTAGCGACAGACGTTAGTCTTCTATTTTATCGGCATAGCCTTTTGGTGGCGGTGTCCATGCGCGTTCTGATTGATTGTGTTTATCAGAGCGGTCTTTACTCATCGCTTGTTTGATTGTGCCTTCTAATTCAATGAAGAGTTTACGGTAGTTATTATCGTAACGATCGCCTTCTGAATCATCGACCCAGGCTTGATATAAGGTGTCAGAACTTTGATTCTCAACATTCTTATAGGCAATCTTTTGCTGTTCAACATGGAAAGGATGTTGGCCAAGAGAACGCATTGCCTCTGCGCCCATTTCTAACGCTGAACGCATGGTTTCTGATTCAATAAAATCAGCACCAGCGCAACGTAACATGTAGGAATGCCCTCTATCAAATGCTCGAGCTAAGATTTTTACGTTGGGGTACATGTGTTTTACGTACTTAACGATTTCTACGCTACTTTCTTGATTATCGATGGCAACAACAAGCATGGCGGCGTGTTCTATTCCTGCGGTATGAAGTAATTCAGGACGAGTAGCATCACCATAGTAGCTTTTTGTGTTGACTTCACGTAGGGCATCTACTTGGCTTGCTTGATGATCAAGTACGACGGTTTTAACATGGTTTGAGACCAAGAAACGGTTAATAACCTGACCAAAGCGACCGCCACCGGCAATAATCACAGTGCCTTTTTCTTCAATGAGGTCGGCTTCGCGATCATTTGATTTTTGCTCATAGCGAGGCAAGATCACTTTATCAAATAAAATGAATAAACCAGGCGTTAAGAACATAGACAGCGCAACAACTAAAGATAATGGTTGAGCAACTTCTGGTGGTAATACGTTATTTTGTACTGTAAAGCTTAACAGTACAAAGCCAAATTCACCGGCTTGGGCGAGACTTAACGCAAATAACCAACGGTCACTGTTTTTGATTTTAAAGATGACCGCTAAGGCAAACAACACAAGTGCTTTTAATGCCATAACGCCAATCGTAAGACCAATAATGGTAAAAAAGTCATCAAACAAAATGCCAAAATCAATTCCTGCGCCAACAGTAATAAAGAAGAGGCCTAATAAAAGCCCTTTGAAGGGATCTATGTTTGATTCTAATTCGTGCCTGAACTCTGAGTTGGCTAAAACGACACCTGCTAAGAATGTACCAAGCGCAGGAGATAGCCCCACTAAACTCATTAATGCGGCAATACCGATGACTAACATTAGTGCGGTTGCAGTAAATATTTCGCGTAACCCAGAACTCGCCACAAAGCGAAAAAGAGGACGACTTAAGTAATGTCCACCAACCACAACGATGGCAATAGAAGCCGTAATTACGATACCGTAAGCCCAGCCAGGTAGCCCTACGACTAAGCTGATTTCTTCATGGTGCTCTGCGGCATTTGCCGCGGCAAGCTGCGCTTTCTCAACCAATTCTGGTAAGGCTAAGAGTGGGATGAAAGCCAGCATTGGAATGACGGCAATATCTTGGAAAAGCAGAACAGAGAATGCATTTTTGCCGCCTTCTGTTTTTGCTAAGCCTTTTTCATTAAAGGTTTGCAGAACGATAGCGGTAGATGAAAGAGCAAAAATAAGACCAATAGTGAGGGCGATAGTCCAAGATTGACCAAAGAACATCGCAATAGCCATCACAATGGCGGTGGTTCCTCCAACTTGAAGCCCCCCTAATCCCATTAAACGGTTGCGCATTGCCCAGAGCATTTTCGGCTCTAGTTCAAGACCCACCAAAAATAACATCATGACCACACCAAATTCAGCAAAGTGTTGGATGGTTGTGGTTTCTTCACCTACAAGACCGATGATCGGGCCAATAACGACACCCGCGATTAAGTAACCGAGAACGGAACCAAGTCCTAAACGCTTTGCTATTGGAACGGCAATCACGGCGGCAACAAGATAAATGAAGGCTTGTAGAAAATATCCGGTCATTATGATTCATCCTTAATAAAACGATCAAAATAGTGATTTAATTTTGGTACTGAATTGGCTTCTCTGATGTTAACTCTATCATCCACTAATGCGGTTAGAAGCGTTTCCCAGCGTTCAGTGTGTATCTTGATTTGATCATCTTCGAATGCGGTTCGGGCACCAAATAAAATAAAAGGGGCGATGTATCGCATGCTACAAAGTGACGCCATTTGCTCTAACGGAGACATTAATGTTCTGATTGAGAAATGGTTGTATCCTTCATTTTTATAGGCATCTTCTTTTGCGCCGGCAGTCATGGCACAGAAAAAGACTTTATTTTTCAAAGAAAGCCCTTCAGTACCATAAGCAAAGCCGTACTCTAAAACCATATCTTGCCATTCTTTTAAAATGGCAGGGGTGGAATACCAGTAAAGTGGGAATTGGAAAATAATAACGTCATGTTCGAGTAGCCGTTTTTGTTCTTTATCAATATCAATATTGAATTTTGGGTAGTCATGATAGAGATCGACCACGGTGACGTTCTCTATTTTTTTTGCGGTGTTAAGCAGTGGTACATTGACTTCTGAACGGTGTTGAGAAGGGTGTGCAAATAAGATCAGCACTTTTTTAGGTTGTTTGGTCATAAACCTCTGCCTTTTTATAGAGTTAATGTCGGTGAGCTGTGCTCATATTGCTATCATAACAATAAAATTCCCTTAATGGGTATGGGGAACTGATGAAAGATTTATGATCGCAATTCCGATACTAATAAAGCCAATGCCTATCCATATTTTACTGTCTAAATGTTGATGATAAAACACATTAGAAATAAGGGTTACAGCAACAATTGCAAGACCTGCCCACGATGCATGAGCAACACCAACAGGTAGGGTTTTCATTGCTTGGCTTAAAAAATAGAAAGCGCCAAGGTGACCGGTAATTACAATGACATTAGGGATAAGGTGTGATAACCCATCAGTTGCTTTAAGTGCGACATGTGAAACAGCCTCAGAGGCTACTGCGAGAAGAAGAAAAAGCCATCCCATTTTAAAATTCCTAAGTAATCAATTATTTATAATGATTGCAGTATATCTATTTCATTTTTAATGATAATAGCTTAAATAAAAAATTACTTTTACAAATAGGTAATAATATTAATGAGAAGCAGTGAGCAAAGAAAAGCCCCCAAGTATAAACTTGAGGGCTTTGATTGTTTGGTTGACATAAATGTCGAAATTTAGAAGAAGTTTATCGATTTACGACCACTGTTTGGGTCAATCGTTGTTGGGATCTCTGGCTTCTGTTTTTTCTTTTTTTCTTTTTTAGGTTTTGGCTCAGAAGGCGCTGGTTGGATAACCATTGATTCTGGTTTTTCTATGATTTCTGGAAGCTCACCAACTGGCGTATCACAGATCACAACGTAATATTCTTCATTGAATTCAATTACATCACCATCGTACATTTTACGACGTTTACGTTGTTCTAATTCGCCATTAACACCCACATAGCCTTCACCAATCATGTGTTTAGCTTCACCGCCGCCATTTACAACATTGGCAATTTTTAATACTTTGTATAGTTCAATTGGTTGCATGTTAACTTCAACACCAATCGCTTCTACTTCAAATTCTTCTTGATCTGACATGAGGATCTCTTTAATTACGAATTGGCGCTATTGTAACTGAGAGAAGAGAATCGTCCTAGAACTTCGTAAACCGTGTAGCGGTGATCTACGCGGTTTGAATTTGGTGCTTGTGGGAGAGCATTAAATCAATGATAAACATGTTACCCGATGCATTAATCCCTGATGGATGGAAAAGCTCTGCAGAAGCAGCAGGCAAAGAGGTGGATAAACTCAGCACCAAAATAAACAAACTAAAAGATAAGAACGCCAAACTTGGTATCACAACCAGTGAAAGCAAAAACCAAGTCATAGTCACTTCCTACCACGAGCAGAAAAAACAAGGCTTCTCAAACAACATTATCCCGATGTCAAAAGCAACACCA
>SAMEA5043648__coassemble_64_pt1 | contig 25899 bp, 19 predicted proteins | sample SAMEA5043648__metabat2_low_PE_006 | metagenome-assembled genome bin SAMEA5043648 (sample SAMEA5043648) | Gadus morhua
CTGCTCTTTGGATATCGTCTTTTATAATTTGCATTGTACTCGTTAGATTTTGAGCTAGTAGTAATTCTAGGCCTCGGTTTTTTGCTACACGTTGCCCATTAATAAAAATAGATCCAACAAGACTAATTGCAATAATCCCAATAAAAGAAGCGATCAGAAGCTCAATAAGTGAAGAGCCATTTTGTTTGTATTTATGAACAGGAATTATATCCATAGAGCTCCCCACTCGTATTATCGTAACAAACCTTAATTCTTCCTGGAGGGTTTGAAAGAACGACTTTCAATACTTTTTTTGTGTCTGTATTTGGGTAGAAAGTAAATGACCCTGAAGCAGGTCTACCTCTTATACCTTCAAATTTTGTTTTTTTATGAGCATATGTGTGTTTTAAGGTGATATTGCTGAAGTTGGTACCATCTAAATAGGCAACCATATTCCCAGAAGTACTTGTTGAATCTCTTAAAGCTAAATTCCATGAACCGGTTTTATTTTCTTCTGTTTTAGGAAATGAAATATGGATCCATAAGTCACTGTTTCTTAGGACTGCCTCTGATTTAGCTTGAATTAAAAAACCATTTAGTTCTGTTGCTAAACGTTGCATTTTTACACTGTTGTTTACGGTATTGAAGTTTGGTGCAGTAACGGATAGAAGTATGGCCAAAACGGTGATTGTAATTAACAGCTCCAATAAGGTAAACCCGCGATTCATCTCTCAAATCCTTTTGTAAATCATTGATAAAACTTCAATAATTCTTGCTTAAATTATACCAAGTATGAAAAATAGAAAGATATTTAGAGAAGGATAAATAGAAATGATTCTAATAAATAAATGTAACTTATCTCGTGTTCATGTGAGGGGTATGACACTGATCGAAATTATGATTGTAATCGCTATTATTGGTTTATTGTCAGCGATTGCTTATCCTGCATATACAAACCATATATTAAAGGCGAACCGTATTGTTGCCTTAGCTGATATGGCGAAAATTCAATTAGAATTAGAAACGAAACATACAACTAGTTATTCAGATATAGCTAGCTCTATCGTTAGTGGAGGGACTTGTTCTTTTTGCGAAACACAAGCGGATAAATATACTCTGAGCTTAGAGGGGTTAACCGCTACATCTTATATGATTAAAGCTACCCCTATAAAGACACAGATAAAGGATACATGTTCAGGGAAAACTTATACTGCTATTACTTTAAATCAATTTAATAAAAGTGAGCCTAAGGAATGCTGGTAAATTCAAGGTAGGTATTTATACCCACCTTAATTTTTATCATCCAACAAAAGGCAACATAGCTCCAGCGACAATAAAGAAACTCACCAAACCTACAATCGGTAGTTTAAGTACTTTCAATAATGCAAAGCCAACAATAACTAATGCCATATCTACCCCTGAGCCTACTGCGCTTGTAAATACAGGGTCATACAGCGCTGCGATTAGTAACCCGACAACAGAAGCATTAATTCCCGTAATTGCTCCTGCTAATGCTGGTTTTTGAGCTAGAACCTGCCAATGACTAAATACTCCAAGTACTAATAAAAATCCCGGTAAGAAAATAGCAATGGTTGCAACTAAAGCACCAAGAATTGGCTGTTCACTCCACAATTCATATCCTAAGAACGTTGCAAAGGTAAACATTGGACCGGGAACAGCCTGAGCTGCAGCATAACCCGTTAAAAAGCTATCCGTACTAATTTGGTCGCCAACGATATTTTGTAGTAATGGTAAGACTACATGACCGCCACCAAAGACTAAACTACCTGCTTGGAAGAAATCAGAAAAAAGAAGGAGTAATGGCGAATGATTAACGATAGCAGGTAAAGCAAAGAAACAAAGTGCAAAGATAATTAAGGGTAACCAATTAATGCCTTTAGATTCTTTTTTAATCTCAGTCACCTTATCTGATTTTAGATAAATTCGACCTATAATCGCGGCAATTAACAGTGCAATTAATTGTGTGCTTATTGAAGGGAGTATTAATAATAAGGTTGCGGTCATAATACATAAAAGTATCGTGATTTTGTCCTTACAAAAACTCTTATACATTCCCATGATGGCATCAGCAACAACAACAACGGCTAATAATTTCAATCCATGAATGATGCCTTCAAAGATGTCATTACCAAAGAATGAATGGCTTATATTTGCTAATAAGACCATGATAAGAATGGAAGGCAATGTAAAACCAATTGAAGCGAGTAGAGCGCCAAAGAGTCCTTTTCTGTGATAACCCAAAGCAAAGCCCACTTGGCTTGAACCTGGACCAGGTAAGAACTGGCTCAAGGCGATCAGTTGTGCGTATTCCTCTTCACTTATCCAACCTCGCTTTTGTACAAATTCATTGCGGAAGTAACCGATATGAGCGGCAGGTCCACCAAAGCTAACCCAGCCTAATAAAAAAAATCGCTTAAATATTTCAAACATAATCTACTCAACTTTTGACGTATCATCCAAATTCGGACATTCCATTTTGATGGGATAAAGATTACGAGTTACTATCCAATTATTCAAATCGATTAAATTACTATTAACTATGAATGAAATTAATTGGAAAGCGGTCGACTTAAATTTATTGGTGGTATTTAGAACATTGATGGAAACGAAAAGTGTCTCATTAGCTGCGGATAGATTATTTGTCGGGCAATCAGCGATGAGCCATAGTCTTTCTCGTTTACGTGAGTTATTAAACGATCCTTTGTTCGAAAGACAAGGGCATAAAATGATCCCTACCGCGAAGGCTATTCAACTTTATCCTATGATAGATAAAGTACTACAAACAATAACGGGGGATATTTTAAAGACAGATACCTTTGAGGCGAGTGAGTTCTCTGGGACCTTTAAAATCGGAATGACAGATTATGCAGAATTACTTTTTGCAGCAGATATTTTTGATGCGATTCATCAATTAGCACCAAAAGCACAGTTATGTTTTACCACGGTAGATAAAGCGAATTACCAAGATAGGTTTGATAGCGAACCACTTGATTTAGTTATTGGTAGCATGAAACCAGAGCAAAAAGATTTACAGTATCAAAAATTATATACAGAAAAGCATGTATGTATGTGGGATGGAAACAGACATCAATTTAAAACACCGATAACACTGGATGATTATCTTTCATTGCCTCATGCATTGGTTAGCCCTGATGGATCATTAAAAACAGGTGTAGATAAGCAATTGAGCGCATTGGGAGCAGAAAGAGCGGTGAGTGTCGCGTCAAAGCACTTTTTGACGATTAGGCATCTCATGAAAAAAAGAGATTTAATCTGTGTTGTACCAGAGTTAATGGCACAGCTGGATTTGTTCTCTGAGCAATTGGTCCACTCAGAGCCTCCAATTGAAGTTGGGGAATTTGATATTCAATTGATTTGGCAAACTCGTAACAAAGAAAATAAACGCTACCAATGGCTTAAAGAGTTGCTCATTCAAACCATTGAAAAAAGTGTTAGCGCTTACAAAAAATAATACAACGAGTTTTGTTTATCGTCCAAATGCATCTTTAATTTTTTCATCAGTATTGTATTGGCTTAATGCATAAACAGACCAAATAGCGGCAGGGATCCAGCCAATTAAAGTTAATTGTAAAATAAGGCAAATGACACCACTAAATGGACGACCGATAGTAAAAAACTGTAACCAAGGCAGTAATAAAGCAAGTAAGAGTCTCATGGTATTTCCTATGTGAATTTATTTTGTTGTTAGTCTTATTAATAAGTGGGGTTGTCTTGTGTCTTTTTCAATAAAAATGGCCAGTAACAATAAAGTTACTGGCCACAAGAATACCGTTTCATCAATGAATAGAGTATGAATGCATACTCATATTATTAAGTGAATATTAGTTGTTGCTGTGTAATTCGCTGTTCAGTTCAATTGCAGATTTATTAGTTAAACATTCTATTTGACCAGTGATAGAGTTACGACGGAACAGAAGATCTGTTTTGCCTGCAAGATCACGAGCTTTCGCGACTTCAACTTCTTTACCTTGGTTATCTAACATGCTTACTTTTGTGCCAGCAGTAACATATAGGCCAGATTCAATCGTACAACGATCACCCATTGGGAAACCAAGACCAGCATTTGCGCCAAGTAGGCAGTTCTCACCAATAGAGATAACCATTTTACCGCCACCAGAAAGTGTACCCATGATAGAAGCACCACCGCCGATATCTGAGCCGTTTCCTACAACAACACCTGCAGAAATACGACCTTCAACCATACTCACACCAGTAGTACCAGCGTTAAAGTTGATGAAGCCTTCATGCATTACTGTTGTGCCTTCACCTACATGTGCGCCTAAACGAACACGAGAAGTATCGGCAATACGAATACCTGTAGGTACAACGTAATCCACCATTTTAGGAAATTTATCAACACAATCGACAGTCAGGGTGTCACCAGCTAGGCGAGCTTCTATTTGGCGATCGGCTAATTCAGGAAGATCGATAGGGCCTTGGTTCGTCCACGCTATATTGTGTAATAAACCAAAAATACCATCCAGTACAGTGCCATGTGGCTTAACTAAACGATTAGAGATCAATTGAAGTTTCAAAAAGCCTTCAGCAACAGATTGAGATTGTTCATCAGTTGCTAAAACAACAAGAACAAGAGGCTGCTTTGATTGAACTGCCTTTTCTGCGAATGCCGCGTTTGGAACATCCCCGTTTGCTGCAAAAGCGTTAGCAAGTTCAGTGCAAACTTCAGATGTAATTTCAATCGCTTGATTGCCCTCCGTATAACCACTTGCTTTAGCAATAGCGTTAACTAATGATTCAGATGGGTTTAATACTGGGTGTGGGAAAAAAGCTTCAATAATTTTATTGTCGCGGTTTTTTGTCGCTGTACCAAAGGCAAGTGCAAAATGAGCCATGTAATGATTCTCCATTTTCATATCAATAATAGTAATTTATACCTATTTAAATCATTATCCGTTCATTCACATTGGTTCAATCAAATCATCGCTACGTTAGCTGTTTTATTACAAGATTGCGGTCATTAGGATGACTGATTATTAAAATCTCTATCTTGTTTTTAAGTGATTTACCTTATGTAATGAATTTGTCATTTAATTAATTCGATAGGTATTAAAAATAAATCTTACTTCACATCATAAAGATAGTTGCTGTGATATAGAAGAGTGAAATCAGAAAATTTTAATGAGAAAAGGGAATAGAGGTAAGAAAAGGGAATTTAAAGTGGTCGTGGAGAAAAGAAAATAGCGGATCATTAAGCCGCTATTTGTATTTTTATATATCGTATCTTTAGAATTAAGCGGCGTCAGACTCTTCGTCTTTGACGGCTTCAATCTTTGCTTTTTTAGGTACAGGTTTACGTTTTGCGCCCAAAGCAACTAAAACATCTTCTTTGTGCTTAGCCAGGTAAAGAGACAACTCTTCTTGTTTCCCTTCATCTTCAATTAAATTACTTTCATTTAGCAGAGTAAAAAGTTCATCTGCAACATCCAGCATTTTGTCATAAGCATCGGCTTCAGTTTTAGAGGTAAAAGTCATCTTCTCTTCTCCGTTGCGCTCAACTACATATTTGACGATAACAGCCATGGTCGTCTCTCCTATTAAATTAACTGGTGTTTTATACAGTAAATGAGGTTTTTTGTCCACTTGGAGGAGAGAAAGCGAGAGAGAGGTAACGCTAGGAGATAATCGACTGATTTTTTATGGCTAAAATGTAAAAAATTAAATGTAGGAAAATAGTTGAGTAATTTTATTTAAAGTTGTATTTTAAATGCAACTTTAAATAAAGGAGTGCTTAATGATGTCAGATTTTGAACTAAAACATAAAGCGACAACGAAAATGTCAGAGCGTATTGCTTATAAAATTACGCAGTGCTTAAAGTTTCTTTTAAATATTTTTTATGGTTCTCAATATGCAAAGCGTGCCGTTATTTTAGAAACGATTGCTGCGGTTCCTGGGATGGTTGCCGGCATGTTTAATCACCTAAAAGCATTACGTCGTATGAAAGATGATGAAGGGTGGATCCGCGAATTATTGAATGAAGCGGAAAACGAAAGAATGCATTTAATGATATTTTTAGATATTGCAAAACCTCGCTGGATAGAGCGCACGTTGGTTTTATTGGGCCAAGGTGTCTTTATGGTTGTTTATAGCTTTATTTATTTACTCTCATCAAAAGTGGCTCACCGAGTGGTCGGTTATTTTGAAGAAGAAGCTTGTAAAAGTTACACCGAATATTTAGGTAAAATTGATAATGGAGACGTGGAAAACGAAGCTGCACCACAAATAGCGATAGACTATTATCAATTACCAAATGACGCATTACTGCGTGATGTGATCTTAAAGATTCGTGATGATGAAGCAAAACATCGAGATCGTAATCATTCGTTTGCTGACGCTTATGAAAACCACGATCTTCCTGCTCACCAACGTTAGGTATCATTTTTATGGGGCTAGAAATAGCCTCATTAACGTTGAATAAAAGTCATAAAATACTGCAATAATGGCGTTTGATATTTTTCTTTATGAACCAATAACCAATAAGGACGAGTCAATTTCTTTTCATAAGGAAGCTGAACTAACCGTCCATCATTAATCGAATTTTGAGCGGCTAATTGAGATAAACATGCGAGCCCCATATTTTCAGAGCAGCAATTAATAATGGCTTCGGTGGTGTGAAGCTGTAAGGACTCATGCCAATCATTTAAATTGGATGCAATATGATTAAGGAAATACTCCCGGCTACCAGATCCTTCTTCTCTTAATAACCAAGTTGAGTGTTCTAAGTCTTCTAATGTAATTATGTTCTGCATAGCTAACGGGTGAGAAGGGGCGCATACTATGTACATGTCATCCTGTTGCCATTCAATCATGTTTAGCTTGGGGTGATGTGCTTTCCCTTCAACTAAGCCAATATCGAGTTTGAATTCCAACAGTCGATTAATGATTTGAGCGGTATTTGAAATAAATAACTGTTGAATATCACAAGGGTGTTGTTGTTGGAATTTACTCAGTAAAACTGGTGCGATATGATTACCAATCGTATCACTGGCACCAATGTTTAATGAACCAGTCAACTGACTATCAGCAGTGAATTGATGCTCGATAGCTTCAGCTCGTTCTAGTAATTCATCCGCTAAAGGAAGGAGTTGGCGGCCTTCGCTATTTAACACTAAGCGATTATTTACGCGATCAAATATTTTGTAACCTAAATTTTTTTCAAGCTCAGATAATGAAAGGCTTACCGCCGGCTTTGTAATAAACAGTCGCTCAGCCGCTTTTGTCATTGTTTTTTCTTGAGCAATTGCCGTAAATACATTGAGTTGTTTTAGTGAAATTCTCATGACAGGAAGTCCTAAATACTAATAGATTATCATCGTTAATTTTATTTTAACGTAGTCTTTAATTTATTCAAATTTTATTAATGGTTGTCGGGTAGTAAACTGGCTTCATCGTTAAATAGTAAAGAGAACAATGTCATGCTTAATTACACAAAACAAAAAGTAGCAGGCGCACCAACACCAATGGCAGGGTTAGCTCTTGGGATCGCAAGTTTAGGCTGGTGTTGGGAGAATGCTCTTCCTTTCCATGGATATGCTCAATGGATCTCAGCAGCTATCGCTTCAGTATTATTACTTATTTTAGCGGTTAAATTTTTATTACACCCAGCAGTATTGTGGAGTGAGCTTGCACATCCTGTTGTAGGTAGCGTAGCTCCAACATTTGCTATGGGGACGATGGTCGTATCAAGCAGTCTTGGGCATTTTTATCCAGCCGCTGGTGATGCTTTATGGCTTGCTGCAATTGCACTTCATCTTATTTTCTTAATCTCTTTTATTTATCATCGAGCAAAAGACTTTGAATTACATCACATGGTGCCAAGTTGGTTTGTACCACCAGTTGGTTTAGTTGTGGCGGATGTTTCTTTTTCTGGTAACCCTACATTAGCACCAGTAGCGCATTGGATATTAATGTTTGGATTAATCATTTATGCGATCATGCTACCAATCATGATTTATCGTTTAATGTTTTGTCATGAAATACCAGATGCTGCAAAACCAACGATTGCAATTATGGCAGCACCAGCAAGTTTATCATTAGCGGGTTACCTAACAGTCACTGCTTCACCATCACCAGTGATTATTGCGCTTTTATTCGGTATTGCAGTATTAATGACAAGCGTAATTTACATGGCTTTCTTTAAATTAATGAGACTGCCATTTAGCCCTGGCTATGCTGCATTTACCTTCCCAATGGTGATTGGTGCAACGGCATTATTTAAAACGGCGAATTGGATGTTATCTCAAGGTGTCGTTGCTGATTATGTCTACCAAGTCAGAATGCTTGCCGTTGTTGAATTAGTGGTAGCAACCTGTGTTGTTAGTTATGTTGCTGTCCATTATCTAGCTCACTATCGTCCGATTACTCGCATGGTAAATCGCTTAGCAAATCCTAAACACGCACACTAAATTCGTAATCTTTTTCTCTTAAAACACATCCAGTTACGTTAAGCTATAGAGACTTTCATTTCTTTATAAGCGAGCTGGGTGTGTTTACTGTTTATCATTCAAATCAACTTGATGTTCTTAAATCTCTTGTCGTTGAATTAATTCGTCTAAACCCTCTTGATAACCCATTTGAGCAAGAACAAATTCTCGTTCAAAGCCCGGGTATGTCGCAATGGCTTAAAATCGAACTCGCCAAAGAGTTAGGCATTGCCGCCAATCTTACCTTTCCACTTCCTGCTACTTTTATTTGGGACTTGTTTACTCAGGTTCTGGATGACGTGCCAAAGCGCAGTGCTTTTAATAAAGAAGCCATGACGTGGAAGATAGTGACGTTATTACCAGAGTTATTAAAACAAGATGAATTTGCCCCACTGCAACGCTATTTAGAAAATGATGAAAACCAACTTAAGTGCTACCAATTAGCTGCAAAAATTGCCGATATCTTTGACCAATATTTAGTATTCCGCCCAGAGTGGATCCAAAAGTGGGAAGCTGGTGAAGAGGTTATAGAATTAGAAGGCGAACATCCTTGGCAGCCTATTTTATGGCAAGCCTTGTATGACCAAACCTTGGCGCTGGGTCATTCACCTTATCATCGTGCCAATATGTTCGAGCATTTTATTGAAACCCTAGAAAATTATCTGCAAACGGGAACCTTGCCAAAAGGCATGCCTAAGCGTTTATTTGTGGTGGGTATCACTTCATTGCCTCCTCGTTATTTAGATGCGCTAGCGGCTCTTGGGCAACATATTGATGTGCATTTAATGTTTACCAACCCATGTCAACATTATTGGGGTGATTTACGTGATAATAAATACCTAGCAAAATTAGATCGTCAAAATCGAATAGCTAAACGTTTATCATCAGATTTATCTACACTAGAAAATGATGATAGTGATTTATTGACAAACAAATCAGAGAATTCTTTATTAGCGTCATGGGGTAAGTTAGGTAGGGATAACTTTCAATTACTGTTAGATTTAGAACCGAATGAATATAAAATTTTTGTGCCAACAGGAAGGGAAGATCTTCTACATTCTATCCAATCTGATATTTTAAATTTAGAAGAACGCAGTCGTGATGATGTGCTTGATAACAGTGAGCACAAGCAACCAATCAGCCCTGATGATCGTTCGATTCTTTTGCATTCATGCCATAGCCCAATGCGTGAAGTAGAAGTTTTACACGATCAATTATTGGATATGTTTGCCAATGATCCAGAATTAAAACCTCGCGATATTATTGTGATGGTGGCAGATATCAATGTGTACAGTGCGGCGATCCAAGCCGTCTTTGGTAACGCAGCATTCGATCGCTACATTCCTTTTGCTATTTCCGATCAAAGTGCCGAGCAAGAAAACCCAGTGCTATTGGCTTTTATGAATTTGATGGCGTTGCCTGAAAATCGTTGTGGTTTGTCAGAGCTATTAAGTTTGTTGGAAGTTCCTGCGGTCATGTCACGTTTTAAATTTAATGCCGAGCAGTTTGAAATAGTAAAACGATGGGCAGAAGAAACCGGCATTCGCTGGGGATTGGATAACAGCACCTCTGCGCATTTTGATCTTCCTGAACATAATCAAAATTCATGGTTATTTGGTATTCAGAGAATGTTGCTTGGTTATGCGATGGAGCAAGACGCGGGCTTATTTGAAGGCATGGCGAGCTACGAACAAGTGCAAGGCATGAATGCCGAAATAGCAGGTAACTTAGCGCACTTTATTGATCAGCTTTTGACTTATCAGATCACCCTAGGCCAAGCGCAAAAAATTAATGCATGGCGCACCATTATTAACCAACTAATGGACGATTTTTTACTTGTTGAATTAGAAGGTGAACTGGTCGTTAAAAGCATTCGAGATCAATTGCAAAAACTGGAAGAAAATCTTGAAGACGCCGGATTTGATGCACCAATCTCTGCACCAATTATTAATAATTACCTAAAAAACAATTTATCAGGAGGAAAAGCGAGTCAGCGATTCTTAGCGGGGCAAGTAAATTTCTGTACCTTAATGCCAATGCGCTCAATTCCATTTGATGTGATCTGTTTACTTGGTATGACGGATGGGTCTTATCCGCGAACGATGCCGGTTGAAGGTTTCGATTTAATGCAGAAAAGAATGAAACCGGGTGACCGTTCACGTCGAGATGATGATAGATATTTATTTTTAGAAGCACTGCAATCGGCGAATAAAGCGTTTTATCTCAGCTATATAGGTCGTTCTATTCGAGATAATACAGAAAAAGCCCCTTCTGTTTTGGTGAGTGAACTGCTTGAGTATTGTCAGCAAAGCTATTGTCTAGATGGCGATAGTGAGCTGAACCCTGAAGAGTCTGCTAAACACCTAGTTAAAAAATTAACAATAGAACATCCATTAGTCCCATATAGCCAACAGAGTTTTGTGGGTGATAACACCAGTTATGCCAGTGAATGGTTACCAACCGCAAAACTAGAAGGAAAAGCCGCACCAGAATTCCAGACTGAACCTTTAGTGTTTGCACCAGAATCAAAAGAGCTTGAATTAACAGAGCTACAACGCTTTTGGCGCTTGCCTGTCGCCTATTTCTTTAACCGTGGTTTAAAAGTATTTTTTGAAACGGTAGAGAGCCGAGTGGAAGATGATGAACCGTTTTCTATTGATGGCAGAACGGGTTACAGCATGAAATCAGAGTTGTTAGAGGAGTTATTGGCCTATGATGATCCTAACCAAGTATTGCAGTTAAGTCGTGAGTTTTATCAGCAACAAAAAGCGCAAGGAAAATTACCGATTGGTAGCTTTGGTGAGATCGCGGCAGACAAAGAAGTGAACACGGTAAAAGAGTTAGTGGATCATATTCAGCCATTAACGACATCACCATTAGAGGATCAAGAAGTGCGTTTACGCTTTACTTTTCCTCATGGTGAAATGGAATTACAAGGTTGGCTAAAACAGCGTTATAAAGAAGGAATGCTGCGTTATCGTGGTGGTAAAATTCGTTCTCATGAAGTCTTAGCAACGTGGATTGATCATCTGTGTTTGTGTGCCATGAAGCAACAGCAATTTACTCACCTGTTTGGGACCGATGCGATATATCATTTTGAGCCAATTGAAACAGAAAAAGCGTATCAACATTTAGAGGTTATATTGAGCCTTTATATTTCTGGTAACTGTGCGCCATTGCCTTATTTACCTAAAGCTGCATTGGCTGGGCTAGAAGCACACATAGATAAAAAAGGTGTGTGGAATGACGATGAAGAAACACATGAAAAAGCACTGAAAAAAATGGCAGATGAATACAGTGGAACTCGTTACGCGGGTGAAAACAGCAATGATTATGTCATGCGTATGTGGCCCGAGTGGAATGACGAATTAGGTCAGACTATTTTTGATAATGCGAAAAATGTATTACATGATGCCTTGTTACACAGTGAGAAAGAAAAACTGTAATTTAAAACAAAGCAATGCTTAAGAAAGAAGGTATTGAAGAAGAAGCACGGAAGAAAAGAGTAGGGTGGCCGCCAGTAAATCATTTTTAGTGTAGGGCGTTCGCTGTACGGCCACAGGTCAGAGGTTGACCGAATCCTTTAATACAAATGCACATTTAATGAGCTCTTTGTAAGTGGCGCTGAGTGTAACAAAGCATAAAAAGTGAACCGTGAGAAAGATCTCACATTGGTCGCTTTATTAATTTTATTATCGTTGTTCCTAATGAACTACGATATGGGTCACACAAATAGTCTGTAAAAACAGAGTGTTGATGATAAATAAAAATGGTGATGTTCGATGACGACAATCGCAGCTCCAAATCAATTGAATGCAATGACGTTTCCTTTACATGGGACACGTTTAATTGAAGCTTCCGCAGGTACAGGTAAAACCTTTACCATTGCCAGTTTATATCTACGTTTACTATTAGGGCATGGTGATGAGAACAGTCGCCATAGTGAAGAATTAACCGTAGATAAAATACTGGTAGTGACTTTTACGGAAGCGGCAACCGCAGAATTAAGAGAACGTATTCGAGCTAAGATCCATGATGCTCGTTTAGCGTTTGCTCGTGCTGTGCATAAAAGTGATTATAAGAGTGGCGATCCCGTTATTGACCCGTTATTAGCGGCTATTTCTGATCATAAGTCGGCAGCACACATATTATTGAATGCTGAACGCAGTATGGATGAAGCCTCAATCTTTACCATTCATGGCTTTTGTCAGCGCATGCTAACCCAAAATGCCTTTGAATCTGGTGCCCAGTTCGAAAGTGAATTTGTTACCGACCAAGCCAAATTAATGCACCAAGTGGCCGCAGATTTTTGGCGTCGTAGTTTTTATCATCTGCCAAAAATGGTGGCTGAAAGTGTTTACGATTGCTGGCCAAGCCCTTCTGCATTATTAGGTGATATGGGCAATAGTCTTACTGGTGTCCCAAAGCATTTAACGGTTGAGCCATTAGAGAAGTCATTAGAAGATTTCTGTCAGCAAGGCATTGCTCGTATTGATGAATTAAAAAAACAGTGGTCAGAACATTGTGTAGATTTTGAAGCGCTAATTTCAGGTTCAGGTGTTGATAAACGCAGTTACACTAAAAAGAATTTACCAAATTGGTTAGAGCAAGTGTCAGTATGGGCAAGTAACCCAACGACTTCGCTGCAAATTCATGACAAATTAGAAAAGTTTTCTCAATCGTTATTAATTGATAAAACCAAAAAAGGCGAAGCACCAGAACACGCAGTATTTAAATTAATTGATGGCTTTTTAGCGCAGCCATTAGAAATAAAACAGCCATTGTTATCTTTAGCTATTCATCGCTGTCGAGAAACCTTACAGCAAGCAAAAGAGCAGAAGAACTGGTTATCGTTTGATGACTTGCTGACTCAGTTGTCGGCTGCAACCGAAAATCAAGAGAACGCTTTACTGCTAGAAAAGATCCGCGAGCAATACCCAATTGCCTTGATTGATGAATTCCAAGATACCGATCCACTTCAATATTCTATTTTTAATACCATCTATCAAGATCAATCACAGTGTGGTTTGTTCATGATTGGCGATCCAAAGCAGGCTATTTATGCTTTCCGTGGCGCAGATATATTTACGTATATTCAGGCTCGTCGCCAAGTGGCGGATCACTACACTTTGGATACTAACTGGCGATCAACTGCCGATATGGTGTCGTCAGTAAACCGTATTTTTGAGCATGGTAAACAACCGTTTTTATACGATGACGATATTCCGTTTTATCCGGTGAAATATAACCCAGAAAATGCAGAGCAGAAATCGTGGTCGTTAGATAATCAAACTCAGCCAGCAATGACGTTTTGGTTACAAGAAAGCAAAGATGGTAACCCGATAAACAAAGGCAATTACCAACGAGTAATGGCGGAATCGACGGCGGCGCAAATTCAAACCATTTTGACCGGTTCTCAACAAGGGTCTGCACATCTACAAAATGGAGAGAAAAAAGAAGCGATTAAAGCTGGGAATATTGCCGTACTGGTTCGTACTGGTAAAGAAGGGAAATTGGTTCGAGAAGCGTTATCAAAACAGGGTATTGCCAGTGTTTATTTGTCGAACCGAGACAGTGTGTTTTCTTCGCCATTAGCCAAAGATATTTTACGTTTATTGCAGGCTGCAATGACGCCAACGGATGCACGAGCGGTTCGTTCTGCATTAGCCTCGTCTTTGTTTGCTTATACGGCCGATCAACTGCATCAATTTAATGTTGATGAAATGCAGTGGGAATTAGCCGTTAATGAGTTCCGTGCCTACCGTAAGCATTGGTTACAACGTGGCATCATGCCTATGTTGCACCAAATCATTACTCAACAAGGTATTTCAGAGCGTTTATTAGCTGAAAATGGCGGCGAACGTCATTTAACTGATTTACTTCATATTGGTGAATTATTACAACAAACAAGCCAAACCCTCGACAGTGATTATGGATTGTTGCGTTGGTTATCTGATGCGATTTCTGAACCTAATGGCGATGCTGAAGAGCAAACGGTACGTTTAGAATCTGAGCGTAATTTGGTGCAGATCGTGACGATTCATAAATCAAAAGGGTTGGAATACGATCTCGTCTTTTTGCCTTTTGTTTGCTCCTATCGAGCCGTGGATAAAAAAGGCGAAGTTAGTTTTTATGATGAAGACAATCGTTATTCCGTCTTAGATTTATTAAAGGAAGATGAGTCGGTCGAAAAAGCCGAGAAAGAACGCTTAGCAGAAGATTTACGTTTAATTTATGTTGCGTTAACTCGTGCTGTTTACGCTTGTTATATTGGCATGGCACCTATCGGTAAAGGCACATCGAAAAAACCACCAACGGGTGTACACCTTTCTGGTTTAGGGTATTTGATCCAACAAGCGGATGAATGTGATATTGCTGAGCTTCAAGCGTGTCTTGAAAAATTAATAGCAGGCAATTCGCCTATGGTGATCCAGTCCCCCCAAACCTTAAGTGATGTGCTTTATAAAGAGACAGAAGACAACTCGTTAGCATTAACTGCTAATAAATTGAATCAGCCTGTGAAAAGTAATTGGTGGATGACCAGTTATTCGGGTTTGGTGAAACAAGGTAACCATCATAACGATTCGTCATTAGAATTAATTAATTTGGATGTGGATTCCGCTGAAGATAAAGACGACAAAGAATTGGATTTAGAGCCAGAGCTAACGATATTCACTTTTCCTCGTGGTGCGAGAGCGGGTACGTTTTTACACTCACTGTTTGAAGAAGTTGAATTTACTCAACCAATTAACAGCGAAGAAAATACGCAAATAATCATCAAGCTTTTAGAAAAAGAAAACTACGATACAGAATGGTTAGACGTCGTTCAAAGCATGATGCAACGCGTGCTCGATTGTCCGTTGGATGGTCACGATTTACGATTGGCAACCAAAGGCCCAACTCAACGTTTGGTTGAAATGGAGTTTTTATTGCCGATAACGCTATTGAACTCAAGCTTGGTCAATAAAACCATCGCTAAACACGATGAAGTCTCTGCACGTGCGGGTGAGTTAGGCTTTTCTACCGTGAGTGGAATGTTGAAAGGCTTTATCGATTTAGTGTTTGAGCATGAAGGCAAATATTACGTTCTCGATTGGAAATCTAACCATTTAGGCGATTCTCCAGAATGCTACGGCGGTGACGCTTTAATTGAAGCAATGCGAGATCATCGTTATGACTTCCAATATCAGCTGTATGCTTTAGCGTTGCATCGATTCTTGAAAAGTCGTATTGCCGATTATAATTACGACACTCATTTTGGTGGAGCGTATTATATTTTCTTGCGTGGTATTGAAGAGAGTCATGAGGGGCATGATAGCAATTCAAATGGGGTCTTTTATTCAAAACCAAGTGAAGTGTTATTAGAAGAATTAGAGCAATTGGTAAATGGAGAAACAGTCGATGCTTAAGCAATTACAACACTTAATGGCTCATGGTGTACTTCGTCCATTGGATTTACAATTCGCTAAGTTTTTAGGCCAACAGGAAAAGAACAGCGATAAAAACTTAATCATGTTGCTCGCAGCAATGACTAGCCATGAGTTAGGTAAAGGCCATGTGTGTATTGATATCGAGCAAGTAGAGCAAGGTGATTTGTTTACGTTGCCCGCAAAATATCGTGATGCATTGTTAGCGTTAGTACCAGAGAAAAATCAGTGGATTAGTGAGTTATCAGCGGCATCGACGATATCTAATGGCACAGAAGCAACGCCACTAGCCTTTGATGGAACTCGTTTGTATTTACAACGTTATTGGTCGTTTGAACAGCGTGTTGTCAACCGTATCACTAAAGCGGCGCAAAGCGTGGCGGTAAACCCTCAATTATCGAATACATTGGATGAGCTATTTGCTCGCCAATACCATTTTTTATTCAGTGGGCTTAAAACATTAGAAAATAATAATCAAGTATCTCGTCAGCAATTAGTGTGCGATATGCTCGATGTTGTGGGATCTAGTTCTAGTGAGTTAGATTGGCAAGCGATTGATGCGGTTTTACTCGCAGCCACTAAGTCTTCAGAATTAGAGCCGCTGGATAACTTAATTCTAACTAAACACTGTGTGAATTGGCAGAAAGTTGCGGCAGCGGTAGCGTTAACTCGTCGATTCTCTGTGATCTCTGGTGGTCCAGGAACGGGTAAAACAACCACGGTTACCAAGCTTTTGGCTTCCCTAGTGACTCAAGCTCAGCAAGATAATAAAAGCATCGCAATTAAATTAGTGGCTCCAACGGGTAAAGCCGCAGCGCGTTTGACTGAATCCATTGGTCAAGCGGTGCAATCTATTGGTTTAGCACCAGAAGTAAAAGAAGCGATCCCGACAGACGCAAGTACGCTGCATCGCTTGCTTGGTTATATTCCAAACCAAGTGGATTTTCGCCATAATAAATCGAACCCGTTACACCTTGATGTATTGGTGGTGGATGAAGCCTCGATGGTCGATTTACCTATGATGGCCCGACTACTCGATGCGGTACCAGAACACGCGCGTGTTATTTTATTGGGCGATAAAGATCAGCTAGCCTCGGTTGAAGCGGGAGCGGTGTTAGGTGATATCTGTCAGTTTACTAAAATGGGTTACAGCCAGAATCAAGCACAGCAATTATCTCAATTAACAGGCTATGCTTTACCTGTGCAATCGCACAATAACGCGGTAGCCGATAGCTTGTGTATGCTGCAAAAGAGTTACCGTTTTGATGCGCGCTCAGGGATTGGACAATTAGCCAAAGCCATTAATGAAGGCAGTAAATTTAAAGTAGAAGCGGTGTGGGCCAAAGGGTTCTCTGATATTCGTTTTCATGATTTAAGTAATGACAGCTATAACGCAATGATCACCATGATGGTGAATGGCTATCGCAGTTATTTAGGCCATATCCATGCGGGCGATAAACCAGAAGTGGCACTAAAAGCCTTTAGCCAAATTCAATTATTGTGTGCAATGCGCGAAGGCGACTTTGGGGTTGTAGGACTTAATCAACGAATTGAAAAAGGATTAAGAAAATCTGATTTGATTCCTCATGGTGATGAAGTGTGGTATTCCGGTCGCCCGGTGATGGTGACTCAAAATGATTATGGCGTAGGTCTTTATAATGGTGATATTGGTATTGCGATGCCAGATCCTGTTGATCAACGTTTACGTGTTTATTTTGATATGCCAGATGGTTCGATTCGTGGAGTATTACCAAGCCAATTACCAGAGCATGAAACCGTGTATGCGATGACGATTCATAAATCTCAAGGGTCTGAGTTTGAACATACCGTTTTAGCTTTACCTGCTGAGTTCAGCCCAATCTTAACGCGAGAGTTGATTTATACGGGTGTCACACGAGCTAAGAAAAAACTCGATCTGTTCGCAACAGAGAAAGTGGTGGCTCGAGGGGTAATGATTAAAACTCAGAGAAACAGTGGATTAGCTGCGTTGATGAGCTAAATAAATACAGTGATTAACCTTAATATATTTGATGATATTGAGGATTTCATTATTAATATTGATTACGAGATTATATTTGTAGCCTATTTTTATGCTGCTAACAATCAGTAGAGTCCATTTAAAAATAGACCACCAATTTTAGTTGGTAGTCTATTTTATAGTGCGATGCATTTATTAATAACGTATCGATTCTAGCAAAGAGTGCAAACGTTAAAAAACAATTTTTGAAATGAAGTAACCAGCAGTTACCGATGAAATAACCATGACAAAACCAGGAAGTATGTAACTATGGTTTATAACATAAGTGCCTAATCGGGTTGTGCCTGTACGGTCAAAAGATACACAACCAATTTGACCTGCACCTGGAACTATGAAATCTCCACAGGTTGCAGGGTATAGTGCAACGAGTAAACCAGGAGGGATCCCCATTGCTGCGCCAAGGGGCATTAATGCAGAAACAGTTGCTGATGGGCTAAAGATAACCGCAGAAAAACAGAACAAAATCAAACCGAACATCATTGGTGCTGTTTCTACCATACCTTCAAAGGTTGTTTCAAAGAATGGCTGGTAAGCATTGAAGAACGTTCCTGTCATCCAAGAAATACCGAATACACCCACGACACCAATAAGACCAGAACGGAATACTGATCCTGATGCAAACTTGTCACTTGGTACTTTGGCAAACACGATGATAAATAATGCACTGGCTAACATCACCATTTGGATTAGCATCGGTGTAGATAGTACAACCGTTTTACCGTCAATATCCCAAGATGGTAGTAGGCTCTTAAAAGTACCAAATAAAATAACAGTAGCAACACCTAATCCGAACACAAGTACGCTTGCCTTAACCCCTGTTGACGGTTTGTATTCTTCTTCTGGTGAATTGACATCTTCATGAATAAGTTGATATTCACCTGATGCGACGCGACGCTGAAATTCAGGATCTTGCTCAAGTTCTAAACCACGCTTGTACACGAATGCACAGCCGCATAATGCCCCAATTAAAAATGCAGGCATACTAACGGCAAGGATTTGGAAGAAGGATACGTCATAAAGAGAAAGTGAGGCGATCATACCTGCTGTTGCAGCACTCATTGGGCTTGCTGTAATCGCAATACCTGAAGCTATAACAGCCATTGACATAGGACGCTCTGGGCGGATTTTTGCTTCAGCAGCAACTTCGGCAATAACTGGATAAACTGCGAATGCTACATAAGATGTACCACAAAAAATAACAAACATTGAGGAAATTAAAGGGCCGAGAAATGTAATAGCACTCGGCTTCTTACGAAGAAGTTTTTCAGCGATACGAACTAAAAAATCGAGACCGCCAGCGCCTTGTAGTACGCTGGTACAAGCGATTACAGCGATAATGATTAGTAGTACCGTTACTGGAGGAGATGCAGGCTGTAGACCAAAACCTAAGACTAATAAACAGACACCTAAACCACCAGCGGCACCTAATCCAACTCCGCCAAATCGTCCGCCAATACCGATACAGCCTAAAACTACAGCAAGCTGTAGCCAAAAATCAATATTCATAAAGAAATACCTATCATACGGTTAAGTAGTTGTTAATAATTAAAAATAAGAAGGGAGGCTACTAGCCGAATTCCAGCGAGTAGCCTGTGTTGTTCTAATTAACCCGCAGTAACAATAGATTCAGCGTGCTGGATTTGGGCTTCAACAGCTTGTGGTGCAGTACCGCCATATGAGCCACGGGCAGATACGCAAGCTTCTAAAGTTATATTTTGATAGATGTCATCTTCAATTAGATTACTAAATGAACGGAATTCATCAATGGTTAGATCATCCAGTTTTTTGTCGTGTTTGATACAGTAATTAACCGTAGAACCGACAATATGGTGAGCTTCTCGGAAAGGTAATCCTTTACGTACTAAGTAATCAGCCATGTCAGTTGCGGTTGAGAAACCACGGTCTGCTGCATTGCGAGTGTTAGCTTCAATAATTACCATTTTTTCAATCATTGGCGTCATTACTTGAAGTGACAATTGTAGCGTATCCATTGAATCGTATACGGCTTCTTTGTCTTCACTCATGTCTGTATTATAAGCCAGTGGTAGACCTTTCATTGTTGTTAATATGGCCATTAGGTTGCCGTACATACGACCGGTTTTACCACGAATTTTTTCTGCGATATCAGGATTTTTCTTTTGTGGCATAATACTTGAACCAGTACAGAAATCGTCTGATAGTTCAATAAACTTAAAGTCCTGACTAGAAAATAATACTATTTCTTCAGAGAGGCGACTTAGGTGCATAAAGCAAATTGCTGCTGTAGAGTTGAACTCGACCATATGATCGCGATCACTCACTGAGTCAATGCTATTTGGTGTAGGTTCATCAAAACCTAATAGTTCTGCAGTATAGAAGCGATCTATTGGGAAAGTTGTACCAGCTAATGCGGCGGCTCCTAGTGGGCATTGTCCCATACGTTTGTACAGATCTTGGAAACGAGAATAATCACGTTCTAACATCCAAAAATAAGCCATGATCCAATGTGAAAATAGAATTGGTTGGCCCGTTTGAAGGTGTGTATAACCAGGCATAATTACGTTAATTTCGCCTTTAGCACGCTGGATTATTATTTCTTGCATTTGACGAATAAGTGCGAGGTTCTCTTTAATCGTTGCTCGCATGTGTATTTTTGAATCGAGTGTAGTTTGGTCATTACGGCTACGGGCTGTATGTAGTTTCCCGCCGACAGAGCCTATAATCTCTGTCATGCGTTTCTCGATAGACATGTGAACATCTTCATCCGCTGTATCATAAACAAATGAACCTTCTTCTATTTCTTTTGCTACAGCTTGTAGGCCAGAAATAATCTGTTCAGCTTCTATTTGAGTGATTATTTTTTGTTTCTCCAGCATAGTAGCATGAGCAATACTTCCTTTAATATCTACTGGGAATAGACGTTTTTCAATTAAAATTGTTGCGTTGAATTCTTCAACAAGTTTATTTGTTGGTAGATCAAATCTACCACCCCATAATTTAGAAGACATATGAAACCTCGTATATAAACCAATGTTGTTAATGCAATGGTATAAAGTAAATGATAATTTAAAAATAATTATTAATACAGGCGTGACTAATTATCACGCTTTTAATTAATATAGGCATAACTGATTTATAATAGACATGAGATTAATATAGACGTATTTAGTTTTAATAGTTGCGTTTAATTAATATAGATACGAGTAATTACAACGAACGTATTTAATTAAGGCACAGCTAATTAAGCCAAATATAGCAAAATATTATCGGCATGACTAATTTATAATTGCGATTTATATTAATTTACTAAAAAAAAACAGATGGTTAAACCCCTGCTTAAAATTCATAGAATTTAGTTATTCTTAGTTTCAATAAAATGACAATACTTGGAATGTTGATTAATAGTAATAAATATTTATATTAATCAATTTAGTAGGTTAGGTGATGGAATCGAAGTTTAAACGACGATAATTACCTTGAAACGTAAGGCGTACTGGCACGGGAAATCCTTTTAAATGTGCTGTCTTTGAGCGGATAATATATCTTTATTACGTGGTGTTATGTGTCCGGTATCACATAAAAATAAAATTATCAGTTAATATTGAATTAATCTTTAAGGGGGCGTATTTATGTTATAAATAAGATACATATAATTAACACCACCTTTGTTTTTATATTGAATATTGAAGTGGTCCCTCATTAATAGAGGTATTTCTTTATTTTGTTTTTATAATTTTCATGATACGCAGTTATTGATGTTTATAAATGCATATTCTTTCTTCTATCGACATACTCTATGTTAATTTTTTAAATCCGGTAGGTTATTAAATCTTAAATCGCTAATTTTTACAGTAAAGGCCGCAGCTAAGTTATTTCGCTGCGGTATTTATTATTGAATTTTTAACACTAAGATCTTTGATTTACGTTGATAGTTATACAATTTTTGTTTTGTCATTGGTAATTGCGAGACATCAACTTCAACAAACCCTTGCTCTCTAAACCAATGAAGGCTGCGAGTGGTAAGTACAAACAGTTGTAATAATTTAAATTGCTTGGCTTTAAAGCGTAAGCGATTGAGTAATGTGACTCCGCGATCTCCGTCTCGGTAATCAGGGTGAACCGCAACGCAACCCATTTCAGCCATGCCATCTTCAGGAAAAGGGTAAAGAGCGGCGCAAGCAATTACTAATCCGTCTTTTTCAATGATGGTAAATTGAGCAACTTCTTGTTCTAGTTGCTCACGAGATCGACGAACTAAAATCCCTTCTTCTTCTAATGGATGAATTAAATCCATAATACCACCAATGTCATCAATTTCAGCGTCACGAATTTGTTCAGAGCTGGCCATTACAACTTGGGTACCAATACCATCAAAAGAAAATAACTCTTGAATTAATGCCCCATCTTCTTTGTAACTAATAAGGTGGCTTCTTGGTACGCCCGCTTTACAAGCTGAAATTGCCCCCCTTAAAAAGCGAATGGTGCCCGTAGAGTTTCCATCTTTCGGGTTAAGATCCGTTTCTAATTTTCCAAGTATGGTTTCTGCTTCATTGGGAAATAGCTCGGCTAAAATATGACCTTGGTTATCAACAACACCTTGTTCAGAGCAAAACCCAATTAATTTATCTGCGTTTAATCGAATGGCTAATTGGGTCGCTACGTCTTCAGAGAGCAAGTTAAAACACTCCCCAGTGACGGAACTGGCGACAGGGCCAAGTAAGACGATGGATTGCTGGTCAAGCATACGGCTAATACCATTGGTATCGATACGGCGAACACGACCACTGTGGCAATAATCAATCCCATCATCAACGCCAAGCGGTTGGGCGATAATGAAGTTACCGCTGATAACGTTAATTTGTGCACCTGCCATTGGCGTGTTATTTAAACTCATGGATAGCCGAGCAGTAATATCAAGTTGTAATTGCCCTGCGATTTGCTTGACGAGTTCAAGGGTTTGCTCATCGGTGACTCGGATCCCTTTGTGAAAAGGCGCATGATGACCATTTTCTTTGAGTTGGGAGCGCATTTGAGGTCGAGTGCCGTAAACAATAACAATCCGTAACCCAAGAGAGTTTAGGAGAGCAATATCATTAACGATATTTGCAAAGTTTTGGTCAGCAATGGCTTCACCTCCAAGCATAATCACCACGGTTTTATCACGGTGAGCATTCACATAAGGTGCCGATTGGCGAAAGCCTTTAACTAAAGCAGTACTACGAAACTTCACACGATTCATCCATGAATAATTATTTATGCATTTATAGTGACTAAGTATTTAACTATGTGCAAGTGTTTAGTGCAAGGTCACATAAGTTTTTCTTAATATTTCTACAGATTGCCGATAAGATTAATAACATAATAGTTTTTAGTAGGCGTCATGATGAGTCAGACTCAACAAAAAGAGTTAAAGAAGAGAAAAATTCGTTTATTAGTGTTAATGAGTTTTTTTGCCGTTGGTTTAGTATCTGCGGTGATCGCTGCGATGTTTCGTGTTGGATTTTTTGCTCAAATGCCCGTTTCTCAATTGTATGGTAATTGGATTGAGTTAGGGGTTCCTACTTATGCTCGGGACAGTTTCACGGTGAATTCGAGTGGTGTTTATACTCACGGTCGTTTAATTAATACAAAGTTTGATTTCGATGGGAAGACATTAACTTATATGCATGGTGAAACAGAGTATGTTTACCTTGTAGAAGACAATGATGGTGCTGAATTACTGCGAATGAAACCAACGCATTACAAGTCGAGTTTTCGTAAACAATAATAATAATTTTCTTTCTAAGTAAGTGTCACTACCTGAGCTTACTTAGAATTTAGCCTCTGATTTTGTGTCAATTTTTGTCAAAATTCTCCTTTTCTTACATTTATTCCATTCTAGGGAATTGCTCTCTTTCTATTTGTTTGTCATTCTTGCCGCACTATTTAATAAGTAAGGTCTTATTGTGCTTCGTAAACTTCCTTTTGTTTGTATTCTTCTTGCTTTAGCCGGTTGTGCTGATCAACCGACTGATCGTGCTCAGCAGTATTTGGATGGCAGTTTTAGCAGTAACTTAAATGAAGTCAGTGATATTGATTCAGATAAACCCTCTGATTTTAGTGCATTTAAAAATCAAAGCAAAGAAGTGGTAGAGCGTTCTGAATCCATGTCTTTACGTTATGAAGAGCTTTATACGAAACTTCAACAGTGGATTGATGAAAGTTCAAATCCTGCTGAATTATCAAATTACGGAATTCAATTTGCTCAAATGGGTGGTGGTGATAAACAAGGGAACGTGATGTTTACTGGTTATTTTTCACCAGTGATTGAAATGCGTCATAAGCCAACGGATAAATTTAAATACCCTGTTTATGATAAACCAGCATGTGGTTCTAATTGTCCAACACGTGCTGAAATAAATGCAGGCGCTTTATCTGGGTTAGGTTTAGAGCTTGGTTACTCAGATAATATGATTGACCCATTTATTATGGAAGTGCAAGGCAGTGGTTTTATTCATTTTGGTGACGATGACAGGCTAGAGTATTTTGCCTACGGTGGGAAGAATAACCATCCTTATGTGAGTATTGGTAAAGTACTTATTGAACGCGGTGAAGTTGAACGCAAAGACATGTCGTTAAAAGCGATTAAAGAATGGGTTGAAAGAAACGATGATGCGACCGTTCGTGAATTGTTAGAAACTAACCCATCGTATGTTTTCTTTTCACCAAGGGACGCCAATCATGTATTAGGTACGGCGGGTATCCCTTTAATTGCAGGGGCAGCTGTTGCAGCAGATCGTACTTTATTGCCTATGGGAACCCCTATACTTGCGGAAGTTCCACAATTGGATAAAGACGGTAAATGGACAGGTAAGCATGTACTTAAAGTTCTACTTGCATTAGATACCGGTGGCGCAGTAAAAGAAAATCATTTAGACCAATATTATGGAATGGGGCCAGAAGCGGGTATTGCTGCAGGGCACTTTAAACATTTTGGTCGAGTATGGAAATTAGGTTTAAAAGATTCTGAAACTGAAAATCCATGGGAAATGCCAAAAAAGAAATAGGGCTGAAATAATCCTGAGTTTCTTAAAGCTTGATCTTCTAAAAAAGAGTGCGTATAAATCGTGCTCTTTTTTTGTTTTTGAGTAAGGTAAACCCATGCGCGAATTAACCACGCCTGCTTCTGAAAGTTATGACCAACGCTTTGGTGGCACTCGCCGTTTGTATGGTAATAGTGAAGTGGAAATCATGCGTGCTGCACACGTCTGTGTGGTAGGTATCGGTGGTGTCGGCTCGTGGGCTGTAGAGGCATTAGTTCGTTCTGGTCTTGGTGAGATTACCTTGATTGATATGGATGATGTGTGTGTGACGAATATTAACCGTCAGATCCATGCTATGACGGGTACAATCGGCCAAAGTAAAATTGAAGTAATGGCTGAACGCATTAAATTAATTAATCCTGAATGTAAGATTAATTTGATTGATGACTTCATCACCCCTGAAAACCAAGCAGAATATATTTCTAAAGAATTTGATTACGTACTTGATGCCATTGATAGCATGAAACCTAAAGCGGCGTTATTAGCTTATTGTAAGAGCAATAAGATTAAAGTAATTACAACCGGTGGTGCAGGTGGTCAAACTGACCCTACTCAAATTGCGATTACGGATTTATCCAAAACAATTCAAGATCCTTTAGCAAAGAAATTGCGTGATACGTTACGTCATCATCATAACTTTACTAAGAATACAAAACGTAAATTTGGTATTGATTGTGTGTACTCGACTGAGCATTTGAAGTACCCACAAGCGGATGGTTCTGTGTGTGCAACTAAAGCAACAGCAGAAGGGCCTAAACGTATGGATTGTGCGACGGGTTTTGGTGCTGCAACGGTGGTAACTGCGACCTTTGGTTTTGTTGCGGTGTCGAGAATTGTAGAGAAGTTGATTGAGAAACACTCTACTAGAGACTAGAGACTAGAGACTAGAGACTATAAGTGCGTGTATGGC
>SAMEA5043648__coassemble_618_pt1 | contig 25463 bp, 29 predicted proteins | sample SAMEA5043648__metabat2_low_PE_006 | metagenome-assembled genome bin SAMEA5043648 (sample SAMEA5043648) | Gadus morhua
ACAAAAAAACAAACGTATTTTAGCATTGTCTTATGGCTACTTAGCCCAAATGATGGCAAAACAAAAACACGCAGATCAAGATAAAACCATGAGTTATTTTGAGCAATCTGAGCTAATTTTCATCCATATTCACGACAAACATAATCGCTTAGAAAATAATATTTTCTTTGCTAAATACCTTGAAAGTATCAATCAAAACGAAAAAGCATTGGCGTTATGTCACAAGATACAATCACAAGTAAACTCAAATCATAACTATGGATTTTATAGTGTTTTTGCTGATACCTTAGAAAAGTTACATCAAAAATCACATCAATGGGATGCTTTAATTGCCACTCAACAACAGCATGTTTACGCTGCAGAAAAAGCATTAAACCAATTAAAAAAACACGAAAACAATGCCCTCATTAAAAATGTAGATAGGATTGAAGACACTCAAAACCAGCAGGTCTTAGCGCACATGCAAGAACACATGGGAGCAATCACCGAAATAGGTCAATACATTGCCACGACAACCGATTTAAAGGGCTCATTGAATAATATTCTAATCAAAATCAATACCATTCTGCCCACCTTTGAATTTGGGATAGCGCTGTATGATAAAGAAAAAGACCTTCTAGATTATCGTTATTTTGTGGATACAAACAAACTGGTACCCCAGTTAACCATTGACTGTAAAAAATACAAAACGGTTGGCACATACGTCATCAAAAATCGAACGACCGTCCATTTAAATACCGTAACGGACGACTCTTTAGCGCCTTTTGTTGATCATGAGCAGCGTAAAGAAAAAGATTTAGTTAAGCGTGATAATAGCAGAGAGGTTCACTCCATTATTCTGACGCCTATTATCTTAAAAGATGATGTGCTTGGTTTATTGTCTGTTCAGCATCCATCAGCAAATCAATACCATCAACATCATCGCCATTTGATTGAACATTTAGCGAGTTTTATTGCGGTATCTCTCGAAAATCTAAAACAAAGAGAACGATTAGAAAAAGCCAATGAAACGCTGGATAAGCTATCAAAAACCGATCCTTTAACAGGGCTTTATAATCGTTACCAATTAGATAAGATCACTCCCTCATTGTGTAAAATCGCGTTAGACGAACAGAAACAAATCTCAGTCTTAATGTTGGACTTAGATGATTACAAGAAATACAACGATGTGCATGGACACTTAGAAGGGGATGACGCATTAAGAACGCTTAGCCACTTAATACAACACGCATTCCATCATCAGAATGATTATTTATTCCGCTATGGTGGTGATGAGTTTTTGATTATTTGTTTTGATCAATCCTCAGAACTCATTAAGGAAAAAATTGAAGTCTTACGCAATGAGTTGTATGCAAAGAATCTAAGTAATCCGGAATCACGATATTCTGATCGTTTAAGCTTATCAATTGGCGGAATTAATACCCAACTTCAGTATGGGTCAGAATTAAATGATGTAAATAAACTTTTTCAAAAAGCGGACGAACAATTGTACGCAGTAAAAGAGGCTGGTAGAAACAACTACTTGCTCATATAAGAGAACAAAAAAATGGCCTTCTCTCTCATAAAGAAGGCCATTTTTGATTAAACCATTATTATATTATTGATTACTTTCTGATTGTAAAACCTGATTAAGTTGTTCGATGCTTGGCATGCCATACAAGTTTTTATTGTAAGCAAGACTTCCCCACAAACCATACGCTTTCGCTAACTCTTGTCCCCTTTGACTCACCTCTACTGGCGTTTGTTTTTTCGTCACAAAATCGTAATCATAAACAGCGGGGTTTAAAGGTCGATGTCTTAACGATGAACGAGTCCCCATGACACTGACGACAATATAGGTGTCCAGATCCGCCCAACGATTCCCGTGGTTGGAAGCAAAGCCGATAACGCCGCTGGTAAAATAAATAACCAACACAAACTGGCAATATCAACACGTAACCCTTACAGGAAAATAGGTCCCCACCCAGACGCATCAGAAACGCGATCATAAAGCCAAACGGAGAGTGCAAAACGACTTAATGTTAAAATAACAGTAATTGTCATACAAAATATTAAAACAGGCTTTAACCCCCCAAAACTTATTTTTCGCATAGTTACTTTATCCATGATTCTTTCATTAACAATTTTAATTCAATATTCTTATATCAAACTTATTATATATAAAAAATAAACATAATTAGCCGCAGCGGAGTTATGTTATTAATATTTAATGAACATAGTGTGAGCAATCGAATAATAAGCAACTAATTTTATAATTATATTTCATTGTTAATAATAATGAGCAGAGAGGAAATAAACATGAGACACATTACGGCTTACCACCGTTTATTTTACGATCTATTTATTCAACCAACAATTGATATACTCAACGAAGATTACCATTTTTATAGATTAAATGTATGTATATTTAACGAAGCATCATTCGCATAGTAAAATAGTAATAATGCCTATCCTTTTAGTAAAATTTTTATTTCTACTCTTGATATGATTACTATTTAAACAATATAATTATTTTTGGAGACGAACTATGTATCAAGAACAAGCCGAAGCCTTCTTGGCAAATCAACCACCTGAAGCATTAGCTACTGGTGAATTATTCGTAATAAAAAATACAATAAAAAGGTATGTCTCTGGGCCAAATAGAGCTCGGCTAATGAGGTTAGCAAACTCTGTGCTTGGTAATTTATGCACAAGAGCTAATGCCGGAAATATTGATAGGATTCGTGCATTATTTCAATCAATGGTACAAATGATAAAATCAGGAAATATTGGATTGTTTGAGAATGAAATTACTCGTTCAAAAACTGAATTTTAAAATAATAAACAGATTACTATTTCCACTCCCCGACTCTAATAAGAACAATAACGGTCATAAAAAATAAAGGCGATGCTGTTAAGCACCGCCTTTAGTTGAACTACAAACTAAAAGGTATACGTTGCACTCATGTAAAGAGAGCTTAAGTTAAGAAAGTGATCTTCAGAAATTGTAGTATTAGAATAATGATAAGTGACTTCGTTCTCTATGAAGAATAAGTCGGCTTCATAACCCACTCTGAAGCTAAGAACATTCAATCGAGGTGGGGTATATTCAACGCCTGCACCATAATGAAATCCAACAAATTTATCTTTATTGAAGACCTTAACCGATTGATTAATATCAACCGATGATAAACCCGTTATACCAAAAACTCGTAAGCCATTACGAAACGTATAACCCACATTTGCCGCAATGGATAACGATTCTGGTGACCAACTGTATACCGTTTTATTCCCAGTCCCTAATAAAGGAGCTGCGAAGTTAATATCACCATATCTGGTGTATTGAGCTTCGATGGCAACCACTCTGTTGAACTGATAACCGGCAATAAACTTAAAGGTATTTCTATCCTCTTCACCTTCAAGTACATCATCACCCAATAAATCATCAAAATCATTTAGCGTGGTCGTCCCAACACCAACACCGGCATAAAACCGTCGAACGTCTTTAGCTTGAGAAAAAGTAGCAATAAATAACGTGCTTAAAATAACTAATGTGTTAATAAATTTCATATTCTTAATAAAATCCAAATCAGCATATATTGTCAATTAAAGAAGGGGAAGACCCTCAATATAAATGACGAACAATGCGTAAATAATATACATAATGAGTAATCCAACGAGCTATCGAGTATTCTATTTTTACCGCTAAAAATAATAACGAACCTAGATAAAACGGAGAATAAATAGACATCTTCGCTCTTTATATTAGATGGTAACGATCTAACTAAAGAATGACTCTTTCTTAGTTCTCCGGGAAGACGATTGCATTCTGATCAGAACGCGTTTGAATGTCTTTAACAGTATCAACAATCCACTCAAAAATACCAGGTCGAGTAAATCCTGCATAATAAGTAGCAACGTTCATTATTTGACTGTACGTATCCGTCCCCGTACTCACAACACCATAAATCTTACCTTCATAAATAAGCGGACCACCGCTGTCTCCTCTGAACGTTGAGTATTTGGTTTCGACCGTACCAAATTCATTCATTGACCATCGCTTATCAGACGGATCAAGCGGTGGATTTTCTATTGCTATCGAGTGTGAGTTTTGCACATAAAATCCAAATTCAACCCATCTTTCATGCGATGCTTCACGCCAATTACAATTGACTACACTAGAGAACGGGTATTCCTGTGTAAAATATTCACGAGAAAAATACACAGAATCAGGGCAATAGCGCATGAATGCTTCTCTTACATAATCAGGTGTATTGCTCTTTGCTACAACGCGAGCGGGAACTGGCATTTGTTTTAAGTTTGATGTTGAATAACCAATCGGGTACACCTCTGCACCGAGTTTAATAGAGCCAGAGGCAACGGGTAACCAGGTGGCCTCATCAGGCATGCTTTCTAACTCTAGAATCGCAATATCATCAAATTTACTTCGATCATATTTCCCGTTAGGGCTATAAATATGCGTGGCAGTGTAGTCATTAACAACCTTAACTTTAATGCCATTATGTGCATAATCCTCCCCTCTTGAGTGCAATAAATACACATAACTGCCTATCGAGCTAACCGGCACACAATGCGCCGCAGTTAGCACGGTTCTCGGTGCGATTAGCGTTCCACTACAGTGAGCATCTTTTAAATACACCATATAAGGCGCATCACTCGCCTCAACATCATTCCCTTCAACAGCAAGAGATAATGGTGAATACATTCCCCCCAATAACGAGCATAAAGCAAGAGAAGATAATCTACTTTTTTTATTGTTCATAATTTTGTCCTTTAAATAAAAACCTACACATTGTTAATGAGTACGATCAGTTTATTTTTATTGATTATTTCTTTTGATAATCATAATTATTTCAAATAGCAAGCGATAACTTAATAACTCTAAATAAGATATGTTCTAATATAAACTGAGTATTTAGAGTAAATTAACGTTCTTATCCTTATATTAATCGAGTGATAAGTTCATACTCAGTGATAGTGAGTAAAACTTAGATTTAAGTAACATTGAATAAAAAATAATATAATTCATCTAAAAAATGAATATATACTTATTATTAATATGGTCTTTAGCAGTATAAAATCTCGACTATTTATATCTAACCAAATAACTAACGATTGAACCGTTATTACTTATTGTAGTGATTCAACATAAAATTGGCTTTTATGAGGTACTTTTTAGGCGACATACCCGTAAAGTATCGGAACTCTTTAATAAAGTGTGGCTGATCGTAATACCCATTATCTAAGGCAATGTCGACATAATTATTACTTGTCCCGTTAAGTTGTGTACGTAATGTGGATTGAAATCGAGCAGTACGCTCAAAATACTTAGCATCAACACCAGTATACAACTTAAATTTACGCTGAAGGGTTCGCTTACTCATATTAACTTCTAATTGTAATCCGCTTATACCTTGGTGGTTCTGTTGATAATATGTTTTATCAATAGCCCAAGTAATACCAGATGATGTAGTAAGTTTAGGATTGAGCAACCCAATAAACCATGACTCAAGCAACTGTATTTTATCGAGATCATTAACCTTCATAATGAGGCGTTCAATTAAGCTCTCTGGCAAAAACTGGTACATATCGATAATTTTATCCGACAATTCATCCATCGGAATACCAAAGATAGAATAACACCCACTAGAACGAAATCTCACTGAAATAAGTTTACTCCCCCCAGTAGTTTCAAATTTAAACGTCGCTCTTCGTGGACAAACAAGTAAACTTTGCCCCATTAATAATTGATGATGAAATGGGTGTGAAATAACCAATGGTTCACCAAGATTAATTAATAGTTCAGCCCCTGTGCCGGGTAAAATATCAGGTACATAAGGATGGTGCGTACTTTGCCATAACCAATAATGCGCAATAAAAGGAGAAAGTAACGGTTTCGGTTTAATGCGAATAATATGCAAAAGAATAAACTGCCAGATTAGATCGATATAAAGTAATGCGGATAGTAATGTAAATCACCTTAACAGTAAATGATAACGCTAATAATAACTATTTAGGCAAAAATAATGCGTCTCCACTGACGTTACCTAAACAGGGATGATGATCAAAACGAACCACTCCAATAGGCATACGTCCTGCGACTGCTTTCGCTATTTCAGCAACACCTTGCTGACCAAAACCACCACACAGTTCAATGGCTCTAATGCCTTCTTTTTCAAGCCCATCAATAGAGTCACACGCTTCTTGATAGCTTGATACCGCGAGTGTTTTCACGTGAACTTCTGGCGTTAACACCCATGACGAATTGGTGTCTACCTTCGTTTCTGGAGCAATAAAAATGAATGCGGCTTTAAATATTGTTGTCATGTCTTGTTCCTCTCTGTAATTTCCGATGATAATACGAATAATGACACTGGCAATATTGTAAAAATACGCCAAAAAGAAATGATTCACGTAAAATAATTAATCGAATTTCAATCAAAAAAACAAAGGTGTTGCCTTGTTAAGTCTTTTCTATCAATAGTTAAGTCTAAATAAGTGATAATTATAAAAATACTGGCATTGTTATTAAAATCAAGACACCTAATGCTCTAGATAACACGGCATTAGCTCTATAGACTATAACGTATAGACTGTTGATAAACAGACACCACCTTATTTAAGAGCATCATGCTAATGAAAGCCGTACTACCTTTAATACCCTTATTTACGTTATTAACAAGCTGCCAGCAAGATATTCAAAATACAACCGGGGTATGTTCGGCGGATCAATACCTTCTTTCTCTTCCTCAAGATATTGATACCTATCGACATGACATGGCGATTTATGCACAACAAGGCGGAGAGCTTCCTCTTCATTCTGTGGTATTTGATAATACCTGTGTCGACGCAACATCATTAAAAGATCTAACACAACAAAGTGCTCAAGCGATCTTTGCAGACAGCTTTAAAGAAGCGGGACAAGTCACTCATTTTGAAATAAAGAACAACATGGCTTATGTTGAACTAAAAGCAAACAACGATGGCTTTCCAGGTATTACGGCAACATTAGCCGCGGTAAACCCAATAATACGTAGAAACCTATTATTAAACAGCCAAATTGAAAATGTGATTTTTCCTTCTATGGGGTAATGCTTTCACCCACTCAAGAGAAAAACACTCTGCCTCCCGTTATTCAAGTTAACTATGCAAAATATGCATAGCGATCCTTACAAATAGTCATTTGCTTCATTAACTCCCTTTCCCTACTATTCGCGCTCTTATTTTTAACCCTAAGAGCGCAACATGTTTTCACAATCCATTTTCGCTCAATTGTTGAGAATGACCATTCTATTAGTACTAACTCTAATTGTTGTTCACCATTATCAACCCTTACTCGATCTTCTCGCCGAGCAAGCCGTTAATAGTGGCTGTCATCAACAAACAGGCAGTATGGATAGTCATCACTCTCATCATCACCATTAAGAGCACATTATGAGTATTTTTCGCTTTCCACCATTAGTATGGCTTGGGATCGGGATTCTAATTATCAGTCTAGGGATCAGACAATCATTTGGCATTTTTATGATGCCAATTTCCGAGCACTTCCAAACGGGTCGTGAATTTTTTAGCTTTGCTATCGCATTACAAAATTTATTGTTCGGCGTTTTTCAACCTTTCGTTGGCATGGCAGCTGATAAATGGGGATCACAACGCATTATTATTATTGGGTCGATTTCTTATGCTCTGGGTTTAGTATTAACCTCTCTAGCCACAGAACCAAGCATGCTCTACCTTTCTTTAGGCGCACTTGTTGGCTTAGGGTTAAGTGCCACAAGCTATGTGATTATTTTAGGTACGGTAGCAAAAGTGGTTCCTGCTGAACACGCTGCAAAAGCCTTTGGGTTAACCACAGCGGCAGGATCATTTGGTATGTTTGCGATGATCCCTGGTGCTCAAACGTTATTGCATGACTTTAATTGGCAATTTGCAATGCAAGCTTTTGCAATGCTATCTACGTTAATTGTCGCCTTTGCGATCTTCATGAAAACAGACAAACCAAGTGCTCAACAGACCATAGAAGAAAACCATCAAACGTTAACCGAAGCCTTAAAAGAAGCCTTCGCCAATAAAAGCTATTGGTTGATTCACGCTGGTTTCTTTGTTTGTGGCTTTCATGTGATGTTCATTGCAACTCATTTACCAAGCTATCTTGCTGATAAACATCTACCGGCATCAAGCGCAGCAATGGCATTGGCTTATGTCGGTATTTTCAATATCTTCGGTTCTTACTTTTGGGGTGTAATGGGGGATAAGTACAGCAAGCGCCACGTAATGTCTGCACTCTACTTTATGCGTACTGTCGTGATTGGGGCATTTGTAACACTTCCGGTTACTGAGCATACCGCCGCTATTTTTGGCGGTGCGATTGGGTTTTGTTGGTTAGGCACAGTGCCATTAACCTCAGGCTTAGTTCGTCAAATGTTTGGGGCTCGCTACCTTTCAACGCTCTACGGGTTAGTGTTTTTTACTCATCAAGTAGGGAGTTTTTTAGGCGCGTGGGCTGGAGGTCGGATTTATGATTACTATGGCTCTTATGAACCCATCTGGTGGTCAACGGTTGTATTGGCTTTCTGCGCAGCATTAATTCATTTACCAATCAACGATCGCCCTGTCGCGAGATTACAAATGAAAACCGCCTAATAAACCGAGTCATTACATTTAAATCAGCCTGCTATTTACAAAAAATAACAGGCTGATTTTATATCAATACAACGCTTCAAACTCTGGAATAACGGCCTTTCCTCGACGCAATAAAAAATCAAGAAAACGAGCTGTTGATGTGGTCAGTATTTTTTCATCTTCAACATCGTATTTTTCAAGTAACGCAACCGCCAAATCTAACTGTGCGATTTCCTCACAAAAGTGGGCATCCGATCCTGTCGTAAAGTACACGCCAATCTCTTTACCGATAGCCACAATCTTATCGCAACGAACATCACTGCCTTTGCGGCTCTTTCCTGTTAACGACGTATTGTTCACCTCGATTGCCACGGTATATTCTTTCGCGCATCGCAACACTTTTTCAATATCAAAAGGGTAATTAGGATTTCCTAAATGACCTAAAACATCAACACGCCCACTCTTAATCACATGAATAAGCGCCGCTGTATGTTCTTTCTCATTTGTTGGAGCGAAAACAGGTTCATGCAAACTTGCTATCACCCAATCTAAATGCTGATCAGAAGAGGTTGGGAGATCTATCTCCCCTTCGATATTAATTATATTGGCTTCGACACCACGAATAATACCTACCTGATGAAGAAAGCGGGGTAAAATTCGTTGATTGTTGAAAAACCAATAATGAGGGGCTCCGGGCATCTCTGGTGCATGATCCGTCGTACAAAGAAGCGTTAACCCTTTACTCTGCGCCGACTGCGCATTTTCAATGATCGTGCTATAAGCATGACCACTAGCAAGAGTATGAGTATGGGTATCTACAACAATATTCATGACGCTCTCCTATTGGATATCAAATGAGCCATTTTTATTCATGTATAAACTCAAATCAGCACGAACGGATTGAGTTAATACTTTATTGACATTAATGGCGTCCGAACTTTCATAAAAAGCGATGGCATCTTCTTCTGATACACCGCCTCTTATTTTTCGATTCACTAAACGTTCTTTAAGAAAGTCCGCATCAGTATCAATAAAGACGGTAAAATCAGCGAGTTTGTATAAATCACACCACACGGGTTCATTCAGTAAGAGCCAATTGCCCTCAACCACCACAATATTTTTATCCACTTGAATCGCATCATCAACGGGATCGTGTAAATTACGATCATAATATGGCCATTTTGGGGAACGGGCTTTTAACTGCTTTAATTTATCAATGAGATCGGTCAAATTAAACGTTTCAGACGCCCCTTTAATGCGCCTAAGAGATATCGTTTCATCGTTTCGTCGAATGGTATTACTTTCTAAAATTTCATTCGTGTAATGAAACCCATCAAAAGGAAGGACTTGTAATGGCTCTAATTGAGGAGATTGTTGAGATAAGTATTCCCAAAATGCGGCTAATGTTGATTTTCCACTGCCAGGAGGCGCACACAAAAAGACAATGACTCTTTCTTCTTGTTCTTGATATAAGCGCGTAAATTTCTGGACTAAAGGCTTATGAATTTTAGCGATGTCTTTATTCGAAAAAAAAGCTTCTGTATCAAAACCGCTAACGTTTAAGTTCACTTTCATTGCGAAACCTTACTTCGTAACTTCCTCTTCTATTTTTTCTAGCAACATTTCACAAGACAGTTTAAGCACTGTTTTGATCAGAGATTCATATCTCATTTGAGAAAAAACTTCAAAAGAAGAAAACTTTAATTGATTGATCGATTCAATATAAAAGCTATCTTGCTGTGTAGAGAGCACCGCTTGATTCGCAATAAAGTCATATATCATGTCATCATTAAATAATATATTGCTTGATTGGCTTTGTGCGTATTCTAAAACTTGGCCATACAACCCGATATCGGCGTAGGTTTCTAAAGAAATTCTCCCCATCGCAAAGATCAGTTTCGATATCACATCAGTGGTAACTAATGGACCATCTTCTTTTAAAAGTGGCCCCACAGCATATTCCATCACTAATTTGTCTTGAACAAAGACGCTTGGAAGTAATGCTTTTAGCTTGAGGTTAATTAACTTGTTTGAAACTTGGAGAAAACAGGTCGCGTTCTCGCATTCATCCAATTTTTCTAACAATTCAACTTTTTGTGACAACGTCAAAACCTCTCTGTTTATATGGCAACCTAAAAGGCTACCATATAAGTTCCTTATAACTAAACCGTTAAGTTCACATCATAAAACTCTAATAATGCCTTTTCAGCGCATTCACTCCAAACGTAATTATTTTTCGCTAAGATAACGTCTAACTCTGCAAAAAACGGGTCTTGTTCAGCTAAAGATTTAAAATTATCAATCGCAGTTAACGGCAAATCAATGTGTGGATAAATCAGTTTTTTTCCTCCGGGGATCGTAAGCTGATTTAAAATAGTATGGGGAGCCGCTTGCAGTCCACCAACGTGTGTGATCATAAACGATGGATTAATTTTACCTTCAGAAGAAAGCGCTAAAGACTCCAACATATCCCCTTTTGAACCACCCGATGTACCGACGATATGTGTCGATTCATAATGAACATTATAAAAATTAAATGGCACTTTAAATTCTTTATCTGTTGGGCCAGCAAAAAAGTTCAAACACCCATCATTACCTAATAATGAGTCCGCTTGTTCTAATACTTGTGCTACCGCGGCGTATACCATGACATCATCATAGCCTTGATCATCGTTCAGGGATTTTAGATAAGCGACGGGATCATCCATCTCAATGGTATTCACGTAAATCAACTCAATCCCTTGTGCTTTTGCTGCACTGACCGGAATAAGGATCTCTGCACGCGACAGACGATCTTCATCAATATCAGTGACAACAATACGTCTCGGTTTTACAGGACCATTAATCGCATAATCAATCGCTCCAATTCCCATTGGGCCAGCGCACGCTAATAGTGCTAACGTCCCGCCCTCTTTGATGCCCATTTCATGCTCATAGATGTATTGCGTGGTGTGATAACTCGCATGAAACGCACCAATAATACATGACATTGGTTCGGCAAGAGAAGCATCAGCATAATAAGACCCTTGATAAGGAAGCACGCAGCCTAGTTCAATGGCAATGCTAGGAATAATGGAATAGGTGGCATTCCCACCAAACGTTTCATAGCTGTAGCCTGCTGAATATCCCGTAGGTAATCCCATTGCAGGTTGAAGTACAAATGATTGACCCGCCGTAAATTGGCCTTTTAAATTGCTCCCTACCTCAACAATAATACCGGCATATTCGTGGCCAGTAATCACAGGAACGTCACTGATATTTTCAGGTACACGTTTATGCTCACTACCAAGCAATGCCGCTTTATAGGTAGATAGACAGATACTGTTTGATATATTTTTTACTAATAATTCATCCGCCGAAATTTGTGGCAAGTCGAACGTTCTTAATTGGATGTTTTTTTCACCGCAAATAACCGCTGCCGTTGTTTGAACCATGATAGTGTCTCCAAATAGAGGGGCGTTACCCACCCCTCAAAAATTAAATTAGGTTATGCCTGTTGCTGCTCAATTTTATTCAGTAGCTCGTTAAGTGCAGGGTCATTTAAGAAGTTAGTAATCGTAATTACGGGCAGTCCTGTTGCTTTTATCGCTCGATCTTTTAGGCTTTCATGCGTGACCACCACATCGGCATTACTTGGTACTTTTTCTATCGCAAAATGTTTAACTTCAATGTCATAGCCTGCTTGAACCAATTTTCGCTTAAAGGTCGATGCCCCCATCGCACTTGATCCCATTCCGGCATCACAAGCAAACGCAACAAACTGAATGGGTGTCGTCTCTGTTTTTTCGGTTATTATTTGAGTTGTAGGTTGTGCTTTGCCTTCTGCTTTCATTTCTTTCATCCCAACAACCGATTCTTCGAACTCTTCTTCTGACTCTGTTTTATTGCTGATTTTCAGAATCGCACTAGCCACTAAGAAAGAAACAATCGTCGCTGTTGCAACCCCGGCAATCGTCGCCATAAAGCCGCCTTTTGGTGTTAAAGCCAAATAAGAGAAGATAGAACCCGGACTCGGCCCAGCCACTAAACCCGCATCAAGCATATTAAAGGTTGCAATGCCCGTTGCCGCACCCGCAATTACCGCCAAAATCATGATTGGTTTCATTAACACATATGGAAAATACAGCTCATGAATACCACCAAAGAAATGAATAATAATGGCACTAGGCGCAGAACGTTTACTCAAGCCTTGACCAAATTTAGCAAAAGCCAATAGCAGACCTAAACCGGGACCTGGATTTGATGCCACCATGAAAAAAATGGATTTACCGGTTTCAGCCGCCGCTTGAAGGCCAAGAGGATAATAGATCCCTTGATCGATGGCGTTATTTAGAAATAACACTTTTGCAGGTTCATTAATCACCGCCAGTAGAGGTAAGTAGCCTGTCGCAACCAAGGCTTCAATCCCTGATTTCACAAACAGATTCGCCGCCGTCACCGCAGGGCCTACAATTTCATACGCAAGTAGGCAAGAAATCATACCAATAATGCCTAACGAGAAATTGTTCACTACCATTTCAAACCCTGATGGGATTTTATGTTCAATTTTTTTATCAAATTGCACAATGGCCCAAGCACTTAACGGCCCCATGATCATTGCGCCAACAAACATAGGAATATCGGCACCAACAATGACGCCCATCGTACCGATAGCTCCAGCAACCGCACCGCGCTTATCACCAACAAGTTGACCACCGGTATAACCAATAAGCAAAGGCAGTAAATAAGTAATCATTGGTCCAACAATCTCACCAAACTGCTCGTTCGGTAACCATCCTGTTGGAATAAATAAAGCCGTGATAAAGCCCCAAGCAATAAAGGCTCCAATATTTGGCAATACCATGGCAGTCAAATACCCACCAAAGGCTTGCACTTTTGCTCTCGTATTCATTGTCACGTAATATTCCTTCTACTAATAAGAGCTAATAATATTGAGGATTTCATCTTTCGAAGAGGCCCCAATTAATTTAGTAATACTGTCTTCATCCACTAACATTTCACTAAGCGCTTGAATCACTTCAATATGAGTATCCGAATCGGTTGCAGCAAGAGTAAATAAGATATTTGCAGGCCCTTGGTCAGAACCAAAATCAATCGCGTTTGGAAAAATATGGATACCTAGCCCAGTTTTTAATACACCAGACTCAGGACGAGCATGAGGCATTGCGATCCCTGGACAAAGAACATAATAAGGGCCATTATCAATCGTTGATTGAATGATCGCGTTAGCGTAATCAGCAGTGACATACCCTTTCGCTTCTAAGTAACAAGTGGTTGTTTTCACTGCCTCTTCCCACGTATAACTTTGGTCATTAACAACATCAACGAGATCATGGTCAATTAAATCGTATAGCATGAGGTGCCCTTATGGTTTGTTTTATTGATATAGCTATTATTAATAAATATAGGGAGGCAGGGCAACAGCGTGGATTTCGTGATAAGGATCTCGCAAAGCATCGAGTCAATCAGAATAAAAGAATCGCGCTCACAATATTGACACGTAACTTTATTACAAATTTTAGTTAAGAAACAATTCAAGCCCTTAAATTAGACAGTGCACACAATTACGATAAAAAAATATAAAACAGTAATTGTGATCTGAAATAACAAACGCCAATTGACAGTTAATTAACTGTGATATAAGTCATTTAGTAATAATAAGAAAACGAGATGATCCCTTATTAAAATTGTGACTTACCTGGCTATTTTTCCCTTTCGAGATAATACCTGTATTTTTACCACCATAAATACGAGGTAAATAACCACTTAATATCAACACTCTTTTTTTCATCTCTGCTCTAACAAAAAAATAAATATTGACGAAAAAACACTCAAATAAATCGACTTGTTTACCGTCGTTTTCCCTAATATTCCCCGCATCAAAACCACTACCACTTTATGGCTAAATTAATTTCTTATTTTTAGACGCAACTAATAAAATTCATTTCACATGACTATCTTAATTTTGAGAAAGAAGTCAAAATATTAACAGGACTATTTACTTTTTCGGTAAATATCATGTCGATATGAATGAATACTCACAGAAGAGCCACCATGCAGAATCTATCCCACTTTGTTTTTTTTCCCCTTTTAATGACGCTCTTATCGCCATCATTAATGGCCGTCGAACAATACGATGAATTAGACGTTTTACTTAACATGCCTCTTGATTCTCTCGCTGAGACTAAAATCATCACCGCCACCAAAACCTCTCTCAGCTTGTCAGAAGTGCCCGCTTCGGTACACGTTATTACCTCAAAGGAAATCGAGCGATCAGCGGCTCGATCTATTGCGGATGTGCTGGTTTTAGCGCCTGGGCTTCATGTAACTAAATACTCAGACTACGATTGGACGGTGTCTTCTCGCAGTAAAAACCAAGGTGAAAATAATACACTGCTTGTTATGATTGATGGCCGAAGTGCTGTGAACCCAATGTACTCAGGAGTTAATTGGGATTTATTACCCGTCAGTCTAAATAATATTGATCGCATCGAAGTCGTTTTAGGGCCAGTAGGAACGATGTGGGGAGGCAATGCCGTCAATGGTGTCGTGAACATTATTACCAAAGACGCAGAAAATGCCCCTAAAGCTCAAATAAGTGCTTCTGTCGGTAATTATGACTATAGAGAATATAAGGCACACCACCGTGCTCAAATAAGTGAAAACACCCACTTATCTGGCTATGTTGAACTCTTGAACCACTCTCCATTTACTGATGAGGATTCTCGCTTTAAGGATCTTCGTCATTTAGAAGTAAAAACAGAACGCTTTGGTCTGCGTGCTGATTATCAAAACCAACAAGATACGGTTTCAGTTCAATTTGGGGGTATTCGATCACGTGAAGATTATCAGTGGTTATATTACACCCCTGCCTTTTTGAATCCTTCATCACATCAAGATGATGGCGATCTATTTATAACAGAAATGCTATCTCAAGAATTTTTTGCTGGTGCTCAGTATTTGCATGATGTGGGGAATGGAAACCAATGGGATAATCAAGCATGGCTAACGTACAGTGATTCTGACAGTACCAATGAACCAGCGAGCTTTACTCGGATTGAACTCGATAGTCGATACACCTTTAATGCTCAACAATGGGGCATTGTCACTCTTGGTAGTAATGCACGATTGGTTGACGAAAAATACGCTCAATTCACCCAAGAAGAGCAATATTTATCTCCTTATGTTCGTACTATTGATGAGCACGACTTTCTAAACCAAAACTACGCTTTATACGTGAACTGGACCATTGAACTCACTGACTCAACCGAAATCACACTAGGTAACCGTTGGCAATACGACAATATCACAGAGGAGGTGTACTCACAGCCTCAAGTTCGTGCATTACAAAAACTCACCGACAATCAGCGTTTATGGGCTGGGTGGGGACGCGCGGTCATTACTCCATCACGTTTAGAACGAGACACTCAATTTCAAGAAAACCAATATTGCAGTAGCTGTGCCTATACCGAAGACTCAAATGGAAATCGAGATTATTATGATTACTTATTGTCTTATCATTATTTAGGTAACCGTGATCTAAAAATGGAAACAGTGGATACTTATGAAATTGGCTATCGCTATTGGCAAGACAACAACGTTCAATTTAATGTAAGTCTTTTTTACAGCCAACATGACAACGTTCGAGCCTATCAAGGCTTAGGTGGCAACCGATATCTCACCGCAGACAGCTCTGAGCACTCTAGTGGTACAATCATTGATGATATGTTTGCTCAATTGATTGACCCATTATCTCAAGAAACCATCGGTGGTGAATTAAGCGTACAATGGCGACCTCATCGCACTCTACAAGTGAATGCAAATTACAGCTACAAAGAAATAGAGGGGAGTTGTTCAGGATCAATCTGTGGTAATAATGAGCTACCCATCTTAGATCTTGAAAATACTCCAAATCATTATGCCACCTTGCATATTATGTGGGATATTCATCCAACGATATGGGTAGCTTCAGTAGTAAACTATGTTTCTAAGTCGAACCCAGATGACGCCTTACGAGAAATAGATGCCCTAAATTTTGAGGATCCAACTCGCTCGGTCTGGCCAGAACTCATTACTTGGGATGTCTCTGCCAACTGGCAACATTCCGAACATTGGCCAAGTTTCACTTTTAGTGTTGAAAACCTATTCAATGACCAAGTAAAAGAATATCCTGAACAATTTTCGCCTTTTGCAAATGGCACTCAATATTACCTTGATGTAAGTTGGAATTTCACTTAACGATGACGAAAAACAAAGCACATAAACCTCAACATAGTTCCCCTTATGCCCCTTTGCATAAGTTGTGGGTGTGCTTTGTCTTTGCTTTTTCACTGTTCATGGCCAGCTTTACGCTTCAAGCCAATGAAACAGATGTGAAGGATCACAATTTAAAGGCCGTTTACCTATTTCGATTCGCCTTTTTAACCAACTGGAATGAATTTATCCCGACTGATAAACGTTACAATTTCTGTGCAGAATCACTCTCTAATGTAAGTAATACATTAAAAAAATTGATTGATACCAAACCGGATCACGCCACATTTATCGCTTTCAATGTATCCAAATCAAGTGAGCTAAGCCGCTGCCATATTGTTTATACGATTCAAAAAGACCCTCAAAAGATTGCCATGCTAAAAAAACAAATACCTCACGCATTACTGGTTGGCGAAGGGAAGGAATTTATTCAAGCGGGTGGCATGATTGCGTTCATTAAACGTAATAACCGTATAAAACCGTTAATTAATATAGAGCAAGTGGCACTCGCCGGATTATCATTACGCTCTCAGCTTTTGTCTGTCTCAGATATTGTTAAGGAGGAAACACGATGAGAAATCATTCGTTTGCTGCTTTACCGTTGCGTAAAAAAATCATTTACCCTATTTGGTCAATATTAACACTGGGTGTTTTTATTCTTGGGGTCAGTGTTGCGCATTTTATGGGCGTAACCCAAACAAAAAACCTGCAAGTAAGAGCCTCTATTTTAGCTCAAGGGGTAGCGAACAACTTATCTGGCGCACTCATCTTTGATGACAAAAAAACAGGGATGGATCAAATGGATTCACTCGCGTTTGATCCTGAAGTTATCGCAGCAAGAGTTCGTTCATTAGACGACGATGCTTTTGCGCTATTAAATCGTCTACCAAGCGACTGTCAATGGGTTAATAACCAACTCAGTTGTTCTGATTCATTCTTCTTTTCAATCTCTCATCCTATTACGCTTAAAGGCGATGTATTAGGTACGTTGGACGTCTGGTTTTCAAAAGACAATATTATTGAACAACGCTATCAAATCATCATGATTTTTCTATTTATTACCATCTGTCTTTCTGCGTTAGCGTTAGTATTTGCTCATCAGCTCCATCGCTTAGTGACCACGCCTTTGTTGTCGCTCTTAATCTCAATGCAAGATGTTATCGCACAAGGGGTAACCTCACATCGGTTGCCTGTAAAACACCTTGATGAGCTAGGAAAAGTAACGCATTGTTTTAATGATATGTTGGATAATTTGGCCAACCGAGATTTTCAATTAAACCAAGCGTTTCAAAAATTAGAAGATAAAAACCATTACATTAATCAAGTACTCGATTCTCTTGATCAAGGTCTTTTAATGATAACCCCTGAGCGTAATGTCACTTATTACAACCCTGCGGCTCGCCATTTATTGCCTCAGATTGAGATTGAAAATAACACAACAGCACTTGCTATTGATGAGCTTCATATTGAACGATTACTGGCTGATTTTGAACCCGTTTGTCGTTTAGCCGTACTCTTAGCTCACATTGAAAATCATCAACGTCTCTTGCCTTTAGAGTTCCGTCATAAAGCGACAGGTCAGCAATACCAAGTATCGACGTACCCGATTTCAGGAGAACGACACTCACTGGTTCACATTGAAGACATCAGTGCTCGTTACCTTGTTGAACACCGTCAACGCATGGCCGAAATGATTTTTGACCAAAACCCAAGCTCATTGATCGTTCTGTCGAGAACATTACGCGTTGAGACACTTAACGCCGCTTTTATCCGTTATTTTGGTGAAATCAAAAGTCTGCATGATTTACGTATTCGTGAGCCTTTTACCCTATCGAGAAAAGAATTAACGTCGTTACTTAAACAAGGCTTTCTTAAAATAAATGCGGATATTTTAAGTGACTCCTCCCCGACCAGTAAAGTCAAAAAGTCGATGTGGCTACCTTGTCTTATCACGATGAAAGTAATTAAAAATAGTAATAATAAAATCGATTCTTTTGTGGTTTCGTTTAACGATCAAACACAAATTTTAGAGCTAAAACGTTTAAATTATCAAACAAATCATGATCTGTTAACAGGGTTAGCTAATAGACAAAATGCCTACAAACAACTACATATTGCACGTAAAAAACACCGTTCTATCTATATCTTATTTCTCGACCTTGATGGATTCAAAGCCGTCAATGACACCTTCGGTCACCACTCTGGGGATGAGTTATTAAAAATCACCGCTCAGCGGTTAAGTAATTGTGTCTCTCAGCGTGACATCGTTGCTCGATTATCAGGCGATGAGTTCTTATTGGGGATTTTCTTAAACGGGGATCACTCCAATAATGATCAAGCCATTCGTTCTATCATCAATCGATTATTAACCTCGGTAAATCGGACGATAACACTTAAAGGTGCGAAGCCTCAAATATCTGCCAGTATTGGGGTTTATCATTGGGAAGCAACAGATAAAACAAATTTAGAGTCTGCCTTACAAAAAGCAGATAAGGCCATGTATAAAGCCAAATTATTAGGTAAGAACGGATTCTGTTTTGCGGAAAATGAGTAACGAAGTTCCTAACATCACAAAGAATAAGCATAAAAAAGCCCACCATTGAACTAACAATAATGCCAGTCAATGATGGGTTTATCGCATTACCTAAAAGCTAAAAAGTACCACGAATTTAGTCACTTTCTCTTTTAAGCATGCTTATATCAAACTCTTTGTAGCTGCCAGTGTTCTCATTCTTTGCTTTGTACATCGCGATGTCCGCAAACTTCATTAAATCATCCCCATTCATTGCATCATCAGGATAAACCGCAATCCCAATGCTCGGAGATATTATCATCGAATGGCCCTCAATTTTGGTCGGGAATTTAAACTGATCCAATAACTTATTGCCTAATCGTTTCACGCCAGAAGGTTGAGAAATGTCCTGAGCAATAATTAAAAATTCATCGCCGCCTAAACGAAACACACCATCTTTAGAACGAACGGTTTCGATCAGTAATTTCGCTGTTTCTTTTAGCACCTCATCGCCGACCTGATGACCAAGCGTGTCATTTATTTGCTTAAATTTATTTAAATCAATAAAGTACACGGCCACTTTTGTTTCTGTTTTTTCACCATGATGCAGGGCGTATTGCAGCTCAGTACTGACCATGCTGCGGTTTTTCAGTCCGGTTAATTCATCATGATGCGCCTTATAAGCAAGCACTTCGGTTTTCTCATGGACAGCTTCATTCATCTTAAAGAACGCCATCAATAGATGACCCATTTCATTTTTTTCAACCACATCGGAAATATCTAACTTCTCTCCTGCACGCATTTTTTCGGTACTAGAGAGCAATAAATTGAGGGGATCAAACAAGTTGCGTTTCATGAAAAAAATCGTCGCTATCGCAAGACACACTAAAAAGACAATCTGTATTTTAATCAAGGTCACTAATTGACTTCGACTTTCTTTAAAATCGCCTTTTCTTTTTTCTAACAACAACAATTCAATATTAGTAAATTTGGTTAAATCGCTTCTTAAATCGTCCATGTATTCTTTACCACGGTCTTCTTTGACGATTTTCAGCGCTTGAGATAAATTATCGTACTGCACCAATTCAACCGTAAGCGCTAATTCATCAAATTTTAACATCATTGATTGCTCAATATGATCAAGTGCGAGTTGTTGTTCTTGGTTGTCTTGCGTTAACATTTTGAGTTCTTGAAATATTTTTTGAGCACTCGAAATGCCTGTATAATAAGGTTCTAAATAAGTGATACCTTGAGTCAATAAGAAGCCTCTCTGTCCCGTCTCGGCGTCTTTCATACTGCTAAGTAACTTTTCTGAATTCGTAATGACATCATGAGTATGAATAACCCATGTTAGTTTCTCATCACCATAAGACTCTAATTTAAACGTCAAAACTGAGCTAACAATAGAGATTGAAAACAAAATAAAAAGAAATAAAGCTAATTTAACGCGAACACCCATACTACCATCCTGGTAACAAACACTTAATTATCCATTACCTAAATAGTAGCACTATCGATAATAGTGACAATAATTCTTTTCCATAAAGCGCTCAACCTCATGTTTTATTGTGATAAATAATCATAAACAAAATCGATGAAGGTTCTGATGCGCTTCGGTTGATAACGATCTCGATGATAAAGCGCAGAGAAATCCACACTCGGGATCACCCACTCTTCAAACACTTGCTCTAATTTTCCATCATCCAATTCTTGCTGACAATAAATCAACGGCACTCGAATAATTCCGTTCCCCGCCAATGCACCAGAGACTAATACTCGACCATTTTTACACTGTAAATTGCCTTTTACTGTGACGTCATAATGCTCGTTGGTTTGCGTAGATTGAAAGTGCCACTTACGCACAGATCCCGTCAAACAATGATGTTGATTCAACTCTTTAGGATGCGATGGTCGCCCTCGCCTTGTTAAATATTCAGGACTTGCCAAGGTTCCCATATCAATCACAAGTAACTTTTTAGCCACAAACCCCGAGTCATCTAACGATCCCATGCGAAAGGCGATATCAAACTCTTCTTCAATCAAATCGACTCGATTACTACTGAAATCTAAACTAATCGAAACCTCTGGGTATTGCTGCATAAATGCGTTAACCACTTCGGCAATTACCACTTCACCAATATGACCACCCACACAATTTACTTTTATCTCTCCTTGCACTTTTTCTACATCATCGACGGCAGATAAAAGCGCTTGGTCTATAGTATGAAGGGCTTGTTCACATTGATAATAGAAATGCTTTCCGGCCTCCGTCAAACGTAACGTACGAGTGGTTCGTATTAATAACGTTACTCCCATGTGTTTTTCTAAACTGCTTATTTGTCTTGAAACATGAGAGCGGGAGACATCGAGTGTATCCGCCGCTTTAGTAAAGTTCCCTAAGCGAGCAATAAGTACAAATGAGCGAATATCAGTAAGATTAATTTGATTGATCATAAAGCCACCACAAATAGTAAGCCCCTATTGTTGCAGTACAACAACAGAGTTTCAAGTAAATAGCTATATATCAACAATCAGGTTTTACTTATTATACCTCCATCGCAGCAAAACAGAGTTCTGGCTTTGACTGTTTATCCAATTATTAAAGGAAAGATAAAATGAAAAAATTAATTGTTATTACAGGCGCAAGTTCTGGTATTGGTGAAGCAATCGCTCGTCGTTTAAGCGATGAAGGTCACCCTCTTCTTCTTCTTGCTCGTCGTATTGACCGCCTTGAAGCACTTAACCTGCCAAACTCTTTATCAGTAAAAGTAGACGTAACAGACAAAGCGTCTTTTGATGCGGCAATCGCGCTAGGTGAAGAAAAATTTGGTCCTGTTGATGCCCTAATCAACAACGCTGGTGCGATGCTTCTTGGTCAAATCGACACTCAAGATGCCCAAGAGTGGAAAACCATGTTTGATGTGAACGTTATTGGTCTTCTCAATGGCATGCAAGCGGTTCTAGCACCAATGATGGAACGCAATACAGGGACTATCATCAACATCAGTTCTATTGCTGGTAAGAAAACGTTCCCAAGCCATGCGGCTTACTGTGGTACTAAGTTTGCGGTTCACGCTATCTCTGAAAATGTACGTGAAGAAGTGGCATTATCAAACGTTCGCGTTACAACCATTGCACCAGGCGCGGTTGAGACTGAGCTTTTGTCTCATACGTCTTCTCAAGAAATTAAAGACGGTTACGGCGAGTGGAAAGAAAGCATGGGTGGCGTTCTAGCTGCTGATGATATTGCGCGTGCAGTTTCTTTTGCATACCAACAACCTCAAAACGTGTGTATCCGTGAGATTGCTTTGGCACCGACTAAGCAGCAACCATAGTAAGTACTTATTCACTTAGCCAGAATTTCGTTAAATAATAAGCACAAAAAAGCCAAACTTGGATTACCCAGTTTGGCTTTTTTATTTTATATCTAGTGAGAAACCATCTTCGATTAACGGCGGTTCACTTCACTGCAATTCTCTTAACGACGGTAGTTACCACCACGGCTTTGAGAACGCGCTTGGTGTGCTGACGCTGATTTCGCTTGAGAAAGAAGAATAGATTCAATCGTCAATTCCATTGGTTCACGAGGCTCAAGGCCATGAGGAAACGTGCGTGAACGAGGAGGCATTTCATATTCAAGATCAGACGCTTTTGGCATACGCTTCAAACGGTATAAGTAGAAGTTTTCAACCTTCTCTCTTGCCCATTGTGTTTTTTTCAAATACTTCACGCTGCTCACAAGAGACGGGTTTGTATTGAAACAGTTTAAACGCATTGCGGTATCTAGAATTTCCCATCCGTAATGATCAACCAACTCTTGCAATAAGATTTCTAACTTAAGACCGTGTAATGGGTTGTTCTGTTGCAGTTCAATTCTTTCTTCTTCAGTCATAACGAATTCCTAAGTGTCGATTGTTCAATCGGGGTCAATAAGCGGCGGATTATACCGTGTTATCACTTTAAATATAGTCTTTCACAAGATTATTGTCCCATTTTGATCGAGATAACCATCCCCCAAAAGGCAAAAATCCCCCAATCAATAAAATCGATTGAGGGATCCACATTACAGTATGTAATTTACACCATTAATTCTTTCAGTATTTCTTTACACCCTTCAACTGGGTACGCTCCAGTAACGGCGCTTTCTTGATTAATAATCACGGTTAGAGCCCTAGAAGCGTAAATAACCACTTACCATTCAAACTTTTTGAATGCTGTATCCAATGGTGTTTTCGCTACGTGGTTAGTGTAGTTGCTGATCACTTTTTGAGACAAGCCTAAGATAATTTCTAATACTTGTTGATAACCATAACCGGCTGCGTAAAACGTCTCCAATTCTTCCGCAGGAATATTGCCGCGATGGCGAACAATACTTAATGTTGCATCTTGCAATGCTTGCAGTTTTTCTGTTGGCATCGCTTCTCTATTACGCAATGCTTCTGTTAATGCAGGGTCTACATTCATTGAGTGAGCAATCCCTGTATGGGCCGGAACGCAATAAGTACAATCATGTTCAACATTGATGCTTTGCCATACAACCGTTAGCTCTTCAGCATCAAATGAGGTATTCACAAACGCTTGATGCAATTGTTGATACGCTTGAAGTACGCTCGGAGCTTCAGAAAGAACACCAAATAAGTTAGGTATTCTGCCCATTTGTTTTTGTGCACCCTCTAACATTTTTTTGCTGCCTTCAGGAGCCGATTCAATAGTATGTACTGTAAATGTAGTCATTATTATCTCTCTTTTAAACAATTAAAAATTCAATATTTGAGGCTGCTGCCCTTCGAGTTGAAATAACTATAATCACATCTGAACAATCGTTCAAGTTATTTTGAACGATTGTTCAAATAGTTTTGTGATCGAAAAATAAGTGAGTTATAGAAGAGATAAGATAAAGAACGAAACAGAATGGAAAAACACTAACGGTAAATTTGAATTTTAACCAAGATAGCTAACCAATAAATTGAGTTGGTAAATGAATTCAATCATTAGCGGTTATGATTGGAAAAAACGTCAACATTACATAATAGATTCAATGTTGACATTATTGACCGCTCCAATTTTTTGCAACAGCCTCTATTCAACGCCTACTTTCTCCACCTTAAAATATCAATATAAAAAACCAGTCACACTAGAGTATGCTAGACCTATACAAAACTGTACAATATTCGAAATTCCACCATCGTGGTTGGTGTGTAGAGAGAATTAAGTAAGAGGACGAAGAAATTAAAATACTTTATTATATCCCATTACTCTTTTTAATTAATGGGTGCTCTTACAATCAGAGTAAATACATAGGAGCGCACAAATCAGCCGTAAATACTTTTGCCGAAAATATGTCAAATTTAGAACTATGTGACACCCTATATTATAAGCGTAATACAAATCAAACACTTGCAGCAATAGGCGCTCAATTTAATCACAGACGATTATCAAAAAGTTGGTGTTATCACGAAACAAATGAATTATATGTATCAAGATTGTTCGATTGGACTTCTAATCTTGCTGACAATAAAAAAACAAATAATGATATTCAAGAAGTAACAACCTTACCTGCTAAAATATAATCACACTTAATCTGCCTTTAGCACTCAACATGGCTTGTTTAACAAATTAAGTCTCGGCTGGGATGACAAAGAATGTATCATCGAAAGCGTAACTTTTTTATTACTTGTTAGCTTTCTTATTTATGCCTCTTTATTCTAAAAAACCGCTAGAATATATCTAGCGGCTTATGATTTAATTCACTTTATATCAATTATTTCGCTTTCACTGTTGGTAAAATACGGTAACCATCCACTCGAACTTTATCGCTTGGTTGGTAATGGCGAATACCTAAGTTAAATACACCCGAATCGTTCGCGGTTTCAATGTTATTTGGCGCATCAGCACCACAACCAAAGCTGACTGTGTAAGTCCCATCTTTATTTACTGTCGCGGTGTTAGAGCTTACGTTCGCTACATCGTTAAACATAAAGCCTGACTTGTCATAAACCGTGATAGACCAAAACGCTTTGTTCTTAGGATCTTCAAACGTTGATTGATAACACGTATCCGCAGGGTAATTGCCTGA
>SAMEA5043648__coassemble_363_pt1 | contig 24709 bp, 21 predicted proteins | sample SAMEA5043648__metabat2_low_PE_006 | metagenome-assembled genome bin SAMEA5043648 (sample SAMEA5043648) | Gadus morhua
GGTTGCTGCATGACATCGATGCATTACCCACTAACTCAAATTTAAGTTGGTTATAATCGGTAAATAAACGAGGGTCTAAGTTCAAATCAATCGCAGACGATTTTCCTTGCATCCCATTATTGATGGCCACAACACCAGCCAGCTCGTTATTAAAATACACCTTAATATGAGAAACCAACGACAATAATGCGGGCGATGGGGTTAATTCAAAATGCAGTGACGCCTGTGAAACCACTTCATCTAAACGAGAACCAAAGCCAATATACGCGGTACTTTCGCTGCCTTGTAATTGAATCGATTGCCCATAACCAAGATCGTTAAAACTGAATGTCTTCTTGGTAATGGTTGGCGATACCATTGCGGTCACCATTTCGCCATTCATTGCTTGTGCCGAACGGTTCTCGTTTGCCATAGAAGGCGTCGTCGCACTCGTATTCAAACTGACCAAGCCTATCGCCATTGCTATGACGTTTATTTTAGTTTTCATCCACATAATTTTGCACTCTGAAGGTTGACTTTTTTTGGTTTAAACGTGAGCAAAAATTCACTTATTATTGTTATAAATTGAGCGATAACTCTCACCCCTTTAGGGCTGTAAGCGATTGTATTTCTGTAGCCTTTTGCACCAATTTTAAATACGCTAAGCATACTCATTAAAGGCTTGTCGCTTTGGTAACTGTTTTGCCATTTCGTCCATACATCGGCACGTGCAAACGTACATTGCACGTAATCAATATTCTGTTGTTTTGTAAATGGTTCGAGTTGCAAACCTAATGCCTTACCTCTGCTGTAAGTCACTTTTGCTGGGAAAACAAAATGATGTTCTCCTCGTTGTAAAATAATGTCTAACTTGTGCCCAGAGAACAACTCAACGGACGTTGGCAATTCCACTCTCAAACCACCCAATGAGAAATCTTTAATATCACAACGTACTTTGTGTCCTGACGGTAAATGAATCGACATGGGTATGTTCACCACCACACGATGATCCTTCCTTACTTGTTTTGATTCTTCAGCCACCGCTACCGCACCGCCAAGAATAAGTAAGTTGTAAAATACCCACAGTAAATTCACGACCACACTGCCGAGTTCATCGTCTGGACCCCATCCTAAACGGTACAAACCAAAACCAATGCCAAGAACATTGAGAATAACCAATAGCCAATAAGGCTTAGAGATCGTCCAATCGTAATGAGTATTTTCAATCAGCCCCCCTTTTGCGGTCACGTTAAATGTTCCTTTATGAGGAGCAAATAAAGCCACGGTAGTGGGTCTTGCGATGTACCAAGACAATACGGTTTCATACACTTCGCCCCAGAATGAATAACGATATTCTCCCTGCATACGGGAGTTCGTCATACTGGCGTGAACCATGTGGGGCAATACATACAAAATAATCGCAAGGGCAGGCGCATAGATGATGTAAGTATGTAAAAGCAAAAATACGAGAGGAGAAAGCAAGAAGATGATCCGAGGGATCCCCGATAAAAAGTGCAACATCGCATTGGCATAACATAAGCGTTGTTGCCATTTTAACCCTTTACCTAATAATGGATTATCCACACGAAATATTTGAGCCATGCCTCGTGCCCAACGAATACGTTGACCGATATGAGCCGATAACGTTTCGGTTGCAAGCCCTGCAGACAATGGCTTTCTTAAATACGCAGAACGATAACCTAAACGGTGCATTCTTAACGACGTATGTGCATCTTCTGTTACCGTTTCAACCGCGATACCACCGACTTCTTCTAATGGTTCACGACGTAATACGGCACACGACCCACAGAAAAATGACGCATCCCATAAATCATTACCGTCTTGAATTAAGCCATAAAACAAACTGCCTTCATTCGGTACATCCCCAAAATTAGATAAGTTTCTCTCAAATGGATCCGGAGAGAAAAAGTGGTGAGGCGTTTGAATCAACCCCAATTTTTCATCGTTTAAAAACCAGCCCATCGTCATTTGGAAAAAAGCACGAGTCGGTATGTGGTCACAATCAAAAATGGCAACGTATTCACTTGAAGTCTGTTTTAATGCGTAATTAATATTACCGGCTTTCGCGTGCTCATTGGTTGGTCGACGGATATACCCCACCCCAATTTCTTCAGCAAATTCTTTAAATGACTCTCTTTTACCATCATCTAAAATGAAGATATTCAGTTTTTCTTTCGGCCAATCAATGCCTAATGCCGAATAAACCGTGGCTCTAACCACATCAAGATCTTCGTTATATGTTGGGATCATCATATCAATCGTTGGCCACGTTGATTGGTCCGTAGGCAATGACACCGGCTGACGATTTAACGGCCAAATATTTTGAAAATACCCAAGAATAAGAACGATCCACGCGTAGGTTTCAGCCATTAACAGCACACAGCCTAAAAACAGAGCAAAGGGATCATCCCAGTTTAAAGAAGACGTATAGCGCCACCATATATAACGACAAGACACGGTTACCGATAAGGTAATTAATAAGATGGTAGGAAAACGACCTGGCATGCGTCTAAACATCATACCCAGTGACCATAAGGCAACCAGAAAGAACGCTTGAGCCGTTAAGCTAAAAGGAATGGTGAAACACAATATCGCAAGAACACAAACAACAAAACCAATGGCGACATTTAAAACACGAGTTGATAACGACGGCTTTTTTAATCTCTTTTCTTTAGAGACAATCGCATGGCGGCTTGAATAACTCTCTAACCAACTCACAACAAACGTCAATCCTTTGAGTGGCAAATAGAAGAGACGTCCAATTTGTTTCCACACCATACTGATCCCTTGTGTAAGAGAAATGGTTCCCGTCAATTTTTTAGGTTCTGTGATTAAAAACCACACCGTCTGAATGGACATACGCAAAGGATCAAAAAGTTTGATGTGTGAAAAATCAATTTGCGGGTATAAAAAGTGAGGTAGCTTCCAGCTGTCTATTCCTGCTATTTTTGATTTTAAAAAGCAAAAACACACCACAAACCACACAGACAGAATAAGCTGACTCGCATAAGAAGGCGCTTTATCTTGAGTATAGAAATGCAACTGTTTACGAAATTGACTCATAAATATGGGTTGGAAAAACAGAGATAGCCAGCCAAACATAGTGTTATATACCTTCCATGGTTTTCGCGGAAAAATGAGCTAGAAGCCAAAACGCAAGTTCATTAAACCCCTGAGATATCTGACTGTGTGGCGCATAATCAATCACATGACTTAATTGCGAACAGGCATCAGGAATGGACGTATCGTGATGCAATAACATGGGTAAACACTGCTCAGCAAGTTCTTGTTTAAATACCAAAGAAAGATCAACACTGTTCTCACTAAGCGGCTGATAACCATTAATTAAGAAGTAAGGATGATGACGTTGATTGAAGCATTGGAAAAAAGCACTTTGCTGAGAGTAAGTATAATTTTGAATATCGGCATTAATCACACACAGCACCATATCGGCACTATCAAGCAACGCGGTATAGCGATGGTTAAGCTCATTAACACTTGGCAATAAAATCAACTGCCATTCATCCGCAACCTCAGGTTGACTCGGAAAAACATCAAGCAAACCATGAGGTAACTCAGCCAATCTTTGTGTCACGCTATCAATTTCATCCACCGTTAATGCCCCATAAGGAACAAAAGGCAGTTCACCGCTACTTATATAAGCCGCATTTGTCCATGACTCTCCAGAAAGCCATCTCTTCGCCCATCCATCAGTGGTCGATAAATCTAACGCAAAATGCAGACGCATTAAATTTTCAGGACGCATATCAATGACATGAGCACATTGTTCAAGTGCCACTACCGATTGAATTAAATTTGCCGCGACGGTTGTTGCACCAACACCACCACGTAGACCCGTGATAATTATTCTTTTCATTACGCTGACACTTTATTATTAATAGAATTATCATTAAAGTCTGAATTTAAATAATTTTTATTGTTTTGAATTTTATTATTTTTTCCAATATGACTCTTGGACAGTAACTCTAATGCATTCCATGATTTTTTTATTTCTCTATAACGTTCTTCTTCACTTAACTCATTGTATGAACGCTCTTTTGTATCAAAGGCTGAAAATAAAACCGTTATATCCTGACTAAAGGGCTTAGCCATAAAGTAGTATCCTTGATTAGTGATGTAATAGCATTTAACGAACAATTAATTCTATTACATTAACGTACGAATATAATACTCACTAAACGTCTCACATATGAGATTTGAATATAAATAGATAGACTTATAAATTTAAGATTAAATACATATTAAAAAAAAGAATATAAACTAATTTTCTCAACACAAAATATGACATTATATTAGTACAAAATTGTATTTATTTTGTTATAAAATTATCTTAACAATATATTATACTACGATGTAATCTGAGTGAGAAATCATGATAACAAACAACTACCCACTTGAAAATAAAGATAAAAAACTAAAATCAAGTGTCTATACAACTACATTTAGCACTAGGGCGCCTATCTTAAATCATGTATCAACGTTAATAAAAAAAGAAAATACTCATACATTTATATGTGCATCCTCACTCAATTCATTCACAAGCTCGCTGAAAGAGTCTGACGTATTCACTTTTAAACATAATTTAAATACAGATTGTACAAACATATTTTTCAATAAGAATAAAGACTCTAATTCACTGAATCATGTATATAACGATATAAAAGAATTACATATAAAAAAGAATACGTCAGTCATAATCATTATTCCCGACAGCATATTAGCAACAAATTTGAAACATAAGGACGTTGTGTTTTTTGAACAACTGAAACAATTCGCTATAGACAAAAAACTCACTATCAATTTATTAATATATGGCCGAGACATTCATTTAATAAAAAAACTACTTAGTCAACGCCCTGATTTATGTGTCGGTTATTCAACCTTACAAAACATAGACAAAAACACCTATTTGTATCACGTTTATTATTGGGGATTGGACTCCGGAATGAAAAGCGAGAGTGAAACTTACCTTACCCTCAGTGATAAAAATTCACTCGTTGTACAGTCAAAAATAAATACAGATCAACCAACAACGCTTCTTAATATAGATGATGAGAGTGCCATTTATATTTCAAAAACAGCCATTGAGAACAATCAAAAAATAGCCGACACCATGATATGTTCTCCAACAAATGAAGCGTTAGATCGACACTTAAGTGGCGTGTCTCGAGCAACTATCGTATTTAGCTGTTCAAAACAAGACGAAGTTCGCCAGTTAGGAGTCAGGATCTATCTGTTACGTAAACGCTTTGGCCAAAATATAAAAATTATCGTAAGAGAAATGCATTCCTGCTTACGCTATTCCGATGAGATGTACTTACTTCAATCTGGCATCAACCTTATTGTTCACTTTGGGACTCGATTCTCAAGCATGCTTAGCTCCATTGAGATCTTACGCGGCCAAGTATTGACTCGTCCACTTCCAAGTACGACAGAAGAGCTGCTTAATTTCAGTTTTCAAACCACAGAAATAAAAGGCTACATTAACAATGACGCTTTTATAAGCTATACTAGAGAGCTTCTTAAGCACTTCGATGTGGCTCAAACTGAATTTGCATTGATTAAATTAGAGATCCTTCCCAATATTAACCCTCACTCTTATTTGAGCATGTGCAACATACAAAGAGAGGGAGATGTAATGACCTTATGCCACGATGCCATTTACCTTTTCTTGCAAGGGGTACGCATGAGTGATCTCCCTATCGCATTACACAATATTTTCACATTACCAATTCGGGATATTTTCTCAAGTCAAACCAGTTTTACCACATCAGGAAGAGTGGAGCATGAATTGCCGAATATACTTGAACACAGCGTCAGTATTGATGAAGAGTTAGCTCCCACCGATAGCCCCCCTTACACCTCGTCGGCTTCATCAGCACAACTTATTCTTGCGCAGCATAAACCGCTGGAGTTTTAACACGATGAATATTGAAGACTTTATACTCACCGCTCTGTTCAGCGGTCTTTCTGGTTTACTTATTGGCTATTTTTTACGAGATATCGCGACCGCAGTATGGCGCTTATATACCACGTACATCCGAAAGCCAAAACACTTAGTTAAATATCACTTTGAAGATAATGGAAGTTCAGATAAATGAAAACAAACGCATCGCACCCCCCTCTTTATGGTCTTGGCTGGTGGAATATTTATTTCATCATTAAGATAGGCTTGTTTTCACAAGACATTATCAGCTTTCACCCGTTAGAGAACTTCGCACTCGTTGCTTTTTTACTTATTCCATTAACCCCTAAAGCACTAAAGGTAATGCGCCAATGCATCGCGATTCCTGCTGGATTATGGTTGCTGCACTTTGACTCTTTCCTCCCCCCTTTAGATCGCTTATGGAGCCAGATGGGGCAGCTATTGCAGTTTAATCTCAGCTACCTTATCGAGTTATCAGGTCGTTTTATCTCTACACAGGCATTACTTGGTTTCTTTGTATTACTCTTTGCGTACTACTTTTTAAATCAAGTGTTCCGCATCTCTGTCTTTGTGGTTCTTGCTCTAATTTATATGAGCCTTCCTCAACATTTTTTTGCTGAACAACAAGAAATCCCTCTTGCCGCTCAGCAACCGGTCATTACACAAACAACAACACCTTCTCTATCCAACAACGATGAAAGTGGCCCTGTGAATGACGCCGTATTAAACCAAGCCAAAGAGCTATTCTTTAAAAATGAAGCGCAACGTAAAGTGACGTTTCCAACCACGGCACCTTCCGCTAAGTTTGATCTTCTTTTCTTAAGTATTTGTTCTGTCGCTTGGGATGACATTGAAATTGCCGGATTAGAGAATCACCCTCTGTTTAAAGAGTTTGATGTGATGTTTGATAACTTCAGTGCTGCAACCTCTTACAGTGGCCCAGCCGTTATTCGTTTATTGAGAGCCAGTTGTGGACAAGAAACACACCAAGAGCTATTTTCTCCACCATCCTCTAAGCAATGCTTCTTATTTGATGATCTTGCAAAACTAGGTTACCAAGAAAACCTATTGTTAAACCACGATGGTAAATTTGATGATTTTTTAGGGTTGCTTGAAGAAGATGGTGATTTAAAAGCCCCATTAATGTCACAAGCAGGATTAGTTCAATATCAATCCGCGTTCGATGGCTCGCCAATATACCGAGATAAAGATGTCCTTAATCGCTGGTTAGGAGAACGAGAAAACGCAGAAGGTGGATCGACGGTGGCACTTTATAACACCATTTCATTGCATGATGGTAATCGTATTATCAAAGCCAGTGGCAAAGTCGGATTAGTGAGCTACAAACTTCGATTGAAAAACCTACTTGATGATTTATACGGTTTCTTCCAAACGCTTAAAGCCTCAAAGCGAAATGTAGTTGTTATGCTTGTACCAGAACATGGTGCGGGGATGCGTGGTGATAAAATGCAAATAGCGGGGATGCGTGAAATTCCATCATCAGCGATTGTTCACACACCAGTAGGAATGAAGATCTTTGGCGAGAACATTACTCGCACAGGAGAGACGGTTCACATTAATGCGGCATCGAGTTATCTCGCCGTATCAACATTGGTGAGTCGAATTTTAGAGCAGAATATTTACAGCAAGACAACGTTTGATCCAAAAGCCTTAACTCAAGGACTACCAAAAACAAAAATGGTGGCGCAGAACTCTGGCACAACAGTAATGGAATACAACAACAAACCTTACGTGTCTCTTGATGGCACAACATGGTCTGAATACCCAACAAGGTAAACCATTAAAAAAGCCCATGCTCTCAGCACTTTTCAGTGGAGACATGGGCTTTTTTTATTGATATTTTTTAATGTAATTAACTACACCAACAGCGCACTATTCACTTTAATAATCAGCTTCTTCACCGCCGCAGGTTTATCATCAACCGCCACTAATGGACGATGCGGTTGCTTAGGAGTGAAGATAATAAACTCCCCCGCCTTCAATGTAACAAATTGTTCATCTTGAACATCGTTGCTAAAAGCGATGTCTTTCTCTGCAAGATAGTCATCTTCAATCGACAGTAACGGATAGTCACTGTATCCAAAGGTTTCTGTGCCTTCTAATATCAATTGTACATCAAGGTATTTGTGATGAATTTCAGAGCGACGTTTTTCTCTTAGCTCTGTTTTATCATTCACAATAAAATACACAGATTCATCATAAGGCAATGGATAATTACCTGTTTCAACCTTCTCTGCCGTCTTCGCTTTCACGTATTGAATAATTTCAATAATAACAGGATGCAACGCTGTACCTTGAATATCGTCATTCCACTTTCCTTTAAACACGGTAACCCCTTAATATACTGAAAAATAACTAATTTATCTGTCTCAATGTTGTCTATATTTTGCTACTCTCTTCCTTTAATGTCTATGATCTATTCCATTTATCCCTCACTTATTTACCCGTAATTTCTCATCTCACACGGCATTCTTACCCTGATTAATATTCAGATGCCCATTCATCACCAATCCATTTGTTATACATTCACTATTAAGAAATAAACGCAAGATAACATTAATTATTCATATGGATGTGTTTAGCTGACAAAAAGGGTTAACCATGAAATCGAGCAAACTGACATTCTTAGATAGAAAAATAATTACGTTACTTCAAGCAAGGGGTTTTATTAAAAACGAAGCGCTCAATTTATTGTCTTGTGAAGTCTATAATTTAAGCTACCGAGATCGCTCACAGATCCGAGAAGAACGTAAGCATTTTGGCGAGAAACACATAGATAAAACCATCCACAATATCATTGATATAAAAAGAGAAAATTACCTTTTAGCCTTGCTGAAACAAACCAATAATGTCATTGCAGGACAAACAGTAAATGAATGGCTTGCTTGTTAATTCATTTACTTCAAGAATTTAGGGTATTAATTAATTTTTAATAACGACTCAACTAGCCCAAGATGAGCCCTAAATATTAGGCCTATTTTTAATTAAATAGGCTTTTTTCATAGTAAAAAAAGAGAATCCCCTTCTAAATCAGTCTTTGATCATTCATCAACTCCAATCCCCTCTAGTTTCAAGCTTAATCCTTCTTTATAATCCTCTTTATTTATTCGAGAAATAAGACAGTTATGGCAAAACAAAACGCGATTTACCTCGTTCGAGTGCATACAGCAAAAATGCTGATTGACCACGCGATGAAGCATTATGGCTTAGCCGTCACTGATTTTAATATGCCACCGAGTTTATTTAACTACGAACTGAAATTAATGCCACTTCGAGATCTTGAAACCTTACTGTGTAAGATAGAAAATTTAACTCAAGATCCGGCCTACACCGCTAAATTAACTCAGTCAAACAGCCTGAAACAGTTTGGTCCTTTTGTGCAATTATTAGCAAGCTCAACCAATTTAGGTATGGCAATAAAACGCATGAACACCATTCATAATGCACTGCAATCGGGAGTTCAAGTAAACATGCTGTTGAGCGGTTCGATCGTTAAATGGCGAATATTAACACCAACTCTTCTCCCTCAAGCTCGCATCCATGAAAGCATTTTGGCGGCGGGCTCTTTCTTACGTTTACTCAAACTGTTTCATGGAGACGATTACCAACCTATTGCTATTCATCTAGCAGGAACCCCAATAGGAAAACACGGTGAAATTGAAGCCATTTTTAATTGCCCTATTACATGGAACAGCCCAAATACTCAAGTTTGGTTTCCAGTAAAAGACATTACTTGTCCACGACGTTTCACACTACCAACACCGCAAGTAAAAGCCTTTACGGTAGAACAAGCAATGAGTTATATGCTTATTCCTCAACCTCAAGACCTTATAAAAGTGGTTTTTGAGCTCACAAAATACGCTCTTTTCTTTGGTTACCCAACACTTGAGTTCGTTGCCGATAAAGTCGGTATGAAACCACTCACTCTACAACGTCGATTACAAGAGCAAAGCATTTCGTTTACCAATGTTGTTCAGCACAGCGTATGCGATGAAGCCATTACATTAATGACCTCGCCACTTAGCATGGAAGAAATATCACAACGGGTTGGTTATAAAAATGTTGCTTCATTTTCAGTCGCGTTTAAACGACTCTATGGAGTCACTCCTCAGCATTACCGCAAAGAAAACCTTTAACGGTTAAGTTCAATAAAAATTTGAATACATCATTTATAAACAATTATTGATATAAACAAATACAAATCATCGTGTCTTCACATAATAAAACACATGCTGTGCGTTCATTATTATTTGAGGTTAGTCATTTATGAGTTTAGTCAGTATGCCCTTTGTTGGATCAGGTCAGGATCTGGGGCTACATGTTATTGCAAGCGTCGTCATGCTAGGAAGCATCATCGCTCTCGCTTATGGTTTCTGGAAACTTCATGAATTACCAATCAATAAAGCACACAGTAAACAACATCAACAAATAGGGTTAATTACCGCTCTCACCTGGATAGGTTTTGTCTGGCATTGGGTCTGGGTATTAGCCGTAATTTGTGCGTTTGTTGATGCAGAAAAAGCCTTAATCAAAATCCGAGATATTTGGCGTCAACCAACAACACCGGTGACTAAAAACGCCGAGACTCAACCCACTCAAGAGGAGAGCCATAATGCTTGAGGGATTAGCCGTATGGGCACTGTTTATTTATTTGCTTCGAATGATAGGTATGCCTTGGAATAAATTCACACAAGGTTTTGCTTACATTGGCGGCGGATCTTGGTTGTTGTTTGTATGGGCTGGTTTATTAAACTATACGCCAATGGATTTATCTGGTGGTTCCGTCGTCCAATCTCCTCACATTCAATTACGACCGGCAAGTACCCAGATTAAAGGCACAGTCAAAACCATTTATATCAAACCAAATCAAGAAGTGAAGAAAGGTCAATTGGTGTATGAACTGGATGACGAGCTTTATCAAATCGCGCTTAATAAGGCGAATGTGTCACAAGAAGCCAGTGAAGTCGGTCTTGATGTCGCCAAACAAAATGTAAAACTCGCACACCAAGCAATTTCAGCATCTGAGAGTGACATTGTCGTAAGTCAAAAACAAATCGAATCTAAAAACCAAGATTTAAAATACAAACAAATCACGCTAAAACGCTACGTAGACCAAAATCGTAAAGTAAAAAATACGATTACACAAAGCGCATTAGATGAACAAGGCACGTTAGTTTCTATCGGTGAAATCGATGTTGCTAGTGCCGTTGCTCAATTAGACAAAGCAAAATTAGCAAACGAAAAAGCGATTTTGGATTTAGACAATGCGAAATTCGGTGTAAAAGCCAAAGAAAGTGAATTGGCTAATGCGAAAGAAAACGTCACTCAAGCACAATGGAATTTAGACAATACGAAGATCTACGCGCCTGCTGATGGCTATGTGACCAACTTCATTCTTCGTGAAGGGCAATATGTCGGTACTGTTCCTCGTATGCAAATGTACACAAATGAAAAATATGTATTGATGCGAGTTAACCACCAAGCTATTCGTAATGTCAAAGTGGGTCGCCCTGCTGAATTTTCAAGTGCGGTTTACCCTGGTAAAGTATTCATCGCGGAAGTAGAAGGTATTGTCGAAGCGACAGGAGAAGCACAAGCAAACCTGTTAGGTAGAGAAACCAATGTTCGTCAAACCACAGGATTAAACGTCAATAACAAGCACCATTTTGTTCGTTTGAAACTTGAAGAAGGCGAAGGTTATGATATTCCTGTTGGATCGGTTGGCTTAGCGTGGATCTCTGGAGAGAAGCCCGTTGGCTTTATGGCTTTCTTAGATGTTATTCGAGGTATTATTATTCGAATGAAATCACAAATTTACTTCTTCTATTCTTTGTAAATTTCTCCCCTTTATGCTTTGTGGTTTATCTCTCTAAAATCACGAGGCTTTTTATTCTTAATAAAAATAAAAGGCCAACCGGCTACAAATGACGGTTGGCCTTTTTTTATTTTATGCCACTAATTAACTGTTGTTGTGACTGGTTCTTCAATCTTGTCTCGTCCTGAAATGTGTTTACACTTAGGACTTTAATTTGAAAAACAAAGAATTAACCAACTCAACACAATAGTGCAGAAAAGATCTGCTTTTATAATTGTTTATTCAATGTAGAGGTTATTTTCCAATAATAATGAGTCAGCCTTAAGTTAACTGGCATAGATTGTGCTTGTATTTCAAAATGATGTCCAACATATTTAGTCTCACTGATTTTATAGACTATAAACGTGCGGTTCGTAAGAGCACAGAAAACACGATTCACTAAAAGAGAGTCCATATGTTTGATTTCAACCTAAGCGCTATTTTATATGCCAAAGCAATAGTGCTTCTTACGACCGTTGTCGTGATGAGCATATGGTTACTTTACTATTGCTATAGTCTTAAAAAAAAGAACGCAGTGATCTTTGGTACACACCATATAACTTACATCGCATACTCGGTCTGTATTATCGCTTGGATCAGTAGCAATGCCTATTTCCATACTGACTTATTACCTGAATTCGGAAATTCAGCCGCGGTATTTGCCGCAAAATTTGCCAACCTAGCTTCTTTCTTTGCCTTTGCCTTTGCTTACTACTTTTCTTGCCAGCTTGCAGCTGAACAACGCAAAGGTAAAGTCCACCTGTGGCAACAAGTGGTTTTTGTCAGCCTAACGGCCTATTCTCTCTATATCAATTTACACGCAGCTTTAACCATTGAACGCGTCGATATTACAGGCCCAAGTCAATTTGTTATCGAGTTTGGTCCTCATACATCCTACTTCTTCATTAGTCTGATAAGCTTGCTTTCACTTACATTGATCAACTTAATCTCAATGCGAACCAACAGCAGTAAGCTAACATTGGCTAAAACAAACTACATGATTGCTGGCATATTGGTGTTCATGCTTTCTACTGCAACCATTCACATTGCTATCACTTACTTCATGGGTGATTTTTCACTGACTTGGTTGCCACCAACACTCTCCATTAGTGAGATCTTATTTGTTGGTTATGCCCTGTTGACCTCTCGCTTCTACAGTATCAAGTATCTCACTTACCTATGTCTCAATGCACTGTTGGTGTGTGCAATTTTAGCCCTACCTTTCGGCACAATATTTATTCCGCTTACCGACAGTAACCAATGGTTAATGACAATACCAATCTGTGCGCTTATTGGCATTACCTGGCACCCACTCTACAAACGCGTGAGTCATTTCACCTCTTTTTTGATTTATGGAAGTAATCAAACACCAGTTCAGAAAATTCTAGCATTAGAAGAAGATTTCAAACTATCGATTGATGATGGAATACGCCATTTAGGAAACCTATTACAAATCCCAAACGACAAGCTGCGTCTCGTCAGCAGTAACTACAGTGAGATCTTCTACGAAGATTACCTTTCATCGAACAAATCCGTGATCTTGTTTGATGAGCTTTCAGAAGAATCGGATAACAAAGTTTCAACTAAACACTCAATGAGAACACTTTATGACAAGATGAATTCTAGCGACACAGCATTGGTCTTGCCTTTGTTCAGCCAAGGAAAATCGCTCACTCATTTATTAGTGTCGCCGCATAAGATCAATAAAAAAATGTTCTCTTATGAAGAAATCTCTGCGCTACAGACCTTGTTAACTCAGATACAAAGTACCATTGACGCAGATAAACGCATCCATCAAAGCCGTGCACTCGCTAATTCTATTGCGCATGAAATGCGTAATCCGCTTGCTCAAGTACAATTGTATTTTGAATATTTAAAACGACACATTGATGATCAGGCACCAGTAAGACAGATCAAACTTGATATTGAGAATGGTCAAGCGGCAATTCAACGCGGACGACAGTTAATTGATATCATCTTGCGAGAAGTCAGTGATAGTTCGCCTATGCATGGCGCAATTTCCATGACCTCAATCCATAAAGCAGTGGATCAGGCAGTAAGTCATTACGGCTTTGAAAATGAAACTATTATTGAGAGAATTAGCCTACCACAACTCGCTGATTTTGTTGTAAAACTGAATGAAACCTTATTCAACTTCATTATTTTTAATCTGATACGCAATGCGATCTACTATTTTGACTCCTATCCAAACAGTCAAATTGAAATTAGCACCAAAACAGACATCTATGAAAATGTTTTAATATTCCGAGATTCTGGCCCAGGTATTGATGAAACCATTTCTCATAAGATCTTCGATGACTTTTTCTCTTACCAAAAAAGCGGGGGTAGCGGTTTAGGGCTAGGATATTGCCAACGCGTAATGCGTTCATTTGGCGGCAGAGTTGAGTGTAAATCTAAGCTTGGTGAGTTTACTGAGTTCCACTTGTACTTCCCTGTTGTGCACAATGCTCCAAAAGCAGAAACATTCCATACGTCTTATATCAACGACAGGATGCAAAACCAAACAAATAATGAACATAAAACCGAAACCAATATACAAATAGAAAACCAAGCTCCCACAGTGCTCATCGTCGATGATAAAGAAGTACAACGGACACTTGTTCAAATCTATCTAAACCAACTTGGCGTTAATAGCTTACAAGCAAACAACGGTGAACATGCCGTAGAAATCGTTAAAATGAACCAGGTAGACTTGATCTTGATGGACGTACAAATGCCGATAATGAATGGCTTTGATGCGAGTAAAATAATTAAAGCGTATTCTCCCAAAACCCCCATCATTGCATTATCAGGGGAGTCAGGAGAACGTGAACTAGATATGATTAACAATTTTATGGATGACCGTCTAGATAAGCCAATCTCATTACATACACTGCGACGTGTACTCGACACTTGGTTGAATAGAGAAGCACCCGCCAACGCTTTTCAAGTGAAGAGTGGGGGTCTCCTCCTAAAATACGTTGACGATTTTTAATTGAAAGCTAAATGTGCGTGCACTTGGCTTTTTTTATACACTTGATTTGGTATCGTCATTCCCAAACTTAAATGTGGCGCATTTCATTATAGATTATTAGGTATTTAACGACTTACCATTATAAGTCTGTCTTTTTACGGTTATTCAATGACCACTAGTCTTAGCTAGAAAGGGTTTCTTTGATTTCATCAGAGCTAAAACCATGAGAATAAAGGTAGGCATACGCTTTGCTTTTTTCTTTTGATTTACTTAAATCAAAGCGTTTTTTATCTAATCTTGCTTGGCAGTTCTCGTAGAAATCAATGGTTCCATCCAATTCTAATTTCTCAATTTCTTCATCAAAATTCGATATATCCATCAGTTTTTGTTTTAGCTCTCGTTTGATAATTGACTTACCTTTTAGCTTACGAGCCAGCTTTTCTATTTCTTTTACAATGTCAGCTTTATCGGCTTTAATTTGCATTTTTGATGACAACGTTGACGCCACTGGGTGAGATTTTATCGCTTCTCGAACGTCTGCTGATTTAAACCCATATTTGGTTAAGGTTGCGTACAATTTATCACTAGAGAGTGACTCTAAATTCATGTCCGCTAATCGATTATTAAGTAAAGTCACTTCGCAAATTTCATCGCGATTAGTCACATAAGCAATCGCCTCGTTAACAATCGATTCATTGATCCCTTTTTCTCTCAACTTAGACAAAATGAACTGACTGCCTTTTTCAGAACTAAAAGCCATCTCAACAAATTTAATGGCAAAATCGTTATCTGGTTTTAAATAACCGCGTTCAACTAAGTCATTCAGAACCGTATCAATCCATTCTTGATTATCCGTTTTCGCAATCAATTTCTTTCGTAATTCGTTTATGGTTCGATCTTTAGCTTCAAGGTGATAAAAGGCGCTGCCATAGACATTATCAATGGTTTTAGCTGGCTTAACGGGACGTTGACTGAACATGGTAACCTCTGACTTTGGTGAGCTAATGAGAACCGAATCTAACGTATCTCAAACTAAGATGCCATCTATTACGCTAATTACGTCATAGATGATGGTTAAGGGGATTTATTTACAGTGTTCCGCAATAATTTTAGCCAATGTCTTTATCCCGTTGTTCCATTTTTCATTATCGCGATAAGAGGCAAAGCTAATACGGATGCAATGCTTAAATTGATCTTGAGTACAGAACATGGTTCCCGGTAGTACACTGATTTTTGCACCCAACGCTTGTTGGTAAATCTCTGTTCCATCGGTTCCAAGCGGCAAGGTTAGCCAACATAAAAAGCCCCCCTCAGGTTGAGAAAGATAATAACGCTGCTTTACTTTCGCATAGCTATCCAGAGCTTCTGTTAATTGTTGATACACTCGCTTTTGATTACTTTTATAGCTGCGCTGTGCTCTATGGATATGCTGCTTATATTTGCCTTTTTTCAAGAAATCACTCACCGCAGATTGAATCAGATTTACACTGCCCATATTTTCAGACATCAATCGCTTTTCTACTTTGGCTTGATACTTCCCAGCGAGGATCCACCCGATCCGTAACCGTGAATCGAGAGTTTTAGATAATGAATTACAATAAATCACTCGATCTTCGGTATCCAATTCTTTGAACGTTTTTACCGTCCCTTCATAAGATAACCCACCAAACACATCTTCTTCGATAAAAGGAATGCCCGTTGTCGCTTTTAATAAGGCTTTGCGAGCAGATTCAGATTGCGTATAACCCGTAGGATTATTATACGTAGGGTTGATTAAAATCGCCTTCACATCCCACGTTTTTATCGCTTGTTCTACTGCCTCAATATCTAACCCATAATTAAAATGGTTTGGGATCTCTATCACTTTTAATCCCAATGATTCAAGCAATAACAATGAACCGAAATAGCAGGGAGAATCAACAAGAACAATGTCTCCAGGCTTTGTTAGCGCTTGCAAACTTAAACTGATGGCTTGCTGAGCACCGTGCGTAATCAACACGTCACGAGTCGATACAGAAATACCCAAATCCTGAGTGATGTTCGCAATGTATTTAAGTAAAGAGGCATTACCCGGAGGCATTTGATAGCAACTTGGAATATTCGCTTGTTGACGGCTGTGACGGCCAATCTCTGCGTATAAAGTTCGTATCGCAGGGAAATCAATATCAGGATGAGCAGAGCCCATTGATAATAAATTATGTTCATTCGGTTGACTTAAAATGGCCTTGCTAAGAGATAATAAATCAATGTCAGACGGCGCATTTAACGTCTTTGCTTGAAATTCTCGATGAAAATTAATAGTTGCCACGGTATAGCCAGAGCGATCACGAGCTACCAACACCTGCTTTGCTTCAAGCTCTTCATAGGCTCGAATAACCGTGTTTTTTCCTACCGACAACGTTTCACTTAACTCTCGAATAGAGGGCAGTTTATCTCCTGAAAGATACAATCCTTTTTCAATACCTTGTAGAATATGCGCTTTCACTTGCTGGTATTTTTTCATCGTCCCTGCCTGATCCCCAATATAACCCACCATCTGTACCCAATAAAATAAAGGAAACTGTCTCTTACCTCAATAGCTGTGCCTAGTTAAAGTACGCAAAAGACACCAATGAACAGGAATCCTCATGCTAACTAAATACGTCCCTTTTATCTTCGTTGCCTTATGGAGCACTGGTTTTATCGGTGCTCAGTATGGACTACAGTTTGCAGAGCCTGCAACTTTCCTTCTTCTTAGAATGATCGCGAATATCATCATTTTCATTGCTCTGTTATTCATATTCAAATCTCATCTTCCAAGAGGAAAAGAAGCCATTCACTCTTTGATTGCTGGCGTATTAATTCATGGGTTCTATTTGGGTGGCACCTACCAAGCGATTTCTCTTGGCATGTCGGCTGGCTTATGTGCGTTATTAGTGGGTATTCAGCCTATTCTTACCGCTGTATTGTTGGTTAATTTTGGTAAACAACGTTTACTTCCCCTGCAATGGGTCGGTCTATTCCTTGGCTTACTAGGGATCACGTTGGTACTGCAAGGTAACATGGAATGGCAAGACACAAGCAATCAATACACAGCGTATCTTTTTGCCTTCATTGCCTTAATTGGAATTACTTTTGGTACGTTATATCAAAAAAAATACTGCCAGAATTCAGATCTCATTGGCAGTATGGTGTGGCAATACAGCGCTGCCTCATTGGTTTTTTTACCTGTCGCGTTATTAAATGAAACGATGGTAGTGACATGGAATGCGCAATTCATTTTTGGATTAATGTGGTTAGTGTTAGTTGTCTCCGTTACGGCTATTCTATTGTTGCTTTATATGATCAAACAAGGTGATTCTTCAAGTGTGGCTTCTACTTTTTATCTCATCCCGCCAATGACGGCATTTCAAGCATGGATAATCTTTGGTGAACACTTTGATACGCAAGGGGCAGTAGGGTTCGCGCTTGCGGCTATTGCGGTCTATTTAGTAATAAGAAAACCCAAAGTACACTTAGTGGAAGCCATTAAATAAATTGGGATTTCTTGGCCGCGTTTGCTTTCTCTAATGAAGACAGCATTTGGTCCAATCGCTGAGGAGAAATCGCCGTTTTATGATAACTAACGGTCACATAATCATGTTGTTTAAATGGTGTGAAATTTGAATATTCAGTTCGGTGTTCATAATAGCTTTTTACGATTGAATCGAGTGACACGTAGCCAAAACGTTGGTAGGTTTTTTGTAGTCGGTCTGCAAACCGTTTGATTTTATAATTATTATTACTCATAAATGAACCGGTCATATTAACGACCAAAGTACTCGTGCTGTTTAACATGTCTCACTACTTTGCCATAAACCGATTAAGTAATGATTAGCACATAGAAACGAGATCCGAAACAAGGATGCTAAATAGAGGTTCTACCCTTTTGAAATACTGATAATTACCATCCATCCCTTTATTTACGGAACTTATCATGGTATTGCTACTCCATAGCAGTAAGCAACTTCAACAATGAAAGGCACAAAATGACTTCTCTTGTTCATGTAAAGCACGTATCTAAACAATATTCTGACTCAAGTCAGCAAGCGATTAATGACATCAGCTTTGATCTTAATGCAGGGCAAGTCTTAGGCTTACTCGGCCACAATGGGGCAGGAAAATCGACACTGATTAATGCCTTGCTCGGCGCACACCGCTATCAAGGTGATATTCGCATTAATGGGTTACACCCCATCGACCAACATGCTGAGTTAATGCAACATCTTGCCTATATTTCAGATGTAAATGTCTTACCTGAATGGATGAGCGTAAAGCAATTATTAAAATACACCTCTGGTATTCACCCAAGTTTTGATATTGATAAAGCCACCGCCGTCTTAGCAAACACCAACATCCAATTAAAAAGCACCATTAAAAGTCTATCTAAAGGCATGAAAGTACAAGTTCATTTAGCCATCGTGATAGCAACAAACACAAAAGTACTTATTTTAGATGAACCAACATTAGGCTTGGATTTATTATACCGAGATACCTTTTATCAACATTTAACGTCTTGGTTTAACGCCGGTGAACGCTGTCTGATTATTGCCAGTCATGAAGTGTCTGAAATTGAGCACCTATTAACGGATGTTCTAATATTAAAGCAAGGCCGAATCGTGAAACAAGAAAACATGAATAACATTCCACAAGGCACGTTAGCCGAACTCTTTATCACGCTTCAAAAGGAGTCAATCTAATGCGTCCATCATTGTTTATGCTTGAAAAAGAATTCATTGAACACAAAACCGTTACCCGCGTGCCTTTATTCATTTTGCTTTGCGGCGTGGCTCTTTTCATCAGTTTGATGATGAACACAAGCCTACAAGATAACTTATTTATTTCAGTTCAAACTCAGGGAGATTTCACGCCCTTTTCAACGGAGTTTTCTGATGACTTAGAAATGATGCTGAGTTTTGTGGCTGGTATTTTGTCGTTAGCGTTAACGACAACGTATTTCTCAAAAACACTCAGAAAGGAACGTAAAGAAGGCAGCTCAGCATTCTGGCGCAGTATGCCAATATCAAGCCAGTACACGCATGCCGTAAAACTGACGTTTGGTCTGATTGTCATTCCGTTGATTTTCTCTTTACTCGTATTGATTGCGAATCTTTTCTTCTGGATCATTAGTTTATCAAGTGACACGGTTTTAGTGATGCTTCATGAACACACGTCCTTCATCTCGATTATTGCTAACTGGCTGCAATTTATAGGGAGAATGATGTTAGTTAGCCTTGTAATGTTACCGATGGCAGCGTTAATCCTTAGCATTTCACAAGTCAGTAATTCACCATTAATTGTTGTCTTTTTAGGAGGCTATGCACTCAAGATAATGTCTGCATGGATATTAGGATGGGACGGCATTGCACTATTCTTAACACATATTTATAAGATACCAACAACAATTTTACTCTCGAACACACCACTAATGAGCTTTGCGCACGCAGGGATTGGCTTTCTAACGCTTTATTCACTGCTTGGTGCTATTGCGCTCTTTGTAAGTATCTCATTGTATCGTACAACTGAAATTTCTTGGCAATCACTAAATCCAACTTGGTTATTTAAAAGATAGTTGATTAACTTCTACCAACGTACTCAAACAAAAATGGAGAGGCTAATTAGTCTCTCCATTTCTATTTAGTCACTTTTATCGTTTTACTTTTGAATAAAACTCATTGAGTGGCATCGGTTTAAAGTACAAGAAACCTTGATGCGATGAGATGTTCAAATCATTCAGGATCTGTTTCTGATTCTTGTTTTCTACCCCTTCCGCCACCAGATTTATGTTCAAATTATTCGCCAGTAAAATGATGTTCTCTACTATTTTTAGGGACTGTTTGTTTGTTTCAATATCATCAATAAATGATTTATCAATTTTCACAAAATCAAATTGGTAATAATTCAAATACTGCAATGATGAGTAGCCCGTTCCATAATCATCTAACGCAAACTTCACCCCTACCGCTCTGAATTTTTGCATGTATGAGATGATTTTTTGTCTGTCTTCAAACTCAGTCGATTCTGTGAACTCTAATACCAATATAAACTTGTCACACAGCTGTTTGCACAGAAGAAATATCTCATCATCATATAAGCAATTTTCCGTTAAATTAACACTGATCCTTAACTCGCTTTTCGGGCTGTTTTGATAACACTCAATTAATTGATTTAACAACGATTTTGTCATCGCATTCATCAAACCAAATTTTTCAATTTTAGGAATAAACTCAAGCGGTGAGATTATCCCCCCTTTTTCGGTTATCCAACGAGCAAGCACTTCTCCCCCGATAATGTGTTCTTTTTCATTTACTATCGGTTGCACAAATGGCTTTATATGATTGTGTTTTATCGCTTTTCTTAACGTAAAAAAATCCAGATTAAACAGCGTACTTTTTACTGACAACGCTTTTAGTAATGCCATCACGAGCAATGAAATAACAATCACCAGCCTATTATCTATCAAATAATTCTTCACTGAAGACGCCGCATCGTACTTAAGTAAAATTAAGAAGTCATACTTTGCCGATGGGTAATTATCTTCCTCATTGGCTTTGTGCAATCCAAACTGATTCTCTTTTGATATCGTGTATTCTTGATTGGATAAAATGACGTTCCCCACTCGGCTTTCTTCTAAGTCAAAAGGAATGCCTTTCATGAAAAACTGAATGCCATTGGCCTCATCATAACGATGATAATAAGAAATTGCAGGTAGTCCGGTTAATGAATCTTTTTCTTTTATATTAATTTCTTTTTCTGGAACTGCTTTTTTTGAGATATTCATTCCCACAATTGAGCTACAATAATATTGACCATTTCGAATAATAGAAATGCTATTTATCGTAGGACTTAATGCCACTATCTTTTGCAAAGGTAACATCATCTCTTGGCACGTCTGATCTTTAAGGTGAGTGAGTTCATCTATTGACACTTTTGCTTTATCAAACTTCAACTCAATATTTTTAACCGTGTTTTTAATGTTTGATTCAACATATTGCTGATAATCGACACAGATAGCACATTCAAACAAGATAAATATAACAATAACGCCAACTATATATTTATTAATAATAAATTTCATTTAGATTACATCTTCTAATACAGTAACCCTGTTTCTACCAGAGTTTTTTGATTGATATAATGCAGTATCTGCTATCTTAAATGCTTTTTTAAAAGACATTTTTTTTCCCATTGTCGCACCAATAGAAACTGAAACACAGATCCTAGCAATAGGCTTCACATCGATTGACCTTCGAATCGCCTCTGCTCGTTTCAATAGTTCACTATCCGATATATGATTAAGAACAATAATAAACTCTTCACCACCCCATCGAATCGCCATGTCACCTCTTCTCACGTGTTTTTTAATTCGATGACAAACTTCTTTAATTACTAGATCGCCGTGAAAGTGACCATATTGATCATTAATTGCTTTAAAATTATCAATATCGATGATGATTATCGATTTTCCTGAAGTTCGATTCAGTTTTTCTTCCTGAAAATCACGTAGATATAATCCTGTCATATTATCTAACCGATAATAATATAGAAATCGATATAGAGAACTCTTAATTAAAAATAGCACACATGTTACAACAAAGGAAACACCTAAACTTAACATCAATAAACTCACCATGTTTATAGATAGAATTATTTTGTTACTTATCGGAGTACAAGGTATATCAATCAAATCACTGGATAAGGAGAAGACATGATCACTGTCATAGTTCAAAAAACTGTATCTTTTTTTATTAAAATCATTTAACCAATTTGAAAAAACACCGACTTTCATGTCCAAAAGAAATATAGCTCTTAATTTCTTATTTTCATAAATTGGATAAAATATACTTCTAACATTTTTACCTGTAAATTGCTCTATATAAGGTTCTGTTAATTTAAGATCACATTGAGCAAAAGCTTGATAACTTTTTGACATATTTTCGTTATCTAGAATCCTATCAATCCAACTTAAATCAGATACTTCTTTAGAGTTCAATCTAACATGAACTTCATGCAATGGCTTAAAATGAGCGATGTTAATATTAGATTCAAGTCTTTCTAGGATCGCTATACTCCAATAATCATCACCAATATAGTTTCTCAACTCTGCCTCTAATAAATTAATACCACTAGATAATTTTTTCACCTTACTGTCTTCATCAACCATAATAGAAACATTATCACGTACATAAGTTCCTTTATTAAGATCTATCATCGTTGTATTTAAATAGAAAGGCGTAATCTTTCTAACTGTATCATACAGCTTTGTGATTTTTTCATGAAACTCCATTCTAAATGAATTAGTTTCTAATTTGTTATATTGATATAATATACAAAAAGACAATAGAAACAAGAATAAGAATACCTTCAAATAAGTATTATCCATTATCTTACGCATTGTATTTATTCCTATCTAAAGTCACACGATTACGCCCCATTTTTTTTGATTGATAAAGAGCCCTATCTGCTCTTTTTATCGCTTCAAAAGCCAATTCAGATTCTTGCTGTTCAGAGCCTCCAATAGAAATTGTAATATCCATATCTTCTATTCGTTCATTTTCTATTCTTGCTCTAATCATTTCAGCTTTATTTTTAAAAGAATTAAAATCCATTTGATAGAAAATAATAACAAACTCCTCACCACCCCACCGAATCGCAATATCATGATCTCTAATGCTCTCTTTTATACGTTGGGTTACGACTTTGATGACTTGATCACCAACATCATGTCCATAGTTATCATTAACTAGTTTAAAGTAGTCTATATCTATAATTAGGAAAAAAGCTTTCTCTACTCGTTTCAATTTATTCTCAATAAAATCTCGACGCAAAAAACCGGTCATCCGATCATTACATTGAACACGGTGAATTCTTAGATAAAAACGATATAAAAATGTCGCAAATACATAAATAACAGAAGTAATATAAAAACTAATCGCTAACAGTTTGAATATATCTATACTCACAGTTAATGATGCATTATTTAATGTGTACGGTATTTTTATATTAAATGTAGCCCAATCAAATCCTTTAGCTTCAGTAATATACCTCCATTTTTTATTACTAAAGTCATTAACTAATGAATCGTTCCAACCGTCTTTAATATCAAAAATAATTACAGACACTAAGTTTGAATTTAAATAGATCGGATATATAACAGAATATATTTTTTCATTTGATAAGTTTTCTTTATAAACATTTGTTATTCTTATATCATCATTATGAAACCCTTTATAAGTTTCATTTAAACCTTCTAGTTCTACTATACGGTCTAACATTAATGTATCATTTTTTGATTCGTAATTAATTTTAATATAATTATCTCTTAACGGTTTATAGTAGGCATTCCCCGTATATTCATCATCTACATCATGAATTTTTTCAAAAATAGCAACCGTCCATATATATTTTTTATTCATAACTTCAGATAAACTTTGATACAATAAACTTATTGCTGGTGATAATACTTTTACCTTTCCGGTTTTATTTACAATAACACCTACGTTATTGTCTTCTTTATAAACACCCGAGTTCCTTATTGTTTCATTTGCATTAATATAATAGCCATGAGTTCGCTTAGTTATATCCACTAGCTCTTGATATTTAATATTAATTTTCTTTTCTAAAATTTCAATCGATAATGCATTGTAATAGAACAAAGATGAGAACATTCCAAAAAACAAAACGAAAAATAAGCAAAGTTTAAAAAAAAATATTTTCTTTATATTATTCATAGATTTTATTATTTATCACTAATCATTTATAATTAAATGCAGCATAAATTAGATAGCATGATGCACTACAAATGAAAGCACTCATACGATCCATCATCGCTTTCAACATATCCTTTATTTTTTTAATAAAAATCTCAGTAAATAGCACGATCAAAAAATTGCTA
>SAMEA5043648__coassemble_333_pt1 | contig 23673 bp, 17 predicted proteins | sample SAMEA5043648__metabat2_low_PE_006 | metagenome-assembled genome bin SAMEA5043648 (sample SAMEA5043648) | Gadus morhua
AGGTAAACTGAATGGTCTCCAATAGCAAAGCCATCCACAGAAAGACGACGCTGTAACTCTTTATTTGGAGCTTGGGCAACCTGATTGTTTTTTCTATATTCAGCAAATGACGTCCCGTCATTCTTAAGTAGTAATACTTGTAGAATTTCACTGTCTGCACTGAAAGCATGAAGAACTTTTGTGGCTGCAATATCATCATTAAGCCATAAGGATGATTGTAAATTAACGCCAACACCATTGCCTAATACTTTAATTCGATTAATTAAGTTATCTTTTTGTATATTATAGGTATTAACGTAATGATAGCCCTGAAATACAACAAATAGAATTATTGTAAATGCAATGATTGGAAATGATAATTTCTGCCTTAACGAGGCTTCCTCTATCCATTTCATTTATTATGCCCCCGTTTTATGATGCGTTCCCTTTGGTGCTGAGCCGTTTCTTTAACTAATGAAAACCAAGGGGTATTCGTATGCATTATATAAAATATACCTGAATCGTAGGGAAAAACAGAAAAGTAAAAATGGGTTCTTTTATGACACTTAATAATACTCGTATTTATCAGTACACTGGTGAATAACAATGATACATAGCATCCAAATAATTTTGTATTTATATAAAGATCTACCATTGATAATCGCTTATGTTTTTCATATTCGTAATACACAGTTCATAATTAATGAAGTATAACTTGAAATACTCTATACGGTTATAATGACAGTTAAAAATAGCTTACAAAGTGATCCACATAACACTTATATTATTGTTAATTACTTAAGTGCTCTTTAATTAAAGAGATAATTCTAAAATTTACACATATTAGTCCACTTTTCTCTAATTGTGGGTAGACTACGTAATATTCATTATTTTAAAGGGGGATAAATATGAAGGTTATTGGTTACACTTTAATTTTTTTGCTGTTTTCACCAAACATACATGCAAAATCGATGGCGAAATACTATAAGTATCATCAACCTAAAGGATGTGAAACCTTGAACCGTTCATTATCACATGTGAATAAATTACTCAGTTTTAGTGATGGAAAGGAATACAAAGAAAAGCTAAAAGAGAAAAAAGCACTAATGAAGTTGAGAAAAGAGAAAGGATGTTAAAAAGCCAACTCAAGTGAGTTGGCTTTTTTTTTATTTTGCTTTTGGACGAAACGGCTTGATTACGTCTTGATTACATTCAAGAAATGGACCTTCCATCAAGTCAATACAATATGGTATTGCAGGGAACACGGCGTCTAAACATTCACGAATAGATTTAGGTTTCCCTGGTAAATTAACAATTAATGAATCTTTACGTAAACCCGCGGTTTGACGAGACAAGATAGCGGTAGGAACAAACGTTAATGATTCGGCACGCATAAGCTCACCAAAACCAGGCATCATGCGATCACATACTGCTTCAGTAGCTTCTGGAGTTACATCGCGTTTTGATGGACCTGTTCCGCCAGTCGTTACGACTAGACAACAGTTTTCATTATCCGTTAATTCAATTAACGTTTTTTCAATGATATCTTGTTCATCAGGAATGACCACATACACGGGTTCCCATTCTGATGTTAAATAATCATTTAATGTTTCTATAATTGCAGGACCTGAAATGTCGTCATAAATACCAACGCTAGCACGGTCACTTACCGTTACGATGCCTATCTTTGCTTTTGCTGTCATAATACAATTCTTATCTTAAGTAAGGTAACCCTATTATTACAAGTGGTTACCTATTTATCTAGTAAAGATTAGTATTCATAAGCCATATTAACCGAAACGCCATAAGTAGAGTCTTTTGAATAGATAGCAGCAAGATCTAAATGGAACATATTTAATGGTGAAAAACCAATACCAGCGGTTAATGCATTATCGTAAGTACCAGCGAGGTCTTTCTTAAAACCGCCGCGTAATTGAATTTGATAAAGTAAATCAAACTCAGCACCAACTCGTAACATTTGCATGTTGTCATCTAATTCTACAAATCGTTCTTGTTCATTAAGATCCACATCAGCGGTTAAGACAAAGTAATTGGTCATAAAAGCAATACCTGCCGTATAAATAGGTTCCATCTTATACGTGTATTGTCTAAGGCGTGTTTGCTTTCCTGGTCCGCCGGTATAACTCGTATCTCCACTAAGTCTACCAATATCGGCATCAGTAAGCCCTACCGTTATAGACGTTTCTTTGGTTTGTATTTCTTGAGATATTAAATTTTTACCTGCTAGAGCAAAACGCCAAGGGCCATTAAACCAAACAGTACCAACATCAAAATTTAAGCTAGTATCACCCGATTCATAGTTATCTTTCATGTCCTTAAATTCAAAATCTACCGCTGATGCGCTGTAGTTAAATGTATACGTTTTTTGAATTTTTGGTGAAATACCTACAGTAAAGTTTTGTCCTAAAAAGTTTGTGTAACCAGAAAAAGCAACACCAAACTCGGCAACACCGATTGCAGCTGCATCAACCGTGGCATAACTAATATCAAGTACATTCGCCATTGCTGAATCTATGCTTGAACCGTAATTTTGCTTTTCAACATCAGCAATAGAAACAGATTCTAATGTTGCCTTAGCAAAGAAATTCATAGATAAATAACGGTTAGGAATAGCGAAAGCAATCGCTGTACCCATCTGGATTTGTGCTGCGTCACCAGATAAATCGGCCAATGCTTGAGATGCACCGGCAGTATCTAATTTATCGTAAGATTTAACTAAATTGTCTAAATCATCAATCATGTTGTCTTTATCGACAACTTGAAGTCCAATGCTTGGTAACAGTAAACCAGCATCATCTTTACGACTATAAATAGCGACGAGGGCAGGGTTATAAAAAACACCGGTTAAATAATCGGCAGAAGCAGTACCTGCTCCCCCCATCGCATCAATACGGCCATCAACACTGAAGCTGGTTGCTTGTACTTGATTCGACGCGAGTGCTGTACCCGAAAGTAAGCCAATTTTTATCCACTGTTTCATTTTTATAAACCTAAAATAATTAACTACTTATCTTATCGACATGTTGAATGATTACTTTAAGAAAAATAACGAAGTTTTATCAAAAAAATGACATGTTTAGAAAGGTCATTTCATAAAAAAGCCGAGATATCGTGTCTCGGCTTTATCTTTATTCTAATTGTTTATTTCTTTTGTTTTTCAGCTATCTCTGCACGGATTTGTTCCGCTACAATTTTAATGGCTTCGCCAGTACTGATGCCTTGACGCATCATTTCTTGAATTTGCTCAGCAGCTCTTTGTTGCTCTTCATGGGTTAACGTTGGTAAATCTGACATCAGTTACTCTCTACACTGTCTTCTGCACCGAAATTGATGACTTTTGTAATTGCTTGAATTTCTTGAATAGAAATCGGACCTTGAAATCGCTTATGGTTAAAAGAAACGCTTAAAATATAACTACCGGGTAGTACATTTGTTTCAGGTAAACTTTGCGGGAACCGCTCTTCATACAGATCTTCCCACAATTTAATATATTCATTATCTTGGTGGTCATAGATTCCGATAGCCATCTCAGGCAATGGGCAATTTCTATTTAATAACCCTGTTTGAGTCGTTTTCCATTTTTCCTTACCTAACCAAGAGACTTCCATTTCCGTTTTTGGTGTATTAAGAACAATCCAAGTATCCCACTGAACATTAGGCTCATTAGAAATAATGGTCAATTTATATAAGCCATTTTTGACCCTATTATTCAATGATTCACTTGAATATGAATATTGACTAATATCGGTATCTTGTGTCGGTGTTACTGTTTTTGTTGGATTGGTCAATAACTCTTCTTCTGGCCATCGAACAAAAGACAATGCTGCAATGTCTTTTTCACTATCAAATTGAATAAGTAATCTATGGTGTACTCGACCCGGGGTTTGAATAACCATTCGTCGAACACTTACCGATGTGAGCCAATGAGGGATCACTATCGTCGATAAATCTCGTCCACAATCAGAAGAAATCGAGGCGCTCAACAGTTTGTCTATATTCTGCCTAATATTATCAGCCGTAGTATTTTGTAAGACTTCAATAGCAGTAGAAAAACCTTTGGTCGCATTACCTTCTAAAAATTGTTTATGCGCACTTGAAAGTGCTGATTGGTCACTAAACCACGCAGCAGATTGACTCACATTACTGTGAGCTATACATAAAAAACCTAAAAGCAACGCAACTTTTTTATTCAACATATTACGCTTTCATTTTGTAGCCAACACCACGCAAGGTTTCAATTTCAATCCCTACAATTTTTTGACGAAGCTGAAGGATATGCGTATCTACAGTACGAGTTGTAGGGAAATGATTATAGCCCCACACTTGATCTAATAGCTCATCACGCGTAAATACCTTACCTAAATTCGATGCTAAGAATAATAATAGATCAAATTCAGTGCGAGTTAACGTTACCGCGTCACTACCATTGATGACATCACGCGTTGATGTATCAATTGAAAGTACACCAACAACCAACTGCGTTTTATTTTCAGCTTCTGATTCAGGAGAACGTAAATGTGCACGTAAACGAGCAAGTAACTCAGCCTCTGCAAAAGGTTTTGTTAAGTAATCATTTGCACCTGAATCAAGACCGGTCACTTTATCTCTTATTGAAACAAGCGCAGTGAGTAAAATAACTGGTATGTCTTTAATTTGTTTCCATTCAGGTAACCAAGTTAAAGAATCACCTTCTGGTAACTGACGATCAAGAATAACGATATCGGCCTCTGCCCAAAAGCTTGATACATCCGTTGCATTATCAGAATGTATACAGTTATACCCAGCTTCTTCTAAACTGACCAATAGACCATCAGCTAAATTTCGATCATCTTCAACAAGTAGGATTGTTTGTTTCACACGGTATCTCCAAAATAAATGTGGTTGGGGGTCCTTGCAATGTCATGCTTCCCCCCATTCTTTTTATCATTGACTCAACAATTGTTAGACCTAAACCTAAACCAGCTTTGCTCACAAATGGCGTTTTAAGTTCTTTCCAATTCGCTTTTGTTAAAGAGCCGCTATCAATGACTTCTATTCTTAATTTCTTTGGCTCTATTGTGACATTTAATATCACTGGTGGCACACCATATTTGTGCGCATTACTGATTAAGTTATCAATACAATTACCTAGCCAATAAATATTTACCTTTACTGATGCATCATAGTTAATTTTAAAGGTGACGGCTTCTCTGTATTCTTCACAGCGATAACCTAGCCACTCCTCTACCGATGGGATCCACTCTGTAGAAAACCCTTTATCGTCAGATTGTAAATAATCTTTACTTGCTTCTGCTAATTGACGTAGTCGTCTTGAATCTTCACATAAACGCCTAAACTCATCGTATAAAGACTCTGGTAATGATTCGAATTGTCGCCTAAATCCTTCAACAGTTAATGCTAAACTTGCAATAGGTGTACGAAGTTCGTGCGTTAATATTTGAAGAACTAGCATTCGGCTTTTCATGTCTCTTCGTTTGCTGTTCCACTGAGAGATGCCCCAACCAATCGCCAAACATAAATTGATGAATACTAAACATAACACAACATAAGATAACGTTTGAGAATCACTTTTTTCTGTCCAACACACATTACCATTTCGGACATAGCAATTTGAATCTTGTTGAAATAGGGACATTTCTAAATCAAATTTATTCAGATTCTGTTCTTTTAACTTCATTGGATAGAGATAATAACGACTTCCTTTTCTTATCCAAAGAAGCCCATCGGCAATAATGGTATCTGAACCACTAATGATCGCTCGAATCGCGTTGTCATCCATTGTTTGTAAATGGTGCAATAACGTGCCTTTAGGCGCGACTACTCGTTCTTTAATGTGCATGAACTTAGCCAATGAATCTTTACGAGAAGGATACATTTGAGCATAACGATAAGCATAAGAACCGCCACCAGGATGAATCATGCCAGAGCGTGCAAACCAACTTGTAGGCAATTTAATCCCTTGGCATAATGCTCTAACAAGGACTAAAGGCTCTCCTACACGAGGGCTAACCGGCCATGGACCACTGCACTTATTCGCACTTTTATATAGTTGTTTTATGTACTTAAAAGGGTACGACGCAGTTTGAGGTAATAAGGTGTCTGGAGACAATAAAACGGTTGGGTATTCCTTTTGAATCAAGCGTATATCATAAATTTCTACCGCGTCTTTTTTCTTAAATTCTTTTTTAAAGCTATCAATCTTATTTGCTAAACTAGCGGCGTTTGATGAAAAACTTATCATCATAAGCATGAAGATAAAAAGACGTTGATATAACACTGTAAATCCCCTACTTATGGTTGTTAGCATTTACGATTGATATAAAGGCTAATTGAATCAGTATATTATAAATTGAATCGAATACGAATCTTTTCTTTTAATGAGACATCTGCGACTTTTATTTCATTGACACTTTTCCACCGATGATTTTATATGCAGGCACTCCCCGAATTAACATTTCTCTAGCAAAAACTGCATTACAATGAGGGCACTCTCCAGCAACACGGGTAAAATTATCAACTATCCTCTCTACAAAGCATTTAACTAAGGCTCCTTTTCCTCCTTTCCTGTATTTATACAGTTTGGTTTTACATTTTATACAATAAATTTCAACCGTTTTAGACGGCCCTTTCTTATTTGGTTTTGCCATTTAGTCCTCTATAAATAATAGTGTGAAGTGAATTCATAAGAAGAAAACAAGAACAAAATACTCTACACTAACGGCGTAAATTAATTACCCATTATGAACTATGTCTACAGGATGTCACATGCGAAGCAATGCAACTAATGAAAAAGCTCAAGAAGTGTTAAGTCTACTGACTAAAGTACAAACTTATTTCAAAACTAAATTACTTAACGTTAGTGATAGCATAAATAGCAATACGACATTTAAAGAAGTGGAATGGTTAAGAGATGAAGGTCTGCACGGTGGAGGTATGCGCTTTGAAGCATTGCCCAATGGTATTTTTAATCGCGCGTCTATAAATGTATCGCAAATCCATTATGAGAACGACAACACAAAACACTATGATAGCGCAACGGCTCTTTCTACTATCATTCACCCTTCACTTCCCTTTGCACCTTCTATTCACATCCATATCAGCTGGACCACACATAAAGACGGTCAAAGCTATTGGCGTATTATGGCGGATCTCAATCCGTCAATCATAGATAAAGACGACAAAGAATATTTTGACCAAACATTAAAAGTAGCAGCCAAAGAAAACTATCTCTCTGGACGAAAATTGGGAAATACCTATTTCGATATCCCTGCGTTACAAAAACGCCGTGGCGTAAGTCACTTTTATTTAGAAGGATTTAATCCAACATCGGCAGATGGGAGTGAATTTGCGAACCAATTCGTAACTAAAGTCATCGATACTTACGTTCATATTCTCCAATCACATTTAGTATCAAAAAAAGAAACAACAGAAAAAGAACATCAATTACAACTTGATTATCATACGCTTTACTTCTATCAAGTATTAACTCTTGATAAAGGCACAACCGCAGGATTATTAGTTCATAATCAAAATGATGTCGGAACATTAGGTTCACTTCCTTCTCATCTAAATCGTGATTTATTAGCCTCTTGGCAAGCAAAAACACCGGCACCTTTAGATCAATTAGTTGGTAAATTGCTTGACGTATTACCAACAGCATCTGTTTGTACGATTACTCCTGAAGTAAAAGCCGCTCTCGCCCAAGCAATTCGTACCTTTTACCAACCTAAGAAGTAACGTTCGCGTACTTAACGTAATAGTCCGTACTCAATGTATGAGTACGGACTATTTAGTTCATTTCCGGTTTAATCCACACTTTTTCGAAGTCAAACCAACCAAGTCCATTACAAGACGCATTTTGAATGCTATTTGTTGCATCTTCACTGATCCCCATCCATCCATGAAATAAAGGCGTTATCTGATTTGTTTCCACTAAATATCGACAAATTTGATTCACAGGGAAAGATTGATGTGGTTCTGATTGCCATTCTGATATCAATTGTGAAATATGCTCAAATTCATTTTTAGGCATTGCTCTTTCTATTTCATTAAAAGCAAATAACCACGACAATAGTGCTTCTGGTCTATTTGTTCCTAGACTCATACCGCGTAACCAAATATCAATGTGTGCTGTACATTCGGAATCTAATAATTCCATCGTATCAAACTCTTTTATAACGAGTTTGATACCGTCCAATGCAAGACGTCTTTTAATAATAGCCCCAAGTAAAGGATAGAGAGGATGTTCTGTTTCATATCCTAATCTGACGACGCTTCCTTTTTCTGGTTGAAAAAAAGCGATTTTCTTTCTATTCAAACAATGCTGTAACCCAGGTAATAACCCGTAAGCGTTAAATAATCCAATACCATTCATATTCGCATTTTGTAATTCATTTAATAATAGTAACGGCGTAATGGTTTGCGATAAGTATTCTTTCCAATCCGAATTAACAGCCAATCCTGACTGACGATTTAATAGTAGATAAGTGCACCCTCTATCTGCATCTACTTGTTCACCATAACTAACAGAGTGATCCCCTTCAGAAACTTCAAAACCTAATTTCAATTGAATTGGTGCGATATTAGGTAACGTCCATACTTCAACAGAATCAATCAATGGTCTATAACCAAAGTAATGTTCATTTGCGATTAACGTGAGTTTTTTGTCTGAATTTTCACTGACCTTGTATGGCCCGGTTCCAATAGGAGAACGAGCATAGGTGATTGATTCATGAGCCGTATTTGGAATTATTTTCGCATTAAACTGAGTCAATTTACTATCAAAGTAATAATCGTCAGTCGTCAGAATGAAATCAACTACATTAAGATTTGGATTCGTGACCTCTTGTATGTGACTAAACACAAAATTAGACGATAATGCAAAAAATGTATCTTTAATATCCTGAAACGTTAATGGTTTTCCATCATGAAAAGCAATACTTGGTCTTAAGAAAAATCGCCAATGTGTTGGTGTTAACATATCCCAATGATGGGCAATATCACCCTCAATATCACCACGTTTATTTAATTGAGTTAATCCATTAAATAGTTGCTGCATTAAATGCTGCTCTGAACGACGAATTGCAAGAGATGGCATTAAGGTTTGTAACTGACGATAATAAGGAAGCTTAACAACTTGCTTTCCTTTTTCATGAGAAACCCCTAAAGCACCATGGATCAATTCAAGCAATACATCTTGATTGCCTTCTAAAATATCAAGAGCAACATCTAGCTTACCTTCATTTATGTATCTCTTCGCAAGCCCATAATTTACTGATTCAGGAGAAGAAAAGAATGCTAATGCTGAACTTTTTCCTCGTCCAACCGCAGGAGTCCATGAGATCCAACCTTCGTCACTCATTTTATTTAATACCATACGGGTATTACGTCGTGTACAGCAAAGCAAATTAGCTATCTCATCAATCTGTGTACCAGACGTATTATTAATATAGCGATCGTATAATTTATCAAATTGTTTCCGTAAACGAGGACTGCTCATAATACACCGATTGTTAATGTAGACTTAATCACGATAATTCAATCAATTATCGATACTGATGGCTAATAATCTTGATTTTTCAATAAGTAAGTTTACACTAAATATCGAACATATAAGAGGAAATTCAAGATGGTTCCAGTTCAATTACATGAATTCAATTCTCAAACGAGACGAAAATCAGATCGTTATCCAGTTGTTCGTAATGGCATTTTTATGATTAAATCTGGAGAACTCACCTATCAAGATAAAGTTGGTGAATCTATCATTTTAAAAAGTGGCGATTTCTTACTATACAGCTCTGGTGATATATCCAAAATTGACCTTTCAACATCATCGGGGAATTTCCACGCAGAGTCTCTTGTTATTGATGTGTCCGTTTTCCAAAAATTTATTAGTTATATTAATACTGATGACCATTTTCGCTCCACTCGTGAGTCCTTCATCTTCACACAAGAAAATACCTTTATTGTTAAACTACTTTCTTTATTAAGAGAACAACTCGAAGGGCAACCCTCTCCTGAAACGATTGAATTTATGACGTTGGCAGTCTTAAGCGAAATGGTCAACCAACATCAAGAACTGTTAGATTTCATACACCGAATTTCTGTTTTAACCATATCTCAACAGCTAATCCGTTATGTCGAACAAAATATCGCTTCAGATTTAACCATTGATGCAGTAGCTCCTAAATTAGGTATGTCGGCATCAACATTAAAAAGAAAACTACAATCCGATAAATTGTCTTTTGCCAATCTAGTCAAAGTAAAACGAATTAATTATGCGGCAACTCAGCTTAGAGTGACAAAGAAAACGATCACAGAAATTGCTTACGAAACAGGATTTAAAACCGCCGCTCATTTCAGTACCACTTTTAAGGCAGTTAATGGTTCTACCCCTAAAGAGTTCAGAGAACAAATACAAGCTTAACTCTTTTTTGTCACAATGGTGTAACACTGCCGTTTTATTATGCTCTTTTTTCTAAATGGATAAAAATATGTTGAAAGCGCTCTCTTACACCTCACTTGTGGCAGGTATACTTCTTAGCTCAAGTTCATTTGCCGCCAATACGAATACCACAATTGCAGGTTCTACTTCTGTCTCTACCTTACTTGAACCTTTTATTGAGCAATACAATCAAACGTCATCTCATGAGATAGATCTTCAAAGTATCGGCTCTAGTGCTGGTATTAATATGTTAGTAAACAATACTGTAGATCTTGCTATTAGTTCTCGACAGTTGTCAAGTTCAGAGAAAAGTACACTGTCCTCAAAAATAATCGCTTATGATGCTATCGCTATCGTCGTTCATCCTGATAATCCAATTACAACACTTTCTGCAGACAACATTTGGAAAATTTATCATGGTGATATTGCTAATTGGAAAGAATTAGGAGGTGAGGATAAGAAAATTGCCGTGATTACTAGAGAAATCGCATCTGGTTCTCGTTTTTCTTTTGAAAACCATTTAGGCCTAACACAAGAAGTGAATTCATTTACGGTATCTGATATTAGTGACCATGTTATTGTTGTTAACAGCACAAGCATGGTAAAAAGCATCGTATCACGTAACCCTCATGCCATTGGTTATGTTTCTGCCGGTTCTATTGGCGATCTTGCCCAGCTTAATATCGTTAAGATTGATGGTGTTTTACCTACACCAGAGTCAATTATAAAGAACAAGTACCCTTTATCTCGCCCATTCTTGTTTGTATATAAAACAAATACTATTTCTAAAGAAGCAAATGATTTTATGGAATACATGCAAACGATTGGAACAAGTCAAAAAATTCAAGCGTTAGGTTACGTAAAATAATAAAACTAACAGTTGAAAAAATCACTTATATATCATATTGTCTGGTTGAATTTAATAACAAGGATGTAACATGTTAACCGTTAATAGTTATTTTGATGAAAGTGTAAAATCCATTGGTTTTGAGCAAAATAAAAACGCTATCTCTGTTGGTGTTATGTTACCAGGCTCGTATACGTTTGGTACAAATGCCGCAGAGAAAATGACTGTAGTGACAGGGTCACTTACAATTAAGCGTAGCTCTGATGCAGATTGGGTTACCTTTTCTTCGGGTGAATTTTTCTCTGTTGAAGGAAGCTCTTCTTTCGATGTTAATGTTGAAATTGAAACTGCTTACCTTTGCGAATATTTATAATATAAAACGTAAAGCATCTTTTGCTTATCAACGATGCTTTATTTAGAAATAAAAAAAGGCACAAGTAATTAGTTACTTGTGCCTTTTTTATCAAATCATTTAATGATTATTCATCATCAACAACAATTTGCTTTGGTTTTTTCTTTGGCATAAATACTTGCTCACCTACAGCCACATTAGTGTGGAATGTGTTATCGCGTTTTTTCGATTTTTTAGGAGTATAAGAACCACGTTTTGCAGTCGTTTTCTTATCATCGCCTTTTTTCACAAATTCACGTTTATGTTTTGGCTTAAGACCTTTGAATTTACCTTTCAAGTCTTCGAATTCAGAGAACGCCAAGTCTTGTTGTAAAAATGTCTCTATACGCTTAAAGCTTTCCCAATCTTTTGGTCCGACAAGAGAAATTGCTGTCCCTTTCTTACCAGCACGACCAGTACGACCAACGCGGTGAACATACTCTTCCATATGCTTTGGCATATCAAAGTTGATAACGTGAGTTACACTGGTTAAATCTAAACCACGAGAAGCAACATCAGTCGTTACTAGGATTTTATGTGCACGACGTTCAAACTGACTCATAATATTATTACGAGCGGTTTGGTTCATATCACCACTTAATGCTACCGCTTTTAATTTACGTTCGTTAAGTAAATCAGTTAAGCGATCGGTATCTGCACGTGTTGCTGTGAATATCATTATTTGGAAGTATTTTTCCGTTTCAATGATTTTATCTAACAACGCTTGTTTATGATCTAAATGATCACACAAGTAGAAACTTTGCGTGATATCTGCATGCTGATCCGTTGATAAACCAACAGAAACAACTTTAGGATTATCTAGCATGTTGCCTGCAAATTTAGTCACTGCTTCATGGTCTAATGTTGCAGAGAACATAAGCGTTTGACGTCGACGGTGATTTGCTGCCGCATGAATTTTTTGTAAATGCTCAGCAAAACCTAAATCAAGCATACGGTCAGCTTCGTCAAGAATAAGCATTTCTAAACCATTCAAGAACAGAGATTGATGCTCAAGATGATCCGCTAAGCGTCCTGGTGTCGCGACAATAAATTTAGGGAATTTACGTAATGCGTTCACTTGGTCGTTAAAGTTTTCACCACCAGTGATCAATGCAGCATCGTACGTTAAACCACCTAACATTGCACGCAGGTGCATATACACTTGTTTTGCTAGTTCACGTGTTGGTGCTAAAATCACAGCACGAGGGTCATTCTTAGAGAATGATTTCGATTTAAGTGATTTATGAAGCATCGGTAATACGAATGCTAATGTTTTACCAGAACCCGTTTTAGACGACGCAAGAACATCCTTCCCTGCCATGGCAACAGGTACGGCTTTACGTTGAATTTCTGTTGGTTTTTTGATGTTTTGATGAGCGAGATTTTTTAATAGGCGATTATCTAAACCTAAATCTTTAAATTGCAAAAGCTGCCACTCCAATTTCGAGTATTATTGATGAATAACCAGTCAATCTGGTCTAATGCGGCGGATTATAGCATAAGTGTCGTTTATCCTTGCACATAAATCTTCATTTGAGCTCTTACAGTCTCTCATGACTTTGTTACAATGGTTTTAACCTAATAAGAAGAAAGTAGAAAGTTTATGAGCATTCAAATCACTGGAACACTAGCAAAAATGCGCGCGTCATTACTTGATGGTGCGGTTCAATATCGACTTCCTGTTGGTAATGAGGAAATAGAGCTTAATGCCTTCATCGGCCAAACATTAACTCTCACACATACAGGCAATATTTTTTGTTGTTCGTGCGGTAAGAAAACGAAAAAAAGTTACTCTCAAGGCCACTGTTTTCTTTGTATGAAGAAACTAGCAAGCTGCGACATGTGTATTATGAAACCAGAAACATGTCATTTCGCTGAGGGAACTTGCCGTCAACCTCAATGGGGCGAAGAAAACTGTTTTGTTGACCATTATGTTTATCTATCCAATACCTCTAGTCTAAAAGTTGGGATCACGCGTCATACTCAAATTCCAACTCGTTGGATTGATCAAGGTGCAACACAAGGGTTACCAATTGCGAAAGTAAAGAATCGATTGATTTCAGGTTTAGTCGAAATTGAATTAGCTAAATTGATTGCCGATAAAACAAATTGGCGCACGTTATTAAAAGGTAACAATAACCCCCTTGCTTTAAAAGAAGCCGCATTAGAGCTATTACCTCAAGTTGAAGAAGCCATCGCAAAAATTCAAGCTGAGCATGGTGACGATTCAGTGGAGTTATTGGATGAAAATATCTTAAACATTCGCTTTCCTGTTAACGAGTTCCCGGTCAAAATCATCAGTCATAATTTTGATAAGAATCCTGAAGTAACCGGTATCTTAAATGGCATTAAAGGTCAATATCTTCTGTTTGATACGGGTGTCATTAATATCCGTAAATTTGGTTCTTACGAAGTAACAGTGACAGCGTAACTAAAACGGCGTTTATTATAATTAATGAACGCCCTTTCCTCTTTTATCAACTAATTAATAATTACTTCTCCGTTAGTGACTCGATCTTTTCTTTTGGTAATGGGCCTTCTTTAAAAACGACAAACGCACGTCGATTAGCGGCATTGGCTTTTAATGAGCGCTCTTCAATAATAGGAGAATCTTCACCAAACGATTTTATTTCCCAGATAAATTGAGATGGGTCGACCTTCGTCTTCAAATAGTTTTGAACAGCCATTGAACGTTCTTTTGCTAATTGCTCATTATAACTTTGTGAGCCTTGGTAATCCGTATGCCCTGCAATTAAAATTCGCCCCGTTAATCCGGTGAGCTTCAATGCTAGTTCATCCAACTCTACTTTATCTGTGTTCTGTAGTTCATCTTTATCAAAAGCAAAATGAGATGCCATTGTTACATATACTTTTCTTTTAGGTTCTGGAGGCAAACAAGCCGGGTTCAACTCTTTATCAATAGTTTGTTCAAAAACTAAATAAGCACGTCTGTTGGCAGCATTTGCTTCTAAACTTCGTCCTTTAATAAAAGGGCGTTTTTCTCCATAATATTTGACTTCCCACTCATAATTACTTACAACGAGTTTCTCTGACAAATACGCTTTAATCGATTCTGCACGTTGACGAGACAACTCTTCATTGTAGCTAACCGAACCTTGATAATCCGTATGACCAACAATAGCAATTCGACCTTTAAATCGTTTAATACTATTAACAAACTGATTTAAAGAGGCATAATCTGTTTCTTTTAGTTCTGACTTATCAAATTCAAAGTGTTCCGCCACTGCCATTTGTATTTCTCGTTGAGGGACTAAGCATTCTGCAATCAAAAACTTTTGAACTCTTTCGTCGTATTTGTCTATGTTTTCTTTACTTACATAAGTATCTGTACTGCACCCAAAGAGAGAAAAAAAACCAAACCCTAGCAGTAATGATTTCATCGTCATCGTCATCATCCCTAAATCTTACCGATGAGGTTAATGAAGACCCCACTCGCGTTATAGTCATCATCATTCGTTAAATTATCGTCAAAATTGGAAAAGTTATAACCTACCCCGATTTTAAAGTTCTCGGTGACGTATTTATTAAAAGAGAGTAAAGCCCCTTCTTCTAACTCATCATTTTGAGTATCGACTTTCCAATGATATTCGCCCGTCACATCCCAATTTTTCATTATTCGGTAAGAAGCGCTAAGACCAGTAAGGTAAATTTGGCTATTTACATCAACACCGACACCTGATGCTCTATCAAACCGTTCAAATTTATCTTTATATGCGAACTTAGCACCAAAATCTAAATTTGCATCCCATGAGTAAATCGCTTCTGTTTCTACAATATGGCTTTCAGTATCAGAGTATTCGACATCGCGGTTTAAATTATCAAAATCAACCAAGTAGGTATAACGAGCTAATAGGTTTAATTTATCATTATAAATAGGTCTATAAGCAAGACCAATGCTTGATTCAATAAAGCGCTCAAGTAATTCGTTATTCGTATCATTCATCGCTTTAGAATAATTAAATTTACCAAATAAGGTATATTCTTCCGTTAAATGGTGAGTATAACTATTGGTAGTTACCCATTGTTCAATTTTCTCATTTGTCTCTTCAGTTTTATCTACTCGATACTCAATTTTATGCTTTAGAACGATGTCATCGAGATCCAAACCAATATTGAAACTAACAGCTCTTCGATTCACGATACCTGTAATGGTGTTTTCAGGATCATCGCTATAATCAATCTCACCCTGTTGATAAGCAATTCCAATATCAATATCATCGGTAACTTCATTATCAAAGCCAAAAGAATCAACTCGGCCTTTTCCGTTATTTTCATTAACAAACTGATTTTCTTGATAGAAATCAACAGAATCCGTCAATGTTGCTCGTTGACCTAAAATGACGTTGTTTTGGTCTTCATAATTATCATCAACATAAGTAACATAAGTTGAGTAATCGTCAGTTACATCATAAGTAACAGTTGCTTCTGCGGCATCTCCTCGGCTCCCGACGGTATAGGCACCACCAAGACTCAAGTCATCTAATACGCGAGTTTCTGCACCAACAGTGACACTGTCGTTATCATCATAAGTTTCAGTGGCATCAACTGTTTTTTGACCTTTAATATAAACGCTGTTTTCGTTATCCCAAAGATATTCAACTTTTGCACCAGCAAGGTTACCAGTGCCTGATTCATTGTTTTGATTCAATTCTTTTATATGTTTCCCAGCAAGCGAAATTTTAATATTTTCAGTCACTAAAATTTGTGTTTCAACTTCAACTTGCTCTGTGTCGGTTTCTAACGTTCCATCAATTTCAGTCTCTTCCATTGATGTAAATCGGGTAGACACTTGAACTCTATCACTAACTTGTAAGCGAACTTCTGTCCCATAAGATTCTTGCTCAAGATCGTCACTTTGGCTTGCGTATGAATAACCCGCATCTTTTGATTTGTACCAAGCTTTCACATCATTACCAACGGCACCGAAAAGGTCAGGGGCTAAATCATAAAGACTTGCGACACCAAGAACTTGAATATTATCGCCTTCACGATCATCAACCATGCCAGATGAAATAGGAGTAAAAGTTAAACCACCATCAAAAGACACAAAATTACTATCTACTTGGGTTCCTTTTGTTCGACCAAATTCCGTTTTTAAGTATGTTCCTTCAGTGGCTCGCAAGGTTAAATCTGTTGAATATAGCTCATAATTTTGCGTGTCTTTTTCTTCTGATGCGTAAGTGGCACCAATACCAATGTAATCATTTAACCACCCTTTTACTCGTCCACCATAAACCAGCGCATCACGGGCATCTTTACCTTTAGGTACATATTCATAATCAACAGCAAGATAGTTTTCATAGCCACCACGAGGGGAATCATCAATAACAGAACCAAAGCTATCAGATACAATATCAGACAGCGGCCTTGTTAAGATAATACGGCCTTGATATTCATCAATTTCATAATCTCGACCAGACTGTAATGGAATTTCATTTTCAACGATCCCACTGTCTTTATTCATCACTTTGATTAGCACTTTATCACTACCAGGGATAACTTCACCATGTTGAAGGAAGTATAAAGACCCACCAGTTCCTAAAAATTCATCGTGAGAATAAAGTGAATCAGATTGAGAAGCAAAACCCACAATATTTAAACGGTCTTCACCAAATTGTGTTGTTTCCCGTGTACGATAATCACCTTTAAAACCATATAAGCTTCGATTGTAATCACCGTTATCTGTCCCTGTTATCCCTGTATTGAAATTACCCCATAAATACTGAGATTTATCGTATTGAACATCTAAATACACTTTACCTTTGGTATTAACAATTTTCTGAATGTTAGCCCCATCACCATAATTCCCATACATCATTTCATCATCGCCATCGACGATATCAAAAACAGTTGAAGTATCATTTGCCGCGAAAGGGTTTTTAAACATATCTTTCACTGCATTTTCTTGAGTATCAACATGGGCAACAACACGTAATTTATCGCCAAATTTACCTTGACCAAAATACGCAATTCGACCTTGATTATAAATATCCTTTACGTATTGATCATTAACCTCAAGAGCACCAGTACTGCCTCCAACACGGTTTCTTCCAACATAAAAATCCGCTAGACCCGCTTGTGCATAATAAGTGTCTGGAATACGAGCATAAAGAGAGAAACGACGTTCTTCTCCTGAATCAAAAACAACGGTCGTAGGGAAACGATATGCATCTGTTGGAAGGAATATTTCAGCGTATAAACCTCCTTCAACAACATCAAATTCATCTTCTCCAATAATAACTTTATCTACCCCGTTTAGCCCCGTTCCAATAAACTTAGCTAAACCGGAAGACGTCGGTATATTGTGACGCATTAATGTAGAACGACCAAAGTGACGACCATTTTCTGATTCATTACTGTTTTTATCGATAGACAATTCTTTATCCGGACGCACGGTATCAACAACCCCTATGGTTGTCACATCCATATTTCCATCTTTGTCCCACACTTTTAATCGAAACAACAATTGCTGCCCAAGCTTAAATCTGTAATTAACGTCTGTTGAGCCGTCCCATTCAATATCGGTACTGTTTGCAAGCTTTTCACCTTTCATCACAGCTAAAGGCTGAGACAGGTGGCGATCAGCACCACGATATACTTCAAGCTGCCAAGAGCTAATGTAATAACTGTAATTAGTGTCAACGGAAAAGTTTAATGGGTTAATAAGTTTCCCGTCGTCGACTTCAACTTCATCCGTCGCACTTAAATCTAAAACAGGATTAAACTTGGTAATATCACGACTCGCCCAGATAGCCCCCTCATCTAAATAAATACGAGAACTGTCTGTTTGCTCACTAACATCCACTGAAATATCCATCGCGTTGGAATCCAGCTGTTGTAAGTCATCTGTTTCTTTTGCTAGCGTCATTAATGGGAATACATACAGTGCATATAACGTTGCATGACTCTTATTGAATAACTTCATACTTCTCCTAATAACTTCTTTATTTTTATAGTTTTGAGTTATTTATTTTTGAACACTAAAATTAAATTTCGTTAATTGATTTGGTGAAATTCTTAATACTCTCGGGTTTTCACTGATTACTTTCATTCCTGTCGGTAATGAATCGGTGTCAACTTTAACTAAGAATTGTTTTCCCTTCTTATTGATAACCCATTGATCTGGTACGTGATAACGCCCATATTCATCAGTTTCAATAACGATACCTTCAACCGTAAGTAATCTTACACCTGGTATACCGTCCTCATAGATCCCCATATTTTCAATGACAATTTCCCATAAATACTGGTTATTATCCTTATATAGATTACGGGTTATTTTCAGGTTTTCTGCAACAAGCTGATCTTTTTTGTTTCCTAAATGCTCTATGTTTATCACACCATCTTTACTGAATGAGATATGAGAACCGTCAGCCGTTGTTACGGTAAAATCGAATTTATCTTTGTTTTTTGTCGCAAATTGGACAATCGCTATATTCCCTTCTGGTAGCGTTCTATTTCTCGATAACCCAAATAGATGATCAATTACAATGCTTTGATTAATAGGAACTATGCCTTTTTCTTTTAGGCTTTCTTCTTCACCTTCAATTTCTATCGTCGTAGAACCCATGACATAATTACTGTGAGCGATATTAGCGGTTAATTTAATATCAAAAGCGGTTGCATCCGCTTGATATCCATCCCCATTATTATCTTCAAAAACTTTGCCTATAATCGATGCCGTATCAAATACTTTATCGGGGGTAATTTCAACAGTCGCACTGCTCATGTTCGATTTGATCTCTAACGGTCCTGTTGTCATTCCTTCCGCAGGGGTCATTGCATAAGCGGTATTGACGTATTGACCAAATGTAGTACCTACCGTGGCTCGTAATAGATAACGGACTCTGACATTTTCTTGCACGGTTGAACCACTCGCGCCATACGCAAGCATATCGCCGATAGAAAATGATAAAACTTGAGTCACTGCTGGCTCTTGATTACTAAACACGTCATCTGCGGTATCAAAAACACCGTCAGGGCCACTGTTTGTAACCTCCGTTGAATTCTCTACATACTGAAAGCCTGATGGATATCGATCTTCCAATTTGACACTTTTAAATTCAGCTTCATTATTATTTTCGATAACCACTTCATACTCAACGACATCACCTACCTGAATTGAGTCTTTAAGTGCTTGTTTTGTTACCTCTAGTTGACCTTCATTATCTGCAAATTTTTTCACATGAATAGTGACACTATCTTGAGCAGTTTCTCCACCAGGCGCTGTTGCGATAAAGGTATTGGTAATATCATCATCAAGCCCTTTACCTATTTTCCCTACAACGGTGATAATAAATCCGTTACCTTCATACGCTTTTAAGGTTTGAGTCGAATTAAGGTCAATAGAGCTTTCGGTCGCTACAACAGATAAACCAGGGGCTTCTTTAATCGTGGTTGTCCATTCAGTAAATAAAGGGTTTCCATTCGCCCCTTGAAGCGTCGATATTTCATCAACTAATTGAACACCAGACACATCTGATGAACCTCTATTGGTCACCGCCAACGAATAGGTAATTTCATTGTCATCGTTCGTGTATTCGTTTTTATCTGCGATTTTCTTCACGACCAAAACAACACTTTCTGGTTGCAATAACGCTGTTGAATCGATGCTTGAAATTCCGTCATTCATTGTGGCCGTATTGCTGATCTCCCCCAATGCTTTCGGGTTTACGATCCCCTTAACAATAAATTCAATCGTTGCACTTGGTGCTAAATCGACAATAACATCGATATCATCCCCAATAGGCAATGAACTAATCGTTGTCGTATCGTACTTATCATTACGAATACGGTAATCAATATTCCATGAGCTAAAGGCTTGCTCTGTAACACCAAAAACAGTCTCGACTTGTAGATCTGTGATTAAGTCAGTTATTTGAATATTTTGTGCAAAGCTCGCAGCATCATTTATTAACGTAATATGAAACTCTGATTCTTCCCCTGCTTTATAAGGGCCTTCTTTTGAACCGTCTTTAAGTGTTTTATTAAAAGTCACTTTCTGGTCTTCAGGTTTAAGTTCAGCTTCTTTATCAACGGAAATACCATTAAACGCCATCGTTGCGGTGTTTTTAATAACTCCAACTGCGTTTTTATTAACATCACCACTAATAGTAAATGTCACGGTATCTAACGGTGCTAGGTCGATATTGACATCGATGTCTTCATTAAAAGTCGAACGCGTTCTTGTGATGACGGTATTTGGGTCCAACACTTCAACATCAAGAGTCCAAAAATCAAAGGCAGATTCAATGGTTCCATCAACCGTTTCAACCGTAAGGCCAGAAATAATGTCTTGTAGCTTTATGTCATCAGCAAAACCATTGATTTCATTTGTTACCGTAACAACATAATCAGACGTTTCTCCTGGGACATAGAACTCAATAGGTGCTTCTTTTGTTAAAGTAACCGTTGGTATAATAGGAATGCTTATCGCTTCTGCTGTACTTACGATTCCATCTAACTCAACGGTAACCATGTTCTTAACTTCACCATGAAGATTATCCAACAATTGACCGCTTGCAATAATAGTTACGGTATCGTTAGGCGCAATTTCAATCGTGCCATTAATATCATGATTATTAATGATCGGTATAACCGAATTTCCCGTTGAAGACGTCCCTATAATATCAATTGAATTAGGAACAAATGCAGTGACGATTGAACCATCAATAGTTGTACTTTCTATCGTCGATAAGAGGTCGGTTACTTTTACGTCCTTTGCCCAAGCTGCCGTCGTGTTTGTTATTTCAATCGTATAAGTCAGTGTATCGCCAGCCTCATATATTGGTTTATCTACGACTTTTGTTACGACTAATGCGGCCTTCTCCGGTGTATACGTTGCTTGTGCTGTTTTTTTATTTCCATCACTGTCCGTGACAACAACTTCATTAGTAATGTCACCCATTGCTTTGTCATTAACCTTACCTTCTAAATGTAAGTTGACCGTTTGCATTGGGGCAATATTGTAATCAATGGCATATCCGTTCGTACCTGTAATTTCAGTGCCTGGAATAGGTTGAGATAATGATGGGTCTACCCCCGTTATAACTATATCGGTAATGTCCCATTGCTCAAATACATCACCTAGTCGTGATTGAGCCGCAAAATCAGTGGTAATATTGCTCACTAAATCAGAGATATTAACATCTGTTAAATAACCAGAACCTGTATTTTCAACGGCGACATCAAACCCAATGGATTCTCCCGGAATGTAGGTTGCTGGTATTTTCGTCGTACTTTTGGTTACCGACAGTTCTCCTTTTTCAGGAACAACGTAACCCACATTAACGCGATAATTATTCCCATTAATTGAAACCACGTTTGTAAATTGGCCGATAGCGTCTTTACGAATGGTACCAGTGATTATAATTTCAACTAACGTTCTTGTTGAGTCGACATTTTCTCCGGCCATTTTGATCGTTGAGTTAATATTTCCCGAGATCGGTAAACTACTGATATCGGTATAACTAGGAACAGAATCATGATCGCCATCAGTAACAACACGAGAAGAAATGGACCACGAATCTAATGCGGGCTGCATTGAACCGTCTGCAGTCTCCACTAAAAAGCTCGAAATATCATCCTTTATAATAACTTCAGAGTTAGTATCCGAATTATTCAGAATTCCTATCGTATAGTTAATAGTTTGTCCCGGTGTATAGGTGGCAATATCTGATTGTTTTGTCGCTATTATTTTTGCAGTACCCGCGTTTAATATAACGCTATTAGTCGTATCGCTATTAATGGTTGCTGTATTTGTTATTGAACCAGTGGCTACCCCTGTAACTAGCGCATTAATCTCGAATACAACAGTATCTGTTGGCATGAGATCAAAGGTCGCATTTAAATCACCGTTACCGTTGTAATTTCCACTAATAGAAAAACGAGAGGGTCTCGGACTATCAATCAAATTCACACTGTTTGAAGAAAATGCAGTCACACCATCCGACGTATTTATCGTGCTAATAAGATCCTTAATCAGAACATCGTTAGCAATACCTTCTCCTTCATTTGTTACGGTTATTTGATAAGTAACCTGACCATTAGGGTTATACTCACACCCACTGCCGGTATTTGAAGGAAATGAACATGAACCTCCATCTGCGGTTGTATTCGTAACGACTTTTTCAAAGACCAATATAGGCTCTGCTGGTGGAATAGTACTGGTGGTGACACTGTCTGTTCCACCAATGGCAGTATTTCCGTCAATAATACCAACCGCATCTTTACGAATCTCACCAGTTATCGTAAACGTTATTATTTCCTCAGGACCAATATCAAGGCCATCAGATTCTTGTATATCAAGGTCACTGCCGGGATCATAATCCAATGGCTTAGTATCTATATTTAGATCTAATCCTCGGCTTACAATATCGCTAATATTGGTATTAATTAGAGCCGGCTCAATACCACCACCGATCACTTCAACGGTTATATTAGAGAGTATGTCTTTAATCACCGTATTATCATTCCATACAGACTCAGTGTTATCTACAATAAATTGATATTCAACAATACCTCCCGGTTTATAATAATCACCACTGCTATATGGCTTTCCATCAATTGAAATAATTTCTTTACTGACATTTAAATTAGACGGTTCAACATCAAAACGTACCGCTTGTAGATCACTCGAACCATAAGTTGGAACCACTCTAAAGTCATTTAAAGTCTCCTCACGGATTCGAGATTCCATAACAAAATCAATCCATCCACCTGGAGCAATAGATATAAATGGTAAATCAATATCAACATTATCCCCTCCAATAAAGTTTCCAATTGATGTCATTGATTCATTTGAGGTTGTCGCGGTTACCTTCCAACCATTCGGTTCATACACTGGTCCCTGCTGATTATCAGCTTGGTTTGTTAGCGTTTGAGCTAACTTAACTTGTAAATCAGAAAACTTCTCAATCAGAGATTTACCATATTCGAGACCATTACCTGTGTTTTCTAAACGTAAATGAT
>SAMEA5043648__coassemble_234_pt1 | contig 22821 bp, 22 predicted proteins | sample SAMEA5043648__metabat2_low_PE_006 | metagenome-assembled genome bin SAMEA5043648 (sample SAMEA5043648) | Gadus morhua
AAAACGCTTAATTTATTAAGGTTCAACTAATACAAAAAAGCTCAGAATAATTCTGAGCTTTTTTGTATCTATATAATCCACTTATTTATACAGAAAGAACATCCATCATCCTTTCCATTCATAAAGTGCTGGCACTTCAATTTTCTTATTTTCAAACTCAATGATTACATTTCTTGGGTTAATCTCAAGTAATGACACACTAGGTGTGATTTTCTCCCCTGCACTGACTTCTTTTCCATTCACTTTTACCCACCGCTGACTGAGCTTAGATGTGTAATTGTGCGTCTGAAAATTCAACGCGGGTAATCGCCCCATAAATTCAGCCCCATTTTTAACAAGTTCAATGGTCGATTCATCATTATCCCAAACAAATTCTTTCTCTTGATTAACGTCTGCCGGATCATTCATAGCCGATTCAAACCGCGCTGCAAGCTCAGGTGACAACCCAGATAAATCTAAATTATTAATATTAAAATCTTTTTCTTTTTTCGCTGACGTAATGTTTGAATTGGCTTGAACGGGAACACGCTTGACTGTACCGAATCCAGTCTTATCAGATAGAGGCGTCTCTACCTCTTTCTTTGCATTATTTGAAGAATTAAGCGCTAACAAATGACGGCGCATAGGGATCTTTTGTGTTTCCCATGTAGGGAATGCTAACTCAGCATAATTGGCATGATAGGGAACAATTTCTTGCTTACTTGCTTCATAATAAGGCAACGCGATAACCAAGGATAAAGCAAAGGGAGGTAATATCACCAATGAACCTATCAAAAACTTTGAAGGATGAGAAAAGAAAGTACTCATCTATTTGTCTCCTTGAAGCATAGGGACATTGGTATTTATCACACTGTCTAACCACATTAACGTACTTGACCCCACCACTCCATCTGTCTTCAAACCGAAAATAGCTTGAAATTGCTTAACTTGTTCTTCGGTTTCTTCAGTAAAACGATTCGAATCAGTCAGTGGTTGCTCTAAGGCAAAAGAAAGTAATTGATTCAATTCCACAATGGCTTCACCTTCATCACCAAGTCTCATCGCTCTTTTGGTCATAATTGGTTTTTTCCAGAGTTGCATATAAGCGCCATTCCAATGTTTTTCAAACCATTGATGAGAAACTTCAATCTGGCGCTCTGGCAATAATAATGCAATATTTTTAGATGATATATGATAAACAATAGCCAGTAAGTCATCTCCATTCTCTTGTTGTAACCATACAATCGCGGGGCGATTTAGTGCTAATAGATCATTTAAAGACCCATTATTATCTAAACAATATAACTGCGCTCTTTTTGCATTAGTACAGTTGGCTTGAAATGTATTTGTTTCATAACCCCATACTTCGAGTAATTGTTGAAAAGCCGCTTGCTCGGAATCAAAGCCGATTAATGGATGTTCTTTCACTTGTTCGACGATAGGATACGTCGATGCTAAGTAGCTAGGGAGTGCTTTATAAACCCCCCAAGTACCACTAACCGATAGTGCAATTGCAATAGATAACATTAACCAAGGCGCGTTGTTTTTAGCGGGTAGGTCAATGTGACTTACTGCTGGGATTTCCCACTCTAAAACCAATTCACAAGCACGCTTTACCGATGAAGCATTAACGTTTTTTTCTCCCTGTTGGTAACTCACCCATAGTGCCTTATCGCATAATAGATTAATCAAACGGGGAATGCCTTTTGATCGCAATGCGATGATTTTAATCGCCGAAGACGAAAATAACGTCGCATTACTACCAACAACCTGCAAACGGTGATCGATATAATATTGGATTTCTTCTACTGTTAACGGCAATAAATGATATCGAGCGGTAATCCTCTGAGCCAACTGGCGTAAATTAGCTTGTTGCAGTTTCTGTTGCAGTTCAGGCTGACCAATCAACAGAACCTTTAATAATTTATCACTGTCCGTTTCAAAATTAGTTAATAAACGAAGCTGTTCTAATACATCAGGACCTAAATGTTGAGCTTCATCTATCGCGACAATGGTTTGAAATCCCTTTTTATCTTCACTCACTAAGAACTCAACAATCACTTCCGTTAATTGCTTTAATGACGGTGTTGATGAATATTCAATTTTTAACTCATCACAAATAGCCGTGAATAATTCCAATGCGGTAAATGTCGGATTTAAAATAAGAGCAAGATGTATATTTTCATTTAACTCCGAAAAAAGTGCTCTCGATACTGTCGTTTTACCAGTACCAACCTCTCCCGTTAATAAAGCAAATCCGCCCCCTTGCCCTAATCCTGATTGCAAATAGCTTAATGCCTCCTTGTGACGCTCGCTTAAATAAAGAAAACGCGCATTAGGAGTCATTGAAAATGGACATTCAGTAAAGCCAAAGAAGTCTTGGTACATAAAAGGGGGATCTACCTAATTTATCTATATCGATGAGTGAGTCTTCGAATAAAAAGTCGAAATATTATCATTGCACGGTATCATTGGAAGTCAGAAAGTAAAGAAAGTTCTCTTTATCTTGATTGTGTGTAGGAAAAACAGATGCAAATTTATTTAGTAGGTGGTGCAGTTCGAGATTCACTCCTCAATATTGACGTAAAAGATAAAGATTGGGTCGTTGTTGGTTCTACACCCACTCACATGAATTCGCTTGGCTACCAAAGCGTAGGGCAAGACTTTCCTGTTTTCTTACACCCAAGAACAAAAGAAGAATACGCCTTAGCCAGAACAGAACGAAAAAGTGGTCAAGGATATAAAGGATTCACTTGTTACGCAGAAGCAGATGTCACATTAGAAGAAGATTTGTTGCGTCGAGATTTGACGATTAATGCGATAGCTCAATCAGATAAGGGCCTATTAATTGATCCTTACCATGGGCAAGAAGATTTAAAGAATCGGTTATTACGCCATGTATCCAATGCCTTTGTCGAAGACCCGTTACGGGTACTACGAGTTGCTCGTTTTGCCGCTCGCTTTCATTATCTTGGTTTTACAATTGCACCAGAAACAATGCAATTAATGAAAACACTTGTTTCGAGTGGCGAGCTCTCTCATTTAACCCCAGAACGAGTATGGCAAGAATGGGAAAAATCATTATCAAGTAAACACCCAAATATTTTTCTTTCTGTACTCAAAGAATGTGGTGCATTAGCGGTCGTATTGCCGGAAATTGATGCTTTATTTGGCGTTCCTCAACCAGAACAATGGCACCCAGAAATTGATACTGGAATGCATACATTGATGGTTTCTCAGCAAGCATCATTACTAAGTACCTCACTTCCAATACGCTTTGCAGCGCAAGTTCATGATTTAGGTAAGGGGATTACTCCTGAATCAGAATGGCCAAGCCACAAAATGCATTGCCATACAGGGATAAAAGTAATCAAGAATTTGTGTAAGCGAGTTCGAGTCCCTAATGAATACAAAGAGCTAGCCTTATTGGTTTGTGAGCATCACACAAATGTCCACAGAGCTTCAGAACTACGAGCACAAACCTTTATCAAGATATTCGATAAAATGGACTTATGGCGTAAACCAGAACGTTTAGAATCGATTCTATTGTGCTGCCAAGCCGATCATGCAGGGCGACTAGGGTTAGAGTTAAATCCATACCCTCAAAAAGAACGAATGGAATCCGCATTTAATGCAGCACAACATGTAGAGGTAAAAGAAGTGGTCGCAGCAGGGTTTAAAGGACCAGAAATCAGAGATGAATTAACCAAGAGAAGAATTGAAGCTGTCAAAGTGGCACTTTTAATAAACTAGAATTAAAAAGTGGTTGTTAATAAGTTCATCACTTACAACAACCACCTTAATCTAGACTCTAATTATTACGTTAACGCTAACCAAGCAAGTAGGCTCGTCCCTAACAATAATCGATATATAACAAATGGCGTCATTCCCATACTCGAAATCAGTTTCAAGAAAAAGTGAATACAAATATAAGCACTAATAAATGAAACAATAATACCGGTACCTAAGAAACCAAAGTGAATAATCGCATCACTTAATGCTAATTTTAAACCAAGATAAGAACCAGCTAAGGTAATAATTGGTATCGACATTAAGAAAGAAAAACGCGCTGCCGCCTCACGGGTAAAGCCAAGATACAACGCCGCTGTGATTGTGATACCTGAGCGTGATGTTCCTGGGATCATAGCTGCTGCCTGAGCAATACCAAGGAACAAGGCTTTTTTCCACGTCATTTCATATTCATCTTTAACAAGCGTTGAGTTTTTGTCTACCCACCACAGTAATAGACCAAACACGATAGTCGTTATCGCAATCACCCAAGCACTACGTAAATAAACTTCAATGAAGTCTTTAAACATCAGCCCACATACTGCGGCAGGAATCGTTGATAATATAATTAACCACGCTAGTTTAGATTCTTTATTGTGTTCTTTTTTTACAATAGAGAAAGTCCAAGCAGAAAGTAATGTCACTACTTCTTTTCTGAAATACATAACAACCGCGGCTAACGTACCAACATGAACAGCAACATCAAAAGCTAAACCTTGATCAGACCAACCAAGTACCTCCGACGGTAAAATTAAATGAGCCGAACTAGATATTGGTAAAAATTCAGTAAATCCTTGCAATAAAGCAAGAAAAAATGCTTCAAAATACGTCATTACATCTCTTAAATAATCAATGTCAAAGTGACAGGTGTTAATGATTGAGTTCTAGGGAAACCCGCCCATATTTCACTAATGGTTTTATCTGTACTTGGAATAACCAATTCAGGATTTAATTCAACCATAGGCAAAATCACAAAAGCGAACTTAAAAAGATCGCTTCTTGGTAATGTTGGAGCTGATTTAGATACGACATTATCATAAAGTAAAATATCAAGATCTAAGGTTCTATCTTGATTTTTTTGTGCTTGGGGCTTGCGACCCCACTTAATCTCGATAGCACGCAAATAATCGCCTAACAAAGATAAACTGTGCTTTGTTTCAAGCTCAACAACAAAATTAAAGAAATTATCCCCCGAAAAACCAACCGGTTCCGCTTCATAAATTGTTGATACTTTTTTTAACTTACCCAATTGCTTTAGCTCTGTTATTGCTATTTTTGCGTGTTTTTCAGGATCAATATTGGAACCTACACCGATATACACAGTGCTCATTTTGATCCTCGTTCAATCACCACACCAACACTGTGCGCGTTAACTACCGCACCAGGTTTTGATAAATGAATGCGAACCCAAGGAACAGAAAAACGAGTCATTATTAGCTCGGCAATTTCTTCTGCCACTCGCTCAACAAGTAAAAAACGCCCTTGTTGAATATGCGCAGTAACCGCGTCGCTGACTTCTGCATAATTTAAGCATTGCTCTACATTATCAGAATCCGCGGCTGGTTTATTATCGTGAGCCATATCAATATCTAATACTAGCTTCTGTTTAATGCCCTGTTCCCACTCATAAACACCAATGGTTGTAATAACTTCAAGTTGTTTTATAAATACTAAATCCATCTTTGATCACACTTTTTATTAAGAGGTCGGATACCCATCAAAAGAAAAACAACGTAATATTGTTATTACCTTGCTCAATGTGTAGAGCAATATACTATAAAAGTTATTTCTGATCGCTGTTGAACACTTAAATAAAGGCTCATTCATGACTCCTCTTGCGCTAATTATGATCATCATCGCCTATCTACTGGGATCGATCTCTAGTGCTGTGCTTATTTGTCGATTAAGAGGCTTACCCGATCCTAGAACATCAGGATCTCAAAACCCTGGTGCAACCAATGTATTCCGACTGGGTGGAAAAGGGGCGGCAGGTCTGGTTCTACTGTGTGATATTTTAAAAGGAATGTTACCGGTATGGGGAGGTTACTTTCTTGAGATCAATCCACTACTACTTGGCATTATTGCTATTGCGGCGTGCTTAGGGCATATGTATCCGCTTTTTTTCCATTTTAAAGGAGGGAAAGGCGTCGCTACCGCATTAGGTGCACTGGCTCCTATCGGTTTAGATCTAACTGGTCTTCTATTTGGAACTTGGGTCGTAATCGTACTAATTACTGGATATTCTTCGTTAGCCTCAATGGCCACCGCATTACTCGCCCCTTTATTCACGTGGCTTGTGAAACCTCAATATACGTTACCCGTTGCGATGCTTTCATGCTTAATCGTCTTAAAACATCACGAAAATATTCGACGTTTTTTTGCCGGAAAAGAAAAGAAAATTTGGCAAAGAAAAAGGGACTAATAAGTCCCCCTTCTTTATTTCGTAAAAAAGATCCATTACGATCTCTGTCGATCTTTTCTTATTTAATCGGTGCTAATTGATCTATCGGCCAACGAGGTTTAGCTTGAACGGCCAAATCTGTTGTTTCGCCATTTTTCAAACGTTGCATTCCTGCATAAGCAATCATCGCACCGTTATCCGTACAAAACTCAGTTCGAGGGTAAAATACCTCGCCACCAATTTTCTTCATCATGGCTTCTAATTCCTGACGAAGATACGTATTTGCACTCACACCACCCGCCATCACCAATCGCTTCATACCTGTTTGTTTTAAAGCACGACGACACTTTATCGCTAACGTATCCGCCACTGCTTCTTGGAAAGCAAATGCAATATCTGCACGAGTCTGTTCATCGTCATCATTTGCTCGAATGGTATTTGCAGCAAATGTTTTTAATCCTGAAAAACTAAAATCAAGTCCCGGACGATCAGTCATTGGGCGAGGGAATTTAAAACGACCTTTCACACCCGCTTCCGCTAATTTAGAAAGTCGTGGGCCACCTGGGTAATCTAATCCCATTAATTTTGCCGTTTTATCAAACGCTTCACCCGCAGCATCATCCACAGATTCTCCAAGAATTTGATAATCACCAATGCCTTTAACTTCAACCATCAACGTATGTCCGCCAGACACGAGCAATGCAACAAACGGAAACTCCGGTGGATTATCTTCCAGCATTGGAGCCAATAAATGTCCTTCCATATGATGAACAGGAATCGCAGGTACATCCCATGCGTACGCAATGCTACGACCAATAGTTGAACCAACCAATAACGCACCAACCAAACCAGGGCCAGCGGTATACGCAATACCATCAATGTCATCTTTTGTCATGCCAGCATCATTTAATGCCGCTTGAATCAGTGGAATTGTTTTTTTAACATGATCACGAGACGCTAATTCAGGTACTACACCACCATAATCTGCGTGTAACTTAACTTGGCTGTACAGCTGATGAGCCAATAGCCCTTTTTCGTCATCATAAATAGCCACACCCGTTTCATCACACGAGGTTTCAATACCTAAAATTCGCATATTTTTCTCTGTTACCTGTTAATTTATCGCCATATTACCTACATCCCTAAGCTAGCTCAAGCGACGTGATGACTAGAGAAGGTAAAATAAACAAAGAAATTACTCAATTCTTAATCAAGAATGCTTTACAAAACGCCTCGATCGGATTAAAATTCGGCACCAATTTGAATAATAGCTGGTTAATTATAACTACCAGCGAATTGACTAACACCTGAGGTGAAAGGCATATGCCAGTAGTTAAAGTACGTGAAAACGAACCGTTCGACGTTGCACTACGTCGTTTCAAGCGCTCTTGCGAAAAAGCAGGTATTCTTTCTGAAGTTCGCCGTCGTGAGCATTACGAAAAACCTACTACAGTACGTAAACGCGCTAAAGCAGCAGCTCAAAAGCGTCACGCTAAGAAGTTGTCTCGCGAAAACGCACGTCGCGTTCGCCTGTACTAATAACTTACCTAATTTAGGACTAAGTTATGGCTCTAATTGAACAACTCAAAGACGAGCAAAAGTTAGCGATGAAAGCCAAGGACAAATTACGCCTTGGCACAATTCGTTTAGCTTTATCTGAAATTAGACAACGTGAAATCGATGGTCATACTACTTTGTCTGACGATGATATCATTGCTGTTTTAACTAAGATGGTTAAACAACGTCGTGATTCAGTGTCGCAGTTTACTGCCGCTGGTCGTGATGATCTTGCAGATAAAGAGAGTGCTGAGATTTCAGTACTTGATGACTTTATGCCGCAAGCACTTACCGATGAAGAAGTTGCTGAGTTATTAGACAAAGCAATTATTGAATCTGGTGCTGCTGGAATGCAAGATATGGGCAAGGTGATGGGCGTGTTAAAACCTCAAATCCAAGGCCGCGCTGACATGGGTAAAGTAAGCCAACTCGTCAAATCGAAACTGGCTTAATACTACTCTATTTATAAAGCAAGCCGTGCTATCTTTGATATGCACGGCTTGTTTGTATCTGAGATAATATAAACACTAGAATAGTATGAAAAACCATTGAGGTAAGAAGTAGCATGTCCGGACATATCCCTCGTAGTTTTATTGATGAACTTTTAAATCGACACGATATTGTCGACATCATCGACACTAGAGTAAAACTAAAAAAACAAGGGAAAAACTACGGTGCTTGTTGCCCTTTTCATAATGAAAAAAGTCCTTCTTTCTCTGTAAGCCAAGAAAAGCAATTCTATCACTGCTTTGGCTGTGGCGTTCATGGTAATGCCATTGATTTCTTAATGGAATTCGACCGTCTTGAGTTTGTAGAAGCCATCGAAGAACTTGCTTCAATGCTTGGGTTAGATGTTCCTCGCGAACAGCGTAGTGGCTTTAGTGCGCCTTCTGGCCCAACCGCAAATTCAGAACAAAAACGCAGTTTATACGATCTAATGGGCGGTATTAGTCAGTTTTATCGTTCTCAATTAAAATCCGCTAATAACATTGTTGCAATTAACTACCTTAAAGAACGCGGTCTCTCTAGTGAGATTGCTCAAAAATTTGGGGTTGGTTATATTGCTGATGAATGGGAATTAGTGAAAAATAACTTCGGTCGCGACAAAGCATCACAAGATGCTTTAGTGAGTGGCGGGATGTTAATTGAAAACGATAAAGGGCGACGCTATGATCGCTTTCGTGGTCGAGTCATGTTTCCTATTCGAGATCGTCGCGGACGCGTTATTGGTTTTGGTGGTCGAGTTATTGGTGAAGGTACACCGAAATACTTAAATTCTCCAGAAACGCCTATTTTCCATAAAGGCAAAGAACTTTATGGCTTATACGAAGCATTACAAGCGTATAAAGACCTGCCTCAAGCTTTGGTTGTTGAAGGCTATATGGATGTTGTCGCCCTTGCTCAATTCGGTGTAGATTATGCCGTTGCCTCCCTAGGCACAGCAACTACCGGCGATCATATGCAATTACTTTTCCGTCAAACAAGCACTGTCGTATGTTGTTACGATGGAGACAGAGCGGGTCGGGAAGCGGCATGGCGAGCAATGGAACAAGCGCTTCCCTACCTCAATGATGGCCGCCAATTAAAATTCATGTTTTTACCCGACGGTGAAGATCCAGATACCTATATCCGTCAATATGGTAAAGAAGCCTTCGAGCGAGAAATCGCTCAATCTGAATCATTGATTAATTTCATGTTTAGAAGCTTGATTGATCAAGTAGATACAAGCAGCCGAGAAGGCAAAGCAAAACTCACAACACTTGCTGTTCCTCTCATAGACAAAGTTCCTGGTGGTACGTTACGCCTTTATTTACGTGAGCAACTTGGCAAAACGCTTGGAATTATGGATGAAAGCCAATTACAGCAACTAATATCTAAACAAGGTGCTCCTGAAACCAAGCGACAGGTACAACCAGATATTAAACGAACAGCGATGCGCGAAGTCATTACGTTGTTATTACAAAATCCAAATTTAGCTCAATTAGTCCCAGATTTAAGCAGTGTTCAAGATATTCCACTGCCTGGTTTAAGTTTATTTCTACAATTACTTGAAAATTGCCGACATAATCCCCATATCACTACAGGCCAATTATTAGAATATTGGCGCGGTGATAAAAATGAAAAACTATTATCACGCTTGGCAGCATGGGAACTCCATATAGACCAAGACAATATACAAGATGTATTTATGGATTCGCTGGACAATATTTTAGCCCAGTGCATCAATCAACAAATTGAAAGTTTGCAGACGAAAGAAAGAACGCTTGGCTTATCAGTCGAAGAAAAACGGGAGCTACTAGCCTTAATGCTAGAATTAAAAGCATAGAATCCCGACATCGTCATCAATAAAAAAATTTGTTATTATTTGTGGTTTGCATTTCGCATACTAATTCCGTCACACAGACCAAAAGTAGGATACCGTCTATGGATCAAAATCCGCAGTCACAGCTAAAATTACTTGTAATCAAAGGCAAGGAACAAGGCTATCTGACCTACGCAGAAGTTAACGATCACCTACCAGAAGAAATTGTAGATTCTGAGCAGGTTGAAGATATTATTCAAATGATCAATGACATGGGCATCAAAGTGGTTGAAACCGCTCCTGATGCTGATGATATGTCATTGAATGATGATGATGCCGTAACTGATGAAGATGCAGCAGAAGCCGCTGCAGCCGCACTATCAAGTGTAGAAAGTGAAATTGGCCGTACAACGGATCCAGTTCGTATGTACATGCGTGAAATGGGTACCGTTGAACTTCTTACTCGTGAAGGCGAAATCGACATCGCTAAACGTATTGAAGAAGGCATCAATGAGGTTCAGTGTTCTGTTGCTGAATTCCCAGGCGCTATTTCATACTTACTAGAACAGTTTGATAAAGTTCAAGCCGAAGAAATTCGCTTAACTGACATCATCTCTGGTTTTGTTGATCCTAATGATGACGGTTCAGCGGCACCAACTGCGACTCATATCGGCTCAGAATTGAGCGAATCAGATCTTGCTGATGAAGATAAAGAAGCAAAAGATGATGAGGAAGAAGATGTAGGTATCGATCCAGAGCTTGCTTTGGAAAAATTCACTCAACTTCGTACTTCTTATCATAACATGCAACTTGCTTTCGAAGAGCATGGTCGTGATAACGGAAAAGCTCGTGAAGCAATCGGTGAACTCACTGATGTATTCCGTGAATTCAAACTGATCCCTAAACAATTTGATTTTCTTGTTCGTGAAATGCGTGGCAGCATGGATCGTGTTCGTACACAAGAACGCTTAATTATGCGTATGTGTGTTGAATACGGGAAAATGCCTAAGAAGTCATTTATTGCTCTGTTCTCAGGCAATGAAGCTTCTGACGAATGGTTTAACGAAATTCTTGCGTCAGATAAGCCATACGTAGAACGCCTAAAGCGTTACGAAGAAGACATTCGCCGTTCAATTAAGAAAATTAACAGCATTGTTAAAGAAACAGGTTTACCAGTTGTAAATATCAAAGACATCAGCCGTCGTATGTCTATCGGTGAAGCGAAAGCTCGTCGTGCGAAAAAAGAAATGGTTGAAGCAAACTTACGTCTTGTTATCTCAATTGCAAAAAAATACACAAACCGTGGTCTACAATTCTTGGATCTTATTCAAGAAGGTAACATTGGTCTAATGAAAGCCGTTGATAAATTTGAATACCGTCGTGGTTACAAATTCTCTACTTATGCTACATGGTGGATCCGTCAAGCGATCACTCGTTCAATTGCCGACCAAGCACGTACAATCCGTATTCCTGTTCACATGATCGAAACGATCAACAAACTGAATCGTATTTCACGTCAAATGCTACAAGAAATGGGCCGTGAACCATTACCTGAAGAACTTGCTGAACGCATGCAAATGCCAGAAGACAAGATCCGTAAGGTTCTGAAAATCGCTAAAGAGCCAATTTCAATGGAAACACCAATCGGTGATGATGAAGATTCGCACCTAGGTGATTTCATCGAGGATAATACCCTTGAACTTCCTGTTGATTCTGCAACTTCAACAAGCTTGAAATTTGCAACTAACGATGTTCTTGCTGGTTTAACACCTCGTGAAGCAAAAGTACTTCGTATGCGTTTCGGTATTGATATGAATACTGACCATACGCTAGAAGAAGTGGGCAAGCAATTTGACGTAACACGTGAACGTATTCGTCAAATCGAAGCAAAAGCGCTTCGTAAATTGCGTCATCCAAGTCGTTCTGAAGTATTACGTAGTTTCTTAGACGAATAATAATTACGATTATTCATCAATAGAATCAAAAAGGTGGGCTTAGGCTCACCTTTTTTCGATCTAAATCCATATTTTTGACTAACTGATTAAAAAGCAAACGCCTTCTCTCTAGACACCCTTTTCATCTTCCCCTATAATCACCACCTAGTAAGGCCCCTTAGCTCAGTGGTTAGAGCGCACGACTCATAATCGTTCGGTCCCCAGTTCAAATCTGGGAGGGGCCACCAAATTAAAAAAGCCAGATAAGTATCACTACTTATCTGGCTTTTTGTCATTGAGAGAAAAGCGATTTGTTTTCTTCTTTTTCTCCAGTAATACATACCCAATGAGTATGGAGAAAACAGAGAGTTCAATCATTGCTCTTATTAATCCAGAAGTGAATATCGCAGCCATAATCAATAAAATCACAACGCTAATGATCCCTTTATTATTCATTCTCAATTCCTTTGATACGCCATAGAAAAATCCATTATTCAATATTAAGCGAGCATTGAAAAATAGCCTTTTCCTCTATCAAAGAACCAATTGCACTATCCATCCCTCAGAATCAATCATTCGCACCTTGGATATTAAATAAACCTACCTATACTGATAACGAATTAATTTGATTATGGAGTTATCAATGAAAAGAATATTACTTCCGCTTGTTCTAGCAACATCCCCACTTTTCGCTATTGCAAATGAGGATATTTCAACACAAGGACCTAAAATCAGTGGCGTTTATATTGGTGCAGGCTTCGGCACTTTTGGGTACTCAGAAGAAGATTCTTGGGGATACAATAGTAACGAGATTTCAGCAAAGGCGGATGGTAACTCCACTAAAATTTATCTTGGTTATCAATTTAATAAAATAGTCGGCATTGAAGGGACCTATACTGATTATGGAACAGCAAAAGCCAAAGTAGGTAACTATTCAATGAAGCCAACCTCTATCTCATTAGCGGCTAATTTAGGCTACACCTTTGATAATGGGCTTAGACCTTTTGGCTTAGTTGGTATGTCTAGCTTAGATTTAAATCAAAATGAAGAATTGTTAACTGATGATAAAGGCGCCGCATTTAAATTTGGGTTTGGTGTTGAATATACCCCAACAGCATTGAACGGCATTCAATTTAGAGCCGCTTATGAAATGGACTTATATTCTGTGGAGTATCTCGATTATCAAAGCGGCAGCGGCTTAACCACAGAGACCAACTTATACTCATTGGATTCCCTTTATGTAGGTGCTTCCTATAAATTTTAAATCCAATCTATCTCAATAAATAAGCAGTAATCGACAAATAAGTAAGTTGCTGCTCTTATTGATAATAAAAACACAAAATCCCCTTTGACCTCCCTACTTTTTTTCATTTCTTGATATACACTTAACGCATTTAGAGAGACTTAGATCTCGATATAACATCAACAACAAAAACCAAGAAAGGTTATATATGTACAATCTTGCGACCAACCTTGAGCGTAACGCCACATTTCGTCCAAATAATATTGCCCTAATTTTTCATGACCTAAAGATGACTTATTCAGAGCTCAATAAAAAAGTAAATGCCATTGCTGATCATCTAACACAACTGCACATCCAACCCGATGACAAAATCGCACTTTCGTGCCCAAATACCCCTGAGTTTGTTATCGCTTATTACGCAATACAAAAAATAGGTGCAGTAGTCGTTCCTCTCAACGTAATGTTGAAAAGTGATGAAGTTGCTTATCATTTAAAAGACTCCGACGCTGTTGCTCTTATTTCATACCAAGGCTCTGATGCAATGCCGATAGGTAAATTTGGTTATGATGGCTACGAAAAAGCCGATTTTTGTGAGCATTTCATTTTAATTGAGACGACCGAATCACAGAAACCAGTTGCTGCGTATTCTTTTAATCAATGGTTAAACACTGGCAGAGATACCTTTGATACCGTTTGCAGAACCGCTCAAGACAGCTGTGTAATTTTATATACCTCTGGAACAACAGGTACAGCAAAAGGCGCAGAATTAAGTCAAAGTAATATGCTTTGTAATGCACAGGCTTGCCAATCATTAACGAACCAAAAAGGAACGGACGTTAGCATTGCCATACTTCCTCTTTTCCATACGTTTGGCCAATCGTTAATAATGAACACCTCTATCTTAGCTGGCAGTGCATTAGTGCTTATTTCTCGCTTTGTACCTAAAACCGTTTTGCAGCAAATTCATGAGCATAAAGTTACGCACCTTGCTGGTGTGCCTACCATGTTTATTGGTTTGCTTGCTTATGCCGAAAAAAATAAAGGTGACTACCTAAAAGAAATAGCACAAACATTAAAAGTGGCCATTTCAGGTGGGGCTTCAATGCCGATAGAAGTACTAAAGCAATTTGAAGAGAAACTACAAGTTCCTGTCATTGAAGGTTACGGTTTATCTGAATCATCTCCGGTAGCGGCTTTTAATCATCTAGAGTTTCAACGCAAGCCCGGCAGTATTGGTCAACCCTTGCCGGGCATAACAATGAAAGTCATCGATAAAAATGGTCATGAATTACCTGTAGGACAAGAAGGCGAATTGGTAATCCGAGGTCATAATGTGATGAAAGGCTATTACAAAAAGCCCCAGGAAACAGCAAAAACCATTATTGATGGCTGGCTTCATACCGGAGATATTGTACGCTTTGATGACGAAGGTTATATCTATGTCGTTGACCGCTTAAAAGAGCTGATCATTAGCGGTGGCTATAATGTGTATCCACGAGAAGTTGAAGAAGTGTATATGAAGCACCCTTCGGTTCATTTGGTGGCAGTAATTGGCATTGAACACCCTCGATTTGGAGAAGAAGTAAAAGCATTTGTTATTTTAAAAGAAGGCCACTCAATATCAGAAAAAGAATTGATAAAATGGAGCAAGCAACATTTAGCCGACTATAAATGCCCTAAACATCTCGATATCGTTGAAGCTCTACCAATGACAGCAACGGGGAAAATCTTAAAGCGAATGCTAAAACCTTAACTCTCCCCTCACCACTATTTTTGCAGGTATATTCCCATACAAAGAATAGGTATATACTTGCGGAACAATTTAATAATTGGATAACTACCATGTCGAATAAAACAAATAAAGGCATTTGGTTTGCCTACATTGCCAGCCTTCTTACTCCGTTAACATTAATGGTCTCAGGTATTGTTGCCATCATATACGCTGGTTATCAAATGAATAAAGGGACTAATGACGAAGTCATTAATAGTCACTACTATGCCATTATCAAGAGCTTCTTTTTGTTTCTCACTTTCTTTGTTGTTCTTGGTGTTACTGCTGCAACAATGAGTGGAATGGTTGCCGGCTTAGAGTACTGGGTACATAGCTCTATTTTAGAGAAAATCTATTCTGCTATTCCCGTTATTGGTGCAATAATTTCATTATTAGCAATTGGGACTTGGTTTGTAAAATTAGCTAAAGGTATGCAAAAACTTAAGGCATATCAACCAATTGAAAATCAATAATAAAAAGGCACTCTATGTGCCTTTTTTATTTTGATTTGTAAAATAAATATTTGCTAACGAACATAACAACAAGAAAGTGATCTTCATCAGTTTTACTGTTAGAATTTGCGCGAAAATAGATAGAAAATTACGAAAAAGATCTGATCGAGACAATGTAAGTAATGTAAGTTTGTTTTTAATATTGTGATTAAAGAGCAAATTGTTTACCTGAATCAATAATCCATTACTCTTTTCGGTCTACACTACCAATAATTATTGAATTTATATGCTTAGCCATATGAGTAATGAAGCAAGAATTTGTTGTTATATTTCAACACTTCATACCATTAAGCTGAGCGTAACTGCGTTTATCATTTTAAATATACTTATCTGGAGAGATTTCTCACATGAAAAAGACCAAAATCGTTTGTACGATTGGCCCAAAAACTGAATCAGTAGAAAAACTAACTGAACTAGCAAATGCTGGCATGAACGTAATGCGCCTTAACTTCTCACACGGCGATTTCGCAGAGCACGGCAACCGTATCGATAATCTTCGTCAAGTAATGAAGAACACAGGTAAGCAACTTGCTATCCTTCTTGATACTAAAGGTCCTGAAATCCGTACTATCAAACTAGACAACGGCAATGATGTCGCTCTAGTTGCTGGTCAAGACTTCACATTTACAACTGACATTTCAGTTGTAGGTAATAAAGACGTTGTTGCTGTTACTTACCCAGGTTTTGCAAAAGATCTTGTTGCTGGTAACACTATCCTTGTTGATGACGGTCTAATTGAAATGGAAGTAGTTTCGACTACTGAAACTGAAGTTAAATGTAAAGTTCTTAACAACGGTGACCTAGGCGAAAACAAAGGTGTTAACCTTCCTGGCGTTTCAGTTAAGCTTCCAGCTCTTTCTGAAAAAGATAAAGCTGACCTTAAATTTGGTTGTGAGCAAGGCGTTGATTTCGTTGCTGCATCTTTCATTCGTAAAGAAGAAGATGTTAAAGAAATCCGTGCTCTACTTGTTGCTAACGGCGGCGAGAACATCCAAATTATTTCTAAGATTGAAAACCAAGAAGGTGTAGATAACTTCGATTCAATCCTAGAAGCATCTGACGGTATCATGGTTGCTCGTGGCGACCTTGGTGTTGAAATCCCTGTTGAAGAAGTAATCTTTGCACAGAAGATGATGATCGAGAAATGTAATCGCGCACGTAAAGTTGTAATCACTGCAACTCAAATGCTTGATTCTATGATCAAAAACCCACGTCCAACTCGCGCAGAAGCGGGCGACGTAGCTAACGCAATCCTTGATGGTACAGATGCAGTAATGCTTTCTGGTGAGTCTGCGAAAGGTAAATACCCTATCGAAGCTGTGACTATCATGGCGACAATCTGTGCTCGTACAGATGCAGTATTAAAAGCAGAGCTTAGCTCTCGCCTAGACAGCCCACGTCTACGTATCACTGAAGCGGTATGTAAAGGCGCTGTTGATACAGCAGAGAAACTAAGTGCACCTGTAATCGTAGTTGCTACAGAAGCGGGTAAATCAGCTCGTTCTATCCGTAAATACTTCCCAACAGCAAGAATCATTGCCGTAACGACTAATACTAAGACAGCAGCTCAACTTTGTCTTTCTAAAGGTATTACACCAATGGTTGTTGATGCTATCGACAGTACTGACGCATTCTACCTACGCGGTAAAGAGCTAGCTCTTGAGTCTGGTATTGGCGCTAAAGGCGATATCGTTGTTATGGTTTCTGGTGCTCTAGTACCATCAGGCACAACTAACACAGCATCTGTTCACGTATTATAATTCAGATGAATATATAAAAATTACGTAACAATCAATAAAAGAGAGCTTCGGCTCTCTTTTTTTATGAATTATCATTGGCACCAAACATGCAATACGGTATACTCTCTTCCGCATCATTAACCACACAGCAGATGGTATAGCTCCCCTTTATTTAGCACACCTTACTCGATAAGCTAAACACAGGCCTAAACCGATGATCTGCTATGAATATTTATAGAGAGAATCGCAGTGTCTAGCCCTACCCTTACTGATAAAGTATCAAAAATGATCCACCAAGATATTCTTAGTGGCGATCTTCACCCCGGTAAAAAGCTGGTTGTTGCTGAATTAAAAAAACGCTACAACGTAGGCGCATCTCCAATTCGTGAAGCTCTTGTTCAATTATCATGGAGCAAATACGTTAAGCTAGAACCTCAAAAGGGATGTTGGGTTGCAACGATCTCAATTATTGAACTTGAAGAGCTATTCGAAGGTTTACGAGTTGTAGCAAAAATGCTGTTAGAAAAAGCCATTTCTAAAGGTGATGAAGCGTGGGAACTCAGTGTATTAACAAGCTACCACAGATTAAGTAAAGTCAACTTAGAGAATACACCAGAAGCAATCCAAGAATGGACACAGCGTCACTCTGACTTTCATAACTCACTGCTTTCTGGCGCAGACGCTCCTATTATGTTCCAGTTTTATCAAGAATTAACAAACCAAATTAGGCGTTATCGCCATCTTCAAAATACACATAAAATGTTTAATAAAGAACATACTGATTATTTGGAAGAACATGAAGCAATCATGAAATTAACGCTTTCTCGAAATACAGATCAAGCGGTTGCATTATTAGAAAGTCATTATATTAAGACCATGGATCTACTCTCTGCCTATTTTGAAGCTTAATTTGTCTACAAAAAAACCAGGTAAATCACCTGGTTTTTGTATTCGTGTTTAGCTTACCATCCAAAAAACTCTTTATTATGCGTACCAATCAATAACACCATAAGTAAAAAGTATATTGCACTTAACTGAAATCCTAGAATAGCCAAACTGCCGATTGTTAATCTCACTAAAAAATCTGTAAGCATAAATACCCCAGCCTCTTTAGTCCTGCGCATCACTTTGCAATATCAGCGTCCTGCTGTAGACAAATTAAACGATACTAATAAGTATAGCCGTCTTACGACTTTAGTCTAATAAGCGATAATGTACCTAAGCCAAATCCCCTAAATCACTACAAATAGAAATAAGATTACGTCCATTGGTTTTTGATTCATACAATGCTAAGTCGGCACATTTATAAGCATCATTACCTGCAATACCTATATCAGCCAAACCACCACTAATCGTTAATTGATATTCTTCCAATTGAGAAACCGCGACACGTAAGCGATTGACGACCCTCTCTGCATCTTTCAACTCAGTATGAGGCATAATTATCGCAAACTCTTCTCCTCCAATACGGGCAACAAAATCCGTGTCTCTAGAGCCTTTTTGCAGTATACCTGCGACAAGAAAAATGACCTTATCACCAACGTCATGGCCTTTAGTGTCATTAATTCTTTTAAACCAGTCAATATCAAGAATGGCTAAACAACATTGATGTACTGGGTAATAACGATTCGTTAATAACGTCTGATTCTCTAATTCAAACTCGAATTTTCTGCGATTCCAACAATCCGATAAACTGTCTTTTTCACTTAAATAACGCAATTCTTTTTCTAATAATTTTCGTTGAGTAATATCAATATAAGACAAAATATAATATTGAATGTCTTTACGCTTATTTTTAACAACTTGAATTCTTACCAGCAAGCTTAATTTTTTTTCGTCTTTATTTAATGCTTCGATTTCACCTTGCCAAACACCCAGTTCTTCGACTTGTTTCCAGTTCTGAACTCGCTTTTCTGAATGTTCAACACCTGACTTCAATACATCAAATGTGGTTTTTCCTATCGTCTCTGATGCACAGCATCCACTAATTAAAGAAAACGCTGAATTTACTTTTATAATTCGTTGATATTTATCTGTGATCACCACAGCCGTCATCCCCTCAAGAGCTGACTTTGCAAGTTGGCTTTCAATATTTGATTTATCCCATAATGTTAAAGCGACCCCACAAGGAAGTACGATTAAGCTTAATAACAATAATACAATCGTTGTTTCTTCGATTAATTCAGACTTCGCTTCTTGAAATAAAACATTCAAGCTTTCTTCAGAGTAATCCAATAAAAAGTACACTTCTTTATTTGGCACTTTTTGATTAAGAGAGAATTTATAAAACGAAAAAATATTTTTATCAATGTAAGCACTGCCTGTTTTTTGAGTAGTCATTAAGCGCCATAACTCCGAATTTTCAGCCTTTAATGTTTGATCTTCTCTTCCATTAACAAGATGACCAAACATTTTATTTCGCTTATTCGTTAATAAATAATAACCATCTTGATTAACGATAGAGGGAGAGATATTAAGCGTAGGAGAAAATTTAATCACATTTTCAATTCTCGTCTCACTCAGTTCAGCAACAACATACCCTTTACGAGATCCTAACACTTCAATTGGAATAATAATTTGCATGACTGGCTTATAAACACCCGACGTCGCTAACTTTTCATTTAATACCACCCCTTCCGAAAATACTTGTCCGGCAGCTAATTGGGATAACGTTGTTAATAAGGAGTGATTCACGACAGTTAAGGGCAAATTATGTTTAGATGTCTCATTATTGATGGCGTTATAAGATAAGCTAAATAAAGCAATCCCTTGGTTATCGATAAGCTCTAATTGAGAGAAGAACTTTTCAGCTTTAACCAAATTAACCCATGAGCTTTCTACGGCTGCTTTAGCACGATTGGAAGGATATAAAAAATAATCATAAACAGGTCGGCTGTCAGAGAGTAAGCTTAATGTATTTTGGATACGAGTTAATAACTCATCAAATTCATGATGTGTATAAGCTAACTGTCGAGTTGATTCATTTTGAACTTGCTCAATAATAACCAGTTTTTCTTTCTGATATTCACTATAAAAATACACCAGCGTTATCATTGATAACACAAGATAAACACAGCTAGAATAAGCTACTATTTTAAAACTTTTCTTATTCATGTCAGTTGAACTCAAACATACAGGGCGTCATTCTATGTTTTTATCATTATATAAACAATCAAGCCTTCTCAAAAAGAAGGCTTGATTTATAAATCTATCTAATTGAATTGTAAATGAATATTACACTCTAAGAGATTTTTCTCCTCGAGCAATACCAACAACACCACTTCTTGCCACTTCGATAACATCCGTCACTTCAGAAACCGCGGTAATAAACGCATCGAGTTTCTCTGATGTCCCTGTTAACTGAATGGTATATAAAGAACTGGTTACATCAACGATTTGTCCACGGAAAATATCAGCAGTACGCTTGACTTCTTCGCGTGCAAAACCGCTGGCTTTAACCTTAATAAGTAAAAGTTCTCGCTCTACATGGTCAGCGTCTGTGACTTCTTGTACTTTAATGACATCTATTAATTTATGTAATTGCTTCTGAATCTGTTCAAGCTCCATAGCATCACTTGCAGTCGTGATATTTAAGCGCGATAAGGTTCTATCTTCAGTTGGAGAAACCGTTAATGACTCAATGTTATAACCTCGTTGAGAGAACAGACCTACAACACGAGATAACGCCCCTGACTCATTTTCTAATAGCAGTGATATTATATGTCTCATTACGTTCTCTCCGTCTTACTTAGCCACATCTTGTCCATTGCTTCCCCTTTAATTTGCATTGGGTAAACATGTTCCGTTTCGTCTACATTAATATCAACAAAGACCAATCTATCTTTCATTGCTAACGCTTTTTCTAGACCAGATTCCAGTTCATCAGGGTGATTAATTCGGATTCCAACATGACCATAAGCTTCTGCAATCGCTGCAAAATCAGGAACAGAACTCATGTAAGAGTTTGAGTGCCTACCTTGATAAATAATATCTTGCCATTGTTTAACCATACCTAAGAATCGGTTATTAAGATTAATAATCTTTACCGGAATATCGTATTGAAGCGCCGTTGATAGCTCTTGGATATTCATCTGAATACTGCCATCTCCGGTAACACACACAACAACGTCATCAGGATGCGTAAATTTAACCCCTAAAGCCGCAGGTAAACCAAAGCCCATTGTCCCCAAACCACCCGAATTTATCCAACGACGAGGTTTATCAAATGGATAATATAATGCCGCGAACATTTGATGCTGACCAACATCAGAAGCAACATAAGCATCACCATTGGTTAATTTATAGAGTGTTTCTATCACTTGTTGCGGTTTAATTTTATCCGGTAATTTTTTATACGCTAAACAATTACGAGCACGCCACCCTGCGATATCTTTCCACCATGCTTCCATCGCTTCGGCATCATTATGTCCATCTTGTTCATTCATTAATGACAGCATTGAGTCGAGGACAATATCAGCAGAACCAACAATAGGTAAATCCACTCGAACATTTTTAGAAATAGAAGATGGGTCGATATCAATATGCATAATGGTTGCATCTGGACAATATTTTTCTAAGTTATTCGTCGTCCGATCATCGAATCTAACGCCAATACCAAAAATTAGATCCGCATTATGCATTGTCATATTTGCTTCATACGTACCGTGCATACCCAGCATACCTAATGCATTCTTATGCGTACCAGGAAATGCTCCTAGCCCCATTAAGGTACTTATGACGGGTAAGTTTAACGCTTCAGCTAACGTTAATATTTGAGCATCTGCGGAAGAAATAATGGCACCACCACCAATATAAAGGACAGGCTTCTTAGCAGAAAGCAGTGCTTTTAGCCCTTTTTTAATTTGCCCTTTATGGCCATTCATTGTGGGATTATAAGAACGTAACGAAACCGCTTCAGGATACTGATAAGGGAATGTGAATGCAGGGCTCATGACATCTTTAGGAATATCAATAACAACAGGGCCAGGTCGGCCTGTCGATGCAATATAAAATGCTTTTTTTATAATTTCAGGAATGTCTTCGGCTTTTTTAACTAAAAAACTATGCTTAACTATCGGGCGAGAGACGCCTACCATGTCGCACTCTTGAAAGGCATCAGTGCCAATCATGTTGTTTGGTACGTTGCCAGATAGCACAATCATTGGAATAGAATCCATATAGGCCGTTGCTATTCCTGTAATCGTGTTCGTTGCTCCCGGGCCTGAGCACACAAGAACCACGCCAGGTTTACCTGTTGCACGTGCATAACCATCAGCCATGTGTGTTGCTGCTTGCTCATGTCTCACTAATACATGTTGAATATCGTCGCTTTTCATATGCAACGCATCATAAATATCAAGAACAGAACCGCCAGGGTATCCGAATATGTGCTCTACACCTTCATCAATCAAAGACTGTACGATCATCTCTGAGCCAGATAACATTTCCATATTTATCTCCAGACGCTGAAAACCTCAAATAGAAGATTTGAATTATCTACAAATTATTGGTTTTACATAGTTAGGGCTTATTTTTAGCCTAAACCGAATTAATTAAATTAAATCCCTATGCATATGGCTATATGTGATAACAAA
>SAMEA5043648__coassemble_69_pt1 | contig 21993 bp, 18 predicted proteins | sample SAMEA5043648__metabat2_low_PE_006 | metagenome-assembled genome bin SAMEA5043648 (sample SAMEA5043648) | Gadus morhua
GTTAGTTAATAAATTAATTACGGTATTTATCGTATTACTTGCATGGTCTGCAATAGCATTAAATGCGCCTATCTTATCTTTTACATCAATTTGTAGCCCTGTATTTGGTTTGGTTGGCTGTTTAATCCCTGCTTATCTTGTTCATAAGGTGCCAGCTCTTCATAAATATAAAGGCCTATCAACTAACCTAATCATTGTTACAGGTATTCTTCTTTGTATCTCTCCAGTGTTAGCGTTTATCTAATTATATTAAATTAATATATAGATATAAAAAATCCCAGAGAAGGAGAACCTACTCTGGGATTTTTGCTACTTATTCTTTTACTTATCTTAAATCAGTATTATTTATTTAAATAAGTAGCATGAAATTCTAGGTGCTCATCAATAAAAGTCGACATAAAGAAATAGCTGTGGTCGTAACCTGGTTGCATTCTTACTTCTATATTCGTGCCTGATTGCTCTGCTGAAGAAAGTAGGTACTCAGGTTTTAATTGTTCTTCTAAGAAGCCATCAGCTTCACCTTGGTCAACTAAAATTGGAAGTTTAGACCCTTTTTTAAGAAGCTCAGAGCTGTCGTATTCTTTCCAAGTTTCTTTATTATCACCAAGATATAGACCTAATGCTTTTTGACCCCAAGGGCAATTGATTGGGCTAGATATTGGACTAAATGCAGAAATAGACTGATATGCATCTTGGTTTTTCAAGCCAATGGTAATTGCACCATGACCACCCATGCTGTGACCAGAAATCGATTTTTTATCTGATACAGGGAAGTGCTCTTCAATTAAAGATGGCAGCTCTTTTGTTACGTAATCATACATATGGTAATGACGATTCCATGGCGCTTGAGTTGCATTTAAGTAGAATCCAGCACCTAGACCAAAATCGTAGGCACCTTCTGCATCATCATCAACATCTTCACCACGTGGGCTTGTATCCATAGCGACAATTGCAATGCCTAATTCAGCTGCTTTTTTGAAAGCGCCCGCTTTTTGCATGAAGTTTTCATCAGTACACGTTAAGCCTGATAACCAGTATAAAACAGGAACCGGATTACTTTCAGAGGCGTTGGCTGGTAGGAAGATAGCAAAGCGCATATCGCAATTTAGTGTGGATGATGTATGTGTATATTGTTTGTGCCAACCACCGGCAACTTTGGCTTGGCTAATGTTTTCAACTGTCATGATGAATCCTTATTATATTTAATTCATATCAGTGATTTCACTGCATAGAATGAGGTATCTACTGATTGATTTTAAAGTGCTTTGAAGTAAAGAAAAAAGAGGTGTTGCTATTTAATTCATTATTACGCCACCCGCGTAAAAATGATGCAGTGTTGCTTTTCTTTTACGGGAAAGCACTTTAAAATCAAAAAGTCATTTATAAATTGCTCCCATCAGCATAGAAGATGGGAGCAAAATAAAATCAAGTTCTAGTGGTTTGAGCTAGAATCGAATTTCTTATTTATCCATGTGTAGAACAGTACGGATAGATTTACCTTCGTGCATTAAGTCGAACGCTGCGTTTACATCCGCAAGACCCATTGTGTGAGTGATGAAATCATCAAGAGCGAACTCACCTTGCATGTAACGGTCAACGATACCTGGAAGCTCAGTACGGCCTTTAACGCCACCGAATGCAGAGCCACGCCATACACGACCAGTCACAAGTTGGAACGGACGAGTTGAGATCTCTTGACCAGCACCAGCAACACCGATGATGATTGATTCACCCCAACCTTTGTGACAACACTCAAGAGCAGCACGCATAACGTGTACGTTACCGATACACTCAAAAGAGTAATCAACGCCGCCGTCAGTCATTTCAACGATCACTTCTTGAATTGGCTTGTCGAATTTTGTTGGGTTGATGCAATCAGTTGCGCCTAATTTCTTAGCCAGTTCGTATTTGCTTTCGTTTAAGTCAACACCAATGATACGACTTGCACCCGCCATTTTTGCGCCGATGATAGCTGAAAGACCAATACCGCCAAGACCGAATACAGCAACGGTGTCGCCTTTTTCAACTTTAGCCGTGTTAAGAACCGCGCCCATACCCGTAGTTACGCCACAACCTAAAAGACAAACTTCTTCAAGTGGTGCTTCTTTAGATACTTTCGCTAGTGAAATCTCAGGAAGAACTGTGAATTCAGAGAACGTAGAACAACCCATGTAATGGAAGATAGTTTCACCATTAATAGAGAAACGGCTAGTTCCATCAGGCATAAGGCCTTGGCCTTGAGTTTCACGAACTGCTTGGCAAAGGTTAGTTTTACCAGATTTACAGAACTTACATTCGCCACATTCCGCAGTGTAAAGAGGGATAACGTGGTCGCCAACTTCAACGCTTGTCACGCCTTCGCCGATCATTTCAACAATACCGCCGCCTTCATGGCCTAGGATTGAAGGGAAGATACCTTCTGGATCATCACCAGAAAGAGTGAATAAGTCAGTGTGACAAACACCAGTAGCAACGATACGAACTAAAACTTCGCCCGCTTTAGGAAGTTGAACATCAACTTCTTCCATTTTAAGAGGTTCGCCAGCAGCCCAAGCTACCATTGCTTTAGATTTAATTGATGTTTGACCTGGTTTAATATCAAGAGCCATTGGGTTTTCCTTATTTGGATAATTAGATTGACGATATTAATAGATTATTTCATTTTAAGCATAATGCTATTTTTTTTGTGTCCGTCGTCTTGTTGTGTGCCATTATAAATATTTCTCCTCATTTGATAATACGGTAGAATGGTAAATAATCTTTACATATACGTAATAATACTAATGAGGGACTGGTTGTGATTAATTGGGAAGGGGTAACAGAATTTGTTGCTGTAGCAGAAGCGCAAAGTTTTACTGGGGCAGCAAAAGCACTGGATACTTCAGTAGCACAAATTAGTCGTAAAGTCGCTGCATTAGAAGAACGTTTATCGATAAAACTTTTAATACGAACGACTCGAAAAGTATCAGTAACCGAAGCTGGACAAACTTATTACCAACATTGTCGTCATTTAGTTGAAGGCTTAAAACAAGCAGATAGAGCGATTACTGAATTAAATGCGACCCCTCAAGGGCGTTTAAAAATCACGTCATCAGTCACGTATGGTGAGCAGCTTATCGCGCCATTGCTTAGCGATTTCATGCTCATGTATCCACAACTTGAACTTGAACTTGTGTTATCAAATCAAACGTTCGATCTCGTTGAGCAAGATTTTGATTTGGCGATTCGTTTAGGTCGATTAAGTGATTCAACAATGATGGCAAAACGCTTATCTAGCCGACAAGTACGGGTATGCGCATCGCCTGCTTATATTGAAAAATATGGTGAACCACATACCTTGTCTGAACTTTCTCAGCATAATTGTTTAGTTGGCAGCTTGCCTATTTGGCGATTCATTGAAAATAAAAAAGAAAAAAGCGTAAGAGTAAAGGGATCGGTTCATTGCAATAGTGGCGCAGCCCTAACGAATGCCGCTTTAAAAGGATTAGGCATTGTTCAGTTACCTGATTTTTATGTTCAAGAATCAATGGATAAAGGGGAATTAGTCGAAATACTGGTTCCATATAGAGAGCCTAAAGAAGGCATTTGGGCGGTTTATCCAAACAACCGACATCTTTCAACAAAAGTTCGTTTATTGGTTGAGTTCTTGGCAAAAGAGTTAGCAGAATAAAATGACAAATTTAGACGAAAATAAGAACGCGACGTTCTATATGCAAAGAGCGATAGAACTTGCTTCAATTGCAGAAAGTGAAGGTGAAGTTCCTGTCGGTGCCGTTATTGTGCTCAATGGCGAGATAATAGGAGAAGGCTGGAACCGTTCAATTGGAACTCATGATGCTACCGCTCATGCTGAGATGATGGCGATTAAGCAAGCGGGGCAAACCGTTGAGAACTATCGACTGGTTAACGCGACGTTATATGTCACTCTTGAGCCTTGTCCAATGTGTGCTGGCGCCATCGTACAGAGTCGAATTAAACAGGTTTTTTTTGGTGCTGCGGATTTAAAAACAGGGGCATCAGGCAGTGTGATTAATTTGTTTACCGCAGCCACTGCTTTTCATTTTGTTGAGTGTGAATCTGGATTAATGGCGGATGAGTGTCGTGAACAGCTACAAGCTTTTTTTAAGCGTAGACGAAAAGAGAAAAAAGAAGAGAAACAATTGCAGCGAGAGGCTGAAAAGAAAGACGAATTAGAGAGTAAATAACAGAAAGCAGAGACAAAAAGGCAAGTTCACGGTTAATTTGCCTTTTTAAAGTGCGTTAACAAAGGACGAATAAAGGTAATTAACGACAAAAGAGCGCTTCATTTTCATCAAAAAGAGACAGTGCATAAGTGCGTTGGCGATGAAGTACTTTTTTATGGTTATTTAATAATTTACGTCGACGCTGAGTACTTCCCCTAAGCGAGGTTTGTGTTTTTAGTTTTCTTCTATTAGAGATCATTGCTCCCCCTTCCATTTAACAAGCAAAAAATTAAGGCAAATTATTTATCCTTAATTCGAGTGATTTTCTAATCTATTTAGCTCAGAGTATGTGGTAATTGTTACCGTTATATGAACGTTCTCATCGAGTCAGCCGTTATCATCCTAATGCCTTTTTTATACAGTAACAAATTACTGACTTGAAACTGCGTGGCTTGTCGTAGACGTTGCTGATGACAATGGAACATCAATGACAGTTAAATCTTCAACAGTGATATCTTCTTGGATTAATTTGTTTGCTTGTTCTTGTTCATAACCAATAATACTTTGGTAATAACGACGGATATTTTCAACGTAGTTTTGAGCTTCATCACCACGAGCAAATCCATAGCGAAGGTATTTGTAATAACGTTTCTGGCGTAACAAAGGCAAATTGTCTTTTACGTCTGTCCATGAGTTAGGATCCCCCCCTAATCGTTGTGTTAAACGACGGGCGTCCATCATGTGTCCGAAACCAATGTTATAAGACGCTAAGGCAAACCAAATTTTCTCATGTTCGGTAATTGAATCTGGTACACGTTTTACTATACGACGTAAATACTCAGCTCCCCCGCGAATGCTTTCTTCTGGATCTAATCGATTTTTAACCCCAACAGATTGAGCCGTTGGTAAGGTGAGCATCATCATGCCACGCACACCTGTAGGAGATTTAGCAACAGGGTTCCAATGTGATTCTTGGTATGAGAGAGCGGCTAAGAAACGCCAATCAAAATCCCCGGCGTATTTTTTAAATAAAGGTTCCCATTTCGGTAACTTACTTTCTAGTGAACGAATGAAAGCACGTGTATCAACGTAATCGAACGTTTCTACGTGACCAAAATATTTTTCTTCTAGTAATGCTAATTTACCACTGCTTTTTAGCTCACCAAAAAACTCAATCAATAATGCCTGAAGGCTATCGTCTTCTGTTTTTTGTAAGAACCAAGCGATAGGTTGATCTTCGGTTAACTCAAAAGCGACAGCGAGATCGGGATGAATTCGTTGGGTAAGAGACAGTTCAACCGAATCGGCTAAGGTGTAATGTATTTCACCGCGTGCGACTTGTTTTAATAGTTCACTTACATCCGTATTATCTTCTGTAGACCATTCTAATTTTTTATATTTTTCTTTTAATTTTAATAAAGTGCCTTCAAAACTAGAATCTTTCACAATCGTTAAGTTTTCATCTAATTCTGTGAGGTTTTTGATATTTCGAGGGCGCCAGTTCCCTTTTTTATACACGACCTGTTGACTAACATAATAATAAATTGGTCCGGTACGAAAGTTTTCTAGACGTTCAGGGGTAATGGTCATATTAGCGGCAACAATATCGACTTCGTTGCGGTTTAGCGCTGGGAATAAACCTGAATACGTATAAGCAGGCGTGATTTCTAGTTTTACATTTAGCTTTTCAGCAAAGGCTTTCGCAAGATCATAATCAAGCCCTGTAGGACCGTTCGAGCCAATATAATAAGAGAGTTGATTGTTTAATGTACTGACTCTTAAGATGCCACGTTCTCTTACTTGCTCTAGTTTTGTTTTTGGTTCTGATTCTACTTGGCAACCCGTTAAGGTAAATACAAGCGTAGAAATAACCAGGCAAGATTTTAGAAGACGATAATATCGGATGTGGCTCAAGTCAGAATGCTCTTTTAAATAAGTAGGGCGTAGTTATATCAAATGGGAGAAAAAGAGGCAAAAGCGCAGTAACAAATTAGAACAATAAAGAGAGATTAAGGCCAATATTTGCATCAAGTGTACATTTTATATTCAAATTCATTAAAACAGAGGGGCGTTTCTCTTTTTTTGAAAAAAAATACGCAAACGGTTGCTTTGGGTGTTACTTCACAAAACAAAATCCTTTATAATGCGCTCGCAATACCAGAGGTAACATCGGCATAGTCGCTATGTGATTTGAGTAATTAATTGAGTTGATTGCTTTTAACATCATGAAACTATTCCAATATTACCTTTAATTCATTGCCAAAGAGACCTAAGTACATGAGAATTTTGCGTGGTTCACCTGCTCTATCTGTATTTCGTGTTAATAAGCTGCTTGAGCTTTGCCGTGAACTGAGTTTACCTGTAACAGGTATTTATGCTGAGTTTGCCCATTTTGCTGATGTAAAAGCTGACCTTGATGCGTCTGAAGTTGAAAAGTTAGAAAAACTACTGACTTATGGTCCAACGATTGAAGAACATGAACCTGAAGGGTTGTTGCTTCTTTCTGCCCCTCGTCCGGGTACTATCTCTCCTTGGTCTTCAAAATCTACTGATATCGCCCATAACTGTGGTTTATCAAATATCGCACGTTTAGAGCGCGGTACTGCTTATTATGTAGAAACCTCTGAAACACTTTCTGAACTTCAATTAGTCGAACTAAAAGCCATTCTTCATGATCGCATGATGGAAGTGGTCTTTACTGATTTTGAATCGGCAGCGGCATTGTTTACGGTTGCAGAACCGATTCCTTATGCTGAAGTTGATCTACTTGTCGGTGGTCGTAAAGCGCTAGAAAACGCAAACGTTACCCTAGGTCTTGCATTGGCTGAAGATGAAATAGATTACCTATTAGAAAGCTTTACTGAAAAGCTAGGTCGCAACCCTACTGACATTGAATTAATGATGTTTGCACAAGCGAACTCAGAGCATTGTCGTCACAAGATCTTCAATGCAGATTGGACTATTGATGGTGTGAAACAAGATAAAACCTTGTTCAAAATGATCAAAAACACCTTTGAAGTTACCCCTGAGCATGTACTTTCTGCTTACAAAGATAATGCCGCTGTAATGACGGGGTCAACCGTTGGTCGCTTTTTCCCTGATCCAGAAACACGCCAGTACAACTACCACCAAGAGAAAACACATATCTTGATGAAAGTGGAAACCCATAACCACCCAACGGCAATTTCTCCTTGGCCGGGTGCATCAACAGGTTCTGGTGGTGAAATTCGTGATGAAGGCGCAACTGGTATTGGTGGTAAACCAAAAGCTGGTTTGGTTGGTTTCTCTGTATCTAATTTAAAAATCCCTAACTTTGTTCAACCATGGGAAACGGATTTTGGTAAGCCAAGCCGTATCGTAACCGCGCTTGATATTATGCTTGAAGGTCCTCTAGGCGGCGCAGCATTTAACAATGAATTTGGTCGTCCAAATCTATTAGGTTACTTCCGTACTTACGAAGAAAAAGTAAATTCACACAATGGTGAAGAAGTTCGTGGTTACCACAAACCAATCATGCTTGCGGGTGGTTTAGGTAATATCCGTGATGATCATGTTCAGAAGAAAGAGATCCCTGTGGGCGCAAGCTTAATTGTTCTTGGTGGTCCAGCAATGAACATCGGTCTTGGTGGTGGTGCTGCATCGTCAATGGCATCAGGTCAATCGGCTGAAGATCTTGATTTTGCTTCAGTGCAACGTGAAAACCCAGAAATGGAACGTCGTTGTCAGGAAGTTATCGACCGTTGTTGGCAGCTTGGTGATGCAAACCCAATCGCATTTATCCACGATGTAGGCGCAGGTGGTATTTCAAACGCATTACCTGAACTTGTTGATGATGGTGAGCGTGGCGGTATCTTTAACTTACGTGATGTACCAAATGATGAGCCGGGCATGAGCCCACTTGAAATTTGGTGTAATGAATCTCAAGAACGTTATGTTATGGCGGTTGCTGATAAAGACTTAGCAACGTTTGAAGCGATTTGTAAGCGTGAACGTGCACCTTATGCAGTCGTTGGTAAAGCAACAGAAGAGCGTGATCTAAAATTAGAAGATTCACATTTCGACAATACGCCAATTGATATGCCAATGGACATCCTTTTAGGTAAGACACCTAAGATGCACCGCGATGCTAAGACACTAAAAGCAAATAACTCGGCGCTTGATTGTTCTGGCATTGAATTGAATGAGGCGATTGAGCGTGTTCTTCGTTTACCTACCGTCGCTGAAAAAACATTCCTAATCACCATTGGCGATCGCTCAGTAACAGGTCTTGTTGCTCGTGATCAAATGGTTGGTCCTTGGCAGGTTCCTGTTGCGAACTGTGCAGTAACAGCGGCAAGTTATGATACTTACCACGGTGAAGCGATGTCACTGGGTGAACGTACACCGGTTGCTTTATTAGACTTTGGTGCATCAGCACGCTTAGCGGTTGGTGAGGCCATTACCAACATTGCAGCAACGAATGTGGGTGATATTAAACACATTAAACTGTCTGCAAACTGGATGTCTCCAGCGGGTCACCCTGGTGAAGATGCGGGTCTTTATGAAGCAGTTAAAGCCGTTGGTGAAGAGCTTTGCCCTGCACTTGGTTTGACTATCCCGGTGGGTAAAGACTCAATGTCGATGAAAACCAAATGGGAAGAAAATGGCGAGCAGAAAGAAGTGACGTCTCCACTTTCTCTTGTCATCACTGCTTTTGCTCGAATTGAAGACGTTCGTAAAACAGTGACTCCTCAGTTAAGAACCGACAAAGGTGAAACATCGTTAGTTCTTATTGACTTGGGCAACGGTAAAAACCGCATGGGTGCAACGGCACTGGCACAAGTTTACAAACAATTGGGTGATAAACCGGCTGATGTCGATAACGCAGTACAGCTGAAAGGCTTCTACGAAGGCATTCAAACATTGGTTGCTAATGATCAACTAGTGGCTTACCACGATAAGGGCGACGGCGGTTTATTTGTAACACTTGCTGAAATGGCGTTTGCTGGTCACTGTGGTGTGAACGCGAATATTGAAGCACTGTTACTTGAATCAGAGAGCAATGAAAATACGCTTGCTGTGTTGTTCAATGAAGAATTAGGCGCAGTAATTCAAGTTCGTAACGAAGATCTAGATTCCGTTCTATCAACATTAGCAGCAAATGAGCTAGGTGAATGTTCACACGTTATCGGCTCTGTTGCTGATTCAGACGAGCTAGTGATTAAATCTGGTGAGACGGTTGTCGTTGAACGTAACCGTACTGAGTTACGTACTATTTGGGCTGAAACAACACATAAAATGCAAGGATTACGTGATAACCCTGAATGTGCAGACCAAGAACACGAAGCGAAGAAAGACAATTCAGACCCTGGCCTAAACGTTAGCCTTAGTTTTGATGTGAACGAAGACATTGCGGCTCCAATCATTGAAGCGGCTATGATCAATAAAGGGGCTAAGCCTAAAATGGCAATCTTGCGTGAGCAAGGCGTTAACTCACACGTTGAAATGGCAGCAGCGTTTGACCGCGCAGGTTTTGAAGCCACTGATATTCACATGAGTGACATTCTTACTGGCTCTGCGGTACTTGAAGAGTACAACGGTCTTGTCGCGTGTGGTGGTTTCTCTTACGGTGATGTATTGGGCGCTGGTGAAGGTTGGGCTAAATCGGTTCTGTTCAACGAAAAGACTCGTAATCAATTTGAAGATTTCTTCAAACGTGAAGATACGTTCTCTCTAGGTGTATGTAACGGGTGTCAAATGCTGTCTAACTTGCGTGAATTGATTCCTGGTGCTGAGTATTGGCCTCGTTTCGTTCGTAATGAATCAGAGCGTTTTGAAGCACGTTTCAGCCTAGTTGAAGTTCAGAAATCTGATTCTGTTTTCTTCAATGGAATGGAAGGTTCTCGCATGCCTATTGCTGTTTCTCATGGCGAAGGGCGTGTTGAAGTTCGTGATAATGATCACCTAAATGCAATCGAAAACTCAGGAACTGTTGCGCTACGTTATGTTGATAATAATGGCAATCAGACGCAACAGTACCCGAATAACCCGAACGGTTCACCAAATGCAATAACTGGTTTAACAACGACGGATGGTCGAGTGACGATCATGATGCCTCACCCTGAGCGTGTCTTCCGTACGGTTGCTAACTCTTGGGCGCCTGAGTCTTGGGGGGAAAATGGGGCATGGATGCGTATGTTCCAAAATGCACGTAAGAACATTGGTTGATTTGCCGTTTTAATGAGCAGGAAATCAAACATTAATTAAAAAATGTGATTAATTAAAATAAATTTATTTCTAATTTTGTTTTACAATAAGATAAAGGGTTGGGTAAAGACGACTCTTTTATTAAAAACCGTTGGGATGAAAATCTCAGCGGTTTTTTTATGTGTAAAATATGAGTTATTGGCTTATGCCAATAATTAGGTGTATGGTGTGATCATTCAATGTTACTTAATGAGGTTTTTATGATTTACGCCATTCCAAGTCATCGAGATAAAATCGCCCCCCATTTTTCTAAAGCTGAGCAGTTTTTAATTCTGGATGATAGAAAAGGAAGGTCTATTTCTATTGATAATCCGGCGAAGGTGATTACTGGCTGCAAAGGAAAGAAAGCATTATTGGACATGTTAATAATGAATGGAGTTGAAGCGGTGGTGGTTCGTAATATCGGAGAGCGATTATTAACTAAGTTATTGAGCCGTAATGTGGATATTTACCAAGCAACAAGAATGAGTCAATTGTCTTCAATTCATCCCTCTGGGTTAGAAAAAATTATGGATTGCAGTGCTGCAAAACAATCTATAAATCATTTAAATAAAGTGGGGTGCTCTGAGGGGCGAAAAACAGAAAGAACTCAAGCAAAAATATTAGCGCCTCGTTTGATTGGAGTAGTCGCTAAAATGCTTAATTTCCGTAAAGGTGAGGAGGGATTATGATGACATTCATGGTGACTTTTTGTGTTTTTTTAGCCGTGATTTTAATGATGGCCATCGGCGTTATTTTTCACCGACAAAGTATTAAAGGCAGTTGCGGAGGGTTAAGTATTTTAAAGGTAAAGCGTGTTTGTAATTGCAAGACAACCTGTATTGAAGAGGCGAAACAATCGTTATATCAAATTCAAGAACCTCAACGTTAGTGGTTTCAAACAAAGCACTACTTGCTTAGCATTAGTGCTTTTCCTTCAATGATACTTTGTGCTGTTTTTGCTCGTGCTCGTTTAATGATGTTTCCAAACGTTTGACGAGATATTCCCATTTGGTCAGCACAAGCTTGTTGATTGAGCCCATTAAGATCGGATAGGCGAATGGCTTCAAATTCATCAGGTAATAATGACACTTGTTCTAGTTCTGTCATGGGAATGCCATTAGGTTTGAAGCAACTATGAGCGGGTCTACAGCGTATATTTCGTTCTATTATTGGTCTGGCCATGAAAGTGTCCTCTGCTTTAATGGGGTAACCATAAATGAGAGACGTAAATATGCCAATGATTATTATATAAAGGGCATGACATTAATCGATATAATCATGATTGATAACTCCAACTATCCCTCTTAGGTTCTCTTTGGTAAAATGCGTGCTCTTTAATTTGAGAGTACGGAACAATAATGAAAAATACGCATGTGACAATTGGTTTAAGTAACCCAAAAAGTCCGACGAATGTTGGTGCAGTGATGCGTGCTGCTGGTTGTTATCAAGTGGATGATGTTCGTTATACTGGTGAAAGGTATGACCGTGCTGCTAAATTTCAAACCGATACAAAAAAAGCAGTAAATAAAATCCCGCTAACTAGCGTTGAGTGCTTACTTGATAACTTAGCCGATGACATGAAAATTGTGTGTGTTGAGTTAGCTGAAGGCGCTGTATCATTACCTGAATTCAAACACCCAGATAAAGCGATATATGTATTTGGTCCAGAAGATGGTTCGATTACACAACAAGTGGCTGACCGTGCTGATCACGTTGTTTATATTCCAACCGTGGGCTGCATGAATTTAGCCGCAACGGTTAATGTACTTTTATATGATCGTTTAGCTAAATCAGTCGATATTGTAAAAGGTGATGAACTGATTCGCAGTAGCCGAGATAATAGAAATCACTTAGTTATTAAAGAGAAAGAATAATCTTTCTGGATGTTTTTCATATAAGACCTATGCTTTTAAAGTGTGAACACTATATTAAGTAGAGGGAATTATGAAGAAAAGCATCATCAAAGTCATTGCAATATCGGCCGTAGCACTAACGTTATCGGGTTGTGTTGGTAGTAATGCCGTCACGGGAATGTTGATGAAATTTAACGTTCAAGTCGTGGATAACCGTTATGCTCGTGCCGGAGTTAACTTCTTGTTAGCCCCTGTTTATGCTCTGACATTAGCATCGGATTATATTGTCTTTAACTCATTAGAATTTTGGACGGGTAAAAACGTACTGACTGGAACACCTCATATCTTTGATAGTAAAGTCGATACGATGATGAAGATTAATGACAGCCTTGATGATTCATTAAAAACAGCACCAATTCCTCTTTCATCAAATCGTGCTATCGAATTTGGTCAAATGAAGCAAATTGATGAAAATACGATTCAAATGGACATTACTTATAATAATGGCGAGAAAGCCGTGTTATTAGGAGTAAGAGATGGCAATTACATTACTTACTATATGGATGGACAAATCGTATCAGAAACAAGTATCGAAGCACTTGAAGAACTGGCTGCATCAAGAAGCTAACGTCTCATTCAAATAAATATAAATAACGGTTGATGAGCTCATCAATCGTTTTTTATAATAAAATAAACGATTGGTTCGATTTCGGTTTTAATTTACGTCAAACTTACTCTTGGTATTATGGTTGCTATCTTCGACGAATAATAGGTTGAAGATATGTCGTATCGAGATCTTGGTAAGAGAAGGATTAACGATGATAATGGCTTGGAAGGAAACGATATATCTTTTGGGCGCGTGCTAATTTCAATTTTATACTTTTCGAGGGATGCTCATTACATCTTTTTGGTGCATTTTTATTGAAATGTGTTCTAATAGCGGGCATTAAAGGGAATGCAAGTATTATACTGCAGTTATAGATGGATTTTTTAGTAATGATCTATCCCTTAACTATCGAATTCTAGGAAATAAAAATGGCAAAATTTGATTACCGTATTGTAGAAAAACGTAACGCTTGGGCTGCTGAAATTACGCGCCAAGTAACTTCTCGCAGAACGGTTGTATCTAAGCGTCAACTTGGTTTTGAAAGCGAAGCTGAAGCAGTTGAATGGGCTCAAAAAGAGCTTGTTGAATTTGCAAAGACTCAAGCTGTTCGTAATGATCGTAAAGCTGATCAACGTAGCGAAAAAGAAGAAATGATCGCTCGTAAGAAAGAAAAATCAGCGGCACAAAAAGCAGAATATGAAGCTGCTCGTGATGCGAAAGAAGACGAAAGCGAATACGATTACGACGAAGAGTAATCTTCTCTATCTATTTAAAATAAAAAAGGCGCTTATTGAGCGCCTTTTTTGTGCCTGTTGTTTTATGTTATTGAGCGTTCATTAATGTCAGTTTCTCGCCAATCGGTTGTGAGAAATTAAACCCATCATGTTTATCCCAGTTAATTGACCATGTCATCACACCACCAAAATTAGGGTATAATTTATTTGGAACAACGGTGCTGCATGCTGAGCCATAAGTGACACAATCTAATGCATCTATAATGTTTTGTGTTGGCGCTTGTCCTGAGTTTGCTGAACTTGGCCCTGAAGGAAGACCAATAGCGACTTGATCATCTCTTAGTGGAGCAAAGAAAGAGCCATCAGCGAGTTCAAACCCTTCAACGAGCATTTTTACCGACGCTACCATCATATCAACGGATCCTTCTGGAGCCGCTCCTGGCATGTATGGATTTGCTAATCCGCCATTGTTATATAATTGAACATGAAGAAGATCTAATGTATCTCGAACTTGGTCTATTACTGGAATATAAGCGCCCCAAATACCGCTGTAAGCAACCATTCCACCTTGAACATAAGGATGTTCTGGTGCCATGGTTAAATACATGTCTCCTCCCATATTCATTTCTATTTGTTTTAGTGCCGTAGGTAAGCGAGCTTGAATTTGTGTGCCATGAAGTAAATTCGATCCGCTTTCTAAATCGATATCTAATCCATCAAAGCCCCATTCATCAATAAGTGCGGTTAAGCTACTGACAAAATTGGCTTCATCTTGTTCAGTATTTAAGGTTATTGTGCCTTCTGCACCACCAAGAGAAAGTACAAATATTTTTCCTTTTGCCTGTAACGCGGCCATGTCTTGTTTAAATTGATTAGGATCTAGAGCGAGACAGCTACTGTGAATATCGCCAGAGTAGAGGTTGAAATGCACCGTTCCGTTGCTGTTTCTGTCATTATCAGCAAATGCAATATCGATAACGTCCCACTCATCAGGCATTTCCGATAAACGAATAGGGCAACCAGAACCGTTAACGAAATTATGCCAATAACCAATTAATTTATGCGTTGCTTGGCTTTGTTCTAGAACGGCAATACTTGATGCTATTGAGAGTGCTTTATTTCCTTGGGCATCAGTGGCCTCTGTTGAAATGGAGTAAGAACCAATAGCACTTGGTGTCCAATTGGTATTGTATGGTGTTGTTGTGTCTGACCCAACGATTGCCCCATTAATTAAGAAATCAACCTGAGTTATCGAGCTGGTTAATGAAGTTGCGGTTGCACTTAGTTGAGTAACTTTTCCTAAGGCAAGGCTCGATCCAGATGCAGGGGAAGTTAGACTTGTCACTACGTTTTGATCACTGACAGTAACAAGAATACTATTGTCACTGTTATTTCCTTCATTATCGGTTGCTACGGCTTTTAGTGTGTTATTTCCAATTAAGGCGGCAGTCCAAGTCATGGAATAAGGGGCTTGAGTATCAGCGCCTAGTGTCATGTCATTTGCAAAGAATTCTACGCCAACAATGCTGCCATCACTGTCGCTTGCGGTGGCATTTATTATAATGGACGATCCTGCAAGAATGACGCTGTTATCACTTGGTGAAGTAATGGCGACCTCTGGTGGAGTGCTACAAACGCCTAGCCCTGTCCATGCATCTTGCCAGCTTGAGCCTGTGCCTGGAGCATACGCCCAATCAGATGAAGAAGAGCACCAGCCACCGACATCACAACGATATTTTTGATTAAGATTTTGTATTTCATCGCCTTGAGTGTAAGCCGTTCCTGATTTGTATTGAGGTAAGCCAGCACAACCACCGCTAGATGGTTCCGTGATGGTTAAGATACTTTCTTGGCTGATGCTTGACTGTTCATCATTATCGATCGCTTTTGCTTTAAAACGATGCGTTCCCTTTGTTGCTGCCCATAAGTGTTCAAAAGGCGCTGAACTGTCTGTAAAAACCAATTCGCTATCAACATAAAACTCGACATAAGCGACTTGACCATCGTTATCTGTTGCGTCTGCGGACATTAATAAAGCATCGCCGACAGAGAGAACCTCATTGCCCGTTGGTGAGAGAAGTTGTATTGATGGTGGGATTAAATCCCCGGTTGATTGTACGCGAATAGAGACGGATTCAGTCGTTGAACTGCCTTCATTATCAGTAGCGATCACTGAAATTGATGTCGTGTTTTTTAGTGCTACCCAATCCGTGTTATACGGTGGGGCGGTGATTATCTTAATGGATTGGCTATCCGCTAAAAATTCAACACGAGTAATTTCGCCGTCATTATCCGCCGCATTGGCTTGTAATGTAATGGCACTTCCTTCTGGAATCGCGGCATTATTTAAGGGGGAGATGATGGACAGTGTTGGTGGGCTATTCCCGCCACTAGTATCGCATTGACCTAAACGTTTCCATTCTTGCCATTCATCAGAATGTGTTTCTGGTGAATGTCCTTGGGACCACCATTGTGCTTGGTATGCAATCTGATTTTGTTGTATTTCAGCACCACCGCTGTAGGGTTCTGAATTTTGCCAAAGAGGGAGTGAACTGCAATCAAAAGCATTGGCTCCGCATGAAATAAAGAAGGCAGAGGCAATAGCACTCTTAATGAAAATCCGTTTCATAGATATATCCTTAATCGAGTAAGTTGGGGGGATTGACTCTTAAGTTTTAGTCGATAATTAAGAAGGTATTTTATTTTGTTTTGCTATTTAACAGGAGATCACAAGGATTCACTCTATTCTCATTGAGTTACGATTCTTTTTGGAAATACTTCACATTAAAAATGGGATAGGAAGTTAAAGCGGCCCTCTTTATTTTTGTTATGATAAGCGGTCGATTTTATGGGTTATCTAACATGATAGAAAAAGAAGCATTATTAGATTCAATCATTCAACAATTACGTCAAGTTCACCAAATGGCGTTAGAGGCGACACAACGAGCGATTGAACAAGCGACAGATAAAGAAGCCATAGCTCGAAGTAAGTATGAAACGTTTGGTTTAGAAGCCTCGTATTTAGCGCATGGGCAAGCTCGAAGAGTGTCGGAATGTGATGCCGATATTTTAGCGTATCGTAAATTACCACGCTTAGAATACGGTGAAGATAGCGTGATAAATCAGTGTGCGCTAGTGACATTAGTGAATCAGGATAATATCGAAAGTCAGTTCTTTATTGGGCCGTCAGCGGGGGGGGTAAAAGTGACTCATGAAGACATGACATTTTTGTTGATCACGCCATCAGCACCCTTAGGTAAGGCCATGATAGGAAAGCAGCTTGGGGATGAATTCGAACTTGACTTAGCTGGAAGAAAACAACAATACGAAATTATTGGTGTTCAGTAATACCGGTAAATATTATGAATAAAATAAGAGAGGCGAACCTCTCTTATTTTTGTTTTTGGTATCGAAATATCAAAGGGTAGATGTTGTGATCTGCCCATTCGTTAGTTGATCAGTATCGGCATCAATCATTTCATCGATGTACGTTTCAACTGTTTGACCGACCATCTCATCATCTTCAGAAAAGTAAGCTAAATTGAAAATAGCGTCCCCTTCATTAACTAATGGTAATGTTTGTTGGCCAATAACGATGCCACCTTTATGTGCGATAATCTCGATCTCACCGTGGCCAAGTGGCGCACTGATATAAGCAAGAATTTGATCTTTTTCAACTTGCTCACCGAGTGTCACGATAGTACGTAAGATACCGTCGCTTTCTGCTCTAAGCCAGCCAGTTGATTTCGCAATAATGGCTGTTGGTAAGCGCTTTCTACTGGCTTTTAACATACCAATAGATTGCATTACTCGTTGTACACCCACATATCCAGCATTGATCGCTATCGGTTCAAAGCGCAATGCTTCACCGGCTTCGTATGTTAATACTGGAATACCGCAACGTTCAGCTTCACTGCGTAACGAACCATCTCGTAATGGCGAATCTACAATCAATGGTGTTGCGAATGCTTTTGCAATTCGTAACGTTTCAGGATTACTTAGATTGGCACGAATTTGAGGTAAGTTTGTTCGATGAATCGCTCCGGTGTGCAAGTCAACAATATAATCACAACGTTTTGCTATTTGGGTGAAAAAGGTATTTGCCATGCGTGATGCCAAAGAGCCTTTTTCTGAACCTGGGAAGCAACGGTTTAAATCTCGGCGATCGGGTAGATAACGAGATTTATGAATGAAACCAAAAACGTTAACAATAGGCACTGCAATTAAAGTGCCTTTTAGGGTTTTTGGGTCAATGTTATTGATTAACTGTCGAACAATTTCAACACCATTAAGTTCATCACCATGAATGGCAGCATTTACCATCAGGATTGGGCCAGCATGCTGGCCGTTAATGATCTCAACAGGGATCGATAAAGGTGAGTGGGTATAAAGCTTTGCGGCTTCAACCTCAATGACCTTTCTTTCACCGGGTGCAACTGAATGCGTTAGTATGTCGAATGCTTTGTTCTGTCTAGCCTTTGCCACGAGTTTTAGTCCCTTTTGTCGCTGCATTTTTCTCAATAAAATCAACAATTAAACCAGCAACGTCTTTACCTGTAGCGGCTTCAATGCCTTCTAAGCCAGGTGAAGAGTTCACTTCCATAACTAATGGACCACGATCAGAGCGAAGTAAATCGACACCTGCTACGTTCAATCCCATGATATTTGCTGCTGCTACTGCTGTTTTACGTTCTTCTGGAGTCAGTTTAACCAGTGACGCAGAACCACCACGGTGTAGGTTAGAACGGAATTCGCCTTCTGCACCTTGACGTTTCATTGCTGCAATCACTTTGCCACCAATAACGAAACAACGGATATCTGCACCGCCAGCTTCTTTGATGAACTCTTGAACCATAATATTCGCTTTTAAGCCCATAAATGCTTCAACAACACTTTCTGCTGCTTTTCTTGTTTCTGCAAGAACAACCCCAATACCTTGAGTGCCTTCTAAGAGCTTGATCACAACTGGCGCACCGCCAACCATGTCAAGTAAATCTTTTACATCATCAGGCTTACTTGCAAAACCCGTGATTGGCATACCAATGCCTTTACGAGAAAGCAGTTGCATTGAACGTAATTTATCGCGAGAACGAGTGATAGCAACAGATTCGTTCACCGGGTAGACATTCATCATCTCAAATTGACGTAATACAGCAGTACCATAAAAAGTAACTGATGCGCCAATACGAGGGATAATCGCATCGTAATTAATCAGTTCTTCACCTTTGAAGTGAATTTGAGGTTTTTCTGAATTGATATTCATATAACAGCGTAATGCATCAATTACTTTTACTTCATGACCACGGCTTTCTGCCGCTTCAATTAAACGGCGAGTAGAGTAAAGGTCTTGGTTACGAGATAAAATACCGATTTTCATTATACAATTTCCTCAAAATCAACTAGGTAAGACGACGATGGATCAACAACAATGCGGTCTTGCATTGATGATCTGCCAAGTAACATACGAAACACCATTGTTTCTCGGTTACTTAATGTTATTTCTGCTGGCCATTCTTGGCCTGCTAGTCGGATCATGGTTCTGATCACATAGCGCATTTCTTCTTGCCCACTTGAGCTTTTTACTACTCGCTTATCAACAATTGGAGCTTCGCATATTTGAACAAAATCATTATTACGTTTTTCAGGATGGATCCAGAAGCGAACCCATGCTTCACCATCTTTGGTAAAGGGCTCAACTTTAAACGCATGTAAACAAGATGTTTGGGCGCCAGTGTCGACTTTTGCCTTAATTAATTTAATACCAAGCTCGGGAAGGCTAAGAGACTCTCGCCATCCAACCATGATTTTATTTGTCATTAATATTTTCTCAAATAGAAAAATCTACAACAAGTATAGTAAATACGTTGCAGATATCTAACCCATTTGGCTACCATCTAATTTGTCTGAACTGATATGTTCAGTAGTCTGGAGTTTGGTGGAATACGTAGAGAGGTGTTATAGGATGTGTACACCGTGACTCAATAGGCGCGAATTTATCAGCAGTTTTAAATTTCGTCAAATAAAATATTCATTATAATTTTGACGCACATCACATTAGTTTTTTTAATGGATAGCCATTTGTGAATGGAATTAAGATTTCTATTCACACTGTTTAAAAAAAGAGCACAATGTTAGTGGGTATTTTGACAAATAATGAATAGATATTATGTTGTTTTCTTATTTTAAAGTAGATGGAGTCTCTGCTTTCTTATTGTTAAGAGAAATAAATGAATGAAGCGAGTATTTAAATCTGGTGTTTAATTACGAGTGAAGTTATCATTCGCTTATTGTACTAGTGTGGTGATACAGAGATGACAACAGGTAACAGAGAAAGTTTTAGTTCACGATTAGGGTTTATATTATCAGCTGCTGGTGCAGCGGTGGGTCTGGGTAATATTTGGGGCTTCCCAACTCAGGCAGCAAGTAATGGTGGTGGTGCCTTTCTATTGGTTTATCTCATCATGATCCTTGTGGTGGCTTTCCCTATGCTTGTTGTCGAAATGGCGATCGGTCGTCATGGTCAAGCAAACCCAGTAGACAGTATGCGATCTCTGACTTCAAATCCAATGGGTAAGCGTTTTGGTGCTTTTGTTGGGTGGATTGGTCTGAGTGTACCTAGTGTTGTACTGATGTTTTATAGCATTGTTGGTGGTTGGTTAATCTGTTTTCTATTTGGTGCGATGGCCAATGTTGTTGGATTGCATGATCTCGCTGAGTGGTTTAAAGGTTTTAGCATTGAACGTAATTTACTGGGTACGATACTCTTTTATGTATTAACTATTTTAATCGTACAAGGTGGAATTAAAGACGGTATTGAAAAATGGTCTACTCGTTTGATGCCGGCATTATTTGTTTTATTTGGATTATTGTTTGTTTATATCATGATGCAGCAGGGTGCTGTTGAAGGGCTAAAGCACTATCTGATTCCTGATTTTGAAAAAGTAATGGATAAAAAATTGATTCTAGCAGCCATGGGGCAAGGCTTTTTCTCGCTAACCATTGGTGGCTGTTCAATGCTGATTTACGGATCGTATTTAAGTAAGACAGAGAATTTACCTAAAATGGCGATGAACGTTACTTTAGTGGATACCGCTGTGGCATTTGTTGCGGGCTTAGTGGTTATGCCTGCGATGTTTGTTGCAATGCAAAAGGGCGTTCAAATTTATGCCGAAGATGGATCGTTATTAAGTTCTGACACGTTGGTGTTTACGGTTTTACCAATGATGTTTGATAGCTTAGGTTTATTGGGCGATCTGTTCGCCATTGCTTTCTTCTTATTATTAACCATCGCTGCATTAACGTCTTCAATCTCAATGCTTGAATGTTCAGTTTCTTTAGTGAGTGAGCGATTTGAAACGAGAAGAACACCAACAAGCTGGGTATTAGGTTTATTAATTGCCGTGTTTAGTGTGGTGATTGTCTTTAATTTTTCTGAACTATTTGGCTTAGTTGCGATGATTGCAACGCAATATTTACAACCTGTCGCAGCATTATTGTTCTGTGTATTTGGTGGCTGGGTGTGGAGTCGTCACTCTAAAATTAAAGAGCTTGAGCAAGGTTATCCTGAATTCCAACAAGGATTCTTTGGTAAAGTTTGGCCTCTGTATGTGAAATTTGTGTGTCCTGTTTTAGTTATCGCCGTATTGTGGGCATCGTTCTAATACACTTATAAATAAACAGCATTAAGATAGAAAACAGCCAGCAGATAAATGCTGGCTGTTTTATTTTTAACTATCGAAAAATACGATACATTCAGTGGTTAATGCTTATTTTTTATCCCATGCATTAGCCCAAAGTTGGCTCTCTGCTGGAGCATAAGCAGAGCTTGAGCACCATGGAGTGTAAGGCCAAGCTTTACACTGATAAACATTACCATCTGTCGCTAAGACTTGGTCACCTTCAGCGTATGTTTTCCCTGCTTCATAAGCGGGAACATCTGTTGTTGGTGGCGTTGTCGTATCTTCCGATACCAGATTAAAACTGTAACGTTCCTCTACTGAATTATCATCATTTGATGCCAATAGACGCATAGAGTAATACCCTTCTTCAACATTCGTTAATGGTAACGAAATCGCTTGGGTTCCTGTGACTTGTTCTGAGTATGACGTCACGCTGTTTCCCATACGGTCAATGACATCGACGGTAGTTGAGGCCATCTCATTCGTCGTAATTGTAAACGTGATCGTTGCTGCTGAATCAATGACGGAATACTCGTTACTAAGTCCTGTAATTTTAGCGCTTAACTCTGCTTCTGGATCAGGTGTTACGCCGCCACAATCGGTATCACCAATCAGTTTCCAAACGCCCCATTCACCTGTGGTTCCCGGTTCATCGCCTTGAGTCCACCAGCCAGCTTGCCACGTTTTGCTATTGTGACTTGTCGTTTC
>SAMEA5043648__coassemble_134_pt1 | contig 19832 bp, 25 predicted proteins | sample SAMEA5043648__metabat2_low_PE_006 | metagenome-assembled genome bin SAMEA5043648 (sample SAMEA5043648) | Gadus morhua
CTCGAATGGTGGCTGGGCCATCGCAGTTATAATCTAAAGTGATGACTCGTTGCTCTAGATCTTGTTTGGCGTTTTCAAGACCAAGCTCTTTTGCTTTGTCGGGGGCGAAGTAGCTCAGCATTTCAGCAATACCGACCCACATTTTGTCGCTTTTTCCACCGAGAGGATAACGGGTTAAGAGATCTTGAAGAATAGTTAAGACTTGTTTACGTGTACTCGCGTGCGGGCTAGCAAGTAAACGACCCATTTCACGAGCGGCATTGGTGACTAAGAAACTTGATTGAGTCTCTAACGCCCATTCTTTGTTTAAAATAAATTGATGTAACTTTATGAGATAATCAGGACGGGCTTGAAGATGATCGTAATACGTTTGTATGCCTGAATGTCCACTCATGGCTTGAAATAGAACATTTAGAGTACGTTGATTTTCCCAATTGTCGGCATTATCGACAGAAAGGGTATCCAACAAGGTTACTAAAGAATCCATGATAGAAGGCAATTGTCGAATGCTGTCGATCATATAGATCATGCTATACATGGCATTTGCTTGCTTTTGTCCTGTTGCCATGGCTTGTGGGTGGGCAATAAAAGATTGAATACTCTCCGCAAGTTGAGCATCGAGTTGATCAGAATAATCATTCAGTTCGGCTTTAAATCCGTAGCGAATATAATAGGCAGCGCGCACGTATTCGGATAGGTTTTCAATTTGGTTTGCTTGTGAATCTTCACCCGTATATTCAGTGATGCGTAGATTCAGACGATGCCCCACTCTTTGTAATTGGGGTTCGCTGTATAACGATTCAAATAATGGGCGAGGAGCACTAAACCAAGATTTTCGACATTCATAATTGGCGTTTTCGATATTATCGAGAAACTGAGCTGATAATGAAATTTCGTGTGCCGAACAGGATTTAGGTTCGATTAATTCAGTTGCAAAGGTGGATGGAGCGATTAAGCTTCCAGATATAGCAAGTGCAAGCGGAGTAATTCGGTACCAACTGCTGATATAATTGTTAATTATCATAGTATCTCTAGTTATTATATTTATTTATGGGTTGGTGTTTTTATCAGCATTATATTCGTTATACCAATGTGATCGTTGTAAATAAGAGGTCGGTTCAAAATAACACATATATATATTGTCTATTTAAATTGTAATTAGACTAATTTATGAATGTATTTTGTTATTATCTTTGCAGTGTGAGATATTTTTATTTAATATTTTATTGTGATTTATAGTATCAACATTAAATATAGGGACAAAGTATGGGCGTAATAGTGAGAGGCGTTAGAAAAGAAGATTCTCAAGGCATCATTAATGTATTAAACCCTATTATCGAGGGCGGTCTTTTTTCTATTTTAGATACTCCATTTTCGGTTGAGGAAGAGGCGCAGTTTATTGAAGCGTTTCCAGAGAGAGGAGTTTTTAATGTCGCTCTCGATGTTGATGGAGCATGTGTTGTAGGTTTTCAAAATGTAGAACCTTTTGCGACGTACACTCGTGCTTTTGATCATGTTGGAATTATTGGTACCTTTGTCGATGAACAATACCGAAGACAAGGCATTGCAACGGCATTGTTTGACGCTACATTTACCGTTGCGAAATCGAAAGGGTATGAGAAGTTATTTGCGTACGTTAGAGGTGATAATGAAAATGCCTTGGCTACGTATTTAAAGCAAGGGTTTGAGATCGTTGGTACCGCAAAGAATCATGCTAAAATTCGTGGGAAATACATTGATGAAATACTCATCGAAAAATTTCTATGGTAGATCGTCGTTACCATTCAATGTCTGTGCCATCAAAGCTACGAAACCTTCCTGAATCACTTGGTGTTGAGTGATGGATTAATGTTAACAGTGATTCGGAGGTGAATTCAGGCGATTGCAGTTGGTTTTTTGGTAAATTTTTCTGAAATGGTTTTGATAATTCGGTATCCGTAGTTCCTGGGTGAAATAACATCACGCAACAGTGTGGCAATTTAAGTTTCCACTCGATACTGATTGTTTTTATTGCCATATTTAACGCGGCTTTCGACATGCGATAACTTAGCCATCCACCAATGTTATTGTCTTTTATGCTACCGATTCTTGCCGAGAGAACGACATAGAAAGTATTATTTGTTGATGCTTTTAGGGCGGCTTCAAAATGCTTAGCTAACATGAGGCTAGGTAATGTATTTAAGTTCATGTTCTTATCAAATAAATTGTGACTAAACTGCGCTATCGATTTTTCAGGTTTATGTTGTTCAGAATGAAGAAATCCTACGGCATTAATGAGAATATCTACATCGTGAACCGTTTTGGAAAGCTGTTTTATCTCGTTTTCGTTAGTAACATCTAATTTAATCCAGTGCACATTTGAATGAGAAAACCCGATGTGGTGGTGATAGGTGGCTAAAATTGAGGCATTTGGGTAGTGTTTAATAGCGCTTTTCACAATGGAAAGTCCAATGCCTCCAGAAGCGCCAATAATCAATATATTCATTAAAGAGTCTCACTAAGTTATGTCTAGGGTACAGAGGCGATGACTGACTGTAAAAGTCACATAATAAAATAAGTAAATCGTATGCTGATATTATCTCTACGTAATTTATGTCGCCTTTGGATCATCTTGAATGAGAATTAAGGGGAATAAACCGACGAATATCGTCTTTCATTATCGTTATTATTGGTTAATACAGAGGGGTAAATGATGCTGCGAGTAAGGCGTTATATTGAAGAGGATTCGACTGCATTATGGGCGATTTTCTTTAACACGGTTAGACATGTAAATATTCAAGATTATTCTCAAGATCAAGTAAATGCATGGGCGCCAGAGGCGTTTGATGCAGAGGTTTGGAAAACGAAATGAAGGCGTTAAATCCTTTTGTTGCAGAGCTTGATGGAATAATTGTGGGTTATACGGATTTACAAGGGGGTTAATTGATTATTTCTTTTGTCACTATCAATAGTTCCTCTGTATGATACGACAGAGATTCACGCTGCTCATGCGGTGGCAATTGCTAATGATGTTTAACGTTATTTAATAATTGCCGTTCAACAGACAGATTAAAATGGGTATTAAATGAGAAAACAGAGTTTTGGATTAATGCTAATTGCCTTGCTTGTTGGGTGTAGTTCTCATTTAAGCCCATTAGATTCGCCTATTTCTGCTTCAGATATTAAGGCGCAGACGTTCACCTATACCGAACTGAGCGATAAACAGAAGGTATTATGGGAAAAGGCTCGACGTCATATCATATCAACTTACGGGAAAAGTCAGCCAATTTTACGGGTTGAAAATGAATCGAATGGAACGCTACTTGGCAAAGGGCTTGTTCAATGGAAAAAATCATCTTCGTCAGACAGTACATATTGTTATTCTGAATATGACATTCGCTTTATGACCAGAGATCATAAAGCACGCTTGCAGTTAACATTGCTACCTGGTGTTCCCACAAAATCTGAGTGTGATGATTGGGGTTTACCTTCTCAATATGGCTATGAGCAAATTCTTGATAAGTTCACTGTGATGTCTGATGATTTGAGTTCTGTTTTACGTCGAACTCAGTAGTGGTGGTGGCGAGCTTCCGCTTACTGCTTAGATCTCAAGAATAACTGACCCACTATTTATTTTTCCATCATCGCTTTTTTGAGCCTCTTTCTTATCCTAGAATAAAAACAGTGGATAGAATTAGAGAAGGGGTTCTCGATGGTCATCAAAAATAACATCACTCATGCAAGTGTCATTGGCTTTTCTCTCTTTTTTCTTACGACGTTTCCCGTCTCTTCTGATCCCAACGCTTCCTCATTGCCGGATGCTTTTTCTCTGCCTTACTTCCAAGAATAGCCAAAAATAAAGAGTGCGATCCCGAAGCGAGATTATATTGAAGAAAGAGTCTCTCTCTAGTATTAATACGCCATTTCTTTTATATGCGGATGAACCGTTCCAGTTTGATATTGATGAGATCCGATATGTACCTAGAGATAAAAAGGCGACGGAGGGTGTGTTGAGTTGCGATATTTTCAAGTCGATTTAACGTGGATTCATGTTTTGGTTAACAATGACATCAATAAGAGTGATTACCTTCTTTAGTTTCAGTGCTTTAGGTGGTAAATTGAAACTCTCGCTAGCATCATTAGCGTGTTATGTTGACGATGTATTGGAATTATTCAAGCTCAGTAAGCACAAGGATTAAGTTATGAATGTGGATAAAGCAAAAAAGCGTATAGCAAAACAAGTTAAAAAAGGCTTCAAAGGATATCCTCAGCTTTCTCTGTCCTATTTTGGGAAAACATCAGACTTGGCAACAGAAGTGGTTGTGACGTTTATTTTAGAAGAAGGGGCGGAGCCTCAAGAGCAAAAGTTTGCCAGTGAAAATGATGTTCGAGAAGATGAAACCATTCAATCGGTGTTAGTTAAAATTATCGATCGTGCTGATGCAAATAGCGTGATGGAAGTGGAAGGTGTAGCCATTCTTTAGTTTGGCTTTACATTAAACAGCCCAATGACACGACTGCTTATAAGTAGGGTGTCATTGGGGTTTTAGCCATAATAAGGTTAAGACAACGCATTAAAACCAACGCATTCAATCCCTTCTTTTTTAAGCCAGTGTGATAATTCTGGCGATGTCAGTAAATCTCTTTCTATTACACGCATAGCCATGTAACTGGTTAACTCAGTAAGATCAGAATTGTCTTCTGTACTTGGGTGACACATGAGTTCTAAAGTGCCATCAGAAAGCGTGTCTTTATAGCTTAAAATTAGTGTTTTTAGTTGCTCAAGAGAGACGCCTGAATCAAAAAACTGAGCATCAAACGCATCAGGAGTTCGCACTGTTAGCCCATCTTGCCCGTGAATGATGTTATCTATTCGGCGAACTGGGAGGTTAATCTCATTAGCAAAACGGATAAATGCTTTTTTTAGTGGTGGATAGACACCAGCGAAATGATGGCTATCAATGTGGTTAATATTCAAGCCCAACTCAATAGCGGCATTGTACTGTGCGTGAAGCTCAATATAGACTTCTTCTTCACATACATTTTTAGTCATTAAGGTTTTTCTATCCAAAAAATAACCATGTTCGTCAACTAAGCTTGATACCATCAAAGGATCTGACAGTGGCTGTCCTGCGGTGACGGTAAAATGCAAACCAATCTCAGGGATTAAACCTTGTTTATACAGTTGTGCAGCGTGCTCAACGCCTTTTTGATTCATCATTATGGTGGTTGAGGTAACGATACCTGATTTAAAGCATTCAACGATGCCATTATTCACACTTTCTGATAAGCCAAAATCATCGGCGTTCATGATCAATTTCATGGTTTTTTATCCTAATATCATTATTTTTTGGAGTATTAAGTCTATTAATAAGCCATTTAATCGACACTGACAAGTGAGTATAATGCGGTGATGGATTACTGAGGTTAATGCGTGATAGAGACCACGTTTTTGATTGATTACACAAGCATGATGAACAAGGAGTCAGCGTGATAATTAGAACCATTTTAGACAAAGACATGGATACGATACTTGAGCTAAATGAGCAGTTTGTAAAGGTATTAAGCCCAATGGATAAAAGTAAATTAGTTCGATTAATTGAAATGTCGGCGATATCCGTTGTGATTGAAGAAGATGACCGCATTGCTGGCTTTTTATTGGCATTTACTCAAGGTGTGAAATACGAAAGCATTAACTATGAATGGTTTAATGAGAATTACGATTCATTTTTGTATATCGATAGGATCGTGGTTTCTGATCAGTTTCACGGGAAAGGAGTGGCATCAACACTCTATAAACTGGCTCTAAATTGGGCAACAGAGCGATCATTATTGCGTGTTGTTGCTGAAATCGATGTGATGCCACCGAACGAACCTTCGTTACTCTTCCATCAAAAAATGGGCTTTAAAGAGATTGAGTTATTAACGCATAATGAGAACAAAAAGGTGTCTTTGCAAGAATTAACGATAAGTTAGTTTTTTAACGAAACAGAGAGAAACCTCGGATTTTGTTTCCGAGGTTATTAATGATGAACTTATGAGCATGAACCACAACAAACACCTGGTTCTCCGTGTTTTTTCACTTCTTTTTCTTTAGCGTCAAAAGCTGTTTTTTCATTGGAGTTTGGTTTTTGTACTAATTTCTCTTCTGTTGCTTTTGTTTCGCTTTTTTTGAATATCTTTGTAAATGAAAGTGCCATTTGGATTCCTCGTTAACTTATTAAGGTGTATTTTAAATGCATCTTATTATGCATGGTATAAATAGTCAATACTGGTCACATTCGTTGTTATTTAAATGAGTATAATCAAGCGCTAATTATTCCCGTGATTTACTTTTAATTTTGGACATGAAATGACAGAAAAAGAAAAAATGCTTGCCGGTCTTCCTTATGATGCTTGGGATGAAACGTTGTTAAAAAACCGAATGAATGCGAAAGCGGTTTGTCACCAATTTAACTTAGCGGATCCAACCAAGTTAAATGAAAGAATGGCCATATTAAAAGGACTTTTGTGTATAAAAGACCAAGCACATATGGAGCCTAATTTCTTTTGTGATTATGGTTATAACATTGACATTGGTAGCAATTTTTATTCTAACCATAACCTCACTATTGTTGATGTATGTAAGGTGACGATTGGTAATAACGTGTTGTTTGGCCCACACGTTATGATCTCAACAGGAACCCATCCATTAGATCCTATTGAACGTCAAAAAACAGAATATGGGTCGAGTATCTCTATTGGTAACGATGTTTGGGTTGGTGGCAACGTGTCTATTTTACCGGGTGTTAAGGTTGGTAATAATTGTGTGATAGGTGCGGGCAGTGTGGTGAATCGTGATATTCCTGATAACAGTGTTGCCGTTGGTAACCCATGTAGGGTGATTAAATCGGTTAAATAGAAAATAAGATGGAATCAAAGCGATGTTATTTCAAGCAAGTGACTTAAATGTGTTGAATCGGGCTATAATTTTTATCACGTAACTATAATTAACGTCATTCATTTTACAGGATAACTTTTATGAAAAAGAAAACATCGCGCCTATTTTTTATTTCTGCAATGAGTTGCAGTGGACTACTTTTTGGCCTTTCTACAGCACAAGCGGCTGCGGCATTAGATTGCAGTACTCAAGTTGGCTGTGCACAGAAAAGTTGTGAGATTGAAAAGCAAATTAGCATTGCGGAAGAGAATGGCAATGACCACAAAGTGGCTGGATTGAATATCGCGCTTACAGAAGTCACAACCTATTGTACTAATGACGATATTAAAGGCGATTTGAGAGAAGAGATTGAAGAGCTGAATGAAGAGATCGCCGAAAATCATTCTGATCTGATTGAAGCGAAGCAAGATCAAAAAGAAGATAAAATTAAGAAGTACCAACAAAAAATAGCAGAAAAAGAGCAAAAGATAGACGATCTTAAAAAAGAGTTACTGAGAATAAAATAGACAGTATGACTAAGGGGTAAACAGTCAATGGATTTGAACATATATCAAGTGGACTCTTTCACTACGGAAGCATTTAAAGGAAACCCTGCGGGTGTTTGCATTAGTGAAAGTGGGCTAACAGAAGCATTAATGTTGTCTATTGCTGAAGAAATGGCGGTATCGGAAACTGCTTTTTTATCGCTTTTCAATATGAGATTAAGGTGGTTTACCCCTAAAGTTGAAGTGGCTTTGTGTGGTCACGGTACTTTGGCTGTTGCACATGTATTAAAAGAAATCGGCTTAGCTAATGTAGGTGAGAGCGTTGTTTTTAATACATTGTCAGGTGCGTTATCTGCGAAACTTCAAGATTCGACCATTGAATTAGATTTCCCATCAACCACCATTTCGTTTGATACGGTAAAGAATGAAGCGTTATTGGCGTGTTTAGGGATTAATGAAAAAGAAGTTATCTCACTCGGCCAGTTTGATTCCAAAGAGTTCATAGAAATAGAAAGTGAAGAGGCACTATTGGCATTGTCTCCTAATTTTGATGGGTTGAAACAACTTACCGGTCGTGGTGTGTTGGTTACAGCGAAGTCGTTATCGGATGAATTGGATTTTGTTTCTCGTTATTTTGCACCTTGGGTAGGGGTTAATGAAGATCCGGTAACTGGATCTGCGCATTGTGCATTAACGGTCTATTGGGCTGAAAAGCTAAATAAGACCACATTTATGGGGTATCAGGCCTCTTCTCGTGGTGGTTACGTTGGTAGTGAACTTCTTTCTAATGGACGAATAAAATTGATTGGCTCTGCGGTAACAACGATAAAAGGTCAAATGTTCGTATAATACATTGAGACTCTATAATGTATTGATTCATATGAGAGAGTATAAAAATGATTGTGTGTGAAAGTGAAAGAGTGACAGTTCGTCAATTTACGTTGGATGATGCGGAATTTGTTATTGAATTACTTAATGACGATTCCTTTATTCGTTATATTGCAGATAAGAAAGTACGCACAATAGTCGATGCTGAGAATTATCTTAAATCCGGTCCACTGGCAAGTTATGAAAAAATAGGGTTTGGATTAAGTTTGGTTATGCTGACAGAATCAAAAACACCGATTGGCATGTGTGGTTTACTTAAACGAGATGAACTTGAGTTCCCTGATTTAGGTTATGCGTTTTTACCTCAATATTGTGGTAAAGGTTATGCACTAGAAGCGGCGAAAGCGGTATTAAAAGAAGGCATGAAACGTCATTCTTTATCTCGTGTTTTGGCTGTTACCTTACCTCATAATCAACATTCTAATCGATTGTTGCAACAAGCCGGTTTTACACAAACGGGGATGGTTGAGTTGTATGATTGTCAGAATAATTTGTATGACTTCACGTCATAGAGAAAAAAGAGGTTGTCCTCTATGAAGAAACTCATATCGATAAGCGCTACTTTATCTTAATCAAGTAACGCTTATCTGAATATTATATTGGTTTTTGTGCGATAAGAAGCCCAACTCGTTGTTCATTGATGCATAAACATATCTTTTTAAGCGTGGATAAATTACCAAAATCATAGCAATGCTTTGATTTTATTTGATTAAAGCCGGCCGTGCTAAGTAAGTTACGCCAATATTTTTCTGAATGAAAACAAACCCCAACGCCTGCGGTATTGGCTCCCATTTTTGATGTAATGGCCGCTAGTGAGGTTGATGCTGTTAACTGATGAATGATGTTACTTGGTAGTTCTTTCATCGGCCACCCGTCATAAAAATTTTCAAAGATTAAAATTACGCCCCCAGGCTCAAGAAGTTCATATGCATCTTTTAGACCAGAGAGTTGCAATGCACAACTTTCTTTATACCCGCTACTAACAAAATGATGTAATACCCAATTAAATTGAATTACTTGCATTTTTGGGATGTCAGAAACATTTTGAAAAGGGGCATGGATTAAATTCTTCCGTTGATTCAATGTGTTTTTTTCTAATAAAGAATACTCGGAATCAAGCACCGTTACATGTGCATTGGGATAGCAACTTAGAAATTTGTCTGCGTATTTACCATTTCCTCCACCAACATCCATAAGAGTAAAGGGTTTGTTTATGATGCTATAAGACTCAAGCGCTTGTTGAACTAGCGTGAACATTTTCGCGTCTACATATTCGGTATCGAATGCTTTTGTTTGCTCTGTAGATAATAGTTTTATCGTTGCTGTCATAGTAATCACCTCAATTAGATATGAGCAAAAACTAGACCATAATTTACATGGTAAATAATCATTATATATCAATATTTTAGATTGGAATTTAGACGCTTATTTATTTGATAAGCATGAGTTTGCATATTGAGAATCAATTTGAAGGTATTCCCTTTGGATAAATGATTTTCATAATGGTATAAACGATAATCTGAATTATTTTAGTTACAGCAAGTCTATTGTTGGTGTTATTTTTAAAGAATCATGCATATAAATAGGTAGTTATGGACAGCTTTTTTAGTAGTGAGATTATTCTTTCTAATTCGACTTTCTTTTTCTTTATGACTCTGTTATTGACAGGGTTTCTTCATATACCGCTGTGGTGCGGTAAAAATTTATCAAAAATACAATGGAAGAAAGTCGATTACCTTTGGCCTTTAGTCGCAGGAATTGGTTTGATGGGGACGGTATCAGAGGTGAGATCAAGAGTCGCTAGTGATTGGGCTGAGACTGAACATACCCGTGCTGTTTTAAGTCTTGAATCTATTAATGACTATACAGTCAATCAACTAAAGAGCTTTCTTTGTGCGAGTGAACCAAGGGTCAATAGAGGTGTTGAATCACAACAATCTTGTTCATGGTTTTTAAATTCAGCAAATTACTTACAGTCGGTAAACTTTAACGAACTTCCTAATCTTACGTTTGATAGTTTACCTGAAATTACGTTTCGCTCAGAGCTGATAGAGTCAGATGTCATGTGGTTGCAGGGGATGTTTGATAATTACCAGAGTCAGAAGTACGCGTATGAAAGTACAGTACTCGAGACGAAGAAGCACCCACTAGAGGAACTCTTTTGGTATTTAAGTCCTTACTTAATTTGTATTGCGATTTCTGTACGTGTTACAAAAGTATCAGCAGAATTAAAAATGGAGAGACAAGAAGGATGAGGTCGAAAGCTTCCGATTGGGGGCGAGTATCAATCAATGTTGAACGTTATTATAAGATTATTCACTAGCGATTAGCGAGATGCCTGGTCTGTCCAGATGGTATCAAGCTCACATTGTGACTAAGGAATAATGGCTTTCCCTTATTTAAGGGGTATTTTTATTAATGTAAATAAGACGATTAATAAAATACTAAGGACATGTGATGCTCAATGAAAACTTATCTGGCTTAGAATTAATGCAAGCAATGGTGACGGGGGATTTTCCTCATCCATCGATGGCTGACGTAGTTCCGATGAAAATCATTTCAGCAGAATATGGCAAAGTGGTCTTTGAAGCGATGGCGGATGATCGGCACTTGAATCCATTGGGTGGGGTTCATGGTGGCTTCTTTGCCACCGTAATGGATTTGGTCACTGGGTGTTCGGTGCATACAACGCTCGAACCTAATATTGGTTATGGAACGATTGATCTTCATGTGAAAATGTTAAAAGCGATACCGAGAAATACGTTATTGATTGCGGAAAGTCGGGTGATACAGTCAGGTTATTCATTGGGAATATCAGAAGGCAGCTTGAAAGATAAGTTGGGTAATTTATATGCGCATGCAACCGCGACTTGTATGATTTATCGAGGAAAATGACGGTATTTAATGGTAGCCTATTGTTAGTATCAATGATTTTTATTGTTTTAAAGAGGGAGTGAGATGACGTATCCAATTGTAGGCTCTTGTCAATGTGGGCAAGTAACTTATAAATTATGTGCAGCACCAAAAATGGTGATTGCTTGTCATTGTAAGGAATGCCAAAAATTATCGACAGCGCCATTCAGTGTTACCGCTATTATCGCAACTGAGGCGATTCAATTTGATGGTGAGTTAACTGAGTGGAGTCGATTAGCTGATAGTGGAAATCAAAATAGCGCGAAGTTTTGTTCAACGTGTGGAAATCGAGTCTATCAATATAATCCTGATGATTTAACAACTATAAAGCTGAAATTAAAACCTGTTGATGTGAAAGATGATCGTATTTTTGAGCCGAGTATGCATATTTGGGTTTCTGAAAAATTGAGTTGGGTCCAAATTCCTAAGGGAATGGTGACGTTTGATAAACAACGTTAATGATAAAGATTAGGAGCTCATGTGTTATTTAAGTTGATTTTTCTGTTTGCCGCATTAACGCTACATGGTGTAAAGAGATCCCCTTATCCGCCGACATTACTCTATAGTATTCCTCTGATATTAATGGGGTTAATGTCGGGTGCGTCTTTTATTATGAGTTTGATTGGTGGCGCGATAACCCTTTGCGTTTCATTTGTGTATTTTTCATTACTTACTCATTTTTCAAGTGGTACACAGCATTACACGATTATTATACTTGGTGGTGGTTTATTGATTTTCTTTGTTTAAGCACGAGCACAACGATAAATTAAGAATGGTATTGGATTTTACAAGGATGAAAGAGTGACGGTAACGGAAGAGATAGAGAATACATTACTGACCTTTATTAAGGCTGAAATGACGCAAGATCTCGCACATGATATTCATCATGTTATGCGAGTAGTGAATACAGCAAAAATACTTTGTGAAGAAGAAAAAGCGATAAAAGAAGTGGTGATCCCTGCCGCGTATTTGCATGATTGTTTTTCGTTTGAGAAGAATCACCCAAACCGCGCACAAAGCTCATTGTTTGCCGCAGATAAAGCCATTGTGTTTTTGAACCGTCTAAATTATCCCACTGAGTATTTAGAAGGTATTCATCACGCGATTATTGCTCACAGTTTTAGTGCGAATATTGAAACACAGACAGTAGAAGCTCAGATAATTCAAGATGCTGATCGATTGGATGCATTAGGGGCCATTGGTATTGCAAGGTGTATTCAAGTAAGTGCTAAGTTAGGTCGCCCTTTGTATTCTTTTGATGACCCATTTTGTCATGAGAGGGCACCAACCGATGGGCTTTATACCATCGATCATTTTTATACGAAGCTATTAACGTTATCAAGCTCGATGAAAACGAAGTCGGCAGTCAGAGAAGCGGATAAACGTACGTTAGTGATGCGTGCATTTTTAATGCAGCTAGAATCAGAAATTTAATCGATAAAGATAGGCAAGTAAAACAGTGGAAGAGTGAGCTAAAAACAGTATATCTCTATACCATTTTTAGCTTGATCACATTACGCGTTTTTTAGCATATCAAGAGCAACCGCTTCTGCGATTTTAATCCCATCGATACCAGCAGATAAAATACCACCCGCATAACCTGCACCTTCACCACCCGGGTATAGACCTTTGGTGTTCATGCTTTGGAAATCAGCACCACGCTTGATTTGAACTGGAGATGAAGTTCGAGTTTCAACCCCGGTCAGCATTGCATCTTTACTGTCAAAACCACGAATTTTCTTAGCAAATGCAGGTAATGCTTCGCGAATCGCTTCAATCGCGAAGTCAGGAAGTGCATCGCTTAGATCCGTCATTTTTACATTTGGCTTATAAGATGGTTCCACGTTTTCAAACGGTTTGCCTTTACCAGAAACTAAGAAGTCGCCAACCATTTGTGCTGGAGCATCGTAATTACTGCCACCCATAACATACGCATTGCGCTCTAACTGACGTTGTAGAGCAATACCTTGCAGTGGATCATTATTGAAATCTTCAGGAGATATGCCCACAACGATTGCGCTGTTTGCATTACGCTCACTACGTGAATATTGGCTCATGCCATTCGTTACAACGGCATGTTCTTCTGACGTCGCTGCAACAACAACCCCACCTGGGCACATACAGAAACTGTATACTGAGCGGCCATTTTTACAGTGATGAACCAATTTATAATCGGCTGCCCCTAATAATGGGTGTCCTGCATTTTTACCAAAGCGAGCTTGGTCGATCATTTCTTGTTTGTGTTCAATACGGAAACCAATCGAGAATGATTGTGCTTCCATATAAACGCCTTTATCAGACAGCATTTGGAACGTATCACGCGCACTGTGGCCGATTGCCGCAACAACGTGCTTACTGTTAATGATTTCGCCGCCGTTTAGTGTAACGCCAGTGACTTGTTCATTTTCAATATTGATTTCATCTACGCGAGTTTCGAAACGAATTTCACCACCGAGTTCAATGATTTTATTACGCATTTGAGAAACCATGGTCACCAACTTATAGGTACCAATATGAGGTTTACTTACGTAGATGATTTCAGCGGGTGCACCAGCGGCAACAAATTCGGTTTTTACTTTAAGGCCTAAGAAGCCTGGATCTTTCACTTGGCTGTATAGCTTGCCATCAGAGAATGTGCCTGCGCCGCCTTCACCAAACTGAACATTTGATTCTGTGTTTAATTCACTGGTACGCCAAAAACGGAAGGTATCTTTTGCGCGTTCGTGTACTGATTTACCACGCTCTAATACAATCGGTCTAAATCCCATTTGAGCAAGGATTAACGCCACAAATAAACCACAAGGGCCCATGCCGATAACAATAGGACGCTCGGTTAAATTAGCAGGAGCAGTCGCTACGTATTTGTATTCAGTGTCAGGTGAAACACGAATATTATGGTCGTCTTCAAAATTACTTAATAACTGCGCTTCATCAACATCTTGTAGCGTGATATCTAGGGTATAGATTAAGAAAATTTGATTTTTTTTACGTGCGTCATAGCCACGTTTAAATACATGGATATCAACCAGCTGTTCTTCAGTAATAGACAGTGTGCTTAAAACATAATTCTGCAGTGCATCTTCACTGTGATCCAGCGGTAATTTAACTTGGTTGATACGTATCATAATTCACCTGATAGTTGGCATGAAAATAAGCGCGTAGTCTACGTGATCTCTCTCTAAAATGTAATCAATATTGCAGAGTAAAAACGCCAAAAAGACGCATTTTATACCACACCATGCCAATGATGTTTTTTTGCTAATTTTTTCAATACGTTAATTTCGTTTTCAGAACCGAGTTTTAACCATTCAACAAGGTCATCAATCACGGCAGAATGAGTGCGCTGGTGCCCATAGTAAGTCCATGCACTGTGTTGGATTTTCGCGTTTTCTGGGCAATAAAAGAATCCTATTTCTAGCTCTTGAAGGATCAACAGTAGGTCAGTTACGGTTACCCCTTGTCCTGATAAGCAGGCGCTTAGTGCTAAATCTAATGAAAGAAAGCTGGTGTTTCTGACTTGTTGGTTCGGGGGGATTGTTACATCGGCTAACCACATTTTCCAATCATGGTGATCCAATGTGGGATGCAACCTTGGCATGGTTAATATTGAGTCTACATTCGTACTTTCGGTTGCGATACTTGCGGCACAAACAGGAGCCATGAACTCTTCTCGTAGAAGAAACATATTGGCTTTGGTGTCGTAATGATCTTTTAAACGAGTATGAAAGATCAGTAAATCATAATCTGGCTTATCTAAACATTCATCTTCTTCTAAAGAAGGGATAATTACGATTTCATGATCAGGATAACGCTCATTGAGCTCTCTGACTTTAGGTATCAGCACGCGAGTGGCAAAACTTAAGGTGGCTTTAATGACAATGCGTTTTTGTTTTGGCTCTTGCCAAGAGGATAGAACCGACTCAATTGCAGAGTAATTGTCTCGCAGCGCGTGATAAAGCTCGGTCCCTTGTAATGTTAGCTCTATGGAACGGTACTTTCGAATAATAAGCGATGTGTTGAGATCATCCTCAAGTTGCTTCACTTGACGGCTGACGGCACTTTGGGTGACGTGAAGTTCATCCGCGGCTAGGGTGAAACTCATCAAGCGTGCCACGGATTCAAAGGCTTTTAGGCCATGATGTGAATAAGGTAAATTAGGGTAAGGCGTCATAATCTCTTCGCATGATTTTTTAGAATGCCAGTGTGACGGATATATTAATTGAACACTAGCCTTTTAACCCTTAAGTTTGCCATTAATCACAGTGCCTATTTCTTAATTAGAATAAGAGGTTTGGCTTAGTTAATTTAGCGATAAAGAATCAGCCTTATTTATGAAAAAGATCTTAGCTTTAGCATTCCCTCTTATCATCTCTCAATTGGTTTCGATGGCATTGGTGCTTACCGATGTGTGGATGATGTCGCGTTTAAGTGTTTCTGCCTTAGCGGGAGGTGGATTAGGTGCTTCTATTTATTTTTTCATTTTTATTATCGCAAGCAGTACTGTGGGCTGCGTTGCGAACTTAATTGCCATCGCTTATGGCCAACGTTTGGCAAGACCTGAATACGGAAACCAACAAATTCGCTTTGCGGTAAAAGGGGCGGTTTTATTGTCTGCGGTGCTCAGCGTTATCTTAATGTTCAGTTTTTCATACGCTCCCGTGATACTAAAAGCGGCAAATCAACCTGAAGAGATGATCACGCTCGCGATGGAATACGTGCATGCGTTGAAATGGGTGATGTTTCCGTCGTTAATTTTACTCGTGTTACGCGGCTTAACCAGTGCGTTGGGAAACGTAAGATCCATCATGGTGATGTCTGTTATTACCGTTATCCTAAATGTCCCTATTAGTTATGTTTTAACGTTTCAATTGGGAATGGGATTAACCGGTTTAGGTTTGGGTACCGCTGTAGCTGCTTTTGTTGTGATGATTGGTTATGGTATGTGGGTCTTTAAGCATCATGAATATCAAGAGTTTGCACCATGGCGCAATAGAGAGGAATATTCACTTAAATTGATGGCACCTTTATTGGTGATGGGATTGCCTATTGCATTAGCCGCATTACTTGAGCATGGGTTAATTTATGGCGGTACACTGATGGCGGGCACTATCAGTATTGCGTCTTTAGCTTTGCACCAAATCTTACTGCAATGTTTAAGCTTTACATGGAATTTTAATTTTGGATTTTCGCAAGCCGCGGCCATATTAGTCGGGCGTGATTTTGGCTCAGAAAATTACGCAGGCATAAAACAAACGTCATTGCATAGTTTTTTACTTGTGACGGTACTCAGTGTCTTCCTCTCCACGGTATTTATTCTTTGGCCTGAGGTTATTGCTGATTTATTCCTGCTTGATGATGGCACGAATAACATGTCAGCACTGTTGTCTTCTGTTATCTGGGTGGTGGCGTTGTGTTTTATTGTGGATGCATGGCAATTATTAGCGATTAACTTATTGCGAGGAATGAAGATAGTCTCAATGCCTACGGTGATGACAGCGATTGGGTATTGGGTATTTGGTTTGCCTGCGGCGTGGTTTTTGATGCCATTGTTCGGGCTTGCCGGAATTTGGGCAGGTATTGGCGTTGGATTAGGCGTTACCGGGGTGTTATTACTGATGCATTTAACGGTTGCTATTCGTCGCTACGGAAATGTGAGTTCTCTATCTATTCATACTGCAAATGCTTCTGGTAAGATTTGATTGCCTTCATTTTTAAGGTAGATTCGAGTTCCTTTTATAAGACAGTGTTACGGATATCTACAATGAACAAAGATGCAGCGACAATTGCTGGACAAGCAGTGTATACAAAAAAAGTACTTTCCATCTATGATCTTTGGGTATTAGGCTTTTCAAATCGTTACTTATGGAAGTGTTCAACAGCATTGATTGGAGAAAAATTTACTGAATTAGCATCGAAGAACCATTTAGATGTAGGGGTAGGGACAGGGTATTACTTAAAGAATCATCTCTCTAATGTTGAAAGAAGAGTGGCGCTGATCGATCTTAATGAGAACAGCCTTGAATCAACAGCGAATGCCATTCAACATTTTAACCCTGAAGTGTATCGTCGAAATGTATTAGAGCCGTTGGATCTAAAATGTGAGAAGTTTGACTCTATTAGCATTAATTATCTGCTGCATTGCTTACCGGGTGAGCTATCACAAAAAGGCGTGGTATTTTCAAACCTGAATGAGCTGCTGAATAGTAATGGCGTATTGTTCGGTAGTACAATTTTAGGGCAAGGCGTTACTAAAAATGCATTTGCGAGTAAATTAATGAATTTCTATAACCAGAAAGGCATTTTTACTAATGAGAACGATGACGTTCAGAGCTTAGAAATAGCATTAAAAGCGCATTTTTCTGATGTGAATATCGATGTGGTTGGTTGTGTCGCTCTGTTTTCTGGTCGTAAAAAATAACAAAAATCCCTGTTTCAAGCATTCAGCATTGACTGTGCTGAATGTTTTTCTTTAAGCCTTTCGATTCCCCTTATGCTTACATGCGTTTAAATCCATCCAACACCACGTGAAATAGAGCCTCGCGAGTTTGTCTAAGTCAGGTTGAATTATTTACCCTTGCAGTCTCTTACCTTTCATATCTTTAAATCGCTTCACAAATTCAATACTAAAATTATGATAATTTTATCTGTGCGTTAACTGTTTTAAATCAAGAGGATGTCATGGGGACAGTAATAGGATTAGTACTGCTTGCATTTATTGCTTATAAGGTAAAAAAGCAAACGGGTTTGCATTTGCATAAGTGGATAGAAAAGAAATATCAAGAGCATGAAGACTCAAAAAAGTGAAGGTGGTGTTATCTTCATCGTTATGGATAGTATTGTTTAGGGAAACGACGAATGTCTTTTGAAGAGAAGTTAATAGCGGCACATAGTGAACTTGAGCTGAAAGGGGTTTGGTCCTCAAACTTTAATCCTCCGATTGTCAGATTACTCCGAAAAGCGGGCTTACGAGTTCGACCTCCTTATTATCAAGATTTTTTTACTAATTTACTGTTTACCTCGTTTTTATTTAGTCTTGGTTACGGGCTGATTAGTTGGTTTTTAACGGGGCAGTATGTAAATAAAACCAACCAACAGTCAGTCATTGAAGCCATCGCAGGCGGATTGATTTTTGGCGTTATAATATCCGTATTTTATCTTATCCGTCGTAAGCAATTAAAGCTAACGGATTGGAATACATTGAGTTAATGCTATTACGTCGCAAGTTTGATGACATTGTTGTGTTTATAAAAGGAATTTATAATGATTCACACGATTAAAGAAACGGTATTTACCTATCCTCAACGATTGCAGGATGATTGGGCAAAAGGAAAGAAGGAATGGTTACCTTTGGACTTATTTGTACCTATTGAAACTGACGAGCACTCACATCCATATTTTGGTGAATATTTTGCGTTGTCCGAATATCGGAAGCAAGGTTGGTTAGGTACGGCATTTTATGCGTTAGGTAATTGGGAACCGAATAACCCAATGTATACGGAAGGCAGAGTATTAATTGCACAGTATATTGATCCGAATAAGCTTTCTCTGTTTAAAGGGCTTCGAACAGGGCTAACGTCGGGAGAACCTGATTTGTTCTTGTATAAACCGGATAGTTCGCTGTTATTTGTGGTGGTTAAAAAAGAGAACGAATATCTATCAGATGCAGAACTCATTTGTCTATCAAACATTAAATCAGTGTTAGAGTGCGATGTGGAAATTGCCTATTTAGCTGAAGAGAAGAATAACTATAAACCCAAAAGTTATGATATTAAGGTTGTTCAATTTCCTAATCCTTTGGGAGTTTAATGATCGTCAGTCACGCAATGCATAAGGTACAGTATGAATAAGGCATTCGATATTATTGGTGCGCCATTTAATCGCGTTGGTTTTGTTACAACCGATGAAAATACCGTTGACGCACTACGAAAGACAGATGAGAAAACATGGAATGGCTTAACTGAATGGATAGACGTAAGAAATCAGCGTTGGTCATGTGATATTAAAGACTTAGGGGATGTGCCTTTAAGCCTTAAAGTTGAAGAGTATCTGTCTCATAATAAGAAAGAATTAGCACTACTCGAATACAGTACGGATTTAAAAAATAAGGTTTTAGACTCGTATCGAAACAAGAGGATCCCTATTATTATTGGTGGGGATCACTCTGTATCTGTTGGCACCGTTCAAGCGACGCTTGAGTATTATCAAAAAGAAAGAAAAGAGAAGGTTGCCGTTGTATGGATAGACGCGCACGCTGATTGTAATGGCAGCTTGCAAAGTAACTTACACGGCAAACCGTTGGCATTATTAATGGATAAGTATGGCTACAATGGTTGGTTTGTAGAGCCTGAATTGGTGTTGTCTCCGGACGATATTTATTATGTCGCCGTTCGAGACTTGATGCCTAATGAAGCAGAGTTGATTGATGAACTCGATATCAGTAATTATGATATGGAAGCGATTGATAACTTAGGATTTAACACGGTTTTAGACCAACTTATGACGGAACTAAAGGGTAAATATGACCGTTTTTTTGTATCGTTTGATTATGATTGTTTAGATGGCTCATTATTCAGAGCGTGTGCAACGCCAAATGTCGGGGGCTTGTCAGCTCGCGAGGGATTAACTTT
>SAMEA5043648__coassemble_655_pt1 | contig 19614 bp, 15 predicted proteins | sample SAMEA5043648__metabat2_low_PE_006 | metagenome-assembled genome bin SAMEA5043648 (sample SAMEA5043648) | Gadus morhua
GACCGTTAAAAAGCGCTCGCCTGATTTATTGATGGTATTGAACTTCTATTCTCCTGATGGAAAATACGATGATCAGTTCTTGGTTAACTACGTAAACTTGAACATCAAAGATCAGTTAGCGCGGGTTACGGGGATAAGTGAAGTTGGTGTTATTGGTGGGGGTGAATACGCAATGCGTGTTTGGCTAGACCCTGACAAAATGACTAACTTAGGCCTAACAACCTCTGATGTTCAAGCTGCTTTAGCTGAGCAAAACGTACAAGTTGCTGCGGGTAAAATTGGTGCTGCACCTTATGCTAGTGCTCAAGATGTGCAATTTAACCTAGTGACAAAAGGACGTTTAGAATCGGTAGAAGAGTTTGAAAGCGTGGTGCTTCGTGCAAATAATGACGGTTCATCAGTTTATCTAAAAGACATTGCACGTATAGAATTAGGGAAGAAATCTTATGATGGTAATGGTCAATTTAGAGGTCAACCTGCATCTATCGTAACGCTGTCTCTGCAATCGGATGCAAACGCATTAGAAAGCGGCCAAGCGGTGATGGACATGCTAGATAAACTCAGCGTAACCTTCCCAGAAGGCATGTCGTATGAAACCAGTTATGACACGACATTATTCGTAGCCGAGTCTATCAAAGGGGTAATTAAAACCCTGATTGAAGCCATTTTATTGGTGATTGCGGTAACGTATTTGTTCTTAGGCAGTGCGCGTGCAACGTTAATTCCTGTCGTCGCAATTCCTGTTTCGTTAATTGGTACGTTTGCAGTCATGCTAATGACAGGGTTTACGATTAATACCGTGACGTTATTTGGTTTGATCCTAGCGATTGGTATCGTGGTGGATGATGCCATTTTGGTTATCGAAAACGTCGATACCATCATGAAGCGTGACCCCTCATTGAGCCCAAGAAAAGCCACATTAATGGCTATGAAAGAAGTGACAGGTCCAATCGTTACTTCAACTCTCGTGCTGTTAGCGGTGTTTATTCCTGTGGCGATGTTGCCGGGAATTACCGGCATTATGTATCGTCAGTTCGCATTAACCATTTGTATTGCTGTTGTTATTTCATCAATTAATGCGTTAACACTTTCTCCTGCGTTGTGTTCTTTAGTACTAAAACAGGGGGGCGATAATACGGCTCGTTGGTTTAAAGCGTTTAACCGTGGTTTAGATAAAGTCACTAATAAATACGGAGAAATAGCAGGTTTCTTTGTTAGAAAGACACTGATATTGATGACACTTTTTGCAGTGGCTTTAGGTTCAGTAACGTACTTGGCGAAAAATACCTCAACGGCATTTGTTCCTCAAGAAGATAAAGGGATCTTATTGGTCAACGTACAGTTACCAGATTCCGCGTCACTTTCTCGTACTGAAGAAGTTTCAGCAAAACTGCTAGAGATTGTAGAAAGCGAGCAAGGCGTAGATGGGGTTACCGTGGCTAATGGTTACGCATTCTTAACGGGAGCTTCGGCATCAAACGGTGCCTCACTGTTTGTGAAGCTAAAACCGTGGAATGACCGTAACGATATGGAGGGAGATAACTCTTCATTCGCTATCACTAATCGTATTAATGCACGTTCAGCGATGGAATTGCCAGGAGCGGTTATTTTTGCGATGGGAGCGCCAGCGGTTCCGGGAATGGGTGCGGCTTCTGGTTTTGAATTTGTCTTGGAAGATACATTAGGGCGTAATCGTACTGATTTGGCGAACGTGATGAATGAAGTGATTCAGACGGCCAATCAACAGCCTGAAATTCAATATACCTTCAGTACGTTCCGTGCCAATGTTCCGCACTACTATGTAGATATTGATCGTGAAAAAGCGAAGCAACTGGGCGTATCATTAGGGTCTATCTTCCAAACGCTGCAAGGCAATTTGGGTTCTATGTACGTAAATGATTTCACCATGTTTGGTAAAAACTTCCGAGTAACCATGCAAGCGGACAGTGAATATCGCAGCAGCATGGACGATTTGGATAAATTCCATGTACGTGCAAGTTCAGATCAAATGGTGCCATTAAGTACTCTGGTTACTTATGACACGGTATTTGAACCTGATGTAGCGTGGCGTTACAACATGTATCGTTCAGCGGTAATTCAAGGTCAACCGGCGGAAGGTTATTCCAGTGGTGATGCGATTGCAGCGATGGAACGTGTGGCAGCAGAGGTGCTTCCTCATGGTTACCAATACGAATGGACGGGTATGGCTTACCAAGAAGTAAAAGCGGGTAACCAAGCGATTTATGCCTTTGCTTTAGCACTGATCTTTATTTACCTGTTTATGGTGGCGCAATACGAGAGTTGGAGTATTCCTCTCGCTATTATTCTTGTTGTGCCCGTCGCCACATTCGGTTCTTTCTTAGCCTTGAATTTAACCGGAATGCCCTTGAACCTTTATGCTCAAATAGGCTTAGTTCTCTTAATCGCCTTGGCAGCTAAAAACGCCATTTTGATTGTTGAATTTGCTAAGAATGAGCGTGAAGAAAAAGAGATTGATTTAAATAACGCGTCGGTTAACGGTGGTCGTTTACGATTCAGAGCAGTAAACATGACATCGTGGTCATTCATCTTAGGTATTTTGCCATTGGTGTTTGCATCGGGGGCGGGTTACATCAGCCAAAACTCTTTGGGTGTATCGCTCATTGGCGGCTTGTTGTGTGTGCTATTGGTCGGTACGTTACTTGTTCCTGGTTTCTACGCCATGGTACAGCGCCGTCGTGAGAAGCTGCATGGTGGCAGTACCAAACTGGTTCCAATTGATGATGAGTAAATCATTGTCTGATTATTCATAATTTAATAAAGGAGCCTTCGTGGCTCCTTTTTTGTCTTAAAGAAGGTGAGTATTAATCATAAGACCCTGTATTATTGATGTTATACTTATTAAATAAGTTGTCAGCCCTTATATGATGGAATGATATGAAAAAATATGAATTAGTCGTTCAAGATATTATTAGTAAGATTTGCCAGAATAGTATCAGTCATAAATTACCATCAGAAAGAGATCTATCTGAAATATATGGGTTATCACGATTTACGATTAGAAAGGCATTAGCAAAGTTAGAGTCTATAGGTATAGTAAAAGCTAAGTTAGGCTCTGGTTATTTTGTTAATTCTTCCGTGATGGGCGCACCTTTAATATATAACTCAATTACTGAAAATAGTTTTGATGAAATTTCCTATAAGAAAATAAAGCTGAATAAGAAATTGCCAGACCAACAAGACAAACAAATATTTTCAATTAGTGATGATGATTATATATGGAATATACGTAGACTAAGATTGATTCATAATAAAGTGATTCAAATAGAAGATGCAAAAATCCCCGTTAGATTGTTTTCAGAAATGAATGAACACATTATTGAAAGCTCACTTCAAAAACATGCATTATCTATTGGGTTAAGCATTGATAGTTATTTAACTACTTATCAAGCCATTAGTGTATCAAAAGAGGATGCGGATATTCTAGGTTGTAAAAAGAATACGGCAGCGATGAATATTACGAATCGAGGTTTTCTAGACAATGGAGAGTTGTTTATTGTCAGTAATATTATCGACATTAATTATCAATGTACTTATCACACCCCATTTAACAGTGAAAGCATTGATTATCGAGATAAAAAATAGCCGCTCATTAAGCGGCTATCGTTTTTAAGGGGTATGAATTGAGCCATCAGGAAGTCGGCTTTGCGTCCATTCGTGAGGGCGATACATTACTGGGAACTCCTCCGCGGCTTCTTGATTTATTTCTACACCAATTCCCGCAATTTCTGATGCATAAAGATAACCATTGATTGGTTCAGCAGCATTAGGGAACACACGCTTTGTATTTTCGTTATACTCAACATGCTCTTGAATTGCTGCATTATGTAAATGAACATTTAAGTGCGTATTTACTGCTGCACCGATAGGTGTCATGTCTGGTGGACAGTGCCAAGCAAGGCGCACTCCGAACGTTTGGCATAAATGCCCAAGTTTTAGTGCAGGTGTTATGCCACCAATTTGAGATACGTGGCAGCGGATAAAATCAATACGACGGTTAATGATTAACGCTTTCCACTCTTCGGGGTTATTAAATAACTCCCCTAATCCTAATGAAACGGAGGTTTGGTTTCTGATGTTATCTAGCCATTCTGTTTGGTTTGGCGGTAAAATATCTTCAATGAAGTAAGGTTTAAATTGTTCCACTTCTTTGGCAAATTGGATCGCTTGATTTGGAAAAAGACGTTCATGAACATCATGTAAAATATGGAATTTATTACCGTATTTTTCTCTAAGAAGTCGGAACATGGTTAAGGTGTTATCCATGTACTGATCTTGATCGTAGTATGAACCTTCAGTTGGATTTTGTGCGGTATTTAAATGACTTGGAACGCCACCGTAAAAGCCCAACTGACAGCGTATATGCTTATAGCCTTTATTTAAAAACGAATCAACCAAATCATAGATACCCTCCATGGTGTCACTAGTAGCATGGGTATAGACAGGGATCGCATCTCTTGATTTACCACCAAATAATTGATGTAAAGGCATGCCTGCTAATTTGGCTTTTATATCCCACAATGCCATATCAACACCAGAAACTGCATTATTAATGATAGGACCATTACGCCAATAAGCGTTAACCATCATCATTTGCCAAATATCTTCAATATTGTTCGCGTTTTTACCAATAAGCAGTGGTTTTAAATATTCATCCACTATTGTTTTGACTGCGAGTGGACGTTGTTGAAAGGTCGCACAACCAAAACCAGTGACTCCTTGATTAGTTTCAACAATAACCGTAATTAAGTTATGTCTGTCTGGTTTTGTAATTATACAATGAACATTTGAGATGATAGTTTCTTTCACAATAAAATAACCTAAATTAATGTTAACTCCTATTATATAACCGTGTTAAAAGCGACATTTCAAGTGCTAATTTTGGGGTTAAAATAATTGGTCTGGAAAGGTTTTTTATTTCATATATAAAACAGACCAATCATTAAAAAAGCGTGAAAAAAGATTTTTTCCAAGTTTAAATGTGAGTTAGCTCTCTTTTTTCATGGTTGGATTAATATTGGTTATAGATATGATATCTCCAGTTAAGCCACTTCAACTAACAGGTATGTTATGCAAAATATTGAAACGAATGACGAGGTTAATGCTAATTTAGACTCTTCATCTAAAAAGAAAAACCTGAGTGAAAATATACAGTTATTAATTAGTGCTCTTGGTGATGAAAAGAATATAAGCAGTATTACCCATTGCATGACACGATTACGATTTAAGCTAGTGGATGAATCTCTTGTTAACGAGGAAGAGATCAAAAAGATAGTGGGTGTGAAAGGCGTTGTATTACAGCAAGGTCAAACGCAGGTGATTATCGGGGTTGAGGTTGAAAAATGGTTCAACGCCATGTCAAATACCTCAAGTAATACAGAGACTTCTACTCCTGTAGATCATCTTGAAAAAGGTAAACTGTTTCAAGGTATTATGAGAATAGTTGCGGGCATTTTTGGACCTGTAGTACCTGCTATTGCAGGGGCTGGAATGTTGATGGGTCTGCTTTCTGGACTTATTGCGACCAATGTTATTTCTGAATCTTCAGATACGGTTTTTTTCTTCCGTTCTATCTCTGTTGCTGTATTTTTCTTCTTACCTATGTTGGTGTCATTCTCTGCAGCGAAGGTATTTAAAGTTAACGAATATATTGCGTTAGCCGTTTCATCGGCAATGCTTGCTCCTAAATTGGTAGAGAAAGCAGCACAGCTAAAAGGTGTTGGTGCTGTTCCAGAGCTAACCGTGCTTGGTGTTGTCCCTATTGATTTGCTTAATTATGGCGGTGCGATTGTCCCTGCGATATTAGCAATCTGGTTATTGTCTAAAGTAACGCCTTTAGTTGATAAGTTAGTTCCTTCATCAGCAAAACCTGTATTTACGCCACTTTTAGCCTTTACTGTGACTTCAACAATTACGCTGTCATTCGTTGGCCCAGCGGGTATTTGGTTGAGTAATGGTGCGGGTTGGGTCGTTGGTTCATTACTTGAGATATCACCAACACTCACAGGTTTTGTCTTTGGGTTAACTCGTCCAATTACGATTGTGTTTGGTATTCACCACAGCATGACGCCAATCAGCTTGAACAACTTTGCGTTATATGGAAAAGATTTATTAATGCCAATCATGTGTTTAGGTAATTTGGCCATAGCGGGTGCAACCATGGCAGTTTGGCATAAACAACGTAAATATGTATCTAAAGAAGAGTCATCAATTACGTTAGGCTCTGGTGTGACTGCAATTTTAGGTATTACAGAACCTGCGTTATTTGGTGTTCTTACTAAATATACAAAAGCCTTGATGACAGCAAGTTTAGCTGCGGGTGTGTTTGGTGCAATATCAGTAACCATAGATACTCACTTAAACAGCTATATTTTATCGTCTGTATTTAGTATGCCTGCGTATTTATCTGGAGGTACTCAGAACTTTATTCAAGCGATTTTAGGGGTATGTGGTGTGTTTATTCTCTCTTATATTTTAACGTTCTTGTTCGTTAAACTTGATGATAAGTAATCTCTTTTAATAGAGCCGTGAAGTGAGCCGCTTATTGCTGCAAGTTAGTAAGTAATAGCTCACTTTCGTATTTTAAGGTAAGGGTTAGATATGAGTCACATCGCTATTATTGGTGAGTGTATGATCGAGTTGAATGGCTCGCCATTTGGAGACATGCATCAAAGTTATGGTGGAGATACATTAAATGCCGCGATATACCTAAATCGAAGCTTACCATCGTGTTTGAAAGAACCTTATTCGGTACGTACCAGTTATATTACCTCCGTAGGGACGGATGCTATCAGCCAAGAAATGATCAAGCGTTGGGAAGATGAGGGGATCTGTACTGATTTAGTTCTTAGAGATGACAAGCGCTCCCCAGGTCTTTATTTGATTCAACTTGATGATAAGGGAGAGAGGACATTTTTGTATTGGCGTAATGATTCAGCTGCACGCTATTTGGTTCAACACCCTGATTTTGAAAAACTCAGTAAGGAGCTTAATAAGGTTGATGTCATTTTCGTTAGTGGGATTAGCTTAGCGATTTTGCCTGATGAAGACAGATACGCTTTATTATTGTTATTAAATGAATGGCGCCAACAAGGGATTACGATTGTTTTTGATAGCAACTATCGTTCTAAATTATGGGATTCAGAATTAGTTACAAAAGAAGTGTATCAACGATCTTATCAAACAACGGATATTGCTTTAGTTACTTATGATGATGAGCAGCTGTTATGGGGAGATAAAAACCCTAAACAAACCGTCACTAGGCTTCATGCATTGGGTGTTAAAACCGTAGTGGTAAAACTTGGTTCTGAAGGCTGTCTTGTTAGTGAAGCAGCAGAGCAAGAGCCTACATTAATTGCGACAGAACGTGTTGAGATAGTTGTAGATACTACCTCAGCAGGAGACTCTTTTAATGGTGGTTTTTTATCTTGTTACCTTACTGGAGGCTCAATGATAGAAGCTTGCCGTCAAGGTAATGCACTGGCTGGACTGATTATTCAGCATCACGGAGCCATTATCCCTAAAGCCATCACTGATACTCTTTCAATACCCACGTAGGAATAAAAAAATGTCGACAATTAATGAACAACTACAAGCGCTTAAAGTCATTCCTGTTATTGCTTTAGATAATGCAGAAGATATCATTCCATTAGGTAAAGTGTTATCAGATAATGGACTTCCTGCGGCTGAAATAACGTTTCGTTCAGCCGCTGCGATAGAAGCCATTCGATTATTAAAGCAATCACAACCGCATATGCTTATTGGTGCAGGAACTGTCTTAAATGGTCAGCAAGCACTTGAAGCAAAAGAAGCGGGAGCAAGTTTTGTTGTCTCTCCTGGCTTTAATCCTAATACCGTAAAAGCGTGCCAAGAGATTGGAATTAATATTATTCCGGGTGTAAATAACCCGAGTACGGTAGAAGCCGCATTAGAGATGGGGTTAACAACACTCAAGTTTTTCCCTGCAGAAGCCTCTGGTGGTCTGAACATGGTTAAATCTTTAGTGGGCCCTTATGGTGATATTAGATTAATGCCAACAGGTGGTATTGCTGCATCAAACATTAAAGATTATTTAGCTGTACCCCAAGTGTTGGCTTGTGGTGGAACATGGATGGTAGACAAAAAGCTAATTAAAAATAAAGATTGGGACACGATTGCACGATTAACGAGAGAGATTGTTGAATTGGTGAAACGTTAATATGATCAATCTTTAGTTAATAGAATTACAGGAGCCTTCGTGGCTCCTTTTTTCTTTTTGAGCTTCTTGAAATTAAGATCTCATTTTGGACTAGAGTCATTCGGAGCGAGGAAAGCGAAGGTATATACTCGACTCTTATCGATTCACGCCTTCAATTTTTCTCAGAGTACTGATCAATGCAAAAACACAATGTAAAATTTATTGCTGCCGATATGGATGGCACGTTACTTAATGAACAGAGCCAATTAGACCCAAGTTTCTTCGATCTGTATAAACAACTAGAAGACAAAGGCATCATGTTTGCAGCGGCGTCTGGACGTCAATACTACAGCTTATTAGAAACCTTTGAGCCAGTGAAAGATCGCATGATGTTCATTGCAGAGAATGGCACGCTTGTTATGCACAAAGGTCAAGAGCTTTACAGCTGTACTATCCCTAAAGATTCTATTGATAATATCGTAAATCAAGCGCGTTCGGTTGAAGGTACGCATTTGGTGCTGTGTGGTAAAAAATCGGCGTATATAGAAACTCAAGAGCCAAAGGCGGTGGCGGAGTTTTCAAAGTATTATCATCGTTGCCAATATGTAGAAGATGTACTTGCTGTTGATGATGAATTCATTAAAGTCGCCATTTGTCACTTTGATGGGTCGGAAGAAAATGTGTATCCGACGATTAATGCAAAATTTGGGCACAATCATCAAGTGGTGGTAAGTGCTAAAATTTGGTTGGATGTGATGAATAAAGTGGCTTCAAAAGGTGCAGCTATTAAGCATTTACAGTATACATTGGGCTTTGGTTTTGAAGAGACAATGAGCTTTGGTGATTATCTAAATGATTTAGAAATGCTGCAAGAAAGCTACTATTCCTACGCAATGGAAAACGCACATCAAAAAGTAAAAGAGACAGCACGCTTTATAGCACCAAGTAACAAAGAGGCGGGTGTGTATACCGTGATTAAAGAGATGGTGCTATAAAATACAGTAAAGTTTGAATAATAGAACCTGAATAAAATGCCATAAGTTAAACACTGACTTATGGCATTTTGTCATTGAATTATCAGGCTTCTTTTATCGTTTGATCTTGATTTGCAATTTTCTTCTTAAATAATGCAATGAAAGGAATAAGCAATAAATAAGAGACCATTATAAATCCAAACGTAGACACAAACGCCATCATTGTCGATTGTTGGTGTAGTAACGCTTGGATCTGCGCTAAGAACGAAGGGTCCGTGATTTGATATCCTTGGGAATGAGCGGCTTGTTGTAGTATTGGATTACTTAATGTGAGATCCCCACCTAAAGAGTTCCATTCTTTTTGTTCCATACGGCTGAAGTAGGTATTAACAATCGAAATACCAAACGATCCGCCAATAGTACGGAAAAGGTTAAACATCACCGCCCCATTTACTGCATTTTGTTTTGATAACGTAGAGTAAGCTAATTGGCTTAATGGCGAGAAAACTAAACCCATGCCAGCCCCTTGAATAATACTAGGGAACAAAATCCAAAACATATCGATATTTAACGAATATTTTATCATTAAATAGGTGCCATATGCGTTGAGTAGCAAGCCAATAACAATCAGAACTTTTGCATTTAGCTTATCCATGTAACCCGCGAGCATGATTAATACAATGGCTGAGGTTAACCCTCTGGGAGCCATCGCAATACCCGTGGTATCAACAGGATAATTTAATAATTGCTCTAACATCATCGGTTGTAATTGGGTAATACCAAACATCCCCATCGCAAACCCACCCATGACTAAACAAGACACCGCTAAATTACGATCTTTGAGTAACCATATTGGTGCGATATCTCCTTTTATCTTGAACGAACGTCGAACAAAATACGCAATAGCGATAGCACTAATGATGGATGAAAACAGAATCAGATTTGAACTAAACCAGCCTTTTTCATTCCCCTGATCAAGCACCATTTGCAGCAAACCAATCCCTAACGCCATTCCAATTACAATTGGCCAATCGATTTTAGTCGGTCCTTTGTTTTCAATTTTCACATTAAAGTAAATTAGAGATAAACAGATAAGCCCAACAGGAAGATTGACGTAAAATATCCATCGCCAATCCATATTCTGAGTAATGATACCACCCAGAGTTGGACCTAGGATTGGACCAAGTAATATTCCAACACTAAACAAAGCCATGGCTTTACCACGTTGTTCTTGAGGATAGATTTGAATCATAATCGACTGTGATAATGGAATAACAGATGCCCCAAAAGCACCTTGCATGATCCGGAAAGTCACCATTTCAGCCAATGAGTCAGCCTGACCACATAGCGCAGAGGTGATAATAAACCCAGACACAGAAATTAATAGTAGCTTTCTAACCCCGACTTTAAGCGCTAAAAAGCTGGCTAAAGGAATAAAGATAGCCTCAGCCATTGAGTAGGACGTTAACACCCATGTTACTTGCTCTGAGGTTACGCCTAATGCACCCATCATGTGTGGGAGGGCAACATTCGCGATAGTCATATCAAGCAATACCATGATGGCAGAAAGCATCACAGCGAGGGTGACTAAAGTTCGTTTGGTATCGCCTTTATCCTTCAAGCTTTCTTCTGCCGGTACAATGACATTCGTCATGATTGTTTTCCTTTTTGCCGGTTATTCCGCTAGAGGAGCTAATGTATCAACCGTTACCGATGCACTCGCACCTACACGTAAAGGAAATTTAAGTTTATTTTGGTTGTTATCAAGCTTGATGCGAATAGGAAAACGTTGCGGTACTTTTACCCAGTTTCCTGTTGCGTTTTCAGGAGGAAGTAATGAAAACGAAGCGCCACTAGCAGGAGAAATTGCCTCAATAATACCGACGTATTTAACATTAGGGTAAAGATCTAACGTAATGGTTGCTTTCATGCCTTTTGTTACGCGGCCGACATGAGTCTCTTTAAAGTTAGCTTGCACCCAATAGGAGTTCGCTTCTACAAGAGGCGTTAATGCTTGTCCGGGTACAATGACACTACCAGGATGAACCTGAACTTTACCTAGTGTTCCATCATGGTCAGCAAAAATATTGGTGTAAGACAGCGATAAACTGGCTTGGCTTAATGCGGCGGCGGATTTTTTAACTTCAGGAGAGGCGTCACCTTTTGCGCCTTGTGATTTAATCAGTTGAGACATGCGTGCTCTAGTGGCGGTGACATTGTTTTCAGCGGATGATAGTTTTTGGCGTGAATCATCTAAACTCTGTTCTGGTAATAAATTTTTTGATGCTAATTCTTTGATTCTTTTATAGGAAATCTGAGCATCACTCAGTGTTGCCATCGCACTTTTTACATCAGCACTGGCGGCTAGGATGGCATCGTCGGTGGCCGCATTATTGGAGGTTGCGATTTCATAAGCGGCTTTTGCTTCATCAAGTTTTGCTTGATATGGGGCAGAGTCAATTTGTACTAATAAATCGCCTTTGCTTACCGATGCATAATCTACCGCGTTTGTGGCAATGACTTTGCCGCTGATTTGTGGGGCAATATACACAATATTGGCATGAACATAAGCATCATCAGTACTTGGGAATTGCTCTTGATGCTTTACGTAAAAGTAGCCAGCTGTAATAAGTCCAACGGCAATACATCCTATAGCAAGTAGATTCCGTGTGAAGTGAGTATTCTTGTTTGTCATGTTCTGTCCTAATGTATTGTTTTTTTATTTAAGGAATAAAATCACTGTCTTTTTAAAAATAAATAAAATATAAGAATAAAAAGAGTGTTAAATTAAAGTGAATAATAAAAGCTATATAGGATCGATTATATTTTTTATTGTTAGCTTTAATTGATGATTATTAAATTACGTGTAATTTTTATCATCTCTATCTATTAAAAAATCAGAAAATAGAGATATTTAGTTATAACTAACTGTAGTCCATATATGAATTATCACCATTCTTAGATGGAAGTAATAAATCACAGAGGTTGTGGGTTATTTTTTTATAATCAACTAGTTATAGTAGTGTTCTTTGACTTAATAAGTTCTGAGTAGGCTTATATTGTATCTGGTTTTAGCGAATTTTAGGTGAGTACCTGAGAGATCGTTCTTATGTGAATAAGTGGGGAATAGGTCTTTTTGTTATTATTTTTCATGATCATTCTATCTATCTTTCTAGGTGATATTCCGAATTATTTGATTAGAATGTTCCTCATTTTGTAAAATGTCTAGCTCTAAATATAAATAAGATTTTAAGTTATTAATTAAGTAAGTTAAATCGTTGTACCACATAGCGTAAAGCAAACGTTTATATTACTATGGACTTCAATTGATTTTAATTTTTGGTATCCAATAACTCACAGTATGTTTAATCACGATCCGATCTCCTCTTTTGTTATTAATACCATGTGTTGATTACTATTGGATAGTGAACCTTATACTGAACTTCGTGCTGAGTCTGGTAAAGTTGTTTTCGTTAATATATATAGCTAACAGTCAAACAAAACAACCCGCTAAATTTAGTGGGTTGTTCGTTAAATGCTGCCTAAATTAACCTCACATCATCAGCGACTCAGCTCTGACCATTCTTCTTATCAATATTGCTCTCGCATTGTCGTACACCAAGTTGAAGGTGAACGCGTAAATGGTAATAAAGATAGTTACACCGATGTCCATCATAAATGCTTCCAATAGTCCGACATTTAATAAGTAAGCCATGACCGGAATCGTCACAACTAGCAGTCCTATTTCAAATAAAACCACATGGAATATACGAAATGAAAGCGTGCGTTCTTTTTTCTCGCCAGTGAAGAATTTGTCAAATATCCAATTGAAAATAAAATTCCAAATCATGGCGATAGTGGCAATAACTATCATGGTTCCTGATAATGCGGTAATGTCGTGGCTTGTAAAAATAGCCAATCCAAGAATAGACAGTGATACTGCCAATACTTCAAATAATACTGCGTGAAAAATACGTTCAGTTGTTTTCATATCGTGACTCTTAATGATTATTGATACATTTAAAAATAATGAATCAGCGATTATAGAGAGTGAACAAAGCAGATAAAGTTAACAACCATCACAAATCGTGATAGCTTGAGTGTTGAGTATATTTATTGAGTCAAATGTCATGTACAGTTTTGAGCAACTAAAAATTTTTGTCACCGTGTGTGAATGCGGATCTTTCTCTGCGGCAGCTCGTAAGCTAAAGCGTGCTCAATCAGGCGTGAGTCAAGCTATTGCAAATTTAGAAATTACGATTAACCAAGAGTTGTTTAATCGTGACAAAAACACACCAATACTCACTGAGAGAGGTAAGGCACTATTACCTATTGCTCAATCAATTTTGCATCAACAAAAATATTTTGATCAAAAAGTCGAATCATTGGAAAGAGAGCATGAATACGAGCTAATAATCGCAATAGATGAGAGCTTAATTAATGGCGATTTACTACAAATTTTGGCAGAGTTGGCTGATAAATTCCCAGTAACTGATGTAGAAATCATCACTACTTCCACTTTTGATGTTGAAGAGCTCGTTAGAGAAGGGAAAGCACAAGTGGGTATCGTCTACGCTGATGGTGAGCTTAAAGTGGATATGGATTTTTTTACGTTAGGCCAAACTCGGTTCCTTACTGTCGTTTCTCCTGATCACGAATTGGCAGGGTTGCCGATGGTGAATGATGCGGCGCTAAAAGGGCATCGACAATTAGTGCATCGAAGCTCAGAGCGTAAAGAGTTGTGGTTTAGTTATGGCATCAGCTCTAAGTTGTGGTATGCGAATACCCACCAAACGTTGTTGGATCTGGCTTGTCGAGGTATTGGGTGGACAATGGTGCCTGAGCACACTGTGATAGACTTATTGACTCAGAATAAATTAGTTGCTTTGCCAATTGCTCATGAGTTTGATGGATGGTTAACACCAATGGGTTGCTTGGTCTCTCGTAGCCATGGCTTTGGTCCTGTTCTGGAAGATTTATTGTCGTCATTACAACAACTCAGTCAAAAAAAACGCTAATTCATCGATTGTGAATTAGCGGATTTATATTTATCCAGAACTAAGGTTATTTACACTGTAAAAGTGGAACTAAGCCACCTGACTTGTCTTTAGTTGTGTGGTGGTTATATTTTCACAGAACTCATGATGAAGCGCACGTATAGCTGGTTGATAATCTTTGTCACTCACAACGAATTGTACGTTTACATTACGCATAGAAGAGTGCAAAGCAACTGGGGTAACATCATTGTTCATTAATGATAAGACGCCTTTTGCTAATGCTTTGTTGGTGTCGATTTGCGAACCAATGACTGAAATTAGCGCAACCATTCGCCCTTTTATTGAGGCTTTTGGGTAACGTTTTTCTGCTTTATATAGCACTTTATTGACGCTTTCAGTACTTCCACCAAGATAGTAAGTAATTGAGTTAGCATTCATCTCTTTACCAATTAAATTCACTTGGGCATCTGAGATTATTTCCATTAACTCATAGCCAACGTTATCCACTTGACCGACCATTGCTTGATCAAACAAATGCAAAGCAAACACTTTTTCTTTGCCTGCGATGATCTCTACTTTGTTGGTTTCTGGTTGATAATCTGACGAAATTAATGTGCCTTTGTGTTCTGGTTCAAAAGTGTTTTTAATTTGGATTTCAATATCACTTTCTCGTAGTCCTGCTGCTGCATTAGGGTGAATGGCTTCCATACCTAAGCTTGCTAGCTGATCGGCAACATCGTAATTAGTGCGTCCAATAGGGAATACTTTATCAGTGCCCACAACACGAGGGTCAGCCGAACTTAAATGATATTCTTTATGAATAATGGCTAAATCAGCGTTGGTAAGAGAAGCGATACGACTAAAGGTCATTTCGCTGTAACCGCGATCATAAGTGCCCATTAAGCCTTCTTTACAGTAAGCGTAACCAGTAACGATCGGTAGCTCTGTTGTTACATCAATATCTTTAAATACATCAGTGATGGTTTCATCTAACGTTCTTGGAGTTTGGTTATCCCACCCAGAGAGGTCGACGAATTTAGCGTTAATTCCAATAGTTTTAAGTTTTAATGCTGTATTAAAGGCACTATGTGCTTCACCAATAGAAGAGAGGAATTCCCTAACTTGCGGTAAATATCGACGTAGAGAAAATTGACCGTATTGGCAGGTTTGAAGAATGTTTGAGATACAATTTTTGGCTTCATCAATTCGTGAGCAAATAAATTTATCCGCTCTTAAACGATTTAATGGATCGATAAAAAGGTGTTCATTAGTGAGTAACATACGATTTTTTACATATTCTAATGCTTCATCCCAACTGTCATCACGTTTAGCGATCAGTTTATAGACACCCGGCTTACCTGTTTTTTTACACTCAAGTAATGAGTCAGTAATACCGCCATAGGCTGATACAACAAAAACACGGTTATATGGATTGGCTGGACGAAGGAATATGTTATCTAAAACGGCATCAAACGCTGTCATAGACGTACCGCCGATTTTTTCTACGGTATAAGTCATTAAGAAATCCTTTTTTTGACTTTGAATTATGAAGATAAGAGGAGGAATATTAGGGGTGGGGCACAAAGCCCCAATCGGAATATTAATCAATAATAGGGTAGACGCCGTTTTTATCGTGCACTTCAGTACCGGTAATCGGTGGGTTGAAGACACAAGCCATCACCATTTCTTTATCTTTATATGCTCGTAAGTAGTGTTCATCATGCTTATCAAGAATATATAAGGTACCGGCTTTTATTGGGTACGTTTCACCGCCAACAACTTCTATTTCTCCTTCACCACTCATGCAATATACCGACTCTAGGTGGTTCTTGTAATGAATATGCGTTTCAGTATTTTCGTAAATTGTTGTGATGTGAAAAGAAAATCCCATATTGTCATTTTTCAATAACATACGAACGCTTTCCCACGTTTCTGATACTACGCGTCGTTCGCTGTCACGACATTCATCTAATGTTCTTACTATCATGATTCTTCCCTGCTTAAGATGCTTTTTTGAAATAGGTAGAAGCTACCGCTTCAACGGCATTTTCGAAGATAGTTAATCCTTCGATAAGCTCTGATTCTGTTATCGTTAATGGACAAAAGAATTTTACAACTTCATCAGCAGGTCCGGCAGTTTCGATGATCATGCCATTTTTAAAGCATGTCTTAGCAATTTCAGTTGAGATGAGTGCATTTTCACACTCAACCCCAATCATCATGCCGCGTCCTTTTTGTTTTACAAACAGTTTAGGGTGGCGCTTGATTGAGCGTTCGATTACGTCACTTACTTTTTGAGAGCACTGTTTAATATGTTCTTCAAAATTTGAGTTTGACCAATATATTTCAATGGCTTTAGCCGCAGTGATGAACGCGTGATTGTTACCACGGAAAGTACCGTTGTGCTCGCCTGGTTTCCATTGGTCTAATTCAGGTTTAAGTAAAACGATCGCCATTGGTAAACCGTAGCCACCAATTGATTTAGACAGTGTAACCATATCAGGTTTGATACCTGATGGTTCGAAACTAAAGAAGGTTCCTGTACGGCCACAACCTGCTTGAATGTCATCAACAATCATAAGAATGTCGTTGGCTTTACAAATCTTACTTAAACGTTGTAACCATTGGTTTGAAGCAACGTTTAATCCACCTTCACCTTGCACTGTCTCTAAAAGAACAGCGGCAGGTTTATCTAGGCCACTTGAGTTATCAGATAACATGGTTTCGAATAGGTTAAGTCCATCAATATCTGCATAGCCTTCAAAAGGAATGCGAGTGATGTTGTTTAAGCTAACACCTGCGCCTTGACGATGATGTTGATTACCTGTGGCAGCTAACGCACCAGCAGTACAGCCGTGAAATCCATTTGTAAATGCCACAATATTAGTTCGGTTTTTTACTTTTCGCGCCAGTTTTAAAGCGGCCTCAACCGCATTTGTTCCCGTAGGACCTGTAAATTGAACTTTATAGTCGAGATGTCTTGGCTCAAGAATGTAATGATTTAGCGCATTTAAGAATGTTGCTTTTGCACTTGAATGCATATCTAGGCCGTGTGTAATTCCATCTTGTTCAATGTATTCAAGCAAAGCTTGCTTTAAAACTGGGTTGTTGTGACCGTAATTGAGAGAGCCGGCTCCGGCAAGGAAATCGAGGTAACGTTCCCCGTTTTCGGCTTCTAACCAGCATCCCTTTGCTTTTTGAAAAATAACAGGAAAGTTGTTTGAGTATGAACGTACTTTTGATTCTCGTGTTTTAAAAATATTCATGATGATTCCGTTTATTATTCCTATTTTATTGACGATGAATGTAAAGGGATGCGATACAAATATTCAGTATCGTGTTTATCTTTGAAGTGTATTTTTTTGTCTAGAAAAGTGCTTACTTCGCCTTGATTACCATTATTAGCGTCGAGCTTTTTAAACAGTGACCAAGAGGCGTCATTTGCTTTGGTTATCGTCGTTTCTAAGGCTTTTATATGCTTGAGGCTTTCTCGTTGTAAAAGTGTATTTAGCATGGAGTAAGCTAAACCTTTACCTCGATAGCGGGGAGAGACGGCAACTTGCCATATAAACAAAGTGTTTGGTTCATTCGGTTTTTGATAACCAGAAATAAAACCAGCAAGGTCGTCATCTTTTTCTGCTAAAACGCAGGTATTACTGAAATGTGTAGATTGAAGAAAGTTGCAGTATGAAGAATTAATATCAAGTGGTGAGCAGTCGGTGATCAATGAATAAACATTGTCACCGTCTGTCCTCGAAGGTTCTCGAAATGTCCATTTTTTACTGGGGTCAGTGTCAATACCTGAACACAATACCCAAGGTGCTAATATAGCCATATGTAAATACATATCCTTTGTACTCTAATTAAATTCATTACCATTATGCTCATTCTTTGGGGGGTAAAAGCAAATAAATAGCATTAATATGAGTTGAATTGCGGGTTATATCACGTTTTGTGGTCGTTTTTTATCAGGTATGACGTTTCCTTTTTCTTTAAATAGATTAGTTCTCTTAGTATTTATTTTTTTGGTTTTGAGTGTTTAATCTATCAAAATGTCGATGTTTGATTTGTAAAGTTAAGGATGATTGGATCAGTTTTAATGTGATGATGGAGGAAAAATGGGGGCTTTTTTCTTTTTATAATGAATCGTATAAAGAGTCAGTGGCACTGTTATTCAATTTAAGGTTTAATGCTCTTTAATCGAACACCTAATATTTGGAACATGTAATGTCTTTGGTTAACCAGCTTTCTTTATTTATTGATGTCGTGCAGCAAGGTTCTTTTACAAAAGCGGCAGCATTGCATGATATGGATAATTCCTCGTTGTCTAAGCAAATTAAAAAGCTAGAAACCGAATTGGGCGTTCAGTTGCTTAATCGTTCAACGCGATCGTTTTCATTAACGCCTGCGGGAGAGGATATTTTAGATCAGGCACATAAACTTCTGAATACGCTAGGGGATGTGAAATCAATTGCTGATTCATATCATACCGATCTCAAAGGTCGCATCCGTATAACGGCTCCGTTACATATTGGTCAACAATACCTCCATCCTGTTATTAGTCAGTTTATGAAAGTGTATCCAGACGTTGAAATTGACCTTTTAATGGATGATAAGCGGACGGATATTATATCTGATCACTTTGATGTTGCTTTTCGATTAGGGCGTTTAGATGATTCAAATTTAATTGCGAAGAAACTTGCTGATATTCGTCCTGTTATCCTTGCTTCGGAGGACTTTATTAAGCAGTACGGAGAGCCGAAAAAACCTGAAGAGTTGGAGTGCTTACCTTCTGTCATTTACAGTAATGGTTCTTTGACTGTCGATACGATGAAACTGAGTGATAGCCCAGACTCCACTCAGTTTAAAAGTTATAAAATGAAAGGAAATTATAAAGTTAGTGATGTACGAACGCTGTTAGCAGCGGTGAAAGATGGTTTAGGCTATGCGATGGTATATTCTTCAAATCTTGAACGTTCAATAACTGAAATGAAGTTAAAGCCATTACTTACTCATTATTTACTTTGCGATCAAGGTGCAGCGTTGTATGCATTGTATCCACATAGAAAACAAACGGCGTTAGTGAGGGAGTTTATTACTGCTGTTGAAAAGCATATTGGCGATTCTCCGTGCTGGGAGAAGCACGTTCCTGAGTTTGATACGATGTACCAAAAGAAAAAATAGCTGATCTCAGCAGTGAAATAAGAAATAAAGCTCATGCCCATGAATTAAGTCAACAATTTGAAGCGGTCGCACTGGATTATGCAAAAGTGGATGTGGTTTATTTAGGACAAAAGTTAATGGTAAAAACATTATAATAATCAGTTTGATAGCGTAAATTTGACGAGTAAGATAAAAGCGTTATTTTGTAGTAGGCTCTTTTTCTTTATGATTATATGAATATAAAACGCAACATTTTTATGTGAAT
>SAMEA5043648__coassemble_322_pt1 | contig 19312 bp, 16 predicted proteins | sample SAMEA5043648__metabat2_low_PE_006 | metagenome-assembled genome bin SAMEA5043648 (sample SAMEA5043648) | Gadus morhua
AAATCTCTCAGGGCGTTCTTTTCTTGAACACTCTGCTTTCCTAATTCTATTTTTAAGCGCTCGCCGGATTCTGATGATGCATTACGTTCTGCATCTGCACGTTGTTCTTTTCGTGATTTTCGGCCTTCGATCATGACTTGGCGCTGGGCTTCAAGTTGTTCTTGAGAGATTGTGTTTTCTATAGATAGAGTGGTGCTTAATTCGCCCAATAACGGATTGCTTTGTTGTTGTTTTATCGCCGTGTTTATATCGGTAATTTCTGCCAATTCAGTTTTAAAAAAACCGTCTTCCTTGAGCATATCAAATACGGGAGGAACAAAATGTGGGAGGTGATTACTGTCAGCAATTTTTCCTGAAAAAGCAGATAAAAATCCGACTTCACCAGAAGGGTGGCGTACAAGTAATACTCCAAACATTTTACCAATGGCTTTATCGTTGCTTTCTTCTAATCCAAAGTTGTGTTGCCATTCTGTTTGGGATATTAAGTGACCCTGTAACTGATTGGCTGCTAGCTCGCATAATGGATGCGGTTCATAGTAAAACGGGAAAGTGAATCGCTCAGGTAAAGAATAGCTATCGAGAGGGTGTACAAAAGAAGTAAAGCAAGGATCAGACATTGGCATCATCTTATCTAATTGGCAGAGTTTTTAGGGGAGTGGGTGATCAAAATAAGTGATTCAAATACCAGCTTGAGAGCCATGATATTTGAATCACTAGAATGCGTTTAGCCTACAAAATAATGGAATTATTCTGCTGCTTTTACGCGAATCTTGTCTTTATCAAACTTTTTACCATTTTCAGCTTCGATAGCAGCTAGAGCTTCTTCATCGTTTGGCATGTCAACAAATGCAAAACCTTTAGATTCGCCAGTCGCTTCGTCTAAAACTAATGTGCAATAACCAAGTGAACCGTGAGCTTTAAACATTTCTCTTAATTCATATTCAGTCATTGTACGAGGTAAATTGCGAACTAGTAATTTCATGATTAACCGTTAAATAGTGATTTGAGGCTACGTTATAACAGAAATTGGTTCGATGTGCCAAAATGAAAATCCGAAACCGTAAAATAACCGTTTCGGATTTGTATTTAGCCTCCACCCAGAGTACTAAAGTTTACTATTGTTAACGATTTTACTTAGAAATCGTAACGTAGGCCAAATTGCAGTTGGTCGTCTTTATTGTCGATTTGTTCAAATTTGTAGCCTGCATAAGTACGGAAACTTTTATTGAGTTTGTAAATGGCTTCAATAGCCACATTGTTTTCTGTATCGGTACTGTCTACGTCTTGAAAGTTATATACGCCTTGGAAAACCCATTGGTCGAGTTTATAAGCCGCAGCCAGTTCGTAACCATTGGCGTCTTTATTATCGATTTCACCAGTAGTAAATAAGCCTGATACCATGAAGGCATTTACTGTATAGCGAATTGCGAGGTTGATTTGGTCGGCATCGACAGAATTTAAGCCTGCAGAGGCTTGCTGTCCTGATGTGTAACCTAGGCCAAAGTCCAATCCCATAGGCAAAGCATACATACCAGAAATACCAAAGCTATCATCGTCTTTTTCATTGCTGGCAATGTAGTTTGCCTGCACTGTTAATGCATCAAATTCACCAGAGTATAAAAAGTTGTTTTCACGCTTATCTTTGTTGCCAGTCGTCAAATCGGCAGCGTCACCACCAAACGTAGCAAGAATATCGGTGTAATCAGTCAGCATAACTTGCGCTGAATCTTGTTGGCCGTAAGAGAAATTACCAACGGTAGTGCTTAAGCCTGCAAATAGGTAACGGGTATTTACTGTATTGTCTTTACCACTCCCAATTTCGACTTCATAAGTACCAAAGGCACCTAGGCTTTCATTGATTTTTGTTTTACCTTTTAAATTAATACGTGCACGACTTTTATCTTTAAATGAACTGTTGTCCGTTGTTTCATTATTGTCTGAGATATTCGCTCGTGCTTCGGCTCTGCCACCAACTTTCAATTGAGTATTGTCTTGATCATAAACGGTTGCAGCGAAAAGAGTGGTTGATGTAAGAGAAGACAATATAGCCGTTGATAGTAGTAATTTTTTCATTAGATTCCATACCTTTAAAGTAACCAAAACAATCCGTTTTGGTGTAATTGTTTGCTTGGTATCTAAGATAAAAAAACTATATGAAAGATTGATGTAATTTTTGTTTAAAATTTATAAAAGTAATGTGTCAGTCAAATGACCGACACATTACAATTGATAAGATGCGTATTATTTAGAAGGGATGCGTTTGATGTTTTTCTTGTGGCGTTTGTCTTCATCAAGTAATTGGCATGTCGCGCAATTCTTCTTGCCATCGATTTTGTATTTCATGCAACAGGTTTCGCGTTGCACATACAAAATGGCTTGAGTTGTATTTTCGGCCACTCGGACATGAGTCAATCCTTTGCCTATATCTGGCATGATGTTGTCGACCCATTTATCGGCTTCTGGGGCAATATCATTCGCTTGTTTATGGGATATGCCATTTTCGGTTAAACGCATAAAGAAAACACTGACAGCTAACGATACGGCCCCCCAAAATGGTCGATGTTTCAATTTTTCTTGTTCAAAGAGAACGCTTAATCCACCGCCGACTTGCTGTAAAAGGTGCGTAAAGGCTAGATCCAGCTCTTCATGATTGCTTACGGTTGTCGCTTGAGACTCAGAAGAAAGAGGATCATCAGAAAGACAAACAAAAGGGCAGTGTTTATTAATTTGTAATGATTTTATTTTCTCACCATTTGGGGTTGAAATGAAAATATCATTAAACTGAATAATAGGAACACGATTGAACTTTAGACGTAGAGCCACCAAACTGGTGAAAAATTGGTTGTTAAACGATTTTAGCCACATAGAAGCCGCAACGTTTTGATTAACCTCATTCTTTTTAGCAAACAACTCAATGGCAGAATGTAAGTGTTGTGGTAACCATTGATTTAAAGCTAGATGATCTTTCTCTATCTTCTTTGGATCAGAGGTTTTAAGTTTAATATTATCGTCAGCATTGCGCAGCCATGCCAATTGATCTTCTAAAGTATGGCATGGATCGGATGACTTTTTGCTGTGCCAAATTGGCTGTAGTTGAGCTGAAATATGCATAAAGGGACTACTTAGTAATTATTCTTATTTGTATTTAAAACGCCGGGTAGATTACACCTAAACTTGCATAACGTGAAGCACCGGTAACATCCGGTTCATTACTTGGTCGGTCGTGAACGCGTTGGTGAGCAAGCCAAGCAAAGGCCATCGCTTCCATGTTATCACTATCTACATTGTAGTCGTTGGTGGTGGATACTGCCCACTTAGGAAGGTGTTGTTGCAATCGTTCCATCAAATATTGATTATGCGCGCCACCACCACATACCAGTAATTTAGCCTCGCTACCAACGCGAAACGTGGTTATTTGGTCAACAATAGTCGTGACGGTAAATTCTAATAAGGTTGCTTGTACGTCCTGTGCTTTATACGATTGATTTTCAATGTATTGAGTAAACCATTCTAAGTTAAATAGCTCACGTCCTGTGCTTTTGGGATAAGGTCGAGCAAAATACGAGTGCTGTTTTAGTTTGCTTAATAATGGATTAATGATAATGCCGTGGCGAGCCCATTCACCATTGTGATCATAATTCTTTTGCTTATGCTCATATATCCACGCATCCATCAACATATTACCAGGGCCAGTATCATAGCCAATGACTGGCGAGTTTTTTTGAAGAATCGAGATATTAGAAATACCGCCAATGTTTAGCACAATAAGTGTACTTTCTGGCTTGCCAAATAAAGTGTGATGAAATGCAGGAACCAATGGTGCGCCCTGACCACCAAGCGCCATGTCTTTGCGACGAAAATCGGCAATCGTATTAATTCCCGTTTTCGCCGCGATAATATTGGCATCCCCTAATTGGGTCGTAAATGGGTATTGAGTATCAGGGGAGTGAAAGAGCGTTTGTCCATGGCTACCAATCGCAGTAATACTAGCTGGATCAACAGAGAGAGTGTTGAGTAAATGTAAGGTCGCATCTGCAAATAAATGCCCTAAGCGATGATCTATTTCCCCAATCATTTTTAAATTGGTGGCTTGCCCAGTACAAACAGACAATACATCGGATTTTAATTGAGCATCCATTGGGTAATCTGCGTGACCGAGAAGTGTGATTTCTGTACCGTTGGTTTCAACTAATACGGCATCGACACCGTCTAAACTCGTGCCTGACATTAAGCCTACGTATTTTTCCATCTTAACCTCTCCATATTTAATGTCGCTATCTGCATTTTATCATGGTGAATAAAACTGAAACTCATTGTGCCATAGAATAAGTGAAATATACCTAGGGTTTGTTTGAGATTTCGAACCTAAGTTCAAGATATAAGATTTTAAAACGGCAAAGAGCGTGATACTTTAAGCCTATAAAAATTAAGATGATTTGGAGAATGTAATGGGTCCGTTATGGCTAGATGTTGAAGGGTATGAAATTGATGCAGAAGAGCGTGAGCTACTTCAGCATCCTACTGTGGGAGGTTTAATCCTTTTTGCTCGTAATTATCACGATCCTGCACAGTTGTCAGCGCTCATCGCCTCAATTCGTAAAGCGGCAGGTCGCCCTATTATTATTGGTGTTGACCAAGAGGGCGGGCGTGTTCAACGTTTCAGAGATGAATTTACCTTAATCCCACCCGCTCAAGCGTATGCCGAGATGAACAATGGTATCGAGTTAGCGAAAACTGCGGGTTGGCTATTGTGTGCGGAATTAGTCGCTCATGACATCGATTTAACGTTTGCACCAGTGTTAGACAACGGCTTTGATTGTAAAGCGATTGGTAATCGTGCATTTGGCGATGATATTAATACCATTGTTAAGTACAGTACCGCCTTTATGCAAGGAATGAAATCGGCAGGAACGTCGACAACGGGCAAGCATTTTCCTGGCCATGGTGGTGTGATTGCCGATTCTCATTTAGAAACCCCTTATGATAATCGCGACAACATTTTTGAGCTAGACATGGCCATCTTTAAAGCTCAAATTGATGCAGGTATTTTAGATGCGATGATGCCAGCCCATGTGATTTACCCTGAATACGATTCATCACCAGCCAGTGGTTCATCATTCTGGTTAAAAGAGATCTTACGTAAACAACTCAACTTTACTGGTTTGGTGTTTTCTGATGACCTTAGTATGGAAGGGGCAACGATAATGGGGGGGCCTGCAGAACGTTCTCAGCAAGCATTAGAGGCCGGTTGCGATATGCTCTTAATGTGTAATAACAGAAAATCAGCGGTTGAAGTGTTAGATAATCTCGCGATTCAAACCGTAGAGAAAGCTCATTCGTTGTTAAAAACACAAAGCTTTGATCGAAAAACACTGAGAAGCAGCAAAGAGTGGAAAGCCGCAAACGAGACGATTACTCGTGCTTATGATGGTTGGAAGTCTTAATATTTCTTCATAAGACGCATTGAATAATAAAACGCACGAGATAGCTTGTGCGTTTTTTATGAAAGGTCGTAAATCTGGATGAATTAGATTCAGAAAAAAGAAGATAACGGTATTATTGTAAATTAAATAAACACAGATGGATGAAGTAAACATGACGAAGAAATTGACGATCCTTGATGTTGCGAAACTGGCTGGCGTTGGGAAATCAACCGTATCTCGTGTATTAACGAACGATCCTAAAGTGAAGTTAGAAACTCGTCAAAAAGTAGAACAGATAATTAAAGAATCTGGTTTTATCCCTTCCAAGTCGGCTCAAAGCATGCGTGGTGGCAGCCAGAAAGTCATTGGTGTTATTACTTCTCGTCTTGACTCTCCCTCTGAAAATAAAGCCGTTAGCGGTATTCTAGAGGTTATCTACCAACATGGTTATGATGCAGTGATCATGGAAAGTCAGTTTGATGCTCAAAAAACGAATGAACATTTAGAGGTGTTAAGACGACGCAGCGTTGATGGTGTGATTTTTTTCGGATTTACACATTGTGATATGACTGAGATTGAGCGTTGGAATGAGCGCATGGTTGTGATCGCAATGGATACTGATAAAGTCAGCTCGATTAATTATGATAATGAAGGGGTTATTCGACAAGCGCTTTACCATCTGTCTGACATGAACTTGCAGAACATTGCCTATATTGGCGTTGATCCTAGTGACAAAACAACGGGTAAATTGCGTCTAGAGGCTTACCTTGAGTGGTGTCATGAGCGAAACCTTCCCCCAAAGTTTGCGACAGGACAGCTTGATCACCAAAGTGCGTATGCGTTAGTTGACTCTGTTTTAGACCGAGAATTACAGGCCATTGTGTGTGCGAGTGATACGATAGCGCTTGGGGTAGCAAAACGGCTTCAGGAGTTACACCGTAATGACATTCAAGTAACCGGTGTCGGTGGGCATGAGCTACTTTCTTTCTTATTTCCAAATATCATCAGTATTAACCCTGGTTATCAATTAGCGGGAAAGAGTGCAGCTAAGCAGCTTTTACAACAATTAGATGGCAACGTAACGATCACGCATCTTACTCAGTCACTGACGGTTTAGTCTTATTACAAAAGAGACTTTATTGTGATCTAATTCACCTTGTGGGAAGACTCTCATTTATTTCTTGTTTCATCTTTGTAATTATACTCGAAAATAAAATGGGAACATTCCCATTAATATAAAACAATAATCAACGTGGATTAAAGGCATGAGTAAAATAGAGAGAAAGGACGTACAACGTTTGATAGAACTGGTCGGGGGATCAGAGAACATTGCGAGTGTAAGCCATTGTTTAACTCGCTTACGTTTTGTATTAAATGACGTGAAGTGTGCCGACGTAAAAAGCATTGAAAAAATTCGAATGGTAAAAGGGTGTTTTACCAATGCAGGGCAGTTTCAAGTTGTTATTGGTACTGAAGTTGATGACGTTTTTGCGATTTTAAATGAATTGACGGGTGAAAAAGGCACCTCAAAAGAGAATGCTAAATTAGCCGCTCGTCAAAATATGAATATTATTGAGCGTGGAATATCGCACCTTGCTGAGATATTTGTTCCTTTACTGCCAGCTATTATCACGGGTGGTTTAATTTTAGGGTTTAGAAATGTCATTGGCGACATCAAAATGTTTGATGGTCAGACATTGGTTCAAACTAGCCAGTTTTGGGCCACTGTGCATTCTTTCTTGTGGTTGATTGGCGAAGCCATTTTCTTCTTCTTACCCGTTGGTGTGTGTTGGTCTACGGTGAAAAAGTTGGGCGGTACACCAATTCTCGGCATTACTCTAGGCATTACTTTAGTGTCACCACAATTGATGAATGCGTACCTTATTGGTAAAGAAGTCCCTGATGTATGGGATTTTGGGCTATTTGTGATCGAGAAAGTGGGGTATCAAGCTCAAGTCATACCCGCGATGCTTGCTGGAGTTGCTCTCGCCTTTATTGAAACAAATTTGAAGCGCATCGTTCCTTCTTATCTATACCTTGTTGTTGTGCCATTTGTTTCTATTTTGTTGTCTGTAATTTTAGCTCACGCTTTCATCGGCCCGTTTGGGCGTATTGTTGGTGACGGAGTTGCAATGGCAGCAAAAGCAGCAATGACAGGAGACTTTGCAATTGTTGGTTCTGTGATTTTTGGTTTCTTTTATGCACCATTAGTGATCACGGGGATCCACCATACGACGAATGCGGTTGATCTGCAATTGATGCAAGAACTCGGTGGAACCCCAATTTGGCCACTCATTGCGTTATCAAATATTGCTCAAGCGTCGGCCGTTGTCGGCATCATTATTATCAGTAAAAAAAGCGGTGAGCGTGATATTTCAGTACCTGCGGCTATTTCTGCGTATTTAGGCGTTACTGAGCCCGCAATGTACGGTATTAACTTGAAATACAAATTTCCGATGTTGAGTGCGATGATTGGTTCTGCGATGGCGGCGGCTATTTGTGGGAGTGCAGGCGTCATGGCGAATGGTATTGGTGTTGGTGGTTTGCCGGGTATTCTTTCTATTCAGCCGCAATACTGGGGTATTTATGGCGTAGCTATGCTTGTCGCGATCGTCGTTCCTGCGATGTTAACGCTTGCCTTGTATAAACGAGCGCAAGTAAAAGAACAGCTGTACGTTTCCGTAGCGTAATTATTTAACACCTTTGTCTTTATGTTGATTGAAATAGTGCAAAGGTGTTCTCTTTTTTAGTGGTTTAGAGAACATAGAATGACAAATACAGAGTGGTGGCGCACAGCGACCGTTTATCAAATTTACCCAAAAAGCTTTTGTGATAGTACCGATAAAGGTACCGGAGATATCCAAGGGATCATTTCAAAACTGGATTATTTACAAAAACTGGGAATTGATGCGATATGGTTGACGCCTGTCTATCAATCGCCAATGGTTGATAATGGCTATGATATTTCAGATTATTATTCCATTAATACTGATTTTGGAACGATGGATGATCTGGATGAATTGCTTGAACAAGCAACGTCTCGTGGTATACGTATTATTATGGATATCGTTGTTAATCATACATCGACAACGCATCATTGGTTTCAATCGGCATTGGGAAATAAAGACAGCGAATATCGAGATTATTATATTTGGAAAGATCCCGTTGATGATAAAGAACCAACGAATTGGCAGTCTAAATTTGGGGGTAATGCGTGGGCGTTAGATGAGTCCTCTGGACAGTATTATTTGCATCTTTTTGCTAAAGAACAAGCGGATTTAAATTGGGAGAATCCAAAGGTTCGTCAAGAAGTGAAAAATATTATTAGCTTTTGGGCAGAAAAAGGCATTGATGGATTCCGTTTAGATGTCATTAATTTGATTTCAAAACAACAAGAATTTCTGAATGACGATGTGGGAGATGGCCGCCGATTTTATACTGATGGCCCTAAGGTACATCAATATTTACAAGAGATAAGTGACGCTGTTTTTCAAAAGTATGGTTCTGTTACGGTTGGTGAAATGTCATCGACCACATTAGAGCATTGCCAACAATATTCAGCGAAAGAAGGCAAAGAGCTGTCGATGGTGTTTAACTTCCATCATCTTAAAGCCGATTATAAAAATGGCGATAAATGGACGAAATTCCCATTTGATTTCTTATCATTGAAATCCATCTTTAATCATTGGCAAACAGGTTTGAATGGTAAAGGCTGGGGCGCATTGTTCTGGTGTAATCACGACCAACCAAGAGTGGTTAGCCGTTTAGGTAACGATGGTGAGTATCGTGAATTATCAGCCAAGATGCTTGCTTCCTCAATACACATGATGCAAGGAACACCGTATATATATCAAGGTGAAGAGATTGGGATGACCAACCCACACTACACTTCTATTGATGAATATCGTGATCTTGAAAGTACCAATATGTACAACATCATGGTGAACCAAGATAAGTCAGTTTCAGACGATGAGATGCTTGAGATTTTAGACCAGAAATCACGAGATAATTCCCGTACCCCAATGCAATGGAATGATTTGGAAAATGCTGGGTTTACTCAAGGAAAACCATGGTTGTCGATTGCGACTAACTATAAGAGTGTAAATGCAGAAAAAGCAGTCAGTGATTCAAGTTCCGTGTTTTACTTTTATCAGAAATTGATTCAGTTGCGTAAGCGTATTGATGTCATTACTACTGGGGATTATCGCGATCTTATGCCTGAGCATGAATCTCTATTTTGTTACCAGCGTGAAAATACGACGCATCGTTTGATTGCGGTACATAATTTTTACGGTAATGACGTTCCTGTTACTTTAGATTTAACAGGGAAGCAATCGGAATACATTTTAGCGAACTACGGTGATGTCGAATCTACACCACCGCAAGAGGGTGGAATACTGCGTCCGTATGAATGCCGCGTTGTATTAATCCAAAAGTAATTTAAATGATAAGCGGCAAGCACTGAATTGTGCGTAAAAATAAAGCCCAGAGAGTCATCACGACTCTCTGGGCTTTTTAATCACTTAATTTAGCGTGTTTTATTACTCAACAGTAATGATACGCATGCAGTTAGTTGAGCCTACGATGTCCATTACATCACCTTGAGTGATAATAACTTGGTCGCCTTTTACTAATAGACCTTTGTCTTTTAGTGCATTGATAGCGGCGTGTGTTGATGGTAAGCCAGAATCTGCACTTTCATCAAAGAACACTGGCGTAACACCACGGTAAAGTGTTGCACGGTTCAGTGTGCTTTCGTTACGAGACAAAGCGAAGATTGGTAAACCAGAGCTTAGACGAGACATCATTAATGGTGTACGACCAGACTCAGTCAGCGTAATCATCGCAGTGATGCCTTCCATGTGGTTTGCTGCATACATAGTAGACATTGCAATCGTTTCTTCTGGCGTAGTGAAACGACGGTCTAAACGGTGGTTAGATACGTTCACTGTTGGTACTTTTTCAGCACCAATACATACACTTGCCATTGAAGTTACGGTTTCAACTGGGAAGTCCCCAGCCGCTGTTTCAGCAGAAAGCATTACCGCATCCGAGCCATCAAGTACGGCGTTAGCAACGTCCATCACTTCAGCACGAGTTGGCATTGGGCTTGTGATCATTGATTCCATCATTTGTGTTGCCGTGATAACCGTACGGTTAAGGCTACGAGCACGACGGATCAGTTGTTTTTGAACGCCGACTAATTCAGGATCGCCAATCTCAACACCTAGGTCACCACGAGCAACCATAACAACGTCAGAAGCCATGATGATGTCATCCATTGCTTCTTCTGTTGCTACTGTTTCTGCACGTTCTACTTTAGCGACTAATTTCGCTTCAAGGCCTGCGTCACGCGCTAAACGGCGAGCGTAGTTCATGTCTTCGCCATTACGTGGGAAAGAAACGGCTAGGTAATCTACTTTCATTGCAGCAGCTGTGATGATGTCTGCTTTATCTTTGTCTGTTAGCGCTTCAGCTGAAAGACCGCCGCCTTGTTTGTTGATGCCTTTATTGTTTGATAAAGGACCTGCAACCGTTACTTCAGTGTGAACTTTATTGCCTTCAACGGCGGTAACTTTTAATTGAACACGACCGTCATCAAGAAGCAGAACGTCTCCTGCTACAACGTCACGTGGTAATTCTTTATAATCAAGGCCAACGCTTTCTTGGTTGCCTTCACCTTTTGGTAAATCGCTGTCTAGGGTGAATTTATCACCAATAGTTAAGTGGATTTTACCGTCTTTAAACGTTGATACACGAATTTTAGGGCCTTGAAGGTCACCAAGGATTGCTACGTGTGTGCCTAGTCTTGCTGCGATTTCACGAACTTTTTTTGCACGTTCGATGTGGTCTTCTGCGCTACCGTGTGAAAAGTTCATACGAACAACGTTTGCACCAGCGACAATGATTTTTTCAAGATTGTTATCACGGTCAGTTGCAGGGCCAAGAGTACAAACGATTTTTGTTCTACGTAGTCTGTTAGACATATTATCTCCAAGAGGATGTTATTGTATTTATTTCATTATTAGATAAACATATATCGAGAATGATGACATTTCCATGATTCAAACAAGGAAATTGTAAAACTTTATCACGCAATCGCTAAATACTTGTGTGTTTGTATAGAAAGTCGCCAGTTTTTCTTAATGCAGGTTTCAATACACAGTTCGGTAGCGCGTGGTTTCTGGCTAATCGGTTGCAATGCAATCGTTACATCAGTTAATAGATTAACGCCATCCAATAGCGCTTCTAGCTGTTCGATGTCTTTAGTGGTGCCTACAGGGTGTTTGATTTCGTTGGCACGCATTAGAGCGTCGTCTAATACTGGAAGCTTACCTTTCATGTTTATTTTTGGTGACACGGTCACCCAAGTGTTATTTGAAGTAAGAATAGGGTAGGTGCCACTGGTTTCAATTTGGCAGCGGTAACCGTTCTTTTCTAATTCTTCTGTTAATGAGGTGAGATCATACATACAAGGTTCACCACCGGTGATAACCATGTGTTTTGCGGTATACCCTTGTTGAACTAACATATCGATAATTTGTAACGCCGTTAATTCAGTCCAGCTTGGTGCGTCTTCTGTTTTTGCTAGAATGGTCGCTAAGTCTGTTTTATCGCTTAATTCCACATCCCATGTTTGTTTGGTATCACACCATGAGCAGCCCACTGGGCAACCTTGCAAACGTAAGAAAATAGAGGGTACACCTGTAAAAGTGCCTTCACCTTGAATGGTTTCAAATAACTCATTAATTTTAAATAACGCGGATGACATAATTATTTTACTCAAATAAAAAACTATAAATTTTGGTGGATGAAATACGGCTTAAAGTCGCATTTTCAGTAAATATTTCATAAACTTCGTGATTAGGGTCACGTAGGCTAACTCTTAAGCTTCACAATTACTTCGCAAAGTAAAAAAATGATTTATTGCTACATTTTTTTACTGGAGACACCCATGTACGTGGCACAGCCCGGACAGATTGATCACTTAAAACAAGTAAATGCAGGACGGGTTTATAAACTAATTGACCAACGTGGCCCTATCTCTCGAATCGAGCTTTCAAAAGAGAGTCATTTAGCGCCTGCAAGCATAACTAAAATTACGCGTGAACTGCTTGATGCATACCTTATCAAAGAAACGCAGGTACAAGAAGGAAATAGTCGCGGTCGTCCAGCGATTGGGTTAAAAGTTGACAATGAAGGATGGCAATTCCTTTCACTTCGTTTAGGTCGTGGGTATTTAACCATTGCTTTGCACAGCTTAGGTGGTCAGCAAATCATTGAAGAAAAACAGAACATCAAAGAAATAGAGCAAGATGAACTGTTAGCCAAATTGTTGACTGAAATTGAACGTTTTTTCCAAAAGCATGCTCGTATTCTTGGGAGAATTACCAGCATTGCTATCTCACTGCCTGGTTTAATTGTGTCGTCTCAAGGGCTAGTGATTCAGATGCCACATTATAATGTGCATAATCTCCCTCTTGGTCCTAAGATTTATGAAGCGACAGGCTTGCCTGTTTTTGTCGGTAATGACACCAGAAGTTGGGCGTTAGCTGAAAAGCTCTTTGGTAATTCCCAAGAATTTGATAATTCGATTCTTGTTTCTATTCATCATGGGGTGGGCGCTGGAATCATTATGAATGGGGAGGTGTTGCAAGGTCGAACCGGTAATATCGGTGAAATGGGGCACATTCAAATTAACAAACTTGGGTTACGTTGTCACTGTGGTAACTCTGGGTGTTTAGAAACCATTGCCAGTGCAAAAGCATTACGTGATCAAGTTCAAAACTTAATCAATAGTGGGCACGAGACGTCATTGAAAAACAAAGTGATCACGATAGAGAATATTTGTTTAGCCGCGAACGAAGGTGATATTTTGGCGAAACAAGTGATCACTGAGCTTGGGCACAGTTTAGGTGAAGCAGTCGCCATTATGGTGAACTTATTTAACCCTGAAATTGTATTGATTGGTGGAGAAATTAATCTTTCTAAACACATTTTATATCCAGCAATCATGGATTGTATCCAGAATCAGGTTCTTCCTTTATATGCGAAAGATATACGATTAGAAGAAAGTCGATTTTACACTCAAGCGACGATGCCGGGTGCAGCCCTAGTGAAACAGGCAATGTTTGATGGCTCGTTATTAATGAGAGTGATTGAAGGGTAATTCTTAGCTCTATTTATTTTAACGAATAAGTTTAGTGGGTATAAACAAAAAAGAGCATTATTAGAATGCTCTTTTTAGTATTAAGACTGTTGTTGTCGATAACGAGTTATGCGTTTAAAAAGGCAATAAACGTATCGATATCATCTTTTGAAATGTCTTTATGTGTCACAAAACGGATAGGGTTACCCGCAGAGATTAAGATATCTTGCTGTTGAGCTTTTTGTTCAATATGGTGTATATCAACGTTCGCGTCTAATTTTGCAAATACGATATTTGTTTGAATATGTTCAACATTGACAGAAAAACCATCCACCGTATTCAATTGTTTAGCAAGGTATTTTGCGTTGCTGTGGTCTATAGCTAACTGAGGAACTTGCTCAGTTAACGCCAATTTACCTGCGGCGGCAAGGATACCGGCTTGACGCATGCCACCACCTAGCATTTTTCTAATGCGGCGTGCTTTCTGGATATACTCTTTCGGGCCTAACAACAAAGAACCAATGGGTGCCGATAACCCTTTTGATAAACAGATAGTCATGCTATCAAAATGCTGTGCGATTTCTTTAATATCAACATTAAGTGCTGTTGCTGCGTTATAAACACGAGCACCGTCTAAGTGAAGCGCCAAATTATGCTTATTAACAAATTCACGAGCTTGAGCGAGATAAGCCAATGGCAACACTTTTCCATTAATTGTATTTTCAAGACTTAACAATTTTGTACGAGCAAAATGAAAATCATCGGCTTTAATCGCAGCTGCTAGTTTTGTAAAACACAACGAGCCGTCTGGATTATTCTCAATCGGTTGAGGTTGGATTGAACCTAAAACCGCCGCTCCGCCAGCTTCGTATTTGTAGTTATGCGCTTGTTGCCCACATAAATACTCATCACCACGTTCACAATGCGCCATTAGACCGAGTAAATTAGCTTGAGTACCTGAAGAGGTAAATAATGCCGCTTCAAATCCATGACGCTCTGCGGTCCATTGTTCTAACTCATTTACAGTCGGGTCATCACCATAAACGTCATCACCGACAAGGGCATTAGCCATTGCATCACGCATAGCTTGAGTTGGACGGGTTACGGTGTCAGAGCGAAAATCAATCATGCTTCTTCCTTGATTACCATTTATTACTAGAGAGGATTTCTTGCCATTATTCTATATTTCAACAACGCTATAATAGTGTTTATAAATGTAACAATCCATCACTAAAAATACATGTATTGGAATTTAATGTCATAATCGTTAATTCAATTCAACGAAAATAAACCTCATTTTCACATCCTTCCCATGATCAAATAACAACGGTTAAGCATTATTATTAACGAATAAAAAGGTCATAAATTGGGAAATACGACTAATTAGGTAGTTATAATGATTGTTTATCAAACAATTATGTAAATATGTAACTATAACCACTATTGAAATTACATTATACTCAAGATAAATGTGACATCTGAAATGTAAGGGAATGTAATGCAAGGTACCTCAATTAAAACCAGTGCAGAACGCGCATTGTTGTCTGAGCGAATTCAAAAATTGACGACGGCATTGTCTGATGGCGTCTATGAGCGTGAAGATACAATGCGTCTCTGTTTGCTTGCCGCGCTCTCTGGTGAAAGTGTCTTCTTACTTGGCCCTCCGGGTATTGCAAAAAGTTTAATTGCGAAACGTTTAATAAAAGCATTTGATAACAGTCGTTACTTTGAATATTTAATGACGCGCTTTTCAACACCAGAAGAGGTTTTTGGACCGTTGTCTATCCAAGAATTGAAAGACAACGGTAAATACGTGCGCTTAACTGATGGTTACCTTCCTGATGCCCAAGTGGTTTTTCTCGATGAAATTTGGAAAGCGGGACCAGCAATATTAAACACGCTACTTACCGTAGTGAATGAAAAAACGTTTAAAAACGGCAATGAAATCCTTCCTGTACCCATGCGATTACTGATATCTGCATCCAATGAATTACCAGACGAAGACAGTGGCTTAGATGCGCTATATGACCGAATGCTGGTTCGTGTTTTCGTTAATCGCATTCAAAATAAAAACAACTTTAAATCCATGTTAATGACGGGCACGATTCAGGAAACTGAAATTGATCCTAGCCTTGTTGTGACTGATGCTGAATATCATCAATGGCAAAAAGACTTGGATGGATTGGCATTGACCGATTCTGTGTTTGAAAAGCTGTTTGAATTAAAGAATATGATTGATTTGCAATCTGGTGATGGATTGTATGTTTCCGATCGTCGTTGGAAAAAATCAGTAAAATTGCTTAAAGCAGCGGCTTTCTTTAGTGGCCGTAATGAAATTAATCCAATGGATTTGTTATTGCTTCAAGATTGCTTATGGACAACTCCAGCAAACCGCGAAGAAGTCAGAGAAACCATTCGACGTTTCGCGTCAGAAAAAGCCTTTGAGCAACAAGACGTATCAATGAATATTGAGATGATTCAAACTGATATAGCGGACATGGAAGCCGCGGTATTGGTGAAACAAGGTATCGAATTACATATTGAAAGTGGTGGAAATCGTCTCATTAAGAAAGAGAGCTACGAGTTTAATTTTTCAAAAGGTAAACGTTATAGTGTAGGCAATGCCCATCAATTAATTAAATTAGTAATGTTACAGTCTAATATGTCTGTATCTGAAGGTGAAAAAGGCGACAGTCGTTGGGTGTATGTGAATCCTGATGATATAGCAAAACAAATGAAAGAGGGGCAAGCGGAGGTTTATGGTTATGTTAACCAAAATCCAAGTTTGTGCATGCTGCACTTTGAATTGGATGCGGATTCTCGTCTTGTCATTAAAGACATTGCAAATCGTTCCGTACTCGTTGGTATGGTTGGTCATAATAATCCAACAGACGCTCAATTTACTCAATGGGCAGAGCAAGTTGAAGAGAACAAGAAAAAACTAAACGAAGCGGATCATCAATTGCGTATGAGCCGAACTCAATTCCATGCAGCTTTACCTCATAACTTCATAGAAGAGAGTTTGCCATCAGTGATTGAAAACAGCTTACAGTTGTTGTCTCAGCGAATTGAAGGGTGTAAAACTCAATTTGAAAACGCGAGTCGTCGTATGTTGAAATTCAGTGATTATTACTCTTAACGTGTATTCGTAGGTATAAGGAAATTTATGTTAGGTGTTGATGCGTTAAATTTGGTGATGATGGTTGCGGAATCTGGGATGATTGATTCATCCATAACAGAGATATTGTCACGCCCACAATTTTTGACGGCAGCAAAATCAAACCCCAACATTAAACCGACCATTAAGAATCACATTCTTAAGTGGAGTGGTCGTGTTAAACATAAGATGACTAAAGTGTGTGAAACGGAACGGATTCAAGATGAACTCGCTTTATATCAAGAAGTGATTTATTGGAGTGAATCTGAGTTTTACACGAATGTTGATGATGTCGTCGCTAAGTTGAGATGGCATTCTGCATTTTACGTAGAAGCAAAAGAGTTAGTAAATAATAACAAAGGGTTAATGAATCCTATGTTTCCACGATTCTTTTGCGAACGGTGGTATCAAAGTTTATCTGACTCGATCAAAATAGCACAAGTAACCGAATTAAAAGAAGACAAAGAAAAGCTACTGGCTGATTTGTATCAACGGATAGAAACGTTAAAAACAATGGAGTCAGTCACTGTGGAAGGTGACGATACTCAAATTGGAAAATTATGGGACATGGCTTCGGCTAAGTTAACCAAATCCAATGTTGATATCATGAAGCTACACGCGCGTTTTTTGAAAAAGAATAAAGGATTGCAAGACATCGCCTCTAAACTTGGTCGAATGGCCAACGATGTTCAGGATCCTAATCTTTCACAAGGAATGGCTGAAGAAGTTAAAGTCATTGAAGAGAAAAGTGATTTTGTTACCGACGATATTGTTGGAATAAAAGAAGGCGATGATTTAAGTCGTTTACTTCCTAACGAGACTTTGTTTTTATCTCATCCCGAATTAGAAGTTATCTTTTATCAACATCTCGTTGATAAGCGGTTAATGAATTATCGAATGGAAGGGGCGGATCGAAAGCTTCGGAAAATAACCACACAATCGAGAGCTTCTGGTGATGTGATGGTAGATAAAGGCCCTTTTGTTGTTTGTATTGATGCCTCAGGCTCGATGAGCGGATTTCCTGAACAATGTGCAAAAGCACTGGCTTATGGGTTAATGCAGATAGCGTTAGCGGAAGGACGAGATTGCTATGTTATTTTGTTTTCTACGCAACAAATTACTTATGAGTTAAGTAAACAAGACGGACTGAAAGAAGTTGCTGATTTTTTATCGTATCAATTTCATGGTGGAACGGATCTTGAACCCGTATTAGAGCAGTCTATAGAGCTTATGCGGGGTGATAAATATAAGAATGCGGATTTAGTCGTTTTATCTGACTTTATTGCACCTACGCACTCTGAGCGCATTGATGGAATGGTCGAGGAGTTAAAGAAGCATCAAAATCGTTTTCATGCGGTATGCTTGTCTAAATATGGTAATCCAGCATTAATGGAGATGTTTGATCACACATGGTCATATCATCCATCAATGCTAGGCAGGTTAACGCAAATCCGATAATGGAGGCGTTATTCTTCGTCTTTTACAAAACTCACTTTACTAAAACCTAATTTAGCAAAATAGCTGTAACGAAAATCTTTTACTGCACCTGCATCACATGATGCCATTTCTACTTGCTTTAGCATGGTATCAAATTTAGAGATATCAATACCTTCAGCCGCCGCTGCTGCTTCAAATGGACCGTGAAATTCACGGAACGAAAAAGGGATCTCTTTCGTTTTTGATTTATAAGTATAACGAACAGTACGAGCCATTATTATTCCTCAATAAAAGGATGGATAGTCTCCATCCTTATCAATAATTACTTTTTGAAGATTTCAGCTAGTTCACGTTTCATGATTGGATCACGACGTGCTTTCTTAATTTGCTTCGTTAAGTCTTTAACACAGTTGTGTAACACTTGGTCAAGCAGTTGAGAGCGGTATTCCGCTTTTGCATCATCATCCATGTTTTCTGGCAAATCGATTGTTTCGAATTCTGCCATGAAATCATAACCAGCGTAGCTTTGGCTTAAAGAAACTAGTGCGTGAAATTGCTCAAAGTTGTCCAGTACGCGTTGAGCACTTACTGGCATGCCATCCCAAGATTCACGAACCGCAATTTCAGCTACTTCGTGTACAGAAACAAGCATGTGCCACATTTCTTCAGGAACGCTTTCAAACTCAATTACTTTTTTAAGTTCTGGAGAGATCGTTTCTAGATCAATAGCTTCTTTTTGTGTATTTTCAACTTCAGACATAGGGATTTCTCGTCATATAAAAGAGAAATGGTAACCAGACCAGAAAAAATGTCAATTCTATTAATCGCATGAATGAAAATTAAGGTATAAATTGGTTTATTTTGAGTCAATAAGACGGAACAAAGCTCACATTACTCATGTAAATCCCTATATTTTAGCTAAAGATGTTATTGGTTTTGTCGATAAGGTATCTAAGAATCCATATTATTCAGGTAACCCATGTTAAGAGTTCTATCGTTATGTTTTTCCGTTCTATTGGTTGGCTGTACGTCTTATAGTAATAACTTATTAGATACGGCGCCAAAAACGAAAGAAGATGCACCATATCCTACGTTTGAAGATCCATATGTTGAGTCTCAAGAAAAGGTGATTGATGTTGTGGATAG
>SAMEA5043648__coassemble_37_pt1 | contig 18996 bp, 22 predicted proteins | sample SAMEA5043648__metabat2_low_PE_006 | metagenome-assembled genome bin SAMEA5043648 (sample SAMEA5043648) | Gadus morhua
TTTAAGGCTCCCTTGCAGGATTCAGTGGTGATCGTGGTCGTTGACTAAAATACCGTTTATCCCCTTGATAGATTATTGAGATCGGTGATGTTGATATAAGGGGAGGTTAGGAGGGTTGTTAGTGATGAGGTTTGGTTTATCTGAATTACGATAATATGCATAACCAACCCCCTCTAATTCCCCCTTCTATTGACTATACCGCTTTCATTGATTTTGGTATTTAAGGTGAAGTCGTCTGATCTACTCTTCTTCGCCCATTTCTTCTAATGGTTCTTGCGAGATAATGATCCCTGTTGAGTCGGCATAAAGGTAGTCTTCAGGTAGAAAGGTAACGCTACCAAAATTGACGGCAACATCTATTTCACCGACATTTTTCTTTGCTGCACCCACAGGAATAGAAGCAAGCGCTTGAATGCCTAATTCTATTTCTTCTAGATAATCAACTTCACGTACACAGCCATAAACGATCAATCCTTCCCACCCGTTGTGTGCCGCTTTTGCTGCGAGATCAGCGTCAATCAATGCACGACGTAATGAGCCACCGCCATCAATTAATAATATACGACCTTCACCTTTTTCATCCAGTAGTTGGCTAATAAGTCCATTATCTTCAAAACACTTGATTGTCGTGATTTGTCCTGAGAATGAACTCTTTGCACCAAAGTGGCTAAACATTGGTTCAACAACATCAACTTGGTCTAAATAAATGTCACAAAGTGCTGAAGTATTATATTCCATCGTGAGGCTTACCTTCTGGTTGTGGTGGCAGTTAAACGTGTGAAGATTTTAATATACGTACTTTCTAGGTCATTACTATGACAAGTCTCAAGGTTATATAGATAAATACAAACCAAGTGAGAAGAAGATATTTGTGAATAAAGCACATTGCACGACCGTTCCCATCATTGGTCTAATGGCTTCGCCATCGGGTGCTCGCATCACTGAAATAACATGATTCAGTACAAACGGTGCCGGGATTAAAAATAACCAACCAGCTAAAGAGTGGATTTGCGTTGCGCTAAATAGGGCGAGACACGTAAAGCTGATCGCGATGATGATGGCGTGATACTTACGACCCCAATTTGGACCCATGCGTACCGCCAGTGTCATTTTTCCACAGGCGGCGTCATTATCAATATCACGCAGATTATTAATATTTAAGACGGCAACAGCCAAAAGGCCACAAGCAATAGCAGGCAAAAGCAAAGAGGAGGACAAATGGCCTGTTTGTAAGTAGTAAGTTCCTGCAACGCCCAGTAGACCAAAAAAGATAAATACTGAGATATCACCAAGCCCACGATACCCATAAGGTTTATCACCCATGGTGTATGCGATAGCCGCGCCAATCGCTAAAAGACCAAGAATAATGAATCCGATAATGTCCATGGTTTGATGAAGAGAGCTAAAAACCAAGATTAAACCGCTGATAATGGTTAAGACAATATTAATACCAATGGCTTTCTTCATCGTAGCTTGAGTGACAAGGCCAGATTGCATGGCACGTTGTGGCCCAAGGCGTTCATCATTATCTGTGCCTTTTACTGCATCACCATAATCATTGGCGAGGTTGGATAAAATTTGCAGTAAAGTGGCGGTAACGAAGGCCATTATGGTAATGGTTGCAGAAGCATGGTTATTCCAATACGCCAGAGCCGAGCCGGTCATGATAGAGGCAAGCGCTAAAGGTAATGTTTTTGGACGGGCTGCACTGAGCCAAATAGTAAAAGGAGAAGTTTTCATGGCATCGCAAAAATAGTGAATAGACTCTCTATTATTCACTATTTTCGACACATACCCAAGTTTGTCACTGATCTTTTAATAAAGAGATTAACCAATCTTACCAGTTTCAATAAGTTGCTGAAGCAAAGGACGAATGATTAGCTCCATTGCAAAACTCATTTTACCGCCAGGAACAACCAACGTGTTATGACGTGACATGAAAGAACCATCAATCATTGCAAGTAAATAGGGGAAGTCGACATTGGCGATACCACGAAAACGAATAACAACAAAACTTTCATCTAAACTTGGAATGCCTTTGGCGTTTAATGGGTTGGAGGTATCAACCGTGGGTACGCGCTGAAAGTTAATATGAGTACGTGAAAACTGGGGGGTGATGTAATTTAGATAATCATCCATTGATCGAACAATAGAATCCATCACGGCTTCACGAGAATGACCACGATCACGGGTATCTCGAACAAATTTCTGAATCCATTCAAGGTTTACAATCGGCACCATTCCAATCAATAGGTCGACATGCTGCGATACATTGATATCCCCATCAACGACGCCACCATGAAGGCCTTCATAAAAAAGGACATCGGTGTTATCTGGCAGTTCTTGCCATGGGGTAAAGGTTCCGGGCATTTGATTAAAAGGAACCGCTTCATCAAAGGTATGAAGATAACGACGGTATTGTCCGCTACCATCAATACCATATTGGTGGAAAAATTGTTCAAGGGCAGGAAAGTCGTTTGCTTGAGGGCCAAAGTAGCTAATGTGCTTACCTTGTTCTTTTGCTTTACGGATCTCGACATCCATCTCTGGACGAGTAAAGCGGTGAAAGCTGTCACCTTCAAGCCATGAGGCTTTTATATCCATCATGTTGAACATTTTACGGAAAGCTTCTGAGGTGGTGGTAGTGCCGGCGCCAGATGAACCAGTCACGGCAATAATTGGATGTTTAGCGGACATGACAAACCCTGTCTATTTTCCTTAATTGGGAAGATGTTATAACAGGGTTGATTTAAATGATACGTTATAGTTTAAAAATTGTGAGTGATTTGGTGACGTAATTACTCAAAGTCGTGATTGGTCATATTTGGGTTGAAACGGGCTTTGGTTTGAATATCTACCGTCTCATGAAGCTCTGAAAATACCACCATGGCGTCACCATTTTTGAGTAGTAGTTTAACCTGCTCTATCTTGTCTTGATGGCTGCATTCCATTTCTCCATAATCCGTGCCTTCTCGCAGTACAAATTCTGAAATTAAATTTTCTAGCGTATCTGGATCAATGTCTTGCCAAGGAATGATCATACTTCTATCTAATCCTGATCTAAATTAAAGAGCGTTACACAACAGTTTGAAACCACCGATTTACGGTGTCTTCTAGCCAAAAGTTTGGTTTGGTCATTGAGCCATTAATAAAGCCAACATGGCCCCCGTGTTCCGTGAGTTGATAGTGTACACAGTTAGGAAGAGGATGAGTAGGGATCACCGCGGTTGCCATAAAAGGATCGTCTTTGGCGTGAATGATCCGTGTTGGAATATTGATGTCATTGAGAAATTGTAACCCGCTGCATTGCTGATAATAATCTTGGGCATCGGTATAGCCATTGAGGGGGGCGGTGATTAAATTATCAAATTGCAGTAAGTCAGGAATGGCGGCAATCATGTCTTTGTCTAAACCAACGATATGTTTTCTTGTGCTAGTTAACTTTTTGATGCTATTGGTTTTTAATGAGCGTAACAAATACCCTTGGTATACACGAGAGAAGCCTTGTTGAATTCGCTCTGAACACGCCGATAAATCTAAAGGTGCGGAAATAATGGTGGCGGCATTGAGTAATGTATTCGAGTTATATTTTGCTAAGTAGTTAACCAACATATTGCCGCCAAGAGAAACGCCAGTAGCCACTTTGACTCGATTTGGAAAGCGGTCATTGATGGTTTCTAGGAAGAAACGAGCGTCTTCGGTTTCACCTGAATGGTAGGCTTTTTCTAAGCGATTAGGTACGTCACTGCACCCTCTAAAATGCATCATTACCCCTAACCAACCTTGTTCTTTGGCTGCAGATAATAATCCATTTGCATAAGGACTTTCAAAGCTTCCTTCTAACCCATGAAATAAAATGAACAGAGGTTTCTTACCTGCGGTGTTTGGATTTTCGCTCCAGGCTAAATCAACAAAGTCACCATCGGGTAATTCGAGTCGTTGCCAATACGCCTTAAATAAGGGGTGACGACGCAGCAATCGCGGTAATAAGGTTTGAATATGGGCGTTTGATAACCCGGTTATTGGCGTAAATTGATCCATCATAGGTCATCACTTATGGTCATTAAGGGTGTAATGTATTGAGTAAATTTTGGGCATTAAGCGAAACACAATAAAGAGAAAGTAACGTTGAATGCGTTAATTGACTTTGGTTTAAATCAATACGATGCAGTGTGTGTAATAGATCATGTTGTTGTTGCTTTTCTAACTGTAATTCAAAATTAAGGGCTTGTTGATAAAGCGTTTTTGACTCAGTAAGTTTGATGTTTTTTCTTAATGAACGATAAGAGATAAGTAGTGGGTCTGTATAAGAAAGGGCATCTTGAAGCTGATGGTGTTGTGTTTTTGAAATAGAAATGGCAAGTGAATCTAGCCATATGAATAAGAGCACTAAATTTACGTTACCAGAGTATTGGTCTTGAAGAGTAAGGCATGCTTGCTGCACACCTTCTTTTTTATAGTGGGATAAAGAAAAAGCCCAAAAGGCATCAGTGGTTAACTGCGCCTGTTGGGTTGGGGTCAACATTCCGTTATGAGCGGGCTTCATTTTCTTTTTCTTCAATTTGTTCTTGAAGATCCATCCACTCCATCTCAACATCTTCTAGCTCTGATTTTGCCGACGCTTGAGTTGCTAATACTTCGGTTAAGCGTTTTTTGTTTTCTGCCTCATACAGGGAGACATCACCCAATTCTTCTTCTGCTTTACTTATGGTGTCATTCAGAGCGTCCATTTTCTTTTCAAGCTTTGTTACTTCTTTACGCAGTGGGGCGATTTGTTTTCTGAATTCAGCCTCTTTGCGTTTTTGTTCTTTTTTCTCAGCCGCACTTAAGCTGGTTGAGGCGCTTGGGCTGTCTTGTTTATCTTGTTGTAGTTGTTCTTTGCGCTCTGATTTATTTTGTTCTGTTAGCCACTTGTAGTAATCGTTTAAGTCACCATCAAAAGGCATGACTTGACGATCGTGAACGAGGTAAAGATCATCCGTTGTTGCACGCAGTAGATATCTATCGTGGCTAACAATAACCATTGCGCCTTCAAAGGTTTGCAGCGCCATGGTTAAGGCTTGGCGCATGTCTAAATCAAGGTGGTTGGTTGGTTCATCGAGTAGCAGCATGTTTGGTTTTTGCCATACAACGAGAGCTAAAACTAAGCGTGCTTTTTCTCCACCAGAAAACGGGCCCACTTTATCTAAAGCTTTTTCGCCTTTAAAACCAAAGCTGCCTAAGTAATCACGTAACTGTTGCTCGGTATGATTAGGGGCAACTTGCATTAGATGTTGCAGTGGCGTTTCTTCAACTTGCAGCGTTTCTAATTGGTGTTGTGCAAAATACCCAATTTTTACGCCTTGAGAATACGTGAATATGCCGCTTTGAGGTGCGAGTTCACCGGACAATATTTTGATTAAGGTCGATTTACCAGCGCCATTTCGACCTAATAGACCAATGCGGCTACCTGGAACTAAATTCAATCGAATTTGTTCTAGGATGGTATTGTTTTCGTAACCTGCACTTACTTCATCCATCATTAAAATTGGATTTGGCAGAGCATCAGGTTCTCTAAAATTAAACGTAAATGGGTTGTCTAATTGTGCAGGTAATACTTTTTCCATTTTCTCTAGTGCTTTAATACGACTTTGCGCTTGGCGAGCTTTAGAGGCTTTATAACGGAAACGGTCTATGTAGGACTGCATATGTGACATGTTCTTTTGTTGCTTCTGATATTTCGCTTGTTGCAGCACGAGTTTTTCAGAACGTTGGATCTCGAACGATGAGTAGTTACCGGTATATTCGTTTAGTTGCTGATTCTCAACATGAACAATGCGATTGATTACTGGATCCAGAAAATCACGGTCATGAGAAATGAGCATTAAGGTGCCCGGGTAGTTTTGTAACCAACGCTCTAGCCACATAACGGCATCTAAATCTAAGTGGTTGGTTGGTTCATCGAGTAACAAAAGATCCGAGCGGCAAAGTAGTGCTTGAGCTAAGTTTAAACGCATACGCCAGCCACCAGAGAATTGAGTTAAATTCCAATCCATCTGTTGTTGTGAAAAGCCTAAACCATTTAATAATTCAGCCGCACGTGAGTTAATGGTATAACCACCAACGATGTCGATCTTACTGTGTAATTCAGCAACTAATGTTCCGTTATCGGCTTCTTCGGCTTCGATGAGTTGAGCTTCTAAGTTGCGATATTCACGGTCGCCATCAATAACATAATCCAGTGCTTTACGCTCTAATGCCGGAGTTTCTTGCGCTACCCACGCGAGTTCCCAATGGTGAGGAACTCGATTTGAGCCGCCATCAACACTTAGTTCGCCTTTAATTAAGGCAAAAAGAGTGGATTTACCACAGCCGTTTTTTCCGACCAAGCCAACTTTATCACCAGGGTGAATGGTTGCTGATGCTTGTTCTAATAATGGCTTCCCGCCACGAAGTAATTGAATGTCTGAAAAAGTAATCATGCTGTGGTGTTCATCTCTTTATTGGCTAAATGTAGAATACGAGGAGCATAGTAGGCGGAAGAGGGAAGATTGTCGATATGGAAATAGTCTGTATGATGGAGGCAATGACTCATTTAGAACAATAAAAAGAGAAGTCTGAAAGGAATTTATGACTCAATCTAATGACGTGCTATTAACATCCACTCCGTTGCCAAAAATATTGGTTATCCTCGCGCATCCCGATCCAGAACATTCGATTGCAAATAAAGCCATTTTAGCGGCTTACCAGCAGTTGCCTCATGTAACCGTACATGATTTATATGCTGCTTATCCTGAATTTTTTATTGATGTTGTGTACGAGCATGAATTACTCGCACAGCACGATATTATTGTTTTTCAACATCCGTTATATCTTTATTCTTGCCCTTCTCTGTTAAAAGAATGGATGGACTGCGTACTTGGAAAAGGATTCGCCTATGGTGAGGGAAATGCGCTAAAAGGGAAACAATGGCGTAGTGTGATTACCGCGGGTGGTATTGAAGAGGCATTTTCTGAGACGGGTTATAACCAACATTCAATGGATGATATTTTAATTCCGTTTAAGATCACGGCGGCGTTGTGTCAGATGGAGTGGATAACACCGTCAGTGCAATATTGGGCACGTAAAATTACGATAGAAAAAAGACAGTCTTATATTAATAATTACAGAAACTGGTTATTAAATCCTAAGGGAGAGTTCTAATGGCAGGAGATTGGCTACATACCAGTGCGATATTTTTAGCGGCTGCTGTGGTTACGGTGCCATTGGCTCAACGATTTGGCTTGGGGGCTGTACTCGGCTATTTACTCGCGGGCATCGCTATTGGACCGTGGGGATTACAACTTATTTCAGATGTTGATGCTATTTTGCACTTCTCTGAATTTGGTGTTGTGCTTCTTTTATTTTTAATTGGCTTGGAACTGAACCCCAATAAATTATGGAAAATGCGAAAACCTATTATTGGTTTAGGCGGCAGTCAGGTGGTGGTGACATCGTGTGTGATCACCGCTGCAATGATGTTTTATGGTTTGGTGTGGCAAGTCAGTGTCGTTATCGGTATGGGATTGGCTTTGTCTTCAACGGCCATCGCGTTACGAGTCATTGAAGAGCGGAAGTTATCGGATTCAGAAAGTGGTCAGTCAGGTTTTGCGGTGTTGTTGTTCCAAGATATTGCCGTCATTCCTATGTTAGCGGTATTGCCAGTATTAGCGGGTGGAGCAAGTGGTAATTGGCTCGATGGATTATGGATACTCGCCGGTGTCATTGGTATTTTTACGTTAGGGCATTTCTTATTACGTCCATTATTTAGTTATGTTGTTAAAAGTGGGGCGCGTGAACTGTTTACTGTCGCCGCGTTATTGCTTGTTATCGGTGTTTCGGCAGCAATGAAAGAACTTGGGCTATCCATGGCGTTAGGGGCTTTTCTCGCTGGTGTGTTATTGGCCGAGAGTGAATTTCGTCATGAATTAGAGGTTGCGATTGAACCATTCAAAGGATTGTTGTTAGGTTTGTTTTTTATTGCTGTTGGTATGTCGGTTAATTTAGGCTTATTACTTCAGTACCCCGTCGAAATAGCAATTGCCGTTACCTTATTAGTGGCATCAAAAGGATTTCTTCTTTACGGTTTAGCTCGAACTTTTGGAACGCAAGCCAAAGCCCGAAGCCAAATGGCGATGATTTTAAGCCAAGGGGGGGAATTTGCGTTTGTCTTGTTTACCGCGGCACAAATGGAAGGCTTATTGAGTAAGGAATTGACGGCGTTTTTATTAGTGGTGGTCAGTTTGTCTATGATGACGACGCCATTGCTATTGATTGCTCAAGATAAATGGTTTGCAAGAACATTGAACCATGAAGAAGAGATGCCGTTATCTGATTTCACCCACGCTACCCAGCCAAAAGTGATCATCGCTGGTTTTGGTCGATTTGGTCAGATTGTCGGTCGTTTGTTGTTTGCGAATAAAATTAAGTTAACCATTTTAGAAGGGGATCCAAGTCAAATTCGTTTGCTGAGAAAATTTGGTTATAAAGTGTATTACGGTGATGCGACTCAAGTTGAACTATTAAGAGCCGCAGGAGCCGAAAAAGCAGAAGCCATCGTGATTTGTAAAACAGATCCTCAAAAGGTGATGGAGATTGTGGCGTTATGTAAACAACATTTCCCTCACTTAAAAATATTGGCTCGTGCTCGTAGCCGAGTAGAAGCGTATGAGTTACTCAATGAAGGGGTTGATCACTTTTCTCGAGAAACTTTTTATGGAGCCCTTGATTTAGGACGACAAACCCTCACATCTTTGGGTATGCATCCTTATCAGGCCAAGCGTGCAGAGTCGCATTTTAAAAAGTTAGATGTTGCTATGCTAAAAGAATTGTTACCATTGCATTCAGATGACAAAATTCTGGCTTCTAAAGCGAAAGCAGCTCGAATAGAGTTAGAAGAGATTTTTGGCTTGGAAATGGAAAGTGAACGTTCAAACCAGACTCACTGGGATTAATTTGCACAAGGATATTTACCGTGAAAAAAAGATTCATTGCGGGTGCAGTTTGTCCGTCATGTAAAGTGTCAGACACTCTACGTTGGTGGCAAGAAAGTAATATTGAGCATGTCGAATGTGTGGAGTGTGGTCATACGGATCGCAGAACCCCGAAATCGATAGAAACAAGCAAACACGCTCAAGATGATGTTATTGGTGTATTTAAACCTGAATAGCGTTATCTTTGTGGCAATAAATATCATCCTTTAATGCGAAGTGCATCCGGAGTTAAAATGAAAATTGAAAAGAATGTTGTAGTTAGCCTTGCTTACCAAGTTAAAACTGAAGAAGGCGTTGTTGTTGATCAATCAACAGCTGAAGCACCTCTTGATTACTTACACGGCCACGACAATCTGATTGTTGGTCTTGAAAAAGCACTTGAAGGCAAAGTTGCAGGCGATAAGTTCAGCATCACTGTTGCTCCAGAAGAAGCGTACGGCGAGCACATGGATGAGATGATTCAACGTGTTCCTGCTGATGTATTCCAAGGCGTTGAGCAAATTGAAGTTGGCATGCGTTTCCTTGCTGACACCGATCAAGGTCCAATTCCAGTAGAAGTAACGGAAGTTGATGGCGACGAAGTTGTTGTTGATGGTAACCACATGCTTGCTGGTCAAACACTCGGCTTTGAAGTTGAAGTGATTGCGGTTCGTGCTGCAACTGAAGAAGAAGCAACTCATGGTCATGTTCATCAAGAAGGTGGCTGTGGTCACGATCACGGACACGACCATGATCACGAAGGCGGTTGTTGTGGTGGCGAAGGCCATTCTCACGAGCATAAAGAAGATCATGAGTGTTGTGGTAGCGGTAACTGCTCTAAGTAATCTTTTAAGAACAGAAACGAGGACGCTTCGCTCGAGAGTTTAGGGGCGAGGAAGAGCTTCGTATTGTAGAAATTAAAAAACCGTAGGTGCTGATGCATTTACGGTTTTTGTGTTTTTAGGTTTCTGAGTGCTCGATTTACTCTTCCTCGTCCCTAGAGCGTAGCGTTCTCGATTCTCGCCCCTGCTCTTAGTAATGTGGTGGTGGCGTTTCTTCTGATGCATCCGCCATACTTGACGTATCCATCGTTTTCATTTTTCCTACGACAAATTTCATTTGAACTTGCATGTTAATGATCAGCAATTGTTGTTGTGATAATGCATCGTTTAATTCATCAATTGTTTGTTCTTGGAACGCCATTTGGCATTCTAAATCACTGATTTTTAGTTCTAGTTGTTTTATGTCTGTTGTCATTTTTCTATCAACCACGCTTGAGCTATTCCGGCTGAGGTGGCTGAAATGACTCGTTGTTTTTTATCAATAGCGACATCATACACTACGGCTGTTGGTGGGCGTGCATCTTTTAGTGGTTCAGCTCGCCATTGTTCTTGTTTCTTACCTGAGGGTATATTCCATAATTTTATCGTGCCAGCAGGGGAACCGGTAACAAGATAATTGCCATCATCACTAAAACGGGCAGTAGAAAATACTTGCTGCCGAGAAAAAGTACTTAATGTTGATATTTTTTGACCGGTTTTTAAATCCCAAATAAAGCCTTCATTTCCACCATCGGCAGTTAATGCAAATTTCCCATCACGCTGCAAAGCAATGCGGCTTACTCGTTTATCATGTTCAAAAGTATATATAATTTGCCCTGTAGTGGTATCCCAAAAATAAGCAAAATGGTCATTTCCTCCAGAGAGCGCAAATCTCCCATTTGCAGATAGGGCGACAGAATTTACTTTTTCTCTATGAGCCAAAAACTCCAAACGGCGACCCGTTGCTAAATCAATATAAATCGCTTTACCGTTAGATAAACCAAGTAGGACTTGCTGTCCATTACTTGAAATATCGACATCACGGATAATGCCATCAGAGATGGACCATAACCCTTCAGATAGGCCCATACCCAAATCCCAGACCGCAAAATTAGTTTGGGTTGCCGTAATAGCAAAACGAGAGTTGTCTGAAATTTTAATGTGGGAGACGACAGAATTAAGTTGGTCTTGCTCACCAAAATACGTTAATTCTTTATTCTCAATGAGATCCCAAAAATGGAGACCACTTTTTTTATTTAATTGAGGATTTTTATCTTGGGGGTGAGGTTTTACATAGAATAGAGCAAAACGTGCGTCTCTACTTAAAGCGAAACTGGTGGTTCCTTCAGGGGCCATCTCCCAACGTTGAACGTCAGAGTTATTAAAGAAACAGCCAGCTAATGTCAGTGTAATGACAAATATTGCAAGGTATTGAGAGATAACGCGCATCAAATTGAACTACTCGTTTGTAATGTGTCTATAAGTACTAGTATATTGTGATGAACAGTATTTCACATCTTTATCTAAAAAATTGAATAAGAAATTGAGGCAAGACCTCAAATAACCGGAGTTTTGAAATGAAATCTATCTTTAAAGTGTCGTTACTTGCTGCAACTGTTGCATTTGTTGTTGGTTGTCAAAAAGAAGAAGCACCAAAAACAGAGGCAACTACGTTACCTGCAACCATTGAAGCATCAGCAGAAAGCGCAACAGCATCAACATTTGCTTCTGAAGATGAAAAAGCGGGTTATGCAATCGGTGCATCATTGGCTAAATACTTAAACTCTAATTTAGAGAAACAAACAGAACTAGGCTTAGATCTGAAAAAAGCCGATGTGCTTGCTGGCGTAACGGATGTATTTAACGGTAAAGAACGTCTAACTGATGAGCAAATTCAAGGTGCTCTACAAGCATTAGATCAACGTGTTGCTGAAATCGGCAAAAAGAAAGCCGCAGCTGAATCTGAAGCAAACATTAAAGCGGGTGCAGATTACCGTGCTAAGTTTGAAAAAGAAGACGGCGTGATGAAAACTGAATCAGGTCTATTGTACAAAGTGCTTACACCTGCTGATGGCCCTAAACCAAAAGAGACAGATACCGTTGTAGTTCATTACTCTGGTACGTTAATTGACGGCACTAAGTTTGATAGCTCTTACGATCGTAAGCAACCAGCAACGTTCCCACTTAATGCGGTAATTCCAGGTTGGACTGAAGGTGTTCAACTTATGAATGTTGGTTCTAAGTACAAGTTCGTTATTCCTGCAGAACTAGGTTACGGCGCTCAAGGTAACCAAGCGATCCCTGCAAACTCAACATTGGTATTTGATGTTGAATTGCTAGAAATTAAAGATGCAGCAAAACCTGCAAAATAATCTTAGCGAAGATTAAATAATCTAAACTTTGTTTTAGATCACTGAATTAGCCCCGGCACTTGCTGGGGTTTTTTATTTTCATGCAAATATTCTGATAAACTTGATGGAATTATTTTAAGCAACAGGTTCGATACCTATTTATTGTTATAAATTGGTATTAGGCACTCGTTGGGTAAACAGATATTAAGTTGGTGAATATGAACATTGAAACTGCTATAGAAGAGCGTTTATCTGAAATGAAGCCATTTACTGAATTTGATCATCATATCTTGCAGTCTTACGAAGCCGTCGTAGATGGTATAGCAAGTTTGATTGGCAATTATTGTGAAATCGTTCTGCATTCACTTGAAGATATAAATAAATCGGCGGTAAAAATTGCCAATGGTGAGAATACAGGCCGTAAAGTAGGTTCTCCAATTACGGATCTTGCTTTGCAAATGTTAAAAGATATTCAAAGATCAAAACGAAATTTTTCTCGTTCATACTTCACTCGTGCAAAGGGTGGTGTATTGATGAAGTCGATTACCATTGCGATCCGTAATGGTGACCAACGAATTATCGGCCTGCTTTGTATCAACATAAACTTGGATGCGCCATTTTCTCAAGTACTGCAATCTTTTATGCCAAGTGAAGAAGCAAATGAAGCCGCTTCGAGCGTCAATTTTGCGAGTGATGTTGATGAACTTGTTGATCAAACGGTAAAACGTACGATTGATGAAATTAATGCAGATAAAGAAGTGGGCAATAATGCGAAGAACAAACAGATAGTGATTGATCTGTATGATAAAGGTATTTTCGATATTAAAGATGCGATTAACCGCGTGGCTGATCAGTTAAATATTTCCAAACACACTGTGTATCTTTATATTCGTCAAAGAAAAATAGAGGATGGTGAGAAGTGAGTTTAACTTATGGCATTGTCGTCAATGGTTCAGCTTATGGTACTCAAGCATCGAGACAAGCGTATCAGTTTTCTAGAGCTTTGATTGAACAAGGCCATACATTAAAGAAAGTCTTCTTCTATCAAGATGGTGTGTTAAATGCATCTGCGCTGATTTTACCTGCAAATGATGAGGTGAATATTACACAAGCGTGGCAACAACTTGCGAGTGAACATTCTATTGAGTTGGAAACTTGTGTTGCGGCGGCATTGCGTCGTGGTGTGATAGGGAAAGAAGAAGCAAACCAGCATAAACTTTCTCAACACAATTTAGCATCAGGTTTTCAACAGGCAGGACTCGGTGGTTTAGCGACTGCGTTGTTACGTTATGATCGTGTAATTCAATTTTAATCACTTGGTTATCAGTCATTAGGAACATAATGAATAGACTTGGATTTGTATTTCAAAGCTCACCGCATTCAACGACCCAAGGAAGAGAGGGGTTGGATGCTATTTTATCCGCATCTGCTTATAGTGACGATATTCGCATATTTTTCGTTGGTGATGGGATTTTACAATTACTTAAATCACAAAAACCAGAGATGATTTTATCTCGTGATTATATTGCTGGGTTTAAAATGCTGGAATTGTATGATCTCGACGATATATTTGTCGACAAAGCGGCGTTAGCAAATCGTGGTATTACAGAAAGTCATTTATTGATAGATGCTCATCTTATTTCTATTGAATATTTAAATGAAAAATTGTCACAATGTGACCAAGTAATGGTGTTTTGAGGGGAACGTATGCTTCATATTTTGACTAAAGTAGAAAACCTTCAAACAGTACGAATGAATGAATTACCGATTAATAAAGAATCAGATAGAGTACTTTTAACGAAAGATTGCGTATATGCAGGCATTAATGATCATAAAGATCATTCTGTGATCCTTTCTTTTAAACAGTGTTATATTTTGCAAGAAGATGCAGAGGCAAGAGGCGTTTTATCACTAATTAATAATAAAATTCAATTAGTTAATTACTCTTCTTTTGTTGTTTTAACCCAAGAGCACTCACCGACAGTGACTTGGTAACTGTCCGTGTTTTTGTCTAAATAACAGTTATTTTTAAATTGTTTATTAATAGTGCTGTATATTTCTTGACACATATCACGTTCAGCCTTAGAATTTCGCGTCCCTATTTCCATAGGGCTATAGATTTTTCAAAAGTTTTCGAACCCCTAATCAGGAGCTATTTTAATGGCAACTATTAATCAGTTGGTACGCAAGCCACGTGCAAAGCAAGTTGTTAAAAGCAACGTGCCTGCGCTAGAAGCGTGTCCACAAAAACGTGGTGTATGTACTCGCGTATATACTACTACTCCAAAAAAACCGAACTCAGCGTTACGTAAAGTATGTCGTGTTCGTCTAACTAACGGCTTTGAAGTTACTTCATACATCGGCGGTGAAGGTCACAACCTTCAAGAGCACTCAGTTGTTCTTATCCGTGGTGGTCGTGTTAAAGATTTACCAGGTGTGCGTTACCACACCGTTCGTGGTGCACTTGACTGTGCAGGCGTAAACGATCGTAAGAAAGGTCGTTCTAAGTACGGTGTGAAACGTCCTAAGTCTTAATGCTTCTTTTATAAGAAAGCGTTAAGTAAGGCCAAACACTAAATAATTTATTATTTTGATAAAACTGAAAAGTTTTGGATAAAACCTGAAGAAGACAACGGAGATATTCCATGCCACGTCGTCGCGTAATAGGCCAACGTAAGATCCTTCCAGATCCTAAGTTCAAATCTGAACTGTTGGCAAAATTTGTAAACATCGTAATGGTTGACGGTAAGAAATCAACTGCTGAAAAAATCGTTTACGGTGCACTAGAATTAATGGCTGAGAAATCTGGTAAAGATCACTTAGCTGTATTCGAAGAAGCTCTTGAAAACATTCGTCCATCGGTAGAAGTTAAATCTCGCCGTGTGGGTGGTTCTACTTACCAAGTTCCTGTAGAAGTACGTCCGGTTCGCCGTAACGCACTTGCTATGCGTTGGTTAGTTGAAGCTGCGCGTAAGCGTGGTGAAAAATCTATGGCTCAACGTCTTGCTAACGAAATGTTAGACGCGTCTGAGAACAAAGGTACTGCGGTTAAGAAACGTGAAGACGTTCACCGTATGGCTGATGCTAACAAAGCATTCGCTCATTACCGCTGGTAATACCGAAGGTGCAGCAGTCCTTGCTGCACCTTACTTCTTTCTTTCCCATTTAGTAAAACACTTAGCCATTATCGCTATTTCAATGCAATTGCGTCGGAAATAGCAATAATCCCTAAGATAAGAGGATACAACTGTGGCTCGAAATACACCTATTGAGCGCTACCGTAATATCGGTATCTGTGCCCACGTAGATGCAGGTAAAACTACAACTACTGAGCGTATTCTGTTCTATACTGGCCTTTCTCATAAAATCGGCGAAGTTCATGATGGTGCTGCTACCATGGATTGGATGGAGCAAGAGCAAGAGCGTGGTATCACGATCACTTCAGCTGCAACGACCACCTTTTGGCGTGGTATGGATGCACAATTCCAAGATCACCGTATTAATATTATTGATACTCCAGGGCACGTTGACTTCACTATCGAAGTAGAGCGTTCACTGCGTGTTCTTGACGGTGCTGTTGTTGTATTTTGTGCTTCATCAGGTGTTGAACCTCAATCTGAAACCGTATGGCGTCAAGCTGATAAATACGGCGTGCCTCGTATCGTCTTCGTTAATAAGATGGACCGTGCTGGCGCAGATTTCTTACGTGTGATTGAACAAATTAAAAATCGTCTTGGTGCAAATCCTGTTCCTATCCAATTAAACATTGGTGCAGAAGAAGATTTTGGTGGGGTAATTGACCTTATCAAGATGAAAACAATCAACTGGAATGAAGCCGATCAAGGCATGACTTTCTCTTATGAAGAGATTCCAGCTGATATGCAAGAGCTTGCAGACGAATGGCGCCTAAACTTAGTTGAAGCGGCAGCGGAAGCGTCAGAAGAACTGATGGATAAATATCTTGAAGGTGAAGAACTGACAGAGGCTGAAATTAAAAACGCATTACGCACACGAACTATCAATAATGAGATTGTTCTTGCGACTTGTGGCTCTGCATTTAAGAATAAAGGGGTTCAAGCGGTACTTGATGCCGTTGTTGAATTCCTACCTGCACCTATTGATGTTCCTGCAATCAAAGGTCTTGATGAAAATGACAATGAAGTTGAGCGTCATGCTGACGACAACGAACCATTTGCAGCACTAGCATTTAAAATTGCAACAGACCCGTTTGTAGGTACGCTGACCTTTATTCGTGTTTATTCTGGTGTCGTTAATTCTGGTGATGGCGTATATAACTCAGTAAAACAAAAACGTGAACGTTTTGGCCGTATTGTTCAGCTTCATGCAAATAAGCGTGAAGAAGTGAAAGAAATACGAGCGGGTGATATCGCTGCTGCAATTGGTTTAAAAGACGTAACTACAGGTGATACTCTGTGTGATCAGAACGCGAAAGTGGTTCTAGAACGTATGGAATTCCCTGAACCAGTGATTCAAATTGCGGTTGAACCAAGAACGCAAGCTGACCAAGAAAAAATGGGTGTAGCGCTTGGTAAATTAGCGGCAGAAGATCCTTCTTTCCGTGTTGAAACGGACAAAGAATCAGGACAAACATTGATTTCTGGTATGGGTGAACTACACCTAGATATCATTGTTGATCGAATGAAGCGTGAATTTAGCGTTGAATGTAACGTAGGTAAACCTCAAGTTGCTTACCGTGAAACTATCCGTGGTAAAGCGGAAGTTGAAGGTAAATTCATTCGTCAATCTGGCGGTCGCGGTCAATATGGTCACGTATGGCTAAGAATCGAGCCAGCTGAACATGATGCAGGTTTCGTATTCGTAGATGAAACTGTTGGTGGTAGTGTTCCTCGTGAATATATCAGCTCAGTAGCAAAAGGTATCGAAGAGCAAATGCATAACGGTGTGTTAGCAGGTTATCCTGTTCTCGACGTTAAAGCGACGCTGTTTGATGGCTCTTACCACGATGTTGACTCCAATGAAATGGCGTTCAGAATCGCGGGTTCAATGGCGTTCAAGAACGGTGCACTAGAAGCGCAGCCTGTTATTCTTGAACCTACAATGAAAGTTGAAATAACCACTCCAGAAGATTGGATGGGTGACGTGGTTGGTGATTTAAATCGCCGCCGTGGAATGATTGAAGGTATGGACGACGGTGTCGCTGGCCTGAAAATTATTCGTGCTCAAGTACCACTTTCTGAAATGTTTGGTTATGCAACATCTCTTCGTTCGGCGACACAAGGCCGTGCATCATATTCGATGGAATTCTCAGAGTACGGCGAAGTACCTAAGAATGTCGCGGATAGAATTATTGCTGAACGCGGATAAAATACTTTACACTATTGCGTCAAAGTCAATTGACGCATAAAATAGCAAATTCTGGCGCGCCTTATCATTGTCGGATAGGGTGCCTCATAACTAGGAAGGAACACGATCGTGTCTAAAGAAAAATTTGAACGTACGAAACCGCACGTAAACGTTGGTACAATCGGCCACGTTGACCACGGTAAAACAACTCTAACTGCTGCTATCTGTACTACACTTGCAAAAATTTACGGTGGCGTAGCTAAAGATTTCGCATCAATCGATAACGCTCCTGAAGAGCGCGAGCGTGGTATCACAATCTCAACTTCTCACGTTGAGTACGATACTCCTGCACGTCACTATGCACACGTTGACTGTCCTGGACACGCCGATTATGTTAAAAACATGATCACTGGTGCTGCTCAAATGGATGGTGGTATCCTAGTTGTTGCTGCAACTGATGGCCCTATGCCACAAACACGTGAGCACATCCTACTTGGTCGTCAAGTTGGTATTCCTTTCATCGTTGTGTTCATGAACAAATGTGACATGGTTGATGATGAAGAACTTCTTGAGCTAGTAGAAATGGAAGTTCGTGAACTTCTTTCTGAATACGATTACCCAGGTGATGATTTACCAGTAATCCAAGGTTCAGCTCTTGGCGCTCTAAACGGCGAAAAACAATGGGAAGATAAAATCATTGAGCTTGCAGAAGCTCTAGATACATATATTCCTCTTCCTGAGCGTGCTGTTGACATGCCTTTCCTACTTCCTATTGAAGATGTATTCTCAATTCAAGGTCGTGGTACAGTTGTTACTGGTCGTATCGAACGTGGTATCCTACGTGTAGGCGACGAAGTAGAAATCATTGGTATCAAAGAAACTACAGTTTCTACATGTACTGGTGTTGAAATGTTCCGTAAACTGCTTGACGAAGGTCGTGCTGGTGAGAACGTTGGTGCACTTCTACGTGGTACTAAGCGTGATGACGTTGAACGTGGCCAAGTACTTGCTGCTAAAGGTTCAATCAACCCACACACTAAATTTGAGTCAGAAGTATACGTTCTTTCTAAAGATGAAGGCGGCCGTCATACTCCTTTCTTCAAAGGCTACCGTCCACAGTTCTACTTCCGTACAACGGATGTAACTGGTGATATCACACTTCCTGAAGGTGTTGAAATGGTAATGCCTGGTGACAACGTTCAAATGACGGTTGAGCTAATTGCTCCAATCGCAATGGACGAAGGTCTACGCTTCGCAATCCGTGAAGGTGGCCGTACAGTTGGTGCTGGTGTTGTTGCTAAAATCTTCGCTTAATAGCTAAAGATTTTGTGATAATCGCATAACTAAAAAAGGGAAGCTTAGGCTTCCCTTTTTGTTATTTGGTGTATAGAGAATAGGGCGGTTACTTAGAGAGTTAAAATTTGAAGGTCAATAAAAAGCAATCCCCCGGATTTTCTTTATTAACGTGTTATGTTGAAATAACAAAATCAGTTCAAACCGAATTCTAAT
>SAMEA5043648__coassemble_141_pt1 | contig 18648 bp, 21 predicted proteins | sample SAMEA5043648__metabat2_low_PE_006 | metagenome-assembled genome bin SAMEA5043648 (sample SAMEA5043648) | Gadus morhua
AAACTACTTAACAAGCCAAGGAATCACTTTCAGAGGTACCGCTGGCAAACTGAACGTAACATCATCAGAAAAAGCACTTAACTCTATTGTTGCTTTCCCATCTTTAGTCGCAATAGATGTTCCGTCCGACGCCTTAATTGGTAACGTTACTTTATCATTAAAAACAAAACTAACACCTTCAACCTTTGGCATAAAGTATTTAGAAAACATGCCACCAATATCAGAAAGCATCGCATCCATTTGAATGGTTAATAAAGACAATTCTTTTGCACTCACCTTTTTTTCAAACGTTTTGTTTGCTAATACTTCCATTGAAATATCGCATTGCTTCCCTTCTTCAGTTTGAATATAAACCAAAGGATTCGCCGATTTAAGATTGGTGTCGAGCGGAAGAGGTAATTCTTGATTTACAGGAATCGTGAATTCTTCATAATGCTCTTCTTTTGCCATCCATGCTTTTGTGATCTGGCATGCTTTACCTGTTTGAGCATCATTAAAGAATAAAGCCATACGTACATCTTCGTGGCCTTCTTTTTGATTCACTTTCAACTGATAATACAATTTACTGTAAGTAAATCGATATTGTTCAGCCTGAGCTGGCAGAGTAAAACACAACAGCGACAATAACGTCGTTGTCACACCAATCCATTTTTTCATTTTATCTCCAATATTGACTATTATGGCGAATCATCGTTTGGATTTCTTCGACATACGCTTCACCGCGCTCAGAATAACGAATTAATCCTTTTGCTAATACTGTCGCTTGTTGCTCATCAGTGAGCGGTTCGGTTGACTTATGCAATTCAAGACGAATAACACGTAATTCTTTATACGCGTTATTGCGATTTACATTCATAAAATAAGCATGCACTGCAGCCTGAGATGAATCGAATTTAGCGACTTCATGTGCAGCACCTTCATTACGTTGATTCGGTACTAAGCCACAGCCTTTACTGTAACACCATTGACCAAAGTAATTGCTTGCTTCACGAGCAAAACGGGAGGTTCCCCATGCTGATTCATTAGCACCTTGGCTTAATACTAACGGCGCAGGGATCAAATCAACCTTAACCAATAGAGAAGAAAGCCATTCAGAAGTCATACCTCCATCAGAAAGATCACTTTTATAAGATTCAGCCAACTCTCCAACTCTCGTCGTTTCCGCCGACGTTAACGATTCTGATTTAGCGACTTTATCCGAAATTCGCTCCAAAAATACACGCTCTTCAGCAACACGTATATTTTCATTCATTACCGCGGGATACATAAAATTAAAGAAGGCTGCTTTTTTTTCTTTCACATCCTTGAATCCCTTAAAATCAGGCACATCTTCTTTGGGTGTACAGGCAACAACCGTTAATAGTGTAATCGCCGAAATTAGAATTTTTTTAATCATTAGAAACTCACGCGTTAAAAATATTATTTTGAACTTGGTGATCTGGGCCGTTGCCCTCATCGTCTTTTTTAACCATCACTTTTAACGTAATACCAAACATATTACGATAAAGAATGCCTTTAATATTGAAGATAAACGGCATCACAACAATTAAACCAACACCATACAACGCAATACCAAAAACAAGAGCCAGCATAATAACAACATGAATAAGCAGCATTGAGCCGAGTTTCTTATTTGTTGCTCTAAAAGAAAGCAGCAACGCTTTTAGTGGCATCACTTTCTTTTCACAGACAAGTAAAATAGCAAAGCCAAATGCCATCGATAAGTACAAAGCCACTAACGGAAGGTAAAGATTAACCATTCCTTGGAATACTTCAGATAAAATAGTGACAAGTGCAACCATTCCAGCAGAAGCAATACCTTTAAATATATATTGCGTAGGACACTTTATTCCCGCGGCATGACTCATCCCCATCAAACTGGCGCCAGCGGTTAATGGAGAAACAATAACTTGAGCACTTAAACCTGCAACAAAAGCGGCATAAGATATTTTAGATGTTAATTCGACTTCTCCTAAAATAGCCTTAAACAAAACAGCAGGATCACCTAACTGAATTTGCAAAGCTAAAAAGAAAATTGCCATGTAAGAAAACGTCAGCAAAAGAATTGCTGGAGAAAAAGTAAAAAAATGTTTAATCGTATTTTTCCAAGCTTCTTGGATAACACTAACAGGGCTTAATTCAACTTCGCCTGATAAGGCTTTTTCGATGCTACCACCAAGGACAAACGTTTTTTCTTTCGGTTGTTCATTCATTTTTGCATACCACAATAAAACATGGCGCGATTATACGGCTTTCACCATCTGAGTGCAGTAGTCATAAAAAAGAAATTAACGATTTATTTGATAATGGCGGAATATCATCAAAAACAATTGTAACAAAACCAACCAAGTTGCTGATCTTTGTCTATAATAAAGCACGAAATATATACAGAATAGTTATGATAATCAGAGTCTTTTAAAAAAATATGACTAATGAAATAAAAAACACTTTGCATATCGTTACTTGGGGTCTATTATGCGCCCGAAATCACATCATACATTCACCACACTAAGAGCGGTATCACTACCCAAGGCGGAGATAAAAAGACATTGAACGTTACACTACAATCCGAAAAAAATGCGGTTATTAAATTAACGGGCATTTCAAAAAGCTTTGATGGAAAAGAAGTTATATCTAAATTTGATTTAGACGTAAATCACGGTGAATTTTTAACGATTCTAGGCCCATCAGGTTGTGGTAAAACCACAGTGTTACGCATGATTGCAGGTTTTGAAACCGCAGATGCAGGAACAATTTTACTGGATTCGAAAGATGTAACGTCTATCCCCGCAGAACAGAGGCATGTGAATACTGTATTCCAAAGCTACGCCCTATTCCCACACATGACGGTATTTGACAACGTTGCGTTTGGTTTACGTATGCAAAATGTGCCAAACAAAGACATCGAATCACGCGTAATGGAAGCATTACAAATGGTGCGTCTAGCACAAATGGCAAATCGTAAACCGCACCAGTTATCAGGTGGTCAACAACAACGTATCGCGATTGCACGTGCTGTTGTGAATAAGCCAAAGGTTCTATTGTTAGATGAATCTTTATCTGCCCTTGATTACAAATTGCGTAAGCAAATGCAGATTGAGCTAAAACAACTACAACGTCAGTTGGGTATTACTTTTATTTTTGTAACTCACGATCAAGAAGAAGCCCTTTCTATGTCAGATCGCATCATTGTTATGCGTGACGGTGTTATCGAACAGGACGGCACTCCTCGTGAAATTTACGAAGAACCTAAGAACTTATTCGTTGCTCGCTTCATCGGTGAAATCAATGTGTTCGCCGCTACGGTGCTAGAACGCCTAGATGACAAGCGAATCAGAGCCGAAATCGAAGACACGTCAGCAGTCGTTTATTGTGATCTGGATGTCAACCCAGGCGATAAAGTAAAAGTGCTACTGCGCCCTGAAGATTTGCGACTGGAAGAAATTAAAGAATCAGACACCAAAGGCATCACCGGTTACGTTCGTGAACGTACCTACAAAGGGATGACATTGGACTCTGTTCTTGAATTAGATTCAGGCATGCGTGTCATGATCAGTGAATTCTTTAATGAAGATGATCCAGATGTTGATCACTCTTTAGGTCAAAAAGTAGCAATTACTTGGGTTGAAAGTTGGGAAGTGGTGCTCGCAGATGAACAAGAAGTTTAATCTCCAAAATATCATCATCACCGTTATCGTAACGTGGTTACTGCTGTTCGTTTTCATTCCTAATGTAATGATCATAGGCACAAGTTTCCTTACTCGTGATGAAGCAAATTTAATTGAAATGACGTTTACACTAGATAACTATCTTCGTCTTTTTGATCCTTTGTACGCAAAAGTACTGTGGCATTCATTTTATATGGCCATTGTTGCAACACTACTGTGTTTAGTTGTGGGTTACCCATTTGCTTACATTGTTGCAAAAATGCCAGAAAAATGGCGTCCATTTATGCTGTTTTTAATCATTGTTCCTTTTTGGACTAACTCACTGATCCGTACTTACGGACTTAAAATTGTGTTAGGAACTCAAGGTATTTTGAATAAAGGGTTACTTGCGATGGATATCATTGATAAACCATTACGCATTATGTATTCAGAAACAGCGGTAATGATAGGTTTAGTCTATATCCTATTACCATTTATGATTTTGCCTTTGTACTCTGCAATTGAAAAGCTAGATAATACCTATTTAGAAGCAGCAAAAGATCTTGGCGCAAATAAGCTACAAACACTATTAAAAATAGTTCTGCCATTAACCATGCCAGGGATCATTGGTGGTTGCTTATTAGTTCTACTCCCCGCTCTTGGTATGTTCTATATTTCTGATTTATTAGGCGGCGCGAAAAACCTATTAATCGGTAATGTTATTAAAAGCCAAGTATTAAACGCTCGAGATTGGCCATTTGGTGCAGCGACCAGTATTGCCCTCACTTTGGCAATGGCATTAATGCTGTATGCTTATTATCGAGCTGGCAAGTTATTAAATAAAAAGGCGGATCTAGACTGATGGGACGCGCAATAAAAATCAGCTTTATGAGTTTGGTGTATATATTCCTATACCTACCAATCATCGTTTTGATTGTAAACTCATTTAACGCAAGTAAATTTGGCATGAAATGGGGTGGATTTACCACCAAATGGTATGAAGCGTTAGTCAATAATGACAGCTTAATGCAAGCTGCTTGGCATTCAATTACGATTGCCGTAATTTCAGGCACCGCTGCAACCATTATTGGTAGCTTAACTGCCGTAGCCTTATTTCGTTACCAGTTTAAAGGCAAAAAATTTGTTAACGGTTTATTGTTCATCGTCATGATGTCACCAGATATTGTGATGGCTATTTCACTCTTGGCTATCTTCTTAGTGATTGGATTTGAACTTGGATTTTTTACACTATTAATTTCTCACATTACTTTCTGTCTTCCCTTCGTGGTAGTTACGGTATACAGCCGTTTGAAAGGGTTTGATGTAAAAATGTTAGAAGCAGCACGAGATCTAGGCGCTAGCGAATGGGTTATCTTAAAACAAATTATTTTACCTTTAGCTAAACCTGCGGTGGCTGCTGGCTGGTTATTAAGCTTCACATTGTCACTGGATGACGTGATTATCAGTTCGTTTGTAACAGGACCAACCTATGAGATCTTACCACTGAAAATCTATTCAATGGTAAAAGTAGGTATTTCACCTGAAGTAAATGCCCTAGCAACCGTCATGTTAATCGTATCACTTGCTTTAGTTGTGCTATCACAAGTGCTAGCAAGAGAGAAAATAAAGTAACGTTTAATAAATTCAAATACATTGTTTCATATAAACAATGAAATCTGGAAGACATGCCTTTTGTTCGACATGTCTTCTTTTTTATCACTCTAATGGAGAGTCAATCAATGAACAAAATGGCTGCGTTTTTTACTGGAACCGCCTGCGCTTTAGCAATAACAATGAATGTTGCACACGCAAAAGAAAATGATGAATTGGTATTCATGAACTGGGGACCATACATCAACAGTAATATTATCGAAGAATTTACTAAAGAGACTGGAATTAAGGTGATCTATTCTACCTACGAGTCTAACGAAACCTTATATGCAAAAATGAAAGCGCATAACAAAGGTTATGATTTAGTGGTTCCATCAACGTACTTTGTCGCAAAGATGCGTGATGAAAAAATGCTTCAACCTATTGATAAATCAAAAATATCAAATTTTGATGGTTTAGATACTAACTATTTAAATAAACCTTTTGACCCTCAAAACGAATACTCAATCCCACACGTAGTCGCCATTACAGGTTTAGCGGTCAATACTGACATGTATGATCCCGCTGACTTTAATAGCTGGGCTGATTTATGGAACCCAGAATTTGAAGGCCAATTAATGTTAATGGATGATACTCGTGAAGTATTCCATATTGCATTACGTAAATTAGGTTACTCAGGTAACTCTACCAATCCTAAAGAAATTGATGAAGCCTACGCTGAGTTGCAAAAACTAATGCCAAATGTATTAGTCTTTAATTCAGATAACCCAGCCGCTCCCTATTTAGCAGGAGAAGTTGGCCTTGGTATGCTTTGGAATGGTTCTGCCGCCGCAGCACAAGCTGAAGGATTACCAATTAAACTGATCTTCCCTAAAGAAGGCGGTATTGGTTGGGTAGACAATTTTGCAATCCCTGCTGGCGCAAAAAATGTAGAAGCATCTCATAAAATGATAAACTTCTTACTTCGTCCAGACATTGCTGCCAGAATATCCACGGATACTGGTTACCTAACAGCTGTTCAAGTTTCTAATGACAAATTCAAAGATGTTGCCCCTCTATTTCCATCTCAAGCAGATCTAGATCGCGTCGAGTGGCAATCAGCCGTGGGTAATATGACGGTAAAATACGAAGAGTATTTTTTAAAACTGAAAGCCGGACAGTAACCTAACCCTTTACTGACCAACTCAATAGCAGCGTTTATCGCTGCTATTTTTATTTTTACCATTCAAATATCCTTTCTTTTTTGTAAATACATTTCCATTTCTTATAAAGCCATGATGTTCATCGCAAAAATTGCTATACTGTTTAGCTATTAGTAACACTCCCCATCTTATAGGAGAAGGAAATGAAAAAGTGGACAACTCTCGTCTCTACAGGACTGTGCGCTGCAGCCTTAATCGCTGGTAATGCACAAGCTGCAGATAAAGAGCTCTATTTTTATAACTGGTCAGAATACATTCCTAACGAAATTTTAGAAGACTTTACAAAAGAAACTGGTATTAAAGTCTATTATTCAACTTATGAGTCTAATGAAAGCATGTACGCTAAATTAAAAACTCAGGGTTCTGGATATGATCTAGTCGTTCCTTCTACTTACTTTGTGTCTAAAATGCGCAAAGAAGGCATGCTACAAAAAATTGATAAAACAAAACTGCCGCATTTTAAAGATTTAGACCCAAATTACTTAAATAAACCATTTGATCCAAACAATAACTATTCTATCCCATACATTTGGGGAGCGACGGGTATTGGCGTCAACGCTGATATGATGAACCCTGCAGATCTTCATTCTTGGAATGATTTCTGGGATGAGAAATGGGAAGGTCAGTTAATGATGATGGATGACTCTCGTGAAGTGTTCCATATCGCATTAACTAAACTTGGTTATTCAGGAAATACAACAAACTCAGATGAAATTAAAGCGGCTTATGAAGAGCTTAAAAAACTAATGCCAAATGTATTAGTCTTTAACTCTGATTTCCCAGCAAATCCATACCTTGCTGGTGAAACAAGCGTAGGTATGCTTTGGAATGGCTCAGCTTATATGGCTCGTGAAGAAGGGGCAAACATTCAGATCGTATGGCCAGATAAAGGCACGATTTTCTGGATGGACAGCTTAGCTATCCCATCAGGAGCTAAAAACATCGACGCGGCACACCAAATGATGGATTTCTTACTTCGTCCAGAGAACGCAGCTAAAATTGCTTTAGAGATTGGTTACCCTACGCCAGTTAAATCAGCATATCCTCTTCTTCCTAAATCGTTTGCAAACGATCCAAACATCTTTCCACCACAAGAAGTGATGGACTCAGGTGAATGGCAAGATGAAGTCGGTAAAGCAAGCGCACTTTACGATGAGTATTTCCAACGCCTAAAAGTTGATATGTAATAGTTCATGTATCATTAAAACAAAAAGCCAATGATTATATTCATTGGCTTTTTTATTTAATAAGAGAAAATAACCGACAAAGTAAACGTTATGCTTCTAATAGTTCAGAAACAAGTTCAGGCACTAACACCCCCGCTTTCCCATAACGCTTTTCTTCAAACTCATCTTTAACAGCACTTGCTTCAAGATTAATTTCAATGGTATGTGCACCATGTAATGTGGCTTCATGCACAAAGCCAGCAGCAGGGTAAACAGAACCTGATGTACCAATAGAAATAAACAAATCTGCCTGACTTAATAGATCGTGAATTCTTCCCATTTCAAGAGGCATTTCACCGAACCAAACAACATGAGGACGCAACTGCGCAGGGATCTGGCAACAATGACACAAATCACCAGTCTGTATATCATCAGTACAAGCAATCACTTGATTCGATTCTTCACAGCGAATCTTATTGAGTTCACCATGCATATGAATCACATTTTTACTTCCACCACGCTCGTGTAAGTCATCAATATTTTGAGTCACAATAGTAACGGTCCCATCGAGTTCTTTTTCTAATTGAGCTAATGCTTTATGTGCCGCATTTGGTTGAATAGCATCACTCTTTAATAACGCTCGACGTTTATTATAGAAATCTTGAACCAAATCAGGATCCTTGAAAAAACCTTCCGGTGTCGCTACATCTTCAATTCGGTGATTTTCCCATAAGCCATCACTGGCGCGAAATGTTTGAATCCCAGATTCAGCGGAAATACCAGCGCCAGTTAAAATCACAATATTCTTATATGGAAAAAGCATGTCATCATCCTTTATTTATTCTAAAACACGTATTATTTCTACAGACTATCAACAAGATCAATCAGTTAAATATAACATAACACAAAAATATCACTATCACTTGTAAGGGCATCTAAAAACAAAATCATAACTCACTTTATTCAATTGCATTGAACACTTACAATTAGTCAAACGTTGGTCAATTACCATTAATCGAGACGCTCATGTTAAAGCAAGCCAAACAAATGATTGTGTTCAACGCACTACATCAACAACAAAGCTTTACTAAAGCTGCTCAACTTCTCGAAATATCTAGAACTCAGGTAAGTAAACAGATCCAGTTGCTTGAAGAACGCTTAGGAGTTCAATTAGTGCAACGAACCACTCGTTCTTTTTCTCTTACCGAAGCGGGTCAATCTTTTGCCGTCCATTGCGCGAATATTGCCGATGAAATCAATGAAGCAGAAAATGAACTGCTTTCTAATGTAGACAATCTACAAGGAAAACTACGAGTCGGTATTGCTCAGTCATTCGCAACCAATCATATTTTGCCTTATCTGTCAGAGCTTCATCTGCGCTACCCTTTATTGAATGTTGAAATTACCTTGTTTGATCATAAAATTGATGTCATCGCAGAGCAATTAGACTTATGGATAGGAGTCATGGACTCTCCTCCTGAAGGATTTGTTGCTCGTCACTTAATTGATTGTCATTTTGTTTTAGTTGCTAGCCCTTCTTACCTTTCGATACAAGGGATCCCTTATCATCCTTATGATTTAAAAAAGCATAATTGTTTAACTTATGTGAGCCGAGAACGTAAAGACAATGTATGGGGGTTTCATAAAGATGACGATAATCTACAAATTAAAGTCTCAGGGAATTATCGCATTGATTCAGCTGATGCGATTCGGAATGCAACAATTGCAGGAAGTGGAATTGGTTACGTTGCAACGTATTTACTGTCTGATGAATTGCGTACCGGTAAGCTGATCCAACTCTTACCCGATTGGGAATTAAATCAGTCGATGCCGTTATATGCCGTTTACCCTCGTCGTAAATTCTTACCTAAAAAAGTCCATGTTTTTATGGAATTTGTTCGTCAGCATATTAATTCAGAGAAAATTGATAATATATAAACGACGAAACATGCAATTATTAGGGATAATATTCAGCCTTATTATCCCGTATAGTAACAACTGACTCTTATATATGTGATAAAACTCTCAATTATTACCTTTTTGATGAATAGACAATCAATTAGCCTTCTTTTTGTTATTCTTATGTACGATCAATAACAACTTGATCCTTGTCACACTTTTATTTTTGACTAGAATACCTTCGCAATCATTACACTAGTTATTATTGGAGTTTGGCTGTGGACTTTCTGGTCAGTATTTTAGGCATTATTAGCCTTTTTACGGTTGCATTTCTTTTTTCTGAAAATCGACAAGCGATTAAGTGGCGCACAGTCTTAGGTGCTTTCTTTATTCAAATCTTGTTTGCCGGTTTCATTCTTTATGTTCCTATCGGTCGCACCATTTTAAACGGCATATCTACTGCGGTTTCAGATATCATTGCTTATGGCCGCGTTGGAACTGAATTCTTATTTGGTGACTTAGCACAATATAAATTAGGTTTTATTTTTGCGGTTAACGTTTTACCAACGATTGTTTTTTTCTCTGCGTTAATTTCTGTGTTGTACTACCTTGGTATCATGGGATGGATAATTAAAACCATCGGTGGCGGGTTACATCGCTTTCTTGGAACCACACGTACAGAATCAATGTCAGCTACCGCAAATATCTTTGTTGGCTCTGTTGAAGCGCCTTTAGTTGTACGCCCTTTCCTTGCAAAAATGTCGCGTTCTGAATTATTTGCTGTAATGGTCGGTGGTCTCGCCTCTGTCGCTGGTGGCACAATGGTTGGTTACGCAGGTTTAGGCGTTGAGTTGCGCTATTTAATTGCAGCGAGCTTTATGTCAGCACCCGCTGGTTTAATGATGGCAAAATTAATTGTTCCTCAAACTGAAGAGATTGATGAGTCTACGCAGTACGAAGAAGAAACCCCTGATGATGCACCAGTAAATATCATTGATGCCGCCTCTCAGGGCGCGTTAAATGGATTACAAATCGTATTTGCGGTTGGTGCCAGTCTATTGGCTATTATTAGCCTTATCGCTCTATTGAACGGTGGATTACATAAGATTGGGATGCTGGTTGGATTTGACCATTTAAGCTTAGATCTTATCTTTGGCTATTTGTTTGCCCCTGTTGCTTGGTTAATTGGTGTTCCTTGGTCTGAATCCATGGTGGCTGCAAGTTTAATCGGTAAAAAGATTGCCATTAATGAATTTGTTGCCTTTGCGGATTTAATGACAGTCAAAGATCAATTAAGTGAACATTCGCAAGCTATCGTAACGTTCGCTCTATGTGGTTTTGCTAACTTAACGTCTATTGCGATGTTAATGGGAGGATTAGGCGGTATTGTTCCAAGCCGTCGCCCAGATATTGCACGGTTAGGCATGAAAGCTATTTTTGCAGCAACATTAGCAAACTTAATGAGTGCCACAGTTGCAGGCATCTTCTTGTCTTTCTAATCTCACCTCTATGTAAATCATAAAAAAGACACCCTATTCGCGGTGTCTTTTTTTATCTACTACATATAAATAACGAGATATTAAAGCTTTGTCATCTCATTCAGCACGAATGAAGACACCATGCCTTCTGTTGCTTTTACATAACCAATTAAATGAGGGCTATTTAAGTGTTCTTGTAGCAACTCGCGGCTTTCCCACTGCTCATAGAATACAAACACACTTGGATCTTCATTATCTTGGTGCAAATCATATTGAATACAACCCGCTTCCTTAAGCGTCGGTTCAATCAACTTTAGTAGCTCCGCTTTTACGAACTCTACCTTATCATTATGAGCTTCAATTTTTGCTACGATAGTCAGGACATTACTCATGTTATTATTTTCCGTTATTGAATTTAGATACTGTCAGAATATACGATTAAAATTAATAATGTAAGTACGCACCATTTTGATAGCAGGTTACTTTTTATATACCTAACATCCTCTAATTCAATAAAAAACAGCCAACCAAATCGTTAAATTATCGGGATCCGTTTTGCTCACTTTATGCTTTTGATGCGCAGGGATCGTTAAATAATCTCCCTTGCATAACGTTTTCTCTATACCATCATCAAACAAAATGGTACCCGACCCCTCTAATACCAATATCCATTCATTTTCATCTTGGTCATACCAACCAGAGACAGGTGAACTCTGTCCAGAAGATACGATTCTTTCAATACGGACAGCATGAGTACTGACGAGATCCGTAAATACTTCATTCGTTAAATCACTCGGTATATTGTTAAACAGATTATCCATCAAATAGTCCTTTTAGTCAGGCAGAACCACTAATCCTAATGGCTCTAATAATTGCTCTTGTTGCCATGCACAGATCTTAACACCGGTTAAATCAATTCTACGGGGATCTAAACCATCCAATTCACAATGACATAAGTTTGCATCTTGCATTCTAAATTGACCCCACGAGTCTTCAGAGAATGCGCCACGAGAAAGGTCCGAACCCTTAAAAGATGCCCCTTGTAAATTAGCTCCGTTCCATTTGTTCTCAAACAAGTCACATTTCTCGATACATAGGCGTTCAAAATTCGCATAAGACAAATTACACCCCGTAATATAAGCAGAGCAGAAATACATTTGATGACTTATTTGATTAACAAAACTGGCTTGAACAAAATTAGCTCCTTTTAAATCACACTCTCTAAATTCGACACCAAAGCAATTTGCGCCTTTAAAATTAGACATAGTTAAGCGACAGCGTGTAAATGATGCGTCCCTTAAGTCACTGTAATCAAAATGACAACCTTCAATTGCCCCCTGTTCGATAAAAACACAATCAACAAATCGGGAGTCTCTCAGATTGGTTCGATTGAAATCACATCGATAAAACTTACACCCTTCAAAATAGGATTCTCTTAAATCTTGTTTCGAAAAATCCACGTTATCGAATATTTCATTATATTTAGACATGCTTTACTTCTCCAATTCGTATGAAAGAAGACTACCAGTATCTGAAGTAAAGACCAATAAATATAAAGCATTAAAAAACAACAACTTAAAATCGCCATAAATGGGCATTTAAAGGCGCCAAATAAGCGCTATATAGCATAAAAAACAAAGATAGAGCTGCGGCATTGAAAAAGAAAGTTTCATCGAACCTCGTGTGATTTAGCACTACATAAATAATTAACTATAAAGCGCTCTCTTTATTTTATTTCAAGGTATATAGACTTCCTTCTTAAGTTAGACATCGTCATATCGTGATGTGTTTTAGGTCGTCAGCAGAATCGTCGTGTTGAAATCACGATCCCTGAATTTGATTACCAAGCTCAAAAGTAAAATAATAAGCTCCAAACTCTCATTTGGAACTTATTGTATTTAACTATAAGTACGTAATTAGTAGATTAACGAATAAGTTGAACATCTTTCTGTTTAATAAATAGAAGAACGTCTGCACTCGGAGAAATGTTCAGCTTGAGTATATTGTCACAGCAATGACCTAATAACTCGGTTGCCTTTGCCTCCCAATCTACACTGATTTCATTGCTGTCTAGTATCGAGTAATAGTATCTTTTGGTACTTCTTTTACTGTAGTAATTAACGACACCGGCTTTATCTAATAGAGACAATTCACTAATCTCGCTTTTACATTTAAATATAACTTCTTCACAAGCAATTTTTTGATGCTGTTCTACAAGCAGTTTAACAAGAATAGATTCAGCAGCAGCACCTAGCGTTATGGTGCTTAAGTAATCTCGCTCATTTAAATATAATTTGATTGCCCTATTTACTTGATGTAATGCAATTGACAAGTTATCCATATTCAATCCTTGAGTATGTAAAAAACACGACTATTAAGTCTAAATACATCATCAAAAATAACTGCAATCACGATCACTAATTTTGAAAAAATCGGTTACAAAACAATCTAAAAATGACGGTAGCATCAAATATATAATGACGTAATTATCAAGAAAAAGGACATGAACGCATACATTGTCACTATTAAATTTTCTTTGCGTACACTTCTTGCCACAATGTAATTAAATCATTTTCATCAAATTTAAGCAGTAACATCGCTTCAAACGCTTCAATGCTTCCATCTATTCGACGCACTTTAGCCGACATCACCGTAACCACTTTATCTGCATCACAAAGGTACTCTTGTACTTTATAGCAAATAGACTCAATGTTTGCTTTAAACCCATTTAAAAACTCTAAGTATGAATGATGATTTGCTTTGTATTCAAGACCATTGGCTTTAACTACAAACTCATCGGCAAAACAAGTGGCAAGATCGGATTCAAAAAGAGTGGTTGATGCCTTTAAGTTTTCTTTATTCCATTCTAACAACTGGATGGCGAGGGTTTTTAATTCTTTCATTTTAATGCTTCTTTTTGGGCTAATTCCTATATAGGACAAGCCTATTGGGTTTATGTTCCAAAAAAATACATTAAAAAATAAACAGCTTTAAGATGACGACTTTACCGTGTGGATAGCACCTAAAATAGAATCAAAGCCAATTTTAGCGACGCAGCATGAACCTAAACTTGATGCATGCGCTTTAATTAATTCAGTGACCTCTTCAAGAGTACTGATTTTATTTGTAGGGATAATCTTCGCGGCATTATCTTTAGGATCATTAAGCGTAAATATAGCCCCGATTGAATCGATAAGAACATCATTCTCTTGATAACCTAAATAATGCAATTCAGATTCACGTTCCCATTCCATTATATCTGAAAGATAATCCAACTCAGGATCCCCATCGAACTTTACTATTGCAGGCCAAACTACCATCTTGTGTCTTCCTTGTATTATACAGTGAGTCTATTTTCTTCTATAAGCCAGTCCATCGTAACCACTGTTGCTAATGAACACACACTTAAATCCGTTTGATCGACAAATTTTAACTCTTCAATTTCAGCATCCGCGGCAAGTTCGCCCGTAAATTCAGCAAAATAACAAGTGAGTTGAACTGACACGCCACTTTCTTTTCCGTCAGCTTGGGCAACAAACGTATTAGCATAGTGAATCGTATTAAGACAAAGATCGACAGATAATTCTTCTTTGATTTCTCTTACTAAAGCCTGCTCATCACTCTCGCCAAGTTCTCGCTTTCCACCAGGAAGATAAAACAGCACTTTACCTTTTGAACGAACCGTTAAAAATTTACCGTCTTTAATGTAAATCCAAGCCAGTTTATCGATTACTTTATTCATAAAACCCTCACAGAAATCACGCAATAGAATTTAGCCGTTTCAAGAAAAAGAAAACAAGGTAAATTCGGAGATAGGTCACATTACCTATTAAGTAGAGCAATTAAATACCATATTCTAGAGTCAGTAGTATAAGATAAAACCTAATGAATGGAATCATGAAAATAGGTATGTCTATGAATAAATTAAGTATAATGACACCTGTTCTCGTCAGTGTTAGCTTGCTCTTTCTGCTTTCTGGCTGTGCTTCTACTGAACAAGCCACCACAGTGAAAACGACTCCTAACGTCAAACAATCATTGCAAATACCAGGGCTGAAACATTGCTCGAATACGGAAGATAACACCCTTAATATTGATCCAAATACCCCATTAACGGTTATTGTTCATGGTTGCTTTTCTTCCGCCGGAAAATTTAGAGCGTTATCAGAAGTCTACGATTTGAATGATCAACAAGCGATTTGCTTTGAATACGATGACAGAGATAGCCTCGAAACATCCTCAGGAGAGCTCGTATACGCTCTTAATCAATTATCTAAATACAACCCTAATCAACCGTTACATGTTATTGGACATAGCCAAGGCGGGCTTGTTGCACGAAGAGCATTAACGTTAGACAGAGAAGACAAACAAATCATCCATTCAGAACAGATTAAATTAACCACAGTATCTTCGCCCTTTAATGGCATTAATGCGTCATCACACTGTGGAATTACTTCATTACGAATATTATCACTCGGTATTGTCGATCTTATCTGCTACGCCGTTACGGGTGAGAAATACCAACAAATCCCCCCCAATGTTGATTTTATGACAACACCTGGTGAATTATCGCCATCGGTATCACAACACTTAATTATTAAAACCGATGAACGTAATCAGTGTCGTCGAATGAGCGAAAACCAACGCTGCCTAGAAGATGATTATGTGTTTAGTTTGGAAGAGCAATCAAATACAGCGGTTGACGCCTTCTCTGAGGTAATTCCAATGACAGTGGAAATCGGACATGTGAAAATTGTCGGTAATGAGCAAACCCCACCAACAACACTCATTAATATACTTAGAGATAAAAAGCTTCTGTTAACCAAAGATGGCATTAGTGAATCTGAACAAGCTTCGTTGATAAAAAAAATATATTCAGATACCCGTTATAACTAATTTCATCTTACCTATTTTCATACCATTTCACTCTTACGGTAGTAATGGCGATAATAGCCAATTAAATTACTACCAATAAACAACGTTTCCATAAGAACAGCCGTTGGTGAGCCAATTAAGTAGTTATTTAAAAGCCAGAAACTCGTTCCTACTACCATCAACTCTCTTAAACGCTTATCTTCTTTATTAAAAGCTGCCGCAGTTTGAAAAAGTGAACCTAAACAACTAATTACACTAGTTAGCCCAGAATAAGTGAATGCCGTTGTAAGGATTGATGCGGAATAAAACAGGTATTTTAATTTTACAGATGTAGAAAAAATACTGATTAAATAACGAATAGTTGCAATAGCCATTAAGCTTGCAGCGGTCCATTGTTCAAGTAGATAAAAATGACTGGAAATTAAAATCCCAGAAAAAAACAAACAAGCAACAATGCTTTTTCTTTCTTTAAACTGAAAAGACATCAAATCGAAAATGATAGCAATTGCCACTAATACTTGAGAAATAAAAAATAATGACATTACATACCCTTTTCATAAACATAAAATATACAACACGTTAGTTTCAATTAATGGTATTTAAAGTAACCATTTAATTCAATACCCCAAAACCATTAATTTCATTTCCTTCGTTTTTTTTACGACAATGCTTCTATTTCCATATTTAATCATACGTTAATATTTTGCATCCAATTCAAAATCACTTATAAAGTTATCTTTAATGCCTAATATACGACGATAATATTCTTCAAACATTAAAATGTTTTTCACATACGTCCGAGTTTCTTTAAAGGAAATCGATTCTATAAACCCTATCGTATCGAGCTCTTCACTTGCGAGCCTTCGCCATTCAGCCACCATTGTTGGTCCCGCATTATAAGCAGCAAACGCTAAAATACGATTATTGTTATAGTGCCTTATTAAACGACTTAAATAGCGACTGCCAATAGCGATGTTTTTTTCTGCTATAAATAAGTCGGAACGAGTTTTGTAAGGTAACGTATAAAGCGTCGCCATATAACTAGCGGTACTTGGTAATACTTGCATTAATCCTAGCGCACCAACGGGAGAGTGAGCATTAGGGTTAAACCCGCTCTCTTGCCTTGTCAGTGACATTAACGTAATTGGATTTACCTTGTACTTACCCCCATAACGCGTAAACAATGAGTAATAACGAACAGGGAAACGCAATTCAATGTGATCCCATAGCCCTCCTCTAAATGTACTTTCAAGTGAAAATTCATCCCATCCTTCATTTCTCGCATAAGTCGCAAGTCGAGCTCTATCCTCATAACTTGCTCTTGCAATTAAATATCGCCACTGACTTTTAGCGGCGGCATCTTTACCTAAGGCAAGCAACTCCTTAACCCTTTCAAGATCAGGATGGTATTGTGCTATTTTTTCGAACTTAGTATCAACACTCGCAATTGGATACGTTATCTCTCGATTTAACGCAATGGCCGCTGCAAAGCTGTATATATGCCGATATCCCAAGATTCGTTTTAATCGCTCTTCACCCTCATTTACTTTCTCTAATGCGATTTCACTTCGAGCCATCCAGTACTGCCAACGATATGTTGATTGTGCTTTATCCGACAAACGCAAAATCCAAAAGTTAATATTCTCCCATTGCGTTTTACGTATCGATAAACGAATTCGTTGTTCAAGTACCTCATCACGATTTGAACGCTTAAACACATCATCTCGCCATTCGATGGTTTCATTATCTGTACTCTGAAAAAGCCTAACGGCAAGAAATTCAGAGGTAGTTTGGAGTTCGTCTTTCGTATATGAGTAATGGTCATTAATAAATCGGAAAGCTAAATACGCTTTATCGGTATCTTTCCTTGCTAAATGTCTTAGCATCACTTGTGCGTATTCACGATTAAAAGGCGTCTCAACTTTCTTATCAAATACTGTCGTTATCTTTGTTGGTGTTTGATATAAGCCATACATTTCATTTAAATCCACACGACTTTGTTTATTCGATACCAATTTAATTAGATAAGTAATTAATCTTGGGTTTCTCTCTTCTATCGATAGTAAAGCCCGTCGCTTAATCACATCATCCGTTCTTAACCCTGCTTTTTCCCAATAACTAAAAAGATCATTACATGCATTCGAAACACTTTCGCCATTAAGCCATAAAGATCTCGCGCCTTCAAAAGCAACCTCTTGTTTTCCTTGATGATAAAATGCGGTGTAATAGTAACATTGATAATCTTGATCTCTAGGTGGCGTGGTTTGATAACGGAGCAAGGCTTCCCAGTTCTTAGACGCGATCATTGCATTAAGATAATCCGCACGTATAGACACCGAAAAAGGGTAATCCGCATAGTCTTTCGAGAATTGATTCACTTGCTCAGGGGTTTTATTAGGGAGATCAAACAAGAAAGCACGATAATCGGTATAAGCGGCTAATGAATAGCTATCAATACTGGCGCGTTTCTTATCATAAATAGAGATGTTCTTCTGATTAAACCCTTGTTGTATCGCATCATAGGCGTAACGATTTAACCGCAATTCAGAGGCAGAGAACGCATAAGAAACGTTGCATATACTTACAAAAGCTAATAACCAATGAACTTTACTCGACCGCATTGAAAATCCCTTTTTCATAAATGCACACATTGAGTTTGGTTTAGTTATATCAAATTATCTAGTACTCAAACGTACCATATTTGCAAATACCTAGAATCTAATACTCATTTACTGAAAATTAAGGATCTTTTTGGCCACTATTCTACCTA